>Ga0307518_10001349_pt1 | contig 18301 bp, 17 predicted proteins | sample 25_EM_MG_FD_203889 | JGI IMG/M metagenome (GOLD analysis project Ga0307518, IMG submission 203889) | Populus trichocarpa ectomycorrhiza microbial communities from riparian zone in the Pacific Northwest, United States - 25_EM | ecosystem: Host-associated > Plants > Roots > Unclassified | place...
TTCACCGCGAAGCCCTTGGCACGCATCCACCTGCCGAGGCCGGTACCGCTGGGCTTCCACGGAAGCTGGGTCGCCGACTGACCGATCGGGCTGTCGCCGGAAGCCCCGGCGACAGCCCCTCTCGGTTCACACTCCGGTGAGCACCTCCTCCACCGCGGCGGCGGTGTCCGGATACCGCTCGAGCAACGCCAGACCGGTGGGCGCGGTGCTCCCCCACGGCTCGTCGCAACCGAGCAGATCCGCCACCGCGTCACACGTCGCCGGATGCGCCGCCAGCAGGGCGAGGCCGCCGCCCTTGGTCTTCCTCGTCGCCGCGCTGGGTTCCGGCTGGTCCTTCCAAGGCGGAACCCATGCGTCGAGCGCCGCGAGACGGCCGGGGAAGAGCCGTCCGGCTTCACGTACGAGCAAGGGCACCAGTTCGGCTCCCCGGGACCGCAGCGTGGTGATCAGCGTCGGCAACCACGGCAGCAGCAACCTGTCCGGCAGTTCAGCGAAGGCGTTCGACACCGCCTCGACGACGAAGTCGGCCAGCCCGGGCGCCGGCTCCAACGCGTGCACGAACCCGCTCAAATAGCGCGGATATGCGGGCAGCACCATCGGATTCGCCAGCAATTCGGCGCACCGCTCCCGCAACTCCGCACGGGAGAGCCGACCGAGCTGCACCTGCGCGGCCCACAGCAACGCCACCTTCGACGGCTCCTGCGGATGCGATCCGACGATCGCCAATTCCAGCTGCGTGCGGTCGCATCCCAACGACAAGGCGAGCGACTCCATGCTGAACAGGAAGCCCAGCATCGCGGCGACCTGCTCGACACCGGCTTCCTCGTCGGCGAAGGCCGCCGGGAGCAGGGTGCAATAGTGCGCGTACCCCGTCCTGACGAACTCCTCGATCCACCGAGGCAGCACCGGCTCGCTGGTCCGGTAATGCGCCAGCAGCCTCCGCACCCGCCGCAGCACTTCCGGAGCGCCGTCGACGGTGCGTTCGGTGGCCAGCACCTCCAGGGCACGCGTCCCCAGCTCCCCGGCGAGCCGGGCGCTGCGCAGGTAGAGCGTCGCGTCCTCGACCGCTCCGAGCACCTTCGCGGCGGTGGCCTGCGGGTGGTAGGCAGCACGCCGAAGCCGTTGCTCCAGCACCTGCTCGACGCTGACACCCTCGTAACCCAGCTCGATGAGGGCCCGCTGGTGAGTGCCCAGCGCCAGATCCCACGACTCCTGGATCGGCCGCTCGCCGAGCCGCCGCTCGCCCATGATCGGCCTCGCCGCACCGCGCGGCATCAGGTAGCGCAGCATCCACAGCAGATCCGAGCAGGGCTCCAGCTCCGGCCTCGACGCGATGTCGAGCAGTGCCCGCTGCACACCTCGTCGCTGCAGCTTGAGGTCCAGCGGTTCCAGCCTGTCGTGCACGTCGCGTGCCAAGGGCGGCAACGCGTCGTACCCGACCTGGCCGATCCGGTCTCCGCCCATCATGATCTCGACGAGGCGGCGTACGTCGCGCCTGCCGGGCACGACGTCCTTCTCGATGCAGGTGACCGCCGCGTCCTGGAAGTCGTACGGTGTCGGCTTGGCCCGGTCACGCACGCCAGCCAGCAGGATCGAGGTCTCGAAGACCGCGATGGCGTCGGCCGTGGAGGCCAGGTATCCGTTCCGGCGCGCCGCCCGCACGATCTCGACCGACCAGCCAAGCAGCTCGGCCTCGTCCAGCCGGTCGAGCACCGGAGGTCGTTGCAGGAAGCCGGAAAGCTGGTCCGCAGCTATCGGATCCGGCGTCGGCGCGGGCAGCTCCGCGGCCTTCTTCCGCTTCGGCCCGCCCACCTGCCCTGCCAGCTGGAACTGCTTCACCTTGGTGCGCTTGAGGTTCTTCGCCCACTCGGTCGCGGCGATCGACACCGATCCTCCGGCGAGCCCGAACTGCGCCTCGATCGAGGCGTGGCTCGACGGGATCAGCCCGTACTGCCAGGTGCTCTCACTGCGCGGGCTGATCACGAAGCCATCCGCACCTTCGACGCCGAACTCCGCGACCCGGCTGGCCGCGTGGAAGGCGCCGCAGATGTAGAGGCACTCCGCCGGGTCCGCGCCCGACGCGGCAAGGTGCTCGCGCATGCGGGTCCACATGTAGCGCTCGCGGTCTTCGTCCACCCTCACATGCCGGGTGTCCCCCGGCGCGAGACGGCGGAACAGGCTGCCGATCAGGAACATCACCTGGCGATAGGTGTCGTGGTCGCTGTCACCGAGCGGCAGCTCGACGTACTGGTGCCACCACTCCGACCAGTGCCGCACCCGGCCGTGCCGCAGCAGGTGTTCCTCGAGTTCGGCGAACCGCGGCCGCAGATCACCGATCTCGACGCCGACCGCGTCACCGTGCAGCGCGGCCTCCTCCTCGGCGGGTGGCGCGTCCGGGTCCGCGGACGGTTCACGTTCGTTCCACTGGAAGACGTGGTCCGCCGACCGGTCCACGAGGACGAGCTCGACGCCCGGGGTGTCGAGGGCGTACGCGATCGCCTGGTACTCCGCCGAAGCCTCGGTGATCGGCGCGACCACGGACAAGGGCGCCCACTCCGCGGGGAATCCCTTCACCTCCGTCGCGAACGCCTGCACCGCCACGGGCAGCCGGCAGTTGCGCAGCTCGGTCAGCAACGGCGCCATGTCCTCGCACAGTTCGAGGTACACCACCTTCGGCTGCTTCTCCCGCAACCGCCGCGCCATCGCCACGGCCGAAGCCGGGGAATGGTGACAGACCGGGAAGATCTCCAACGGCTCGCGCACCGCGCGGTCGACGTCGTCGACGAGTCCGAGCAGGATGCCCTCCAGTGCGCCGGGCCCGTCGGCGAAGGCGGCAGCGGCCTCCTGCAGCTGGCCGCGCAACGCCTCGAAGGCGCCGCTCACGAGAGGGTGGCGATCGCGTCGCGGCCGCCGTCGAGGAACTCCGGCCAGTCCCCGCCCTCGTCCTTGCTGCGCGGCTCGACGACGCCGTGCAGGTATTTGTTGAGGATCGCCAGGTCCTCCGGCTCACGACGGGCGAGCGAGCCGACCAGCGAGGACGCCAGCGTGCGGGCGGTCAGCTCGCGTTCCCCGAAGAAGTTGCTGTGCAGCACCGCGTCTTCGAGCACGCCGATCTGTTCGGCCGTGGACAACGCGGACTCCAGCTTCGCGTCGTCGCTGCCCGCCGACGCCGCCGCCGCGCGAAGGTCGCCGAAGCTGCGCAGCAGCACGTCGAGCAGTGTCGGCGGCACGTCCAGCTCGATCTGGTGGCGGCGCAGGAGCTCCTCGGTGCGGAAGCGGACGATCTCCGCCTCGCTCTTCTTGTTCGTCACCACCGGGATGCGGACGAAGTTGAAGCGGCGTTTGAGCGCGGACGACAGGTCGTTGACGCCGCGGTCACGGCTGTTGGCGGTGGCGATCACGGAGAAGCCGGGTTTGGCGAAGACGATGCCGTCGCTGTCCAGCTCCGGCACCGAGATGTACTTCTCCGACAGGATCGAGATCAGCGCGTCCTGCACGTCGCTGGTGGACCGGGTCAGTTCCTCGAACCGGCCGATCGAGCCCGCCTCCATCGCCGTCATGATCGGCGACGGGATCATCGACTCGCGGGACTGGCCCTTCGCGATGACCATCGAGACGTTCCACGAGTACTTGATGTGGTCCTCGGTGGTGCCGGCGGTTCCCTGCACGACGAGGGTGGAGTTGCGGGAGATCGCGGCGGCCAGCAGCTCGGCGAGCCAGCTCTTGCCGGTGCCCGGGTCGCCGATCAGCAGGAGCCCGCGGTCCGAGGCGAGCGTGACGATGGCCCGCTCGACGATGCTCCGGTCGCCGAACCATTTCTGCGAGATCTCACGGTCGAGGCCGTCGGCGCGCTCGGTCCCCAGGATGAACAGGCGCAGCATCTTCGGGGACAGGCGCCAGGCGAACGGCTTGGGGTTGTCGTCGACCGACTCCAGCCAGTCCAGCTCTTCGGCGTACTTGATCTCGGCGGGGGCGCGCAACAGGTCGGACATGTCTTGCCTTTCGGGGAGTTCAGGAGGTGAGGAAAGTCTTGAGTTCGTGGACGAGCTTGGTGATGTGGCCGGAGATCACGGGCGTGCCGAGATCCTTGAAGCGCTCGCGGAACCAGGGGTTGACGCTGCCCCGGCCGGCGCTGGTGACCGAACCGACCGGGATGAACTTCGCCCCGGACCGGTGGATCGCGGCCATGCTCTCGAAGAGCTGCTCGACGCGGGTCTCGTAGAAGTCGGAGATCCACACCACCACGGTGTTCGCGGGCTCGGCGATCTTCGGCTGGGTCAGCCCCATCGCGACCATGCCGTCGTTTCCGCCGCCGAGGTTGGTGCGCAGCAGTGTTTCGAAGGGATCGTGGACCCACGGCGTGAGGTCGAGCGCCTGCGTGTCGTAGGCGATCAGGTGAACGTCCACTTTGGGCAGTCCGGCGAAGATCGAGGCCAGCACGGCGCAGTTGACCATCGAGTCCACCATGGAACCGGACTGGTCGACGACCGCGATGAGCCGCTGTGGCGTCGTCTTCTTGGCGGTCTGCTTGTAGTAGAGGCGATCGACGTAGAGCCGTTCCTCTTCCGGGCTCCAGTTGGTGAGGTTCTTCCAGATGGTGCGATCGAGGTCGAGGTTGCGGAACACGCGCTTCGGCGGGACCGAACGGTCCACCTTGCCCGTCGAGGCCTTCTCGACCTGGGTCCGCAGGACTTCCGCGATCTCGTCGACGTAACGCCGGATGAGCGACTTGGCGTTGGCCAGCGCCACTCCGGAGAGATTGTCCTTGTCCCGCAACAATTGTTCGATCAGGGACATACTCGGGCTCAGCTTCGCCGCGAGCGCGGGATCGGCGAGGACTTCGCGCAGATGCATCCGTTTGACGAGATCCGCCTCGATGTCGCCGAGGTCCGGCCCGATCGCCGGGAGCAGGGTGCTCAGATCGGGTGTGCCGCCCCCGCCTGTGCCGCCGAGCCCGGTCGGGGCGCCACCGGGGCGACCGCCACGCAGTTCGCCCGGACGGCAGCCCAGCGCGCGCTCGAGCCAGCCCGCGTCGGACTGCCAGCAGGACAGCCGGCTGGCGGTCACCGTGTGCGGAGGCTGAGCGAAGACGTTCAGCAGCACCTTCGACACGAGTGCGGCGCGCCGCACTTCCGCGGCCTTGTCCCTGCTGTCCTCGGCTTCGGGGACCATCAGGCCGTCGAACTCGTCGGCCAGCTCCGGATGACGCTGGACGACCGAGTCGACCGCGACGTTCGGATCCAGCAATGCCGACGGCAAGCCGATGTCCTCGACCACGGCCACACTCGCCGATTCGAGCGCGGCCTGCTCCTCGGTGTCGAAGAGCCGGGCGAACAGCCGCCAGTACAGGACCTGGCGGCGGTTGTCCTCGGGTTCGGTCATTTCCGCAACAGCCTTCCGGCGCGCTCGCGCAGTACGGCCGCGGCGTCGGTGGCCGCCTTCTCGGCTTTCACCCCGGCTTTGTCCGTGGTGCCGCCGGCCCAGGCTCCGGCGTGCACGGCGGTGGTCTTCTTCCGCACGGTGGTCTCGACGGCGAGCGGCTGAAGGCGAAACCCGCCGTCCCACCGGATCAGGCCGATGCACGCGCCGGAACTCGCGACGGCTTTCGGCGTCAGCGGGCCTGCGGCCGGGATGCGGTCCGTATCGACGGGGAGCCGATTCCCGGCGAAGGTGAACGAGACCTCGTCTTCGTCGCCCTCGATGTCATAACCCTCGAGGAAGACGGGGACGGCGATCCGCACCGGATGCCGGTCCAGTGGCGCGACCACCGGCGTGACGGCCTTCGGCAGGGCTACGCGTGCCGTCGAGAACGCGTCCGCGGGCTCACCGAGGCGGGCGTGCTCGTCCTGCCAGAGCAAGTCGCCCTCGGCGGTGACCGGCATGTCGGCGAGGTCCATCGAGCGGCCCTCGCTGATCGCCGTCAGCAGGGAAAGATGCGGGCGCAGCAACTGCCAGATCCCGGCGCCGATGATCGTGTCCGGCTTGGGCACGGTCACGTTCGCGCGTACGAGACGGGGCGCCGTGCCGTCTTCGGGTTCGAACACGGCGTGGACCTGGGCCTGCGCGGCCGTCGAGTGTTCCAGCAGGTCGACCCCGAGCGGCAGCAAGCGGCCGGTGACCGTGCTCGTCGCCGACGTCTCGTGGTGAAGGGTCAGCAACATCGCGCGCGACCACAGATCGCCCCAGCGCCGGACGGGGACGCGCTCCAACGCCGCACCAGGACAGGAGGCCGCGAGCTCGGCCGCGAAACCGTCGAGCAGGACGGCCAGCCGGCGCAGGCTCGGTTCGGCGAGCAACGCCGAGATCACCTGCGCCGAGCCCGAGATGAGGTCGTGGTCGATGCCCTGCCAGCCTGCACGGGCAAGGTCCGAGAGCCAGGAACGAGCGGCCGCCAGCAGATTCGGCGACTCTGCCGCGGACGCCTGCCGCGTCGAGTCCTCACCCTGCGGCCGACCAGTCGCTTCGGCAAGGCGCTCGAAGACCGCGTCGTGCACGGACCCGAACACCGCGATCCGTGCCGCCGCAAGGGAAACGAAGTGTTCCTCCCCTGCCGCCCCGGCCGCGGTCTTCTCGGCCGCTTCCGCGACGCGCGCCGCCAACGGCGACCCCGCGACGGCATCCGCGAGCTCGGTCAGACCGGCGATCTTCTGCGGACGAAGCAACCCGGCGACGAGCACGTCGTCGAAGCCGTCGACAACCGCCAAAGCCTCGTCGAGGCCGGCGATAGGATCGGTGAGCAGATCGATACGCATCAGACCACCGCCCTGGTCGACGGGAACCACTGAAGCTCCGGCACCGGCGCCGTCGACGCCTCGAATTCCAGATAGGCCAAGTGCCGCAGGAATTGGCTGAACACGGATGCCGCGGCGGTGCTGTCACCCTGCGACGGCCGTGTCGCGCTCATGGTCTGCGAAATGGCCTGCGCCGTCGGCTCGGGAACCTCGACGCGCAGGTACCGCGCCACCCTCTCGGCACCGTATTGAAGGGTGGATTCGTTGATCAGCGCGAGAATGTGGTTGCAGAACATCCCCCGCGCCCCGCCACACGGCCGGTTGTTGTTGGTACTACAGGAGAATTCGTACGTGCTCGCCGCGACCGACGAGACGTACACCCGGCCGATGTCCGACCCGCTGGACACCACGCCCTGCACCCGTCCGTCGGCCAGTTCGACGAACGGAACCTTCGCGAGCTTGCGCGGGCGGGCGGGTGGCAACACCCGGGCCGTGCTCGCTCTTTCCCAGTCTGACAACGCATCTTCTCCTTGCGGGGGTGCCTCGGTGGGGACTGGGATGAACCTAGCGGGAGGCACCGACAGTTTTGATCACAACCGAGGTTTTGCGAGCTGAGCGGCCAGATCGGCGAGGCCGTCGGCATGGAAGTCGAACCGATCAGTCTCGGACGGCGGGTCGCCGACGGGCCTGGCGACGTAGGCGGTCCGGAGACCGACGCTCTGCGCTCCCCGCAGGTCCCATGCGTGGGTGGCGACCATCAGCAGCCGCTCCGGCTTCGTTCTGGCCAGGTCGACAGCCAGTCGGTAGACCGCAGGATCCGGCTTGTAGGTCTGTGCTTCCTCCGCGGAGAGCGCGTGATGCCACCGGAGGCCGGCATGGGCGTTGATCCGGAGCAGGCTCGTCCGGCTGGCGTTGGAGAGCCCGATCAGCGTGTGGTGTTCGGCGAGCTTGGCCAGTCCTTCGACCGAGTCGGGCCACGGCGAGAGCTTCGGCACCACGTCCGTCTTGGTGGCGACCTGGGCCGCTTCGCGGTCGAGAACGTCACTCGGAACGTACGGCCGCTCCCCCGCGACGATGCGCCGCTGCTCGGTCTCGACGTGGCCTTGCCACAGCTCGACCAGCTCGTCCGCGTCAGCGTCCGGCGCGGCCTGCCGGACGGCCGCGCGGATCCCGGCCGGCTCGTCGACGAGCGTGCCGAGGATGTCGAACACCAACGCGTCGATCTCCACGATGAACCTCCCAGTAAGGGTTAAAGTGTCGGTTAACCGCGAACGTACGAGAGGTCGGTAAGGGATGCAAGTGGCGTTGGACGATTACGTCTGGGCGGCAGGCGTCGCTACCGACCTGGTCAACACGGCACCCGAGGTCTGGCATGGCGAGGACAAGCTGCCCGACCTGGCGTCTCTCGCCGCCTTCGCCGAGCAACACTCGATTCCAGTGAGCACCCGGCCTGGTGACCTGCACGCCGTTCACCGACTGCGCGCCACGGTGCGCGATCTGATCGACCATCCAGCCCAGGCGCGCCTCATCACCGGCGCCACCGCGCTCACCTCTTCGATCGGTGACGTCTCCCTCGATGCCACCTCAGGACGCTCTCGATGGACCGTTTCGCTCCGACAGGGCACGACCGTCGTCGACGCGCTTTCACTGGTCTGCGGTGTCGGGATACTCGGCGTCGTCCAGTCTCTCGACGTGGCACGATTCCGCGCTTGTGGCGCACCGACTTGCCAAGGCGCCTTCATCGACACGACGCGTCCGGGACGACGGCGCTATTGCATGCCAGGACTGTGCGGAAACCGCGTCAACGTTGCCAACCATCGGGCACGCAAGGCCTCCGCCCCTGCGTCCGAGCCGGCGGCTTCTGATCACTCGTCAGGCTGACTCCGATTGTGTCGCGGACCGCGTGGCACTGGACTGGTCGCACATATCCAGTCTCCAAAGGACGGAAGGACATGATCATGTTCGGCTGCTCACGCCGTAGGCAGGCCGGTGTGCTGATCTCCACGGTCGCGGCTGTCTTGTCGGCCTGCCCGGCCGTCTCCGCGGCGCCGTCCGCGGCCGGTGTGGCGCAGCAGCCGGCGGTGAACGGCGGTGATGCGATGTACACGGTCTCGCCGGGCCCCGGCCGCGAACCGTACTACTGCTCAGCGGGGTTCGCGATCCTCGTCGAAGGCGTCCGGTACATCCTCACGGCCGGGCACTGCACCGAACACGGGTTGGACTGGCAAGGTATCGGCCCCACCGTGGACACCCATTTCCCGGTGACCGATTACGGCCGTGTCCGGGACCTTTCCGGCTCCGGGCACAGCCGGGTCGACCTCTACGACGGCAGCACCCAGCGGATCCTGCGCGCGGGCACCCCACAGGTGGGGCAACCGGTGTGCAAAAGCGGCATGACCACGAAGAAGACGTGCGGGAAGGTCCTCGGCCTCAACCAGACAGTGAACTTCGGCGAGGGCAAGCAGGTTGTCGGGACGATCGCCACCGACATCCCCATCGGGATCGGCGATAGCGGCGGCCCGCTGTTCTACGCCGGCGTCGGCTACGGAGTGCTGTCCGGCGGGAACAGCCAAGTCAGCTTCTTCCAGCCACTACGCTCCGTGCTCACGGCCTACGGCGCCACCCTCGCCTGAGGGGAGGCACCAGCGACTGTTCTGCCGATATGCGGTACTAGCGCCAGCGCATCATGTAGGTGGGTCCGGAACTCCGGATGCGCCACGGGTGTCAGGGGAAACTCGGCTGTTCCGCGGATTGGGCTTGGGTCACGGCGGCTGTATACGGGGGTCGGCTTCTCACGACGAAGGGATGAGATTCTGACAGAGGTGGGTGGGGAATGCTGGCTCGACGGCGAGGATTTCACCGCAGCCGCCACCTTTCGCCGAGGCGAAGCTCGTCCAACCGTTGTCGGCCCAGCGGTAGGCGACCCGGGTCGGGGCCTGGCCGCTGTGCCGCTGCAGGTCGTGGATCAGCCAGTTCTGGTCGCACGCCCGTGTTGTGCCCGGGTGCTCGGCCTCCGCGCTGAACTCGACCTGCGCCACCCATGCTTTGTCACAGTGGTCGGTAGGTGGTTCGCAACCAAGGAACTTGTCGCAATTCTTCCAGCCGGTGGACGTCAGCCCCCAGATGTCCCCGGCGTTGACGAGCACCCGCCGCTTCCCGATCGGTGCCGCTGTCTTCATCGGGAAATCGGTCGGGACCTTCTCGCAGTCCGGGCCGTTCCCGGGCTGGAACAAGACGCTGGCGTGGATCCTGTCAGCGGTTTCGGTGAGCCGGGTGTGCGGTTCGACGGCACAGGCAGGCAGGTCGACGCGCAGTACCGCACTGTGGTCGTCCGGGCCCGGACGAATGTCGGTGACCCATGCGGACATGTCCGCCGGAGGAGCTGACATGAGCGGCGGGTCCGGCTTGGTTTCCGACGTGATGGCCGCGGCAGTCTCCGGCGTGGCGGTGCTCCGGTACGGGATGTTCAGCGCCAACAGCAGCCAGAACACGAGCCCGCCCACTGCGAGCGTCCCCAAAGTCCACAGCACGGGTCTCACAGATCTCGACATCGAAGTCCCCCTCAACGTTGCCGACATGAACCTACCGGACCTCTGAATCGTCATAGGCGATCATCGGCCGGCAACTCCGCGTTTGTCCTGGTGAAGGCACGGCTCCTCAAATGCGGCCGGCGAGCACGCCTGCGCGGTCCCGATCGAGGTCATCACTCGGTGCTCGTCCGACGAACCCTGCGCGTTTCTCATCTAGACGAATGAGATGGCGGCACCGGTCGAGACGGAAAGCGCTGCCGCTTCGATGAGGGTGAGGCAGATGTAGGCCTCGATGCCGTAGCGCCGCCAGCCCTCGGCAGTCACGTCTGCGTCGTCGGCGGCGTCGATGACTTCTTCGGAGGCGCGATCCAGATCTGCCGGCAGGCCAAGAGCTTCGGCGAGCCGCTGGGCCTCGGCCAGCAACCGTATCGAGGAGCCGACCCCGCCTGCCGGGGCCCGCTCGTCGGTGATGACGGCGGCGAAGTCCGCCGGCACGTAATAGCCCTCGGCGTCGGAGTGGTAAATCAGGTGGTCGAACGGCCCGGGCGGGTCAGCGGGGGCTGCTGCGTAAGCCGCGGCCAGAAGTGGGTCGTCGATCGCGCGTTCGTCCGCACCTAGCGGTTCGGGCAATGCGGCGTGCGCCGCGAGATGCACGGCTATTCGGCGGAGCCTGTGGAGGCCTGAATAGCCCCACACCTCGAAGTACTGGCGTTCTGCTGTCAGAGGCTCGGCCCATTCACCGTTCAGCAGTTCGCCGATGACGGCGAGGTCGATGCGTGTCGTGTCCGCGTAGGGGGCGTCGGCGGGCATGCCGATGGCCAGGTTCAGTCCCATTTCCGAATTATCGTGGCAACGTCCGGACCGCCGTGCAGGGCCTCTTTGCCGTCGGCGCATCGGTTTCTGCCGGCGCCTTGACCAACGCGCCGGTGGTGGGACAGCTGATGACTGAGCTGATCGACCAGGTCGAGAACGGCGTCGACCACGACGCGTCACCCGTCCCGTTCCGGGCCCCGCACACCGGCCTGGGGATCGACCTGGGCACGTTCTCTCGTAAGCGCAACCGAAACACCGCGAACTCGGGCACCGTGCTCGGCTGAGCCGCAACTCAGATCTCTGGTGATAACGGGGCCCTCCCCGGCAACCGCCGAGGAGGGCCCCGCCACAACCAAACGTCAGACTCCGGCCACCTGCTGAATCCACGGCCGGTACCGCGTGATGTTCGTGTAAGCGGTCGTCGTCTGCCGGTCACTCGTCGACGCGACGCCGACCTGACGGCCGGAGGCGAACATCGGGCCGCCCGAGTCCCCGCCGGCGGTGATGCCGTCGCCGCGGCGCGCGCACACCGCGATGCCGCCGTTGTAGTCACGGCAGGAGACCGACGTGACCGAGACGTTCGCGACCTTCAGGTAGCGCGACTGGCAGTTGATCTCCGAGCCGCACTGGCTCGTCGCGCCCCAGCCGTAGACCTGGACGGTCTGGCCGACGGAGACGTTGGCGGTGGTGCCCAGCGGCGAGTACGTCGCGTTCACCGAAGTCGTCAGCTTCACGATCGCGAGGTCCGCGCTCGGGTGGCGGGTGACGGTGGAGCCGGTGGCCATGGTGCCGCCGCTCTGCTGGTCGAGGCTGCCGATCCGGAAGGTGAACGTGCCACCGCTGGCCACGCAGTGCTTCGCGGTCAGGATGTACTGCGGCGCGATGATCGTCGAGGTACAGGTCTGCCTGCCGTTGGCGAAGAGCCTGGCCGCCCACGGGCCGCTCGACGCGTTCTGGCCGCCGATGATCATCGGCTGGACGTCGGAGGAGGGTTCCGCGGCGGACGCCACGGGGGCGGTGACGCCGAGCAGCGCCGCGAAAGCGGTGCCGGCGATCAGTGCGAAGGAGCGCAGTCGCATGGTTCCGACTCATTTCTGCGGCCGGGATTCGGCCGCGCGATGGGGACGGGTGTGCTGATTCTGGGACGCGGCAAGAGAAATCGGACACCGCCGAAAGTCGTGCAGTAGGTACTTATCTCTTCGCCGCGACCACCGCTAAGTGCCCCTCTAGGTATCGGAACCACCCGCCGGTTACGACGCCCGGCGTCCGTCCACTTGAGACAGATGGCGGCATAACTCCAGGGACATAACGCGGCGCCAGGTCTTCCCGAAAGCCCTTCCCGCCGACAGAATCGCCACCATGACCGCAGCACAGTGGACCCCGACCTACGGCGACCCCTTCGAGCCGGTGCCCTACCGTCCGGCGCGCATGTCCGAGGCAGAATCGCTGGCCACCGCCGCCGATCTGCGCCGTCGCATGGACGACCGCCGCACCGTGCGGATGTTCTCGACCGATCCGGTGCCCGAGCAGGTGGTCGTCCACGCCATCGCGGTGGCCTCGACCGCGCCGAGCGGCGCGCATCAGCAGCCATGGACTTTCGTGCTCATCAAGGACGCCGCGACCAAACAGCGGATTCGTGAAGCCGCCGAAGAAGAGGAACGCGTTTCGTACGAAGGCAGGCTCGGCGAGGAGTGGCTGTCCGCCCTGCGCCCGCTGGGCACCGACGCCGTGAAGACCCACCTCACCGACGCCCCGTACCTCATCGTGGTCTTCCAGCAGCGCTACTTCCTCGACGAGGACGGCACCAAGCACAAGCACTACTACGTCGACGAGTCGGTGGGCATCGCGGTCGGCATGCTGCTCACGGCGCTGCACCTGTCCGGGCTGGCCGCGTTGACGCATACGCCGTCGCCCATGCGGTTCCTCGGCGAACTGCTCGAGCGGCCGCAGAACGAGAAGGCGTTCGCCGTCATCCCGGTGGGCTATCCGGCGGACGACTGCGTGGTGCCGAACCTGGTGCGCAAGTCCATCGACCAGGTGATGATCCGCCGCTGAGCCGGACGCGTGACCCGGGTGCGCGCGCACCCGGGTTGCGCGAAGCGGTCGCTAACACACAGCCAAACTGCGCATTAGTGCAGTTTACTGCTCACTTTGGCGCATCTCTTGACATATCCGGCGGCGATTGGACAAGGTCTGGGCACCGAAGGCGACACGAAGGAGTGTTCTTCATGGCCGACCTGCCCTCTGTCTCCCGGCGGACACTGTTCGGCGGGGCGCTCGCCGCCGGGGCGCTCGCCGCCATCCCGACCGGCGCCACCGCCGAGGAAGAAGCCGCGAGCTCGCCCCGCCGTCCTGGTCAGCGCAGCATGATCGGCGTCCCGTTCGAGCGGCACCAGACCGTCCGGATCGGGATGATCGGTCTCGGCAACCGCGGGATGTCCATGATCGGCGGCTGGAGTGCCGTACCGGGCGCCGCGGTCACGGCCGTCTGCGACATCCGCGCCGAGCGCGCGAAGGCGGCGGCGGACAAGCTCGCCGCCGACGGGCGTCCGCGTCCGGCGGAGTACGGTGGATCCGCCGACGCCTACAAGAAGATGCTCGCCCGCGACGACATCGACCTCGTCTACATCGCCACGCCGTGGGAGTTCCACTACCCGCAGGGCAAGGCCGCTCTGCTGTCCGGCAAGCACGTCGGCGTCGAACTGCCCATCGCCACGGAGCTCGACCAGCTGTGGGACCTCGTCGACACCAGCGAGCAGACCCGCAAACACCTGTTCCTCGCCGAAAACTGCAGTTACGGCCGCAACGAGCTGGCCATCCTCAAGATGGCGCACGAGGGCGTCTTCGGCGAGGTCACCAACGGGCACGGCGGCTACCTGCACGACCTGCGCGAGCTGCTGTTCTCCGACACGTACTACACCGACGCGTGGCGCCGGAAGTGGCACACCCGCAGCACCGCGAGCTTCTACCCGATGCACGGTCTCGCGCCGATCGCCGCCTGCATGGACGTCAACCGCGGCGACCGGTTCGCCACGTTGCGAGCCACGGCGACCGAGCCGAAGGGGCTCGCCGACTACCGGAAACGCCATATGCCGCCGGGCCACCCCTCGTGGAAAGAGACCTACGTCAACGGCGACCTGGTGACCTGCCTGATCGAGACCGAGCAGGGCCGGATCATCCGCGCCGAGCACGACGTCAGCTCGCCGCGTCCGTACAGCCGCATCAACAGCCTCGCCGGCAGCCGCGGCATCGTGGAGGACTACCCCGCCCGGATCTACGTCGAACCCGACCACAGCGGGCACGCGTGGAAGGACTTCGGGCCGTACCGCGACCGCCACGACCACTGGCTGTGGAAGAAGCTCAAGGACGACCCGAACCTCGGCGGGCACGGCGGCATGGACTACGTGCTGCAGTGGCGGATCGTGCAGCAGATGCGCGCCGGGCTGGTGCCGGACATCGACGTCTACGACTCCGCGGCCTGGTGCTCCCCCGTGCCGTTGAGCGTGGTCTCCCTCGCGCGCGGCGGGAAACCGGTGGCGGTACCGGACTTCACGCGCGGTGGCTGGACGAAGGCCCGGCCGGGCCTGGACTCGCAGCCTTCGGAGATGCCCGGCTAGCCGAACCGCCTCGTGAGTGGCAAGGACGGTTCTAACCGTCCTTGCCACTCACGAGGAGTAGCGGGGAACGACCCGGAACACCCGGAGATCCTTCGGGGTTCCCTTGGCCCGGAAGTTCCGGCGCGGGCGCACGGTGAAGGTGTCCTGGTCGAGTTCTTCGACGACGCTGGCGCTGGCCAGGACCTCGTCGCCGTCGGCGGCGGCCATGATCCGGGCGGCGATGTTCACGTCGACGCCGAGGTAGTCGTCGCCGACCCGCTGCGGACTCCCGCGATGCAGCCCCGCGCGCAAATGGGGCAGGTAGCCCTCGGCCTTGATCACGCTCACGGCGGAGCACGTCTCGTAGGCGGCGTTCACCGCCTCGCCCGGGTCGGCGAACACGGCCATCACCCCGTCGCCGAGCCCTTTGACGACACTGCCGCGGTGCCCGGCGACGATCGACTCGGTCACCTTGGAGACCTCCCGCAACAGCTCCAGCACGCGGTCGTCACCGGCCTCCAGCGCCCAGGTCGAGAAGCCGACGAGGTCGGTGAACAGCACGGTGATCCCGTCCGCGGACAGCGGCGGCGCGCCGGAACGGCGGACGGCCTGCCACGCCTGGACCGCGGCCAGCCCCAGCTCGCGGGTGGCGCTGGGCCGGTCGGCGCCCGCCTCGGCGAGCAGCCGGGCGATCCGGTCGGACGAGCGGCCCGTCGACAGCACCGGCGGGTCGGCGTCCCCGGGAACGAGGCCGCGGAGGAACCGGGCGCCGCGCACCAGTTCCCGACGCTGGTCCGTCGCACGCAGGAACCTGCGTGTCCGGAGGTGCCACGGCTCAGGTCGTTCGGTCACGATCAAGACGATAGTCGTTCGCCGCGCGGACGGCGCACCTGTCACCGGTGTGACAAGAATATGAAAGGCGTTTCCCCTTTCCGCCTTCGCGTGACAATTCGGGAACTCGCCATTCCACATACGCGTGACAAGATCGAAGCGTAAAGAAAACGCGAGAGATCTTTTCCTTTCCTCGTTGGTGACTTTCCACCTAGATTCGGTTTCGAGCCCATTCAACGACGAAAGGACCTGACATGACGGAAACCCTCGTACGGAAGGGTGTCCGGCGATTCTGCGCGGCCGGGATCGCGGCCGTGGTCGCCGGAACCGTAATGCTCGCCGCGGCGGGAACCGCGGCCGCCGTCGAAAAGAAGCTCACGTACAAGGGCGGCTTCCCCATCATCGGCGACCAGCAGGTGGCGGTGCTGGTGAAGGCGGAAATCCCGGCGACGGCCAAGGCGGGTGAGCCGATTTCGGTGCCGTTCACCCTCGACGTCGACTCCGGCCAGGCCGCCGGTGACGGGCTCCGGCTGGTCGGCGCCAAGAAGCTCTCCGGCACCATCGCTTCGAAGGTGAACATCGCGCTCGGCGAGCAGAAGGTGTCGATCCCGATCGATCTGCCCATCCCGGACACCGAGGTGCCCGCCGAGGGTTCGCTGAAGTTCACCGCTACCGGCAAGGTCGACTTCACCATTCCGGCGGGGACCCCCGCCGGTGAGGCGACCAGCAGCGTGGACGCCGCGGCGACCTCGCATATCGTCACCGACAGCTCGCTCGGCGAGTTCGACGTCAACCTCACCCTCGACCCGCCCGACCAGGACGCCGTCCTGGGCAAGACGACCGTCAGCTGATCACCCGTCTTCCCCCGGCTCGCCGAGCCGGGGGAAGACGCGTCTTGACCTCCAGCGCGCTGGAGGTCGCAGACTTTCGATCATGTGGATTTGCGACAGGTGCGGTATCGAACACCCAGCCACCCCGGAGCCGCCCCGATGCGTGCTCGACCGCGGCGAGGTCGGCATCGAGGAAGCCGGTGACCTCGGCGCGCACACCGGACGCTGGTGGACGCACGAAGAACTGATGTCCTTGCCGCACAAGACCTTGCACCGGGATCACGGCCGCGGCCTGCACAGCATCAAGCGGGAACCGCGGCTCGCGATCGGGCACTGGTCGTTCCTCGCGACGACCCCGGCGGGCACCCTGCTCTGGGATCCGCCGTCCTGGTTGGACACCGAGGTGCTCGACGTCGTACGCGGTCTCGGCGACGTCGCCGTGATCGCCACCAGCCATCCGCACATGTTCGGCGCCCAGCTCGGCTGGAGCCGTGCGCTGGGCGGGGTCCCGGTGCTGGTCAACGAACGTAACCGCGAGTGGCTGCCCGCCCCGGATCCGGCGTTCGAGTTCTGGGACGAGCACGTGGAACCCTTGCCCGGCCTCGAACTGATCCGGCTCGGCGGCCATATGCGCGGCAGCGCCGTGGCCAGGACACCGGACGGCAGCATCCTGGCGGGCGACACGATCTCGGGTGGGCTCGCGCCGGGCTGGGTGTCGTTCCAGCGCAACTTCCCCAAGCACATCCCGCTGTCGGGGGCCGTGGTCCGCCGCGTCGTCGACCGGCTCGACGACTTCGCCTACGACCGGCTCTACACCCTCGGCGGGGACACGATCGATCGTGACGCCCGCGCCGTCGTGCGGCGAAGCGCCGAAACCCATATCAGGTGGGTGAACGGCGACTTCGACCACCTCACTTGACCGCGACGTCCTCCTTGGCCTTCTCCTTGCGGCGGAAGAACAACGCGATGACACCCGCCATCCCCATGAAGAACGCGACGGCCCACATGCCGGCGCGGAAGCTCCCGGTCAACCCCTGCAACCAGCCGGTGAGGTAGGGACCGACGAAGCCCGACAGGTTACCGAACGAGTTGATCAGGCCGATCCCGGCGGCGGCGCCGACTCCGGTCAGGAACGCGTTGGGCAGCTGCCAGAACACCGGGATCGCGGTGAACACACCGACCGCGCAGACGGTCACCGCGATCATCACCCACAGCGGCGAGCCGAGATACAGCGCACCGGCGATCGCGACCGCGCCGACGAACGCGGCGATGGCGACGTGCCCGGCACGTTCGCCGGTGCGGTCCGAATGGCGTGCCCACAGGACCATGGCCACGGCGGCCACCGCGTAGGGGATCGCCGTGATGAGCCCGATCTCCACGATGCTGTAGTTGGTCTGGAACTGTTGCTGGAAGCCCTTGATCACCTGCGGGAGGAAGAACGCGAGCACGTAGAGGCCGAAGATGATCCCGAAGTAGACGGCGGCCAGCGCGAGCACGCGCGGATCGGTCAGCGCCGATCGGGTGCTCACCTCCTTGCCGACTTCACGGGTGTCTTCCGCGTCGATGGCCGACTGCAACGCCGTGCGCTCCCCCGGGGTCAGCCATTTCGCGTCCTTCGGTTTGCTCGGCAGCAGGAAGAACACCGCCACCCCGAGCAGGATCGAAGGCACCCCTTCGGCGAAGAACATGAAACGCCAGCCTGCGTCGAAGCCCAAGACGCCGTCGCCGTGCTTGATGAGCAGGGAGGAGACCGGGCTGCCGATGACCGACGAGAGCGGGACCGCCAGGAAGAACAGCGCGACGATCTTGGCTCGCTGCTTACGCGGGAACCAGTAGGTCAGGTACAGGATGATGCCGGGGAAGAAGCCTGCCTCGGCGATCCCGAGCAGCACCCGGACGATGTAGAAGCTCACCTCGCCCTGGATGAACGCGGTGGCCGAGGCGACGATGCCCCAGGTGACCATGATCCG
>Ga0307518_10001350_pt1 | contig 18252 bp, 19 predicted proteins | sample 25_EM_MG_FD_203889 | JGI IMG/M metagenome (GOLD analysis project Ga0307518, IMG submission 203889) | Populus trichocarpa ectomycorrhiza microbial communities from riparian zone in the Pacific Northwest, United States - 25_EM | ecosystem: Host-associated > Plants > Roots > Unclassified | place...
CAATCAGGTTAGTTCTGTTTCTGCAATGAAACAGCAGTGAGAACTATGTGGAGGGTTCATACACAAAAATGATTGCTATCCGAAGCGATCAATTCTATGTATGGACCCGGCACATAAGACGTTTTTTCAAGACGCAGTTTCGAGCGTATACTGCCACCGGAGCACTCAGGTGTATTTAATTAATTTGCCCAAATGGTGAAGTAGTGAAACGAGGACTGCACCTAGCACCAGTTAGGTGTGCAGTTCATGCCGAGTCGGCCATCCACGGTGATCATCGCGGTACATGACCCGCCTGCATATGAGTTGGAGCGCCATCAAAGAGTGTCAGGAGTTTCGCCGGAACGCGTACAGGATGCTATTGGATTATATATATACTGTTATTCACCAAATGTCAGAGTTTCTTGGATGAGTGAGCCAGTCCTGTTTCTGTAAGTGCTCTTACGCACCCACAAGAGACCAGACCGCAGGGTCAATCAACATGCAGGACTCGATGCTCCAAACCTGAGACTCCCAATGGTCTTCCTAGTGGAAATCCGATGCAATGCACGGACGAATCCAAGAGAACCCTTACAAGCTGTGAAAGCGAGGTCAGTCGGAGAATTGCTCAGAGAAACGGAAGTCCACTTGGCCCTCTGAAGCTGTTGATGACAATCTGAGGGTGCGAAGGTTCTCATCGCAACCGTCGATTAGGAAGCTCACTGGATAGCTTGGCAGCGACGACCGGGGAAGAAAGATAAGCACCTTTCAATTTTTACAGAACTAATGACGGTTCCGACAACTGACGACATATTGGCAATCGCACACCAATGATCCTAACTGGAAGACGGTAGGTGGTGGTTGGCAGCGCGGCAGTCGAGGGGGGGGAGACTGGAAAATGGATGGCCCTTCTTTCCCAGGCTTCGTGGGAAATATATGGTGGCTGAAAGTCCTCCTGTCTGGAGACGTCATCGAATTGCCAAACCGAACTTGTGGGCGGTAGCGGGTATACACGGACGAGCGGAGAAGAAGTGACGCCGGAAAGTGTAACAGCCGGTTGGGTGGGCAGGTCGTACGTCGTCGTTACACTTTCCTTTTATTAGTAGGCCATGGAAATCTACAGTCTCTTCGGTAGAACCCCATCCAGAACCAGAGAATCATGTTGACTCGTGTGTAACTGCTTTCAGGGTATTTACCCTGGTGTCGAAGTGGGACTCATCCTGGATATATGAAGGTCCTTATCCCTGTGCTGACTTACCCTCAGCATCCGCTGACGCCACTGTGTAATGCCGACCAGTCATTCGTAATCTCAGCGGCATCGGCACAGCATTGTGGCGGCTCTGCCTCTACCACGATGATGCTGTTGCTGTATTGTGTTTCTTGGTTGCAAAATACCCAGACATCTACTATATACTCACGTTAGAACGCTCACGGAATGTCGCCCTTCTCAGTAACTGTTTCGGGGTGGGATGCTCGGTTGGTCATTTCTCACCGTCTATCATGTCTAAGCAAGTGACAGAACAACTTCAAACCATGCAGGTACCTCGATTCCATCCCTCATGACAATTCGTACTACGCCAGGTGTCTCATAGGGGGTGCCTTGGCGTGCGGTATCACCCATGCTGCAATAACCCCTCTCGATGTCGTGAAAACTAACATGCAGGCAAGCCACCTTTGCATACCGACTCCTTTATCCACTCAACTTTGCACGTCGTCTAAAAGGCCAACCCTACGAAATATAAGGGTTCGATTTCCGGATTTACCACGGTCCTCCATGAAGAAGGCAGAACTGGTATCTGGAAAGGCTTCGGACCCGCGCTAGTCGGCTACACCGCCCAAGGAGCATTCAAATTTGGTCTCTACGAGGTTTTCAAGGACTTCTACATGAATCTTGCTGGCGAAGAGATGTCCAACAAGTACAAACCCGCAATATGGCTTGCGGGATCCGCATCAGCGGAGTTCTTCGCGGATATAGCGTTGTGCCCGCTGGAGATGACGAAAGTGAAGATTCAAACCAGTCCAAGGGGGTCCTTGCCCACTGCATTTGGTGCTGCGTTGGCGGAGATGAGGAATAGGAAGATCGAAACGAGATATCCGTTTGGATCCATCGTTCCGCTCTGGTCGCGTCAGGTGAGTGTTAGCATTCGCGTACATACCTCTCGGGACCGAAGTGCAAACGTTTATCAGATACCTTATACCATGGCCAAATTCTTCTTTTTCGAAGGCATCGTCCAGCAATTTTATACGCATATCTTCACAGCACCAAAGGAGTCCTATTCCAAGCCCACCCAACTCGGTATCACCTTTACCTCTGGGTACCTCGCAGGAATAATCTGCGCTGTCGTCTCGCACCCCGCTGATACGGTCGTGTCACTCATGGGCAAAGCGGATAACAAGGGAAAAAGCATCCGGACGATCGCAAAGGAGACTGGTTTCCTCACACTTGCAACCAAGGGCCTCGGTACGCGTATGATCATGATTGGCACGCTTACTGGTAAATGCTGCAGTGTATTTCTGTTGAGATGTTCTGATCGTTCAGTACAGGTTTCCAATGGTGGATATACGACACTTTCAAGACGTCGGTGGGCCTCAGCACAACCGGTGGAAAGTAGCATTGCACTGCATTGCCCTCAGTTCCGCATTCCCGTAGAGCCAAGCAAGTTTACACATCCCATGTTTCTCATTATCAACTGTCACTCCGAATATGTTTGCCCATCTACAACACTGTGTATCATATCTACCCCATGATACTACAATCTACTTGCTAGGTTATACGTCGCATTAGCACAGTGCTGACCGGCAACAGATGACCCTACTATCAAGATGACGCAAAGCTGACTACCCACATTTGACGGAGACATTTTTTATTGATGCAATGCCTATCAAGTTGTAAATCAAGGCACCCCTCAGGTTCACGATCTCCACTCAACAAAGAAACAGCTTAGCCAGAGATGTGTGCAGGGTTCATACTACCATACTACAGAGGTGAATCCATATGGACTCCCCACACAAATGATTTTTCAAGGCGCCGTTTCGAGTGCGCCCTGCGACTGAAATCTTCAAGTGACAAGGGGGTACTCAGGTACCCCATGGCACAGTAAAATGGGGACTGCACCTGGCATAGTTCGTTGTGCAGGAAAATTCATGTATGGAGTTACTAACCATTCAAGTCTGTCAACTGCATGCACGATTCGCATGCGCACAATTGAATGCTATTATGTAAAGAACGTCAGGACACCTCTCAAGTTTCGCCGATTCGGGCGCGGGTCCGTTTGGATTAGAGAGTAGTTCTGACACGTAAGTGTCTGGTATGCGCTCGATGTAGCCCTCAAAACTGTAGCTCGTCAGTGTAGGCTGGGTGTGTCAGCGATAGATAAGGCAAGGAGGACATACCGTACTAATATCGAGCACATTGAGTGCTCTCGGTGTCCACCCAATTCCACTGTACCTGTTTCTGATAGAGTGCTCATGATGGACCGCCGGGCCGTGATTCATTTGAATCTGGTGGGATGTGGTGTAACCAAGGTAAACCAAAAACGAAGGCGAACACAGCGTAACGTTAGTTCAAATGATGTCCGTCCCATGGATGATGGATACCCCGTATCTGATATTCCGTATGCATCTCCGTTCAAATCCTTTACTTCGTTTCTTCATTTCTCTCTGCGGGCCGACGATCGAGGTGTTTACGTCTGTTCGTACCTGAGCTGTTTTAGCGTAGTCAGTCAATTTGTTTCCATTCAAATCTCACAGGCAGCTGAAATATGGTGCTCGGAAAGAGCTTGTCGAGATCATTCCTTTACGAGAGGCTCATCAGCTCCTGGGATAGACCGGAAGGTAGAATAACCGGAACAGACAGTTGCCTTAAGTCGAACCGTCGCTGATGTCGTCCAACTCAATAACCAGTTTATTTCATTCTCCAGCCCCTTTATGTAAAAGTGTCTCAAGAAAAATAAACTGGCAGAATAAAGTGGGGCTAGGCGGACATTAGGAGCGACTTGAAGCTTGAAAACTTGAAGGTTCAAATGAATGCCAATGCTTACATATAACCAACCCTTCTCTGACCTAGTAGGGGAGAGATGTCGATTTCGTTCTTTGGATCATAATAGGAAGGTCACGTCCGCCAGGCTGCCCGAGAGCCTCCGAACAGGAAGATACATATAACCATGAGCGCACCCCAGGAGTTTACCACATGCTTGGTCCAAGATTTGTTCAACCTCGGGGCCCACATGGTAGCCTGTGAAAAGGAGGAGGAATATCAATTTACCAATAGGGGGTTGAGCGACGTGAAGAATGGTGTGTAGTAAGTTACACCTGTTGGTCGCCATGAACGTGACACCTAGTACGTAAATGAAAAAGACCCGTCTACGATTCGTCGAAGTAGAGGAACAGAGGTTCTGGAAGCTTCAAGGTTGTAAAGTTATTTGAGGTGTGCAGGCTGTGAGTAAATTGGCAAGTCCTTGGAGTCATACAGCGCCCGAAAGCATCCCGCGTAGTGATCTTTCTCCCTTGCAATACGATATATAGTACAACGAAAGAGGGGCTGATAGGTTGTATTTGGTGAACAACGAGAAAGCCGATCAGACGCCAGCTGGCTGTGTCATTGATACCTTTCTCGCATTCTTCTGTTCCACTATATGATACTCGTAGACGCGACGCGTGCCCAAGTAAACGTCGTACTTTCTGCACCGCGCGTATGGTACTGAATCTTACCAGACAATATACTCTGAAAAGCCATCTAGACCCCGCGGAGATTATAATAATTGGAGTTCCAGGTCAGGGGTACTAGCAGCGAGCAATCATTCCCCCTAATCAGCACTTCCAAAGAATGAAGTTACATAAGATCGCAGTCGTTTCTTGGTCGTTTCTGTTCGAAACCCATCCATGCTCTATAGTGCCGGAAGTGAATGTTCAATATTCTTGTGTTCCCGATCTGTCCATCGTTCAGAAGCAGCCAAGAAAAGGAGACCCTGGTGCGTCGCACCCTTTACCCCAGACTCGTTCATCCCCCAAGTTGTGCTTTAACCGGATCCATACAAGATATGCCCTTGTTACGCCCATAGGGAAATTACCACTGAATGTCAGAACCAACCAAACAAGCCAGCAGGCCCACAGTGTCAGGATGTTCCCCTGTGTTCCCTTGCAACAGTTACAAACAATGCCAACATGGTACGGCCACCGTCGAAGCGCCTGTTCAGAGGATAAAAGGATGGTCAGTTTTGAGGGACTTTTTCATTTTCAACACTCTACGCATAGTTCTTCATCATGTCACCCTACGGTTGCCCAGGATATCCCGACGACGGTGTTTACTATATATCGGCCCACAACCTCTGGGTTGGCGATAAGGAAGTTTCTGGTACAGACAATATTGTGGTCAATAATCACAAAACCGTAGGTCTTTCAATTCTCTCTGACTGACCTTATGATGAAGTGAAACATGTCTCCAGCCTTTCTACTTGAGATGGCTCCATAACAGTCCCTGCACCTATGAGATCAGCCTTGGCTCTCATGGCTATGGTAACTTCGTTCAGCACGATAAAGAATGGGTCAACGTCAAAGGCCAATACCAGCAGTGGGTACTCCAGAAAGTCTCTGGTGACACATACCGGTGAGTTATTGACATCTACTGTTTGACTGTTCCTGATTTGGCCTCAATAGCATTGCACTCCAACAAGATACGAGTTATGTTTGGACTGATATGGGACCAGGAAGCGCCGCCGACCGCCAGGTAAGAACTATTCATCATGGTCGGGGTCCTGTCGTTTCATACCTTAGTTCCAGATCCAACTCAAGCCATTCCTCCCCACCAACTCCGCGCAGGAGTTCCGTATCAGGAAGTAAATACATCCTAGGGAGAAACCAAGATCATCTGCTTGTTTGAAATGTACGATCACACAATGTGTTGTATGAGCCGAGGTGTTTTTGTCGCTTGTCGTTGAAAATCTAAAACATTTGAGTGTGGTATAAATGACGTCTGCAATGATATGTCTTGTGCATTGGGCAATATTGGATGAATAGCAAAGTGACTCATTCCAAGATCATGAGCACGACGACGACTTTGGCGGTCAGCATGCTTTCCCAACTGTAGATGAAAAACTGAACGAACAGTCTGGTTTCTTCGTATTATCGAATTAAGTCTTACCAAGTTTGAGTCCACCCACAGCATTCTTCTATACACACTGCTTCCTAGCTTCAAGTGTGAGGGCGATTGTTATAATTTATAAATCCAGCTCTGACCTGATTGCAGGGCCGTCGGGGACGGCTTACCACCCCATAGCCATGGCCCTGCCCTTCTCGAATTTAACCGTATAGCATTCTGCGATGCAGTTAAACGGCAGAAACCAAATATGACTACTGCCACGGGGTTGTCCTGAGAACATTGTGCGGAGGACAAGAACTCACCTCATTGACGATTTGATGGTGGTGCTGGGGTGACCATCACCTCAGAAGCATCCACTGATGGCGTGTTATCACCATGTTCGGGTGCTTCGCTCCCATAGCTTCACCCGTGGTGTCCGAATCATCGTCGGCTACATAGCGACATTTGGCAACTGTCTTGCGCTCAACTCACCGTATGGTTGCTTGATCTGCCTTTGCGGACTAGTAAGCTGGCGCAAGTGTGGGCTTGGAGAACCAAGATTAGGCGCAGATGGTACACGCCTCCGATTCTGCGCCTTCACCAACTACACTTTCGTGCTCGACAAGGACCTCAGCCACAGTCCGAAATGTCACGCACTGGTCCCGCACATAATGTCATGCGAAAGGGTGGTGTACGGAGCGCATATGCCTGCTCTTGCATGTGATATTGGAATAACTCGCGGCAATGCGAGAAAAAATGACACATAAATTTGCTCAGAAATGACTTCGTCGACTCATTGGTCAAGTTTTGTTCGTTCTTGTTCGACACCAAAAAGTTGTCCTTTCCAGCTGATTGCTTCTAGTGTGGCACTGTTCTTTCCATTGGGTTGCTTCTGACATAGTTGGGCAATGGTCCCAAACGATGCTTGACCTGTAAAAAGGATCCAATCAGTGGATATTAGGGGAGAAGATGCCCAACACGAAAGCGCACTCCGGCCTTCCACAGGCTTCCAAGCTTGCTCCTCAAATCTGCAAGCGTGGAGTGCTTTGAGAGTTCATCCGGTTCTCGATGTCTTTGGTCAATATTCTTATGTGCTTGCTCCTACAGTGTGGTGTGAAACTCAGAGTCTAGAGCATTGTGTGTATACCCGGCCCTGAAACCTGGTATGTATAACCAGCGCGGGAAAACCCTTAAGGACCTTCAGCGTTTGGCACAAGGCCTGTACATCCAATTCACCAGTACCAGATCATCTAGCATAACGACGGCAGAGGTGAATAAGCGGTGTCTAACATTTTGGATCTAGCTGGAGGAAACTCACTGCCGAAAGCTTGGCTACTTGAACATAGGGAAAAGATACCGGCCCTCTTCTACAGAATCAGTGACGATTAAAACTGCACACAACCAACAAGGGCATCGTGCGGCAACGACACACTGAAGATCGCAGACATCGCGACTGGAAGGCAGATGACGAGGGAGCCTAGCACAACTCGGCGATGGTACACTCAGGCTCAAAAATGCCTTTAAGGAGCGCTCTGTCGCGCAATGGACACTCAAAGGGAGATCCTCGGAAGATGGAAGGAACACGATGTTCCTCTGCGTGGGAAATGGGTATTGATGTTTGTTTGTAACCGAGCTCGTTTCCAACTACTACATGTCAACTGCCAGACGGGGTTGTCTGGACAATTTGAATTTACAGAAAGCACAGGTTGGTCTTTGCCAAAACTTGCAGGTGTGAATTTGTAAACAGGGCCGTGGATACGCATGGACGAGGCGGAAGACAACCCCGGAAAATGTAACAGCCGGATGACTTAGACGTGTATGTATGCAACGATACCTTTTGATTTCCACTAAATGATGAGCCATAGTGCCAGAACAGCAGTTAGCGACCCCATGTCAAGATCCTTCAAGCCTTGGGCAAGTGCAGTTGGCATTACAATGTAAGTTCGGCCAAGGAAATCCAGACTATCCATGCAGTCTTCGGTGGAACTCCATCTGGATGATCCAGAGAATTGTCCTTTTAAGAGGTGCACCGGTATGTCTGAGCACAATGATATTTACAGAAATGTAGCGCCTTTTACTGAAAAGCAGCGCAATTCATCGAAAACTCACTCGATCATATCAGGACGGGCGCTCTGAGAGTCTTGATTACACTCTAACGAAATAGGAGGTTCATAAAGCCACGTCCCAGCAGAATTTTCCAACTCCACCGCCCTGTCTTCCCCATCACGTCAGTGTCGGTATCTGGCACGAGCGTCGTCATTGTTTTTCTGTGAGCCTGCGACTCGGGAGGTCTCACCCAGGTCTGCCACTAATGGAGTCTGCGAGTACCGTATCCCCACTGACCTCGTTGACTCCTGAACTCAAGACTGCCGTCCAGGAGGATACATTCAGTCGCTTACGGAACATAATTGGAGCCAACGTCACCACCCGCTATGCCTCCTTGTCTTTTTCCCTGGCTGACTTCCGGCAGGCCATTGTAGACAAAAATATAGACAAGGACGAAACTGTCGTGGATGACTTCTGTGACCTAATCCCTCTGACTCACTACGGGTCCTACCACCCGTTTATCACTAAATTCTTGGACCGCCCCTGCAAGTTGTCTGAAGTTGAAGACTTGCTCGCACCAGGCCTCCCGACTTTCATCTGCATATCTAGCTCCACGTCTAGCAATGAACCCAAGCACTTTCCGAAATATCCTCGGATTTGGATGACGGGACCGGTCATCGCTGCTCCACCTGAGACGGGCATGATTGTAACCATCTTTTCCTTGGGTTACAAAGACGTGCTAGAAGTAGTCACCGACTCCGGTGAGATCGCGCATAAAATTCCCGTATCACCCGGCTCGGTTTGGTATTGGCGCACATACAGGAACTGGTCCGTAGAGACAGATGCCACACGCATGGGGACAGTTCGTAAGTGTGCAGTCGATCAATCCCTGTCACGGATGGTAGCATTTGAGCAATTTATCCAGTTCCAAACCATGTTGTTCCATGGGCAACGAGCCTAATCAGCCACCATCGGCCGTCCATGTTAATGCATGCACTGTTTGCGCTGGCAGATCCACGCGTGGAACAAATCCAATCTAGCTTCGTAACCATTTTCGTGGACATGCTGCACCGCGTGCAAGAAGATTGGGACATGCTTGTGTCCAGCATCCGAGATGGGACTATTCCTGATATTGAGTACATAGACCATGTTCGTGATCACTTACAGGTAAGTCGTTATTTCCAGGTATCAGCTGGCAGCGGAGTCTGACGATAGCAGGTTCACATGCGTGCAGATCCACAGCGAGCAGAGGAACTACGGACAATAGGACCCCCTCTTTCCCGTCCCGCATGGGCTGAATGTGTATGGCCCAATTTGAAGGTCCTCACGTGCATCTGCAGTGGCACATTTTCCACTGCGCTGCATAAGGTGTGTATTCCTATGTCTACCTCAACCGCAAAGTGGCCCTCATCGTAGACAGACAAGAACAATTCTTGGACCTAATGTTGCCATCCATACTCCTGGATATTTCTGCACTGAAGGACTCAGAGGCGTTATGTTCAACTTCGGGGATACCGACAGCTTCTACTTTGACACTGAAGAGGTCCTCGAGTTTCTCGATGTAATGGACATGCAAACACATAAAAATATTGTCCAGAGGGTGCGCATCTCACCTTTTCACTTGTTTATTCTACGTTGACATGTGTTTGACATACAGTGGGAGGTCCGACCTGGAAGGCTGTACCAGCCCGTGTATACGTCCCGGGACGGTCTGTGGAGGTATCTCATAGACGATGTTATTCAAATAGTTGGGTTTGATCCTCGCAACGGGTCACCGGTGTTCAAGTACTCCGCCCGAAAGAAGTATGCAAACGTTCAGATGACTAGACGTCTGTTTGTCTGACCCACGAATGCGTAGTTTGGCAATCCGACTCTACTATGCCATGATCACAGAAGCGGATCTTGTCAAGGTGGTACAGGCGATTGACAGACAGGACATCATGCAAGTGCATGAATTCGCTACCGTCCTTGATCAGCGCGAGCTGCCTGCAACAGTAGGACTTCTTGTTGAAATCACAGGCGATTTAGGTATGACAGTCACTCTTTGCATGGTTCGAAGTACGATCCTCATGTGGCCTAGGTCCCAATGCTCAGCTCTCCAGATGGAGGGCATTTGAAGCCCTCGTAGCGACAAACTACGAGCACCAGGCGCAATTGGACTTCGGCGGACTGCGACTACCGACAATCCGCATTCTTAAGCCGGGGACGTTCATGGAATACAGACGGTGGAGAGGCGAAAGCATGAACGTTGGTTTTAATCAACTGAAGGTGCCCATTGTGATGTGGGACCCGAAATCACTTGAGTGGATCGTGGAGAGAGTTGTGAGGGAGCTGTGACTGATCATGGTTGATTGACCGGTACTGGGGTTGTTATATAGACCGTTGAACATGAACTCTTCTTCGTAGGTTTCTACATTTCTCAGTGGTTAACACGTGGACCACTCATCCCCCGTGGAAGTCGAATCATACTCTAATTTGGCTAGCCCTAAACGATTCGAGCAACTACCTGAAGGATGGCAAGGACCTTTAAGTGCAATGTATCATTCCTCACGCAAGTTCCTCACTGTGGGTCGTTGAAAAGAGCCGACGGTCGTGAAATTGATCTTCTCCGTCAGACGATTAATAAAGTTCTATGATTACTTGTCCTATTGGTTGTTCGGCATCGTGGGATGTAGCACAATCAGAAAATAGGACTTTTGGTGCGTATCACAACCCCGGTCAAACGATGATTGTGCCAATCAAAATCCATCAGTAATGCATTAGTTATCCATCACTGGATGATTGTGAAGCATTACAGTGTTGGTAATGTTGCATGACACCCTCGTACAGCCTTTCCGTCCATTTAATGCATCAAAATGCCACTGTAATCTGTTCCCCCGGTCTGGACTGTGGAACCATGGAGCCACAGAATGTGCACGAAGACACTCCCCTCCTAACGGCCTGCGATGGTATTTCGCAAGAAAGCCCAAAGCCGAGAGCAACTCCCCTCTCCTGGCAGCAATTGTCCGTCGTGCTATTGCTGCACCTGGCAGAACCTTTAACATCGCAGATGATAGCGCCGTTCCTCCCCCAAGTACGTTAGCCAACGCAACTGCCTATTGGACAATTATTCAATTTCGCCTTTCCAGCTGGTGCTTGATATCGGCGTCACCCATGGCGACGACTCCCGAGTGGGATACTACGTTGGTCTTGTGGTCAGTCACTTAGTATCAAATCCTCATCAAATATTGGATCTAAAAGACATCGAAGCATTCTTTATTCTATATTTCCCAAGCCTGCACAGTTTTCTACTGGAGTCGGGCATCAGACCAGATCGGACGGAGGCCAGTTGTCCTCATTGGGGTGGCTGGCCTTGCGATATCAACGTACTGTTTTGGCTTATCAAGGACATTCTGGGGCTTTGCACTCAGGTAACTTCCATGATGACCAACGAGAATGTAACAATCTAACCATACATAAAAGTCGTTGTCTCAGCGGCGCCCTCTACGGCAATATCGGAATCATAAAAAGCATGATAGCGGAAATTACGGACCCGACAAACATGGCACGTGCATACAGCTTTCTGCCTATGACATGGTTTCTTGGGGCTACTATCGGGTTCGTGTGCAGTCTGTGATTCGACCATTGAAAGTAATCTGATTTTGAGAAGGCCACTTATAGGTGGGTCATTAGAGCGTCCTGCAGAGAAATTCCCTGCAATTTTTGGGAACTCTTCCTTTTTCAAGGAATACCCTTACTTTCTTCCATGCGCTATAACGGCAAGCTACGCAGTAATGTGCTGGTTCGTCGTTGCTTTGTTCCTCAAGGAGGTTTGTCTTGTCGTCATCGAGTTGCAACGTAATTCATCTCCCTTGCAGACGACCCAAGCACAAGTGTCGCCAATGGAATACTTTCTTGGTCGTTTGCTCAAGTCTCAAGCGCACAATAGAACTTCACCCGGAGTAACCCGAAGATGGTGCTGTTATTGATAGTCGCGAAAATCCGCTGTCCTTCCGTGAACTCCTTGTCGCACCTGTGCTGGTGGCTGCAGGAAGCGCTACATCTTTCGCCATTCTTGATATTTCTTTCCGCACATTGCTGCCTGTGTATCTCGCCACTCCAATGGAAGTGGGAGGATTGGGATTCGATCCTCCTGTCATTGGCATCATCCTGGCAGCAATGGGGATATCTGCTGGTGTCCTCCAACTCCTTCTCTTTGCCCGATTGTACAATCGCCTAGGCGGGAAAAACCTCTTTCTCATGATATCACTATTTCTCCCAATAGCTGCTCTTTTCCCTATTACCAATCGTGTAGGCCAAGACAAGGGACTGAACAGTTTTGTTTGGTTCCTTGTTGGTCTTCAGATATTATTGTTCGTTTTCTCAAGCTTCGCACTTGGTAAGTCATCTAACCACTTTTTTCTGGCCTCCAATGACCCACATTTTCCGTTCAGGCGTCACTCTGATCTATGATTGGAGCAACAAATGGTCTCGCACAAATACTAATATCTCTCGTACGTGCTATTGGTCCATTTGCTGTTAACTCGGCTTTTGCGTTGGGCATCCAAAAGCATGTAATGGGGGGCCATTTGGCATATTGGGTGATGGCTGGGATGGCAGCCATTTCTCTGGCCATTGTGTCCGCTCTGCCGAAAAAGCCGTCAAATATTTAAGGTAAAGGGGGACGCTACGATCTTAAAGGTGATACGCTCGAGAGCTTTCGCGGTGCAAAGTGCCCTCAACTCTAACTCTCCATCTTGCCAGTTAGTTTGGGTTCGGTATCACATTCGCATTACTGTACCGTCCGATGTCTCGTGATTCCATACGACTTTCCTTGGTATAGCCAATATCTAAAGACATTGGCATAGAGATAGATAACTGGATTAGTGGTGAGTGACGGAAGGAGAAACGAGAAAACAAATGCCGTAAATACTCAAATTAATGTGCACACTGCATTCCTTTCGATGAAGCCCTGCACCTTTCGTTGATTATAGGTGCCACAGGCCGCGCCTGTCTTTAAGACCTACCTACACCCAGTACTATGCCTCTCGGTAATCGACACCTTTGGTCCGGCCCAGGTGTCTGAAGCATACCACTTGCATTCGCGAAGACCATGGTGTCTCAAAACACCAATGTTCTACTCTTCAACGTGGTTACTCATCACAAACAATATGCAACTTGCCTGCAGCATTCAACATCCACAATCAGTCAATTGGAGTCGGTGATGATCGAGTTGCTGGTAACCAATCGAATCAGGCGGGTGGTCATGCTCGGTGACATAAATATTGCCAGTGCCAACCTCGGTCATGTTTATGTAGTGTATTGCGGCAATTCCAAGCTCTCTCCTGTTTAATGGTGAGTCATTGCTAGTCAACCTTCAGCTCGAAGCCCCACTTCATGAAAGAAAGACACACATTCTTTCACTGGCTTGCATCACGAACCGACATTTATGTAAAGCGACGATCCATAGAGCTGGCTCTGTATTGGATGGAGAACGGCGAGGTCTCGTACGGATTTAGCTCCTCCGCCGTAACAAAGTCGACTTGGATGATCATCGGGTGAGTCCGGACAAAGTGAATGAAAGAACATCGTGCACTTCAATAATTCAATTCAATACGGCCCACGAGGCTAGTATGGCAACACCCTGTCACACTCTGTCGCCCTATTATGCGTCGCGCTGACAGTAAGTGGCATCTTCCTGTGGACGACGGGTGACAACTGACAATGCCTTTTAGGATACTCCGCATCATAGTAGCAGGCTCGAGTCACAGGAAGGACAACCCTGGCAGTTGCTTGTTGGATGCACACCTGAGTGCGCGGCGAGCGTTTCCCGCGTCCCTTGCTTAACGCCAGTTTCCCGGATCATACAGCATGGCACCAGTATGGTGCTTCCCCCGTCGGCTTTCAGTTGTCCATAGAAACCGAGACCATGGTGAAGGAAGAACGTTGCGGCGAGGCCGAGGACGCAAGAAAGAAAAAAAGAAAAAACACATTTATGCAGATCTACAGCAACAACACGGGTGCTCTGAGACTAGTCTAGGGCCAACTTCACGGTGTGGGGACGTCTCTGGGTAATATTCTTCCCCGGTCTCGGTTTTTGCAGGTGGGTTTGTGGATGATCTGCGTAGAGATTTGAACGTGCCTACAATACCTATCCGGGTTCATGTTCCATACAAAAATGCCCGCGTTCATTAATTGCCTTTGTTGCATTGTAATGCAGCTTCCATCTTGAAAGGGATAAGTGTACATCAACACTCATGTGAGTGCATGACACGAAGAGAAGCCTACCGCAGATCTAGCGACGAGGGCCATCCACAAGCACATCCAAGCTCAAGGACATGGGGGGCACTGTCATCATATGTGAAGAGTAGAAAAACGATCCGCGGCTACCCTCATCATAATAATGATTCCCCGAGCGCCGGGTCGCGGGCGAGATAGTTGTTGCATCTCGATGGTATGAGCCATGTTTTCTTGGTCGCGTATTGCAGTACGCCAAGAAAAGACGCATGCAACAATAAGCACCTCGATACGAGGCACACAGGAAGAAATAAGTGGCACTGAGGATGGATGCTACTCCGGGCTGCTCGTGATGATCGGAGGAGTCCTGGCGGTGCTGGAGACCTCAGGTTTGTAATAATTCGTTGATCACTCTCCTTTCGTTTTTAGTACGGCTAGTACCAGAAGTTTGTCCTTCACGTACATATTTGAAGGAATCGCATTGCTTCTCACAGTTTGTATAGCGCGCGAAGACCCCGACCAAGTTCGTCGTGACATGAAAACTTACTGTATAGATGGTGTGGAGTTGGCTCTGCATCGGATGGCGAGGTTACGCACGGATTTAGCTCCTCCGCCATAACGAAGTCGACTTGGACGGCATGGATGATGGGTGAGTCCAGGCAAAGTGAATTAAGGAACATCGTGCACTTCAAACACTCTATACAAATTAGACGCCCAGATCAGCGAACTGCCACGCACACGATGATCTGCGGTCGACGACAACGGCCACGAGCCCTAGTATGGATCTCACGCAGGGCACCCTACACCCATAGCCATAGTTTATCCAGAAGACAACTATGTATGACTCCTGTTGGCAGCGCAGGTACAAATAGCAACGTGGTGCGAGTCACAGGAAGGACAACCCTGACTTGCTTGTCTGTATTGGATGGAGAACGGTATTAGTAAGATGCGGTTGGAATGGAATGGAATTAGATTGACTGGCTACGAGTCCCAGGCAAAGTGAATTACAATAAGGAAGCATCTTTGCAACCCTGTTGTTTTCAATTCTATAGGAATTAGACTCCGAGGGGCCATCAGTGAATTGCTGGCACGTACACGATAATCCGCGGACGGCGACAATGAGCACTTTGCCATGGCATACCCAGTCATGCGTCACGGGGGACAGTGAGTGCCAATCTTCCTGTGTGCGATGGCCGGGGGTAACACTGACCGACAATACCTTTTAAGATACTCCACAGAGTCATATAGTTTATCCACAAGACAACTATGCATGCCAAGATACAGTAGCAACGTGGCTCGAGTCACAGGAAGGTCAACCCTGGGCTTGCCTACACACGAGTAGGCGGCGAGCGCTCCCCGGGTCCCTTGCTTAACGCCACTTTCCCGGATCATACAACATGGCATCAGTATTGGTGCTTCTCCCGTCGGTTCTCAGCTGTCCATAGAAACCGAGATCATGGTGAAGGAAGAACATAGCGGCGGCGCACAGCAACGGGTCCTCTGAGACTAGCCTCTAGGGCCAACGTGGTGTGGGGACGTCTCTGGGTAATTCTTCCCCGTTCTTCGGCTTTTGCAGGTGCGCGGACGTGGCTGTTAAACACTATCGTGGGTTCAAAAAATTTGTTGTGATGCCTATCTCGGGGGAGTTATTGCTTCCATACAAGGACTCCCGCGCTCATTGATTGCATTTGTTTCATTGTGCTATCTGACCTCAGTTGTCAGAGATAGATGATAAGCGCTCAAATCATACTCCTGTGAGCACGTGACACGAAGAGGAGCATTACAAGCGCCAAGGACGTGGGGGCCAAAAGTCATCGGGACCACTGCAGACCCACGGCTACCATTCCCCGAGCACCGGGTTGCGAGCGAGATAGCGTCTTGATCGGAGGTATGAGCCATGTGTTCTTGTGTATCCAGATGGCAGGGGGGATCCCCCACACATGCACCAGGGTGCACCGATAAGCCGGAACCAAGGCACGTATAGTACATGTACAGCATGCCACTACTAATGAATGCAGTACGGGCCCCTCGATAGTTCCGTACAGGGATAGCGTGGACGACGAGAGCTAATTCAATGATGGTAGAGCAGTAGCACGTCGAGCGTGGGTCCGAGGGAGCGATGAGTGATGGGATACCGCATAAATGAGCACGCAGCATGGCGTGGAATATGACGAGCAGGAGATATGATCGGAAACGTGATCGGCGAGTTGGGAGTGGGACGGCGCTAGTAGTCTGACCAAGCATTGGGATGGCCCACGCCGTTCTCCGTGGAATAGGACGAAGATGAACTCCGGAATATGTTTAGTTGTTCCGGCGGCTCAGTGGCTCCATCGCAAGTGACGTTCTGACAGACGCTGAGCTCCACTGTGAAACAAGGGAGCGATGGGGAGCACAGACGCCCCTGAATGAGTAATAAGATCACGTCACCCGGAGATCCGGTGCACGTTGGCGTCGAGAAGCCGTTCCCATGGCGACCGCAGTCGGCACGGAACGGTCGCAGAACCATCCGGTCGGCGCGGGTCCACTGGTCCGGGACCGTCGAGCAACGACGAGCGACGGGTCGCAGCGCATCGCATTGCAGACGTGGCCTGTGGACGCGCGTGGGACACGGAGAGAGCAGCAGCGGGACAGCGCGCAGGGGGGACACAGCCACCAGAACCAGCTAATGCCCCCGTGGTGGATATAAAAGGTCACCGTGGATCCTCTCCACTCCCCCCCAGGCAAAAACGATGCACTGTCTCTCGTCGGGATACTCGCCCCTCTTCACTTCTGGTCTCCTCCAGGAGCGGGATCCCTCGAAACACACCTTCGACCAATCGTGCGTGTCTTTGTTCTTTGTTTCTCTCTGTCCTGACCTGCTCTAGACGACGCCACACTGCACTGGCGCCTTCCCAGCCCATCTCGCTGGCCCTGCCACCCCATGCCTCCTTCCGCCGCACGTCGCGGGAGTCCATGCGCACCCTTCCATCTCCAAAACCAGCGCCGTCCACAACTCTCCCCGCTCCCCCCGTCCCCTCTGCCTCGAGAACTGCCCCTCCCAGCCCAAGACGCCCCCGCACGTCGCCCTTCCTAGTCCCTTCTTCCCAGAAGAGGATGCACTCCTTATCCACATCTCAGCTCTCCGTTTTCTCCCCAACACCCTCGTCCTCTTCCCACCGCGCGTCACGCTCAACGTCCCCATCAGAGCTGGACCCAGCCCTTCTCTCTCCCCGCTCACCCATCTTCTCCATCCCTGCCCACTCACTGTCGTCCGTCGCGCGCTCAGAAAGCATCTCCTCGTCTGCAAAGGGACGCAGCAGGATGGACGCACTCGCCTGTCTAGAGGGCCGCGGCAGACGACGCCATCGTCGTCTCAGAGGCAACTTCATGAGCTGGAGCGACGACGAAGACGACCAGCCGTGTTCACCAAAGGAACACCCCAACCCCGATATATGCATCGAGGATGTCGGCGCATTGGGCGACGTCGAAGACGAAGACGAGTCCGACGCCGTCGTGTCCTCAAGCGATGCAGTCCCCGTCCTCGGCGCAGTCCCCATTCCCCAGTCCTCGCAGCGACACGTACGCAGAAAGCGGTCTTGGAAACGGATATCCGTGTCCCCAGCACGCTCTGCACCGCCATCGTCTCGCGTGTCGCTGTCGCCTGCTGTGCCGCTGTCCCACCCTGCCTCCGTCTCGGCGCCGACGTTGTCACCCACCGCAGGACCGACGCCAACAACCGTCTCTCCGTCCACAGCCACCACCTCCCGACCGCAGTTCATCTCTGCTTCCGTTCCATCCTCTCGCGAGCGACAGCGCCGTGGCACGATCGACTCGTGGTTCGCACTCCGCAGCTTCATCGATCTGAGGGCAGACTCGGACGAGCGCGCGACCGCAGCACGGACACCGTCGTCGCCTCGCTCGGCGTCGTGGAACTGGAGGAGCTTCATTGAGATTGGCGC
>Ga0307518_10001351_pt1 | contig 18251 bp, 14 predicted proteins | sample 25_EM_MG_FD_203889 | JGI IMG/M metagenome (GOLD analysis project Ga0307518, IMG submission 203889) | Populus trichocarpa ectomycorrhiza microbial communities from riparian zone in the Pacific Northwest, United States - 25_EM | ecosystem: Host-associated > Plants > Roots > Unclassified | place...
TCGTTGATTGTCACTCTCAGACGAATGGGCGAGTTTATATACCCCAAGTCTCAGGGGCTACACGTGGTAATCACCTACTTATCTCGATTATCATCACATGACGTTTGAAACCACCCTTACTGTAAGTGGACCTTCATCACTGCCATCGTACTAGCCTCGTAGTCTGGGGATCACTTTTGTCGCCTAGGCAAGCTGATCTCTAGACCAGGTTTCTAGCTGTCGCACATACGAGACGAGCTCTCTTGTCCCCTCAAAATATAGCTCTTCTCTCGACTTCACTCCATCGCATCACATCGTAAGTCTCATGGCGTGGATCTGTGATACCCTCATCCATCCAGGAAAACGCGCTCCTAACTATATAGTGTTCATAGATATTGTATTGGATAGTGAGTTTTTTTTTCCCTTTTTTTAATATCGAACGGCTCTGTAATCCGACTATCCATACTAGATGTTGTAGTCCACTCCACACCGTGACAGACCAGTTGTGTCACCCTTCTGCAGTCGCAAGATCGGAACCAGGGAGGGGGACCTGGTAACTTCACCAGGGTTCAATGCACACGTTGCAGTGATTGAGAATGGCTTGAAGGGGAACGTAACATGTGTTCGATTTTCTGGCAAGAGAGGTCACCCCTGGTTTACTTTCTAACGGGGAGAGATCGTGAATGAAAGTGCATACATGGAGAAACGGGTATTTGAGCTGGGTTTCCGTTCGTTCACTGCTTTGGACAAGAAAGAATGGTAGACTGGACTGATATCATAAGTCCGTCATCGTAGACTCGTCAGTCTGTACTTGCCTTACATCCGTTTTATAATGCAACGACTGGTAGAGGTATCAGGTAGAGCATACATCTGAGCTTGTAGAGACATTGATCTAATACTGACCAATGTGACACTTTTCAGGACTTATCAGAGCTGAAGACTTATGACACAGCACCTGTACTAGTACCGACCATCACCACCACCATCAATGCACAGCACCCGACAGAGGACGACGACCATCGCCACCAATGCAACGACCAGCTACAACGGACGACCGCCACCACCCAACCACCATCAACATGTTGACCAACAATGGCGACGACCACCCGTCTTGTTACCTAGTTTACTTAGCACCATTTGTATGCCTTGATGCAATCAGACTTGTCTTGAAGCAACAGACTCAGTAGCCGAACACTACTTAGTAACTTAGCGCCTCTAATGTCCTGGTTGGTCGCTTTTCTCTTTCTACTTGTCAGCAGGTCAGTGAGGCTCAGTGCACTCTGGAGTCGCTTTGCAAGCTCATCACCGTTTACTCTCCCCGGCACTGCCTATGCACCATCGCTAACCTCTAACCCAGTCAGGCAGATACTAATTCACAGCCGCGTCGTTAGTGTGCCATGACACTGGTAGCGTCCCCATCTTATAAACGGGTCAGAGATGATATCATCCTCCTGATTCTTCTCTCAATGGCTGCTTCTGCACCCCCAGAGAATATTGTTCCTGCGATCCCATAGTGCTTGCACGACTGTTCCCTGGTGTGCAGCCCCCACCTTCTCTACCCGCATTCCAAACAATGGTCCTGAGGCAAGGGCCACTGTGATGGTGACCAGTAGTTTGAGCTATGGACAACGGCACACGAAGATCTTATGCTCGAGTTACCAGACCAAATTCTGATATTGAGAAAAGACCTAGGGAAATTTTACATTGTGAGCGACTATTTATATGGTACTATGGGGGAATACGGAATAGAGATATTGGATGGTGACATGTGTCTAATATATGCATGACACTCGGCCGACTGTGAAGGCCTAAATGGTTCAGCCGTCACATACCCCCCTTCAAGGGTACATAGTACCCTTCCTTCCCTAGTCTGCTTGCCCCTTTCCCTTCTTGTCTCCCTTTGTAGCTTGTCCTTTAATTGAGATACTGTTGCCCTCAAGAGGGGATCTTCCTTCATCTCTCATGTGGACATCTTGTCAAGACCGGTTCTTCACCGATCTGATCTCTATGAGGGGTCAGGGGGTCAGGGGTTGGCCTAGCGGTAAGACCGAGATGCTATGTAGCATAGTCACGCTTCCCAAATGATAGGAAGGCCGACCGAGGGTTATACAGAGTGTCCGAGGGTAAACGGTCTACAACCGAGTGCTTGCACAAGGACTGAGACGGAGAGTGCGAAGGGAGAACAGAGGAGAAGTATCTTATTTGATATTCGAACTGAAACTACAACAGACCGAGTATCTAGGTATTTATACTAAGTAGAACGGATGAGGCGATGTACGGGGAGTCGGGATTACCGATGAACGACGAGTGCAGTCACGCTGTGCGCTGAGTAAGTACGGTAAGTGCGATAACTGGATTACTGATAGATAATGTATTAGTAATGACACGGGACGGGAATGTATAGTGACCGGAAACAAGAAAGGAAACATATTAGGTAATTGTACAGAGAGACAGACCAGACAATGCGCTCACTGATCGGTGGCGCTACAAGACAGATAGAGAGAAACGGAAAAGGGGAGTACATACTATAAACAGACGGCAAACACGTGGACACGATTGGACAATAGGGTACAGGGTGATCAGATGTCACGGTCGTGACACATCTTCACTTTCTTCCAAGCGGGGGACCGTACTTGGACCTGCAATGGTATCCTCGAAAGGAGGATTGGACGACTCAGGAGAGTGGCGACAATTACATCGGGGAGGTGGGCTGGAGGACGAACGACGGCGCTGACGTGGCTTGGCCTTGGTGCCGGTGGCGCGACAACTGTACACATTGGGCAGATGGATGCCCTTCTGTTGGCGCCTGTCCTCATGTTCGTTGAAAGCCTTCCTCTTGTACCTATCCATCCTCAGCATCTCTCCCATTTGTCTAATAGCCATCTGGCATAGGACAACGTCCTCTTCTTCTGTCATTGCCCTGATTCCCAGCTTCTCCGATCGGGACCTTAGATCCACACCCACTCCAAGCACCTCTTGGACTGTAGGTGAGCGGGAGCTGGGGGTCCAAAGAATTGACAAGGGCTCCACCCCATCGTAATTAATCTGGGCGAAGGATACGCCAGAGAGATTCTTCCTCTCAGCTTCCCTGTCGAAAGCAATATGAAAATCTTCAAATCCAGCAGGGATCTTGGAGGGCAGCTCCTGCTGACGCAAGTGATGCTCCAGGGTGAAGAAGTCGCGTAATTGTTCATTGTGATAGCTCTTGTAGTAGCTAGCGCCTTCCTTTGTAACAACATGGACGTTATACAATTCATGGTCAATCTTTACGAATTCGGGGGGGCTGGAATCCTTGAGACCCATCACGAAGCAGTCAAGGTGGTGAGTTTGGCGTTTCGCTTCGTGGTAGCGACTCGTATAGGATTGACCACGAGAGTTGGGCCTTCGCCCACAACAGGATGGGCATCTTTTAATACTGGTGGGCCACAGCCGACCTCTTGGGTTGGAGACAGCTGCTGACGAACGATCATGCCAGGATGGCGATTGTCGATACTGCCTATGGGGGTTGGGAGCAAACCATTGTTGCCAGCAAGGGACTCGATCATTGTGAGCGTAATTAGGTGCCGTTTCCTTGGGACAATGTAGGTGTCGTCTTCGGGAGCACGGACCGGTGGAGTGTCACCTAGTGCTCCTGCTTGGACCAATGCTTGGATTCCATTGTCGTCCTCGACGGTTCACACCTATGATTGGTATCACAGGTGGTTGTTTCAGTGGGCACTGGTGAGGTCGTCGCTTGGACGGTGTTGTGCTTCTATGGCACATGGGTCGCATTGCCTCTGAGCAGGGACGTTGCTCTGACATGTCCTGATGGATGGGGCAATTCCTGTTAGGGCGACAGATGCATATTGATACGCACCCAGTTGTCACGTCTTTGTCGTCATCCGACACATCCCCGATATTGTTATTGGTTAGTTGAGTGATACTATTGATACCTATTATCTCGAAGTAGTCAGTGATCACACGAAGATGGGCAATCTCACCATAGGGTAGCCATGTTTTATCTCCAGACGTCCAAAGTACTTCGAATTTGGCGTCCAAGTGGCTACCTTGATGCGACAGAATCTTGTCTACCGTCCACTCGTGAGCGGTTCCGCTGAGCTCAAGGATTTGTTCATCTGATGACCAGGGAACAAGTGATCGTCATTAGGAATATGGATTCACAATAGGGACGAGTGGAAGACATCATGGATGCCTTGTTGATGGAGGGAACTGGGGAGTTCAATGCAAAACGGGTAGTTGCCAAAGTCTTGGATTATCTTATATGGTCCCATGAACTTTGGTACTAATTTTTGGGAAGTCCCTTTAGGGAAACTAATGTTTTTAGTCAAAATGTAGACCAAATCGCCCACAACAAGTGGGCATGTGCGTCTTCGTTTATTGGCTTGCATTGTTTGCTTGACTCTTGCTGTCAGCAACGCATCATGCGCCACTGTCAGTGCTAGTTTCATTCTTTGCGTGTACGCTTTTACGCTAGGATATTGATATTCATCTTTTTCTGGAGCATCCCAGATCATTGCACTTGGCATTCTCCTGGTGTTCAAGAAGAACGGTGAGTATCCTGTTGACTCTGATCAGGCCATGTTGATGGCAAACTCGATAGCGGGCAGTTTCAACACCCAGTCCTTTTGGGTGGGCCCGATGCAAGATCATAACATCTGACCGATCGTGCGGTTAGCCCATTCGGTCGAGCCATCAGTCTCGGGGTGGTATGCGCTCGACATGCGTTGCTTCACTCCCATCAACTTATTAAGGTGCGTCCAAAATAGACTGGTGAACAGGACGTCTCTGTCGCTAACAATTGATCTAGGTAATCCGTGAAGCTTGTATACCTCGGCGAACATTAGTTCAGCCACATCCATCCTTGGCCATGTAAGTCGTCCGACTTGGAACCAGATGGATCATTGTGGTGAGTAAATCAATTATTACCGTTACGGAGTCATAAGATCCGTTTCTGTCCTTAGACTCAGGTAGCGGTCCCATGAAATCAATGCCTATCGCATCCCATGGAACAGACGGTACTGTCACAACCGCGTGACACCTCGTGACTCTGCAAGGCCTCTAGTCTGTTATAGACTCAAGTCTGATCGTGATTGGACACCTCCGACGCTATGTATCCATCTCCGCTCCGACAATTGATGCTCCGTCTCCTTTTAGTAAATAGTTCCATGCCTACGCCTTCGGTTATTGTATGCTTCCGTTCCACTTCTGTTCCTGCTCCCCTTGTTCCCATTTTAGATTAGATCTGATTACTCATAGCTGTGTCCCATTAACCTTTTGATCTGTTACACTTATCACTGATCTCCGTTCCATGTATGTTACTCATCCGTTTGTCATCCGCAGACTCTTACCTACGTCTCCGCTATGTCTCTCCTCCGCTTCTCAGTTACTATACATATCTGATGTAAAGTATAAGTACTCTGCACGCTGAGGGGATTGTCCCTCAGTTCGAATATCATCTTGAATACTTCCTGCGAACTCCCCTCTGTTCTCCTCTGTCTCCTCTGCCTTCTGGCAACTCTGACCTTCGTTGGACCTCTGTCTCTCTGTCCATTAGTCCTCTGAAATAAGAGGCCGCAGGTATCGCAAGGGCGCAGCACATACACTGAAGCCAAGTCCTCAACTCCTCTGCATCTCCTCTGCTTGTTGTCGACAACCCTTCGTACTTATCTCTGCTCATGTCAGAGTTCATCGGAGGAACCAGTTCTGACAGGTACGGACAGCAAGTTTAGAAAACCTAGCGGCTTCTGATTCAGAGGTTTGTTTCTCTGGCAGGTCATGCATGAGGTACAGAATGCGGAGATGTCATGCACCATTGTGTCCCACCACACGTATTCCCACAGGTATGATAATGTTTTCCTAGCGCCCAGATGAGCTAATAGTGAGTGTGCCTGGTCAATGACCATTTCTCGCAGCATCTGTTCACCTATTCGGATATCTGGGATACATATGATGTTTCTATCGGGAAGTTTCAGGCATATAAAACTGTCTTCCGTAAGTGCAAAGTTTTTAAATGCCTTTGGGGTCTCTAATATCCTTTGAAAGAATGAGTCTTCCCTATATCAGCCTTTTGCCTCCTGTAGGAGGTGCTCATCGTGTGGGTATGTCACTGGCACCGTGCGCCTAGTTTCCTTTCTTGCCGCAGTAGATGTATCTGACATTGTGTCATTCTCGTTGTCAGGCATGGTCATTGGGGCTGGTTGGGTCATAGTACCCATCCCCCCCTCCGTTCATTCCCGTGGTCCCCAAAGGACAAACCTATCTTTCACACACGCAGCAAACTCAGTGCCCGTTTCTGGGCGACCGCTCTCCACTGGTGGAGCAGGCTGTCATTGTCACCACCCTTTGGCATAGGGCGCTGGATACTGGGCATCCTGGGGGGCCATCTCCCTCTGCCGCTCAACAGGCTCGGCCGGGGCAGGTCCAGCCAACGTTACTGGAGGCTGACCTCCCTCCCCTCCCGAGGATGGTCCCAGGTCAGGGCCAATGTGGAGTGTCACACACTTAGGTGTCCGTTTCGTTCCTGGAGCGGGCATTCCCCCATCAACGCCGCCAGGTGATGACTGCGCCAAACGCTCAGTGCGATCGCCTCCTGCCCAACCAACAATGGCACACTGATGAGGTCTGTAGGTGGCGCAGGGCTCACATCCATGATGTCCAGGTCACACTGAAGGTACTCTTCCTGTGACCGAATTGTCCCAGGTGCGTCGAACTCATACATCCGAGACAATGCATCTGGCAAGATATTCTCCTCGCCAGGCACATACAAAACCTCAAAATCAAATTCCAAGAGCTGTTCCATCCAGCGGGCTTGTTGCCTGGACAACCACTTCTGGTCAAGGATGTGAGTAAGGCTCTTGTGGTCTGTTACCCATGTGAACTTAACACCTTGCAGGATATCATGGTGGCAGAGCATGGTCTCCACGCCTGCCATCAACTCCTGTTCATGTACAGGGTAGTTACACTGGGCGGAAGACATCTTTGCCGAATAGAATGCAGCCACTCTGGCGTGTTTCCAAGTGTGACCCTGGGCGACTACACCCCTGATCCCATTACCACAAGCATTGGTCATAACCCAGATCGGGTCACTACCCAGGCTGTAGTCGAGAGGCACATGGCAGTGTGGGGCGCACGCCGTGACATATCGCTTGACCGTTTCAAACGTGCGCTGTTCAGTATACCCCCACTGGTAAGGCCTCGTTTTGGCACAAGCCTCAGCTAACACCCCTAGTGGGACGCGAACCTTGTAGATGTCCTCTGCCAAATATCCTACTGCCCCAATGAACCCTCTGCACAGAGTACGGTTCGTTGGCACCTTCCAGTTAATGACGCGGTCAACCTTCTCAGGGTCCATCCATATGCCATTGTTGGTTACGACATGACCAAGGATCTTAACCTCCTTACAGAGGAAACAGAGTTTTGTTTTACTCAGGTAAAGTTTCTCTTTTTGTAGGATTTGGAACACGGTGGTGACGAGTTGTACATGCTCATCAAGGGTGTCAGAGTAGATGATCGTGTCATCGAGGTATACATCCATGAAAACACCAATGTATTCACCAAATATATGGTTCATCAGAGCCTGGTAAGTGGCCAGGGTGTTACAATCCCCCTGCTGGACCACATGACTGACCATATTCCCGTCAGGCATAGTAACCGCCATCTGTTCAACATGCTCTGGTACCACACGGATCTGCTCATATGCGTCTTGCCCGTCAATAATAGAATGGAAGGGCTTCTTTGCCACGCATTGTAAGATGCCCTCCATATCAGGCATTGGGGATGAAAGCTTACACATGTTCTTGTTCCATTCACGCAGATCCACCACCACACGCAATCATATTGGCGTTCCAGGCTTAGTTATTAACAGCATCGGACAAGTGTTACGCGTGGTAGTAAGTTCCCAACATCCAGATTTCAGATACGAGTTTTTCTTCTCAATCCACAAGGGTCGTAGGGCTTCAGGGCATTTAGACAGTCACCAAGGGTAAATCTTGCCCTCATCAATCAATGGAATGGAGTGGTTGATCGCCCTGAGTGGAGGCAGCGCGGTAGCACCAGCTTGTGAGCACAATGGCTGAGCGAGTTCATGCAATCGCTCACGCACCCTTTCCAGGCTGTCTTCGTAGACTTCCGTGGCCCACGACTCAAGCACGGAGACCTGCGTGCCTCTCATCCCAAGGGGTTCTTTGCTACCAAGTACCACCCTAGGTGAGTTCAGTCCCACTAAAACTCGGTGTTGGTACAAAAAAGGTGTCCCCAGGATCATATCATAGTTCTGGAGATTAATAATGTCAAAATACCTCTTATAGTCTGTCCCTTGATACTGGAAGCGGACACTCACACCGAAGTTCACCTTCGATCTGGAGCCTTGTATGGCAAGCTGTATGGTGAGTGGTTTTTCCAACATAACGCACTCCAATCACAGTTGCTCAACAAGAGTCAGGGATATGAAGTTGGCCAAAGACCCCGTGTCAATCAAAGCACGTGCGGGTTGTCCATTCACGTGCACTATGACTACAATCGGTTTAGGTATAGTGCGCTTAAAGTCCTGTGTCACAGCCATGTTTCTTTGTATAGCAGAGAACCTACTAGACTGGGTGGGCCGTGCAAGATACAAATCCAGAGTGTTAACTGAAATTTCATCTTCTACAGGATCAAATAACCGGCATATGTCGTCGCCGACACCGGGCTCCATGGTCTCGTCAAAAGGTCCAATGTGAAACCGCTGAACACACCAGTTATACCACTGGGCAACATTAAAGCAAGGATTCTCAGTCTTGTAGATTGGAAGGAGAATGCGAGTGTGAGTCGTCACATCAGTTATCTCGTATGCTGCTGTCTCTTCCCTACAACTGCAGGTAAATCGGGTATCCTCGTCTATTGATGCCCGTGGGTGTAGCAACAAAACTGGGGCAACAGCAGTGGAGGGACGCAAGCGTACCTTTGATAGCTAGTAGCTGGTTCTTGAAGTTGAGTGTTGTTGAGTAGTGAGTAATGAGAGAACAGTTGAGACTGTATTGAACTAAGGAACTACAGGGAATCCTACAGGGTATATATACCTGTGGTGCATGGTCTGTGTGTAGATAAGTATTATTCTCGCCTATTTTGCCATATTCCCATATGTAGTAGGTGCACTTTCCATACACGTAGTTATCTGGAAATGTGCCTGCAACATGCATCAGCATGTGTTAAACACGTGCCTTGCTTGTGATAGTTCCGGCTATCTTGTGGAGCCGGTCATGTGATCTACCGGTATTCCGGTTGACACTACTCCGAATCACATGTAACTGTGATCTCTGGAAATCTCCAAGATTAGATAAGATAAGATATAATCATATGTTCTTGTCAACAGCGGGTTGATCAATCTTGTCAAGACCAGTTCTCCTCGACAATCTTACTAGGAAATCCAGGGATGCAGGTGACTAATGAGGAGGTAAGTCCAGACACTAGTAGGTGCTAGTTAGTGCGGAGAGTCAAGTCCGGGCACTAAAGAAGCACTGGGAGTAAGTCTGGGTTTTTGCAGAGTAAGTCTGGACCGCGGGAAAGTAGTCCGGAGTTGATCACAGCTTGTCCGGAGCGAAGGACATCCCAGAGGTGGGATAAGTCCTAAGAGGTCTAGTGTCGAGTCTGGGACAGAGGTGGCTTTTGCCCTTGTGCAAGTAGGAGACTTGCTAGGAGTGGACATAGGACCAAGGGGACAAGATAGGATGGAGACCGGAGTTGGCCGGAGTTCAGGAGTTCAGGTGAACAGATGGATTAGGAGAGCATAGTGGGTAGTACAGAGGGAGGAGTATCTTAGTCAAGATTTGATCTAAGGACTACTAGGCCGGAGTTTGGTAGTTTATATAGTAAAGAGAACTACAGGTGAGTATATATGGTGACAAGTAGTAAACACCTTAGTCAGGACAAGTGTCAAGTCCGGGTCTACTCCGGTAGGGGGTCCAGTCAAGTCCGGATGAAAGCAGACGAAGGACAAGGGCAGGGGGCTGGACAAGGAGTTAGTCCGGCCGGAGTTGGTGACCGCTTGGATTCAACGACTAAGGACAACGAGCGTTGATCCCTTGCGTAGGTTCCAGTCAAGAGGTTGGGGACGGAGACAGAGACAGAGACAGACAGAAACTGGAGTAGCAACTATGGTTGATTTCAGACTGAAGAATACAGGATAATCTACAGAGTACTTATACTAAGTAAGAACTAGGGACGAGTACTTATGGTGACAAGTAAACAGCCTAAAAAGCGGACAAGGGATAACTGTCAAGTCCGGGTCTACTCCGGTAAGGGGTCCAGTCAAGTCCGGACGGAAACGGACGAAGGAGAAGAGCAGAGGCTGGACAAGGGTTTAGTCGGGCTGGAGTTGGGACTGATTGGATTCAACAACAAGGGGATCGAGCGTTGATCCCTTGCATAGGTTCCGGTCAGGCAGAGACAGAGGTGGAGACAGACGGAACAGGAGTAGAGACTAAGTTGATTTCAGACTGACTATACAGGACGGAGTACTGGGTACTTATACTACGGAGAACTAGGGTCGAGTATTTATGATGACAAGTAAACAGCCCAAAGGGCAGACAAGGAATAACCGGAGTTGGGAATAGGTCAGGTCCAATGAAAATAAGTAAGGTCCAGAGAAAATACTACAAGGTAGAAGGTATAAACGGAGCAAGGGGAACTCATGGTACAACAGGGTAGATGGGGAAGTATGGTAGCAACTGGATCGAGACTAATGCAAAGGATCGCACTTAGCGGAAGGGTATGTGCATGTCCGGGACCGGAGTGATGTGCAGAGGTCTGGAGTTGAGCTGTAGAGCTGCAGTGCGACCGGAGTAACCGGATAATTGTCCAGAGTTGGACATGGTCTTGACAGTATCCCCCTCTTAGGGGCCGAACCCATGAGGCTGCTGTGTGGTTGCTTAGGACAATGTGGAGTCCAGAGTCCATTGTCTGAGTGCAAAATGGGGATCTATAAGAACAGACCGGTTTTTTTGGTTTCTACCCCCAACTTTCTTACTCTCTTATTACCATGTCTGCCCCCATGCAAACTACTACCCCCACTGCCAGTACGACCATGACCACGGACTGGACAAGAGCAAAGTCGGAGGAGCTCTGAGCTCTGACCAACGACGAGGATGATGTGGCAAACGCGAAGAGGGCAGAGAAGAGATGGCGCAAGCAGGCGAAGGCGGAGGCGGAGGAGCGAGCATGCCAGGAGCGTGAAGAGGCAGCGAGGAAAGTGAGGGCGGAGGCGGAGCGCCAGCGGATACTCGAGGAGAAGGCGCGTCTGATGGCGGAGGACAAACAGAAGGCGGAGGCAGAGTGCCGGGCAGAGGTGGCTGCAGGGAAGCAGAAGGTAGGGGAGCCAGCAAAGAAGAGGGCGAGAGAGGAGCCGGTCGCCGGCTCCAGCGGCGTCCAGGTCATCAACCTCCGGTGAGAACGTTTATTCTATTTTTTATGTGCCTATGCTGACTTTGTTAAAGCTGTGTGCGCTGCGCCAAGTTTGGGGTGCAGTGCATACAAGACCCGGAGAAGCCCAAACAGCGTGCCTGCAAGAGGTGCGCTGGTCTCAAGGAGAAGTGCGAGCAGGCGGAGGTCGAGACCAGAGGGTCCAGGTCTGGTGTGGACAAGGCCAAGACCAAGGCCATCGTGACGTCGCCACAAGGTGGCGAAAAGCGAAAGAAGGTCAAGAAGATGGTGGCCATCGTTGATGATGACGAAATCCAAGAGGTGGTGGGGCCATCGAAGTCCGGGTCCGGGGGGTCTGGGAACCAAGCGTTCCTGGACCGAATGGATCAGCTTGTGGAGTCGATGGGGGAGCTGACTGGAGAGGTGCGCCGGATGAGGCAGGCACAGCACTCCGTGGCGCGATCCAACGACCGGGTGGGCCACACCCTCGAGATGTTTCTCGAGGAGTGCCACTGATTCAACGGACTGCACAATGAGCCAGGAACGGACCTGGAGAGTGGCGAGGAGGTGGATCCGGAGGAGATTGACCGGGAGGTAGAGGGCCTCGAACAGGAGATGGAGAAGGCTGGCGACGAGTTGTTGTCGCACCACACCCCTCCTCACGCGTGAACTGGTCCGGTCCGGATTTTTTGTAAATAGAATGTAATTAGTATTGCTTTTGTTTATAAAGAAAGGTGACCTGAGTTTAGTGAGTGATATTACAAGATACAAAGAAACAGAGAGGAGAGACGGAGAGTGAAACGGATAACAGGGAAACGGAGACGAGAGTAATACTACATGGACGCGAGTGGTCCGGGTTTGTCCAGGTAACAGACATGGTAATCTTCCAAGAGCTCTGTTGCGTTGCCAAGTTCCGTGGCAAGTAGCCATGATGTTTCTTCGTCAGTTCCTTCATAACTGGACCAACGTACCAAGTACAAGAGTTTGCACGTTTTGCGGCGACGGTCAACCTTGGAGTCGAGGATCTCGGAGATCTCGAACTCCGGTTCACCATCCACCTCGACTGGTGGTGGCGGAGGTTGGACCTGGTCCGGAATGGTATTGGGTATGGCCGGTTCGAATTGGGAGACATGGAAAACTGGGTGAACTGCGTGCATGGAGTCTGGAAGGCGGAGTGTGAAGGAGAGAGAGCCTACTTGGGCGATGATGGTATAGGGCCCAAGGTTCTTTTCCGATAGTTTTTTTAGATGGTCGTGTAGACCGGAAGTATTTGGCTTTGACGTAGACTTGATCACCAACCTTGAAGTCCGGTGCCAGAGAGCGTTTAGCATCTGCCGGACCTTGATATCGTAGTTGGGTGTTAGCCATTTCTTCCCTAAGGTATTGATGCAGCAACTCAAGGTCGACTGTGTAGTCATGAGCCCGGGCGGAGGTCATATCACGTTCTGGGTCAATGGAGATGCTAGGGTGGTAGCCCTTGTTAGCGAAGAAGGGTGACACTCTGGTGGTAGCACTAGGTGCGTTGTTGTACGCGAACTCCGCTAGTGGGAGTAAGTCCGCCCAGTTGTCCTGCTGGTAGTTGCAGTAGATCCGGAGGTACTGTTCGAGGGTCTGGTTAGAGCATTCAGTCTGGCCATCACCCTCTGGGTGGTAACTGGAGGTGAAGTGGAGGCGCATGTCGAGAGCCTTTCTGAGCGACCGGAAGAAGTGCGAGACGAACTCGGTACCGCGATCTGAGGTGACGTGGGTGGGAACACTGTGCTTGGAAAACACATGGAGTAAGAAGAGCTTTGCGAGCTCCGGGCTAGTGATGGTGTCATGAGTAGGAATGAATATGGCTTGTTTAGAGAGCCGGTCTACCACGACCAGGATGGCTGTAAAGCCGGTCGAAGAGGGGAGTTGCTCTATAAAGTCCATCGAGATGGAATTCCAGGGCTTTTCTGGTATGGGGAGCTGTTTCAGCAGCCCGTAGGGTCTATGGCACGGTGTCTTAGCTCGAGCGCAAGAGGTACATGACCAGACGTAGTTCTTGATGAAGGTCCGGAGACCAGGCCAAGTGTACTCACGCCGGATTAGTTCCAAGGTCTGGTTTTGCCCAAAGTGACCAGCGAGTGGGTGATCGTGTCGATACCGGAGGACACGGAGACAGAGATTGTCTAAGTCCAGTACGTAGATATGACCATCTAGTTGGAGGAATCCTGTCTCGTCAGCGGACCAACGTGAGTCCGGGGGGTCTGCGAGGTGGATCTGGGCAATGGGGTCAGAGGGTAGTGCGGATAGGATGTCGCTATGGAGTGTTTCTATGTCCATGATTGCGACTGCACAGAGGACCGGGAACTCTAGATAGGTAGCGCGAAGTGAATTAGTGAGCTGTTCTTGAGTGAACACCGGCCGGAGATTTTGGGGGTTAACCTGGGCGTAGCCACTATCCCCCTCTTTGGGGTAGACGTCCCATTGTCTAGTGAGGGCATCAGGCTTGGCACCAAGCTTACCAGGGCGGAAGCGAATGACAAGATTAAATTGTGATAAAAACTCGGACCACCGGGCTTGCCGGCGGGAGAGTACTTTTGAGGTTGAGAAATACTCGAGATTCTTGTGGTCCATGATGACGTCAATAGGAGAGGCGGAGCCTTCGAGGTAGTGGTGCCAGTTCCGGAATGCTTCGAAGATAGCAAGCAATTCCTTATTGTGGGTGTCATAGTTCAGCTCCGGAGCGGTCAAAGTCTGGGAGTAGTAGGCGACCGGACGAATTTCTCTGTCGGCGCAGGTAATAGACAAGATACTGGTGACAGCATAGTCAGAGGCATTGGTTTCCACGATGATAGGGGTATCCGGAATGAAGTGAGTGAGAATGGGCACAGTAGTGAAGGCATGCTTAAGTGCATTGAATGAATGTCGACAGTCCTCAGAGAAGTTCCAAGGGGCATCTTTCCGGGTGAGTCGGGTAAGGGGGACCACGATGTCGGAGTAGTTAAAGATGAACCGGCAGTAGAAATTGGCAAAGCCTAGGAAGGACTGGATGTCCTTTACCTTTCGTGGTTCAGGCCAGGTGGAGATGGTTTGGATTTTGTCCGGAGACATAGTCAAACCTTCCGGAGATAGGCGGTAGCCAAGATACTCTACCGAGTCCGAGTGGAACTCACACTTCTCCAGTTTGGCGAACAAACCATGTAACCAGAGACGGCAGAGCACTTTCCGGACGTGCTGCTGGTGGGACTCCATATCCTCGGAGTAGATGAGGATGTTGTCGAGGTACACGACGACGCAGACGTCGAGCATATCAGCAAAGACGGTGTTAACAAAGCGCTGGAAGGCTGCAGGGGCGTTAGTGAGGCCGAAGGGCATGACTAACCACTCGTAGGAACCATAGCGCGTGCAGAAGGCAGTTTTCCACTCATTGCCCAGAGCAATCCGGACGAGGTGGTAGGCATGCTGGAGGTCGATCTTGGAACTTGGCTGGGGGAGTCCAAAAGGTCAGAGATGAGAGGGAGTGGATAGCTATCCTTTTTAGTGATTTTGTTAAGGCCTCGGAAGTCAACGCACAGCCGGAGGGAGCCATCCTTCTTCTTTACGAAGAGGACTGGAGCAGCATGGGAGGAGGTGGTAGGATGGATGAAACCTGTATTAAGATTCTCATCGATGAAGGTCCAGAGAGCAGAGAGCTCGACTGGGGACAGTGAGTATAGTGTTCCCAAAGGGGGTGAAGTACCTTCTTCTAGGTCGATCTTCAGGTCGTAGTCATGATGCGGGGGAAGTTCAGAGGCCTTTGCCTTGCTGAACACATCCACATACTCGCGATACTCCGGAGGGACAATATCCAAGTCCGGCAGAGTAGAGGCAGAGGAAGAACAAGCCTTCGCTGAGTCAGAGGGATGCAGCTGAAGTTGGTATTTCATCGATCCCTCTAATTTGCATGCTCACACGAATGCGGCTGCGTTTATCAAAGAGATACACAGGGGGTCACAGACCGGAGTGTCGACAGATGGTGCAGAGCTGGAGTCAGATTGGCCAGAGAGGCCGGAGACAGGGTTTCTGGGTGGAACCGGAGAGGGAGTCGACGGGGGCGTGGGCAAACTTCCTGCAAGAGTCTGGAACGTTAAGCTGCTCAATACCCAATCAATCAACGGATTGTAGCGGGTGAGCCAGTTATGTCCGAGTACAATAATGCATTCAGAATCCAACGGAGTGAGGTAAAAGGTCATGGGGGTGACATCACCAGTAGCGGGGAACTGCACTGATAAGTCGACAGCTTCTGTGATTACAAAGTATGAAGAGCTGTCAAAAAGCCGGAGAATTATCGGGGCTATGGAGTAAGATGTAAACTTGTTTTTGTGCGCGAATTTTATGTCTACAAAACAATGGGTGGAACCAGAGTCCACAAGCGCATGAATTTTAGGTAAGTCCAAAGATAAGAGGGAAACATGGGGCATAAGAGAATTAGGGTCTAAGGGAGTGGACACGTTGAGGCGAGCCTCCTTGGGTGCACTTCCAGAGTCAACACAGCTCACTGGTTGTGCGGAGGGCCGGGAGCTGCTTACTCTTTTTTTGACTCGGAGTTGGCACCCGAGTTTGAGTCCATTTTACCAGACTCGGTAGCATCAGTGGCCGCAGCACGAGCTTTGGCCTTTTTGGTTTTTTTTGGGACAGTTGTCCGCAAAGTGACCGGGACCCCTGCAGAACATGCAGAGATTATTATCTAGATGCCGTTTTCGCTCATCAGCGGTGAGTTTACCATCCTTACCAAGCTTGTTGGTGAGGTCCGGTCTGTTAGAACTGGAAGAGGATGGATTGTTGGTTGTCTTGGACGAGCCAGAGGTGGCGGGGCTAGAGGTGTTGCCGGCCTTGGATTTCTCCTTGCTGGACTTGGATGAGTTGCCTCCGGAGTCGGAGGACTTAGCTGGGGAAGGGGTGGACTGACTCTTTGTGGTACGAGCAATTTCATCTTTGCGCTCCCAGTAGCGCACATCGATCTCCTGGCACAGTGCCCGGAGTCCATGGAGAGTCAGAGGTTTGCTGACTGGAGCAATCTCGTCTTTCAGACGATCCAGAAGTCCAAAGTAGAACAGGCGGTGGAGCGCGCCATCTCCATAGTCCTGGACTTGGGAGGCGAGGCGGTTGAAGTCCACGATGTACTGTGTAACGTGGTGCACGTCCTTCATCCGGAGGTGCTCGAGTTGATGCTCGGCATTGGCGATGGGGTTGTGAGGTCCGAACGTACTTTGTAGCTCGGCAACGAAGTGAACCCAGCTGTCCATCCAGCGCGGACAGTCAGCTGGATCTCCGGAGTTCAGGAGGTCCGGTTCAAACCATTCCAACATCATACCTTTGAGATAGGACTGGGCAAATGTTACCTTAGCCCTATCTAGGCGAAACACTTTGGCACAGTCCTGAAAGCAGAGCTCACATTGGACCAAGAAGGTCCTGAGTTTTTTGGGGTCTGTGCCATTGAAGGTGTCCGGTTCCCGGACTTTGGCACGGGAGGAGGAGGACTTGTTGGTCCGGCGGGAAGAGTGGGAGAGGCAGTTAATGGCGATGGCTAGATTGTGGAAAACAGCTAAACCAGGGTCTAGCTCTTCCGGGGCGTCAACAAATTCATCGTCATTGTCGTCATCGTTATTGCCATCTCCAGGGTCGTCCGGATCATCTCTGGGTCCATCCTCGGGGCCAAACCATTGGTGACAGGCAGGTTCATGACGATCCAGAGTGGGGTCGCGACGGTAAGGGAATCGATCACCAGAAACTGATTCATGGTGACCGAAGTCCACAGAACCACGAAGGCTCTGGGACGCAGCATCTCGACGCAGAGTCAAAGGCACTGCCGGGTTGTGAGCTGTAAAGCTCCAGAATTGGCTTACAGAAGCCGGAGGTTGCCTGTGGTTAGACAGGGCTTGTTGGGCGGCAGAGAGGTGGAGGTCGTCTACTGCACCTGCTTCCTCAGCAAGTGCTGCAGCGGTACGAGCGCGTGGTCATAGTCATAAGGGAATCGAACAGGGTATGCATACGGGGTTTGGGACAGTGAACCCACACAAGTGTGAGTCTGAAATACTGTCAAGTCCGGGTCTACTCCGGTAAGGGGTCCAGTCAAGTCCGGACGGAAACGGACGAAGGAGAAGAGCAGAGGCTGGACAAGGGTTTAGTCCAGCCGGAGTTGGGACCGATTGGATTCAACGACAAGGGGATTGAGCATTGATCCCTTGCATAGGTTCTGGTCAGGCGGAGACAGACGGAACAGGAGTAGAGACTAAGTTGATTTCAGACTGACTATACAGGACAGAGTACAGGGTACTTATACTACGGAGAACTAGGGTCGAGTATTTATGATGACAAGTAAACAGCCCAAAGGGCGGACAAGGAATAACCGGAGTTGGGAATAGGTCAGGTCCAATGAAAATAAGTAAGGTCCGGAGAAAATACTACAAGGTAGAAGGTATAAACGGAGCAAGGGGAACTCATGGTACAACAGGGTAGACGGGGAAGTATGGTAGCAACTGGATCGAGACTAATGCAAAGGATCACACTTAGCAGAAGGGTATGTGCATGTCCAGGACCGGAGTGATGCGCAGAGGTCCGGAGTTGAGCTGTAGAGCTGCGGTGCGACCGGAGTAACCGGATAATTGTCCAGAGTTGGACATGGTCTTGACAATAACCAGAGAAAGTACTAGGTCAGGTCCGGGTAAAATAAAGTCAGGTCCAAGTAAAATAAACCAGGTCTGGTGAAAATGATACAAGGTAGGAGATATATCGAGCACACGGAGAACTCACGTCAAGCCAGGGTAGACGGCGAGGTGTAGTAAGGACTGTGTAGGGATTAGACCAAGGGTCGTACATAGCGGAGGTATATCTGTGCGACCGTGACTGGAGTAAGTGATGCGTGACCA
>Ga0307518_10001352_pt1 | contig 18222 bp, 11 predicted proteins | sample 25_EM_MG_FD_203889 | JGI IMG/M metagenome (GOLD analysis project Ga0307518, IMG submission 203889) | Populus trichocarpa ectomycorrhiza microbial communities from riparian zone in the Pacific Northwest, United States - 25_EM | ecosystem: Host-associated > Plants > Roots > Unclassified | place...
TTGTTGCAAATTTGTTTGAGTTGATTTTCTTATTCTTTTTTCCAAGCATTTTGAGTATATATTATACAGTGTTAATTTATGTTAATTTAATTATTTTATAATTTTATAAAATGAATTTTTTTAAAAAATGTTTTTAAATAATTACCGACGGAAATTCCATCGGTAATTCCGTCGGTAAATCCGTTGGTAATAAAAAATATTATTACCTAGGGATATACCGACGAAATGAAGCGGATAAATTTATTTTTTTATTACCAACGGATTTACCGACGGACAAAAAATTACTGACGAAAGATTCACCGACGGAGCATTTCCGTTGGTGATTCCATCGGTAAATTAATTACCGACGGAATGTGTCTTACGCCGACAAAAAAATTCCGTCGGTAAAACTGTTAAATCTTGTAGTGCCTTATGTTTTTAGGTGTAAGATTATCTTTGGATTAAGGTTTTTATCCATAGCTTTAGCTTTTTTAGATTATTTATCTATTTTACTGTGAGTTTCTGAGTTTTTAAATCCATAAATTTGGCATCAATTACTTTCTTATTTACCCCAGCAAGAGCAGACACCCATAGACTGACTAGAAAGCTTCCAGCTAATGAATCGTCGGCCTGCTGTTGGAGATGTAAATGTGAAGGTCCGTTTGGATAGCTGTTACTTTTGTGGTTGAAACTTTTAGCCATGGGTGTAAAAATGTTTGCTAATTTTCTATTAGAATGCTCTTTCGTTAATAAAAATTTCAGGACAGAAACCAAAGAGGAGAATCTTTTAAAGAGATATCCGAGACTTTCCGGATAAGAGACACATGAGTTGTGTTGTAAAAGATTCAAAATTACTCTCTTTCCCTGTCTTTATATCTAAAACATTAATTTTACAATAGTTAATTTTAACACAAGATTTAAAAACTTTAAAATAAAATAATAAAATAAAACTCATAAAAAGATTAAAGAGTTCGTTCCACTTGTGGCTCAAAACTCTACCAAACAAATGAAAAAAATAAAAATAAATAAAAGGACCCAACAGCTTTTAAAACACCGAAAGCTACGCATACCCAAATGAACCCTTGATCTTGGCAAGCTGACTTTGAATCAATATTAAAATTTAGTACATGGACATCACGCTATACGCCTTCGGCATCGAAATTAAATATTTTTTTCTTGCACGATGGCCGAGTCAATGAAAACATAAAAAGAAAAACAGAGAAAGGACTGCAACCTTGCCACCCAAGGTGCCTGCCTCAGTTACTAAATTTTACTTCATGAGAGTTAGCTCAGCAATCAGTAAATGTCAAGAAGATTAATTCACAAGTATTCACTTTTAAAAAAAAAACAAGGGGGGGGGGGGTAAATTTTAGTAACCGTTTTGATTTTCAAAAACCGCAAGTTTAGCTTTAATTCTACCTTGACACCTGGTAAACTAACTACAAGCTATTCCCTGCTTGAAGATTCCATTATGGATACAGCAGAGACTAACAGGATCCTATTCAAAAAAATAAAAAAGTAAGAAATGAAATGTGATAGAAGGCAGGCAGGAAGACATCATAATCTAAGGTTCTAAGGGAATCAGCTTTCAGATTCCCATCCTTGTGAAATCCTGCTGGGACTCCATAGTCCAAAAGGGTAGAGAAGAACCAGTGAAAGAAGCTTGAATAGTAGAAGAATGAATCAATGCTATACTCGGTGAGGTTACAGCAACCAAAGGCAGATTCAATGTGAGAATGTTGCTATCACCAGACATCTCTTAGATACCGTCCTTCCATTTGGAGCTTCTTCACCATAGACTCGGTTTTCGATGAGTCCAGGCCTCCCTGAAACACAAAAGCACATATATTTCAGATGCATAATGTTCCTCACATATACACACATGCGACAGTGGGAGAGAAACACAGTCAATTCAAATGAAGGGACCAAGGTGAATCACAACGGAAGAGCTGGACATGAATCACTGGCACTTAAAACAGTGATGGGTACTGTATTGTGCATGCATGGGCATGATTTTCTTGGTGCTGTGCTTCATAAGGGAAGCAGCATTGAGAAAATAATAGTGCGAAGGTGACAGAACATTAGCACAAGTAATAACACGTACCTGCTCTTGCACAATAGTGTGCAGAGTCCTATGAACATCTCTAGCCATACCCTTGGCATCACCGCACACGTAAAAATAACCTCCTTGAGAAATTATAGTCCATATCTCTGCTGCCTGCATATGGTAATGAAATTAATTTAATATGTACAAGGTATTTGACTAATCAACAACCACCTAAATTTTGCAGTCTACAATTACTTACTCTATCCACCATCTTATGTTGAACATATTCCTTCTGTGGCCCCTCCCTTGAGAATGCAACTATCAACTCGGATATCACACCTTGCTCGACAAAATTATTGAGCTCATCCTCATATATGAAATCCTGCAGACCATAGAAATTGGAAATCAATGGGAACAAATTCGTTTTGTATCAATTATTATCAAATTAGGAAGTATGTCAAGGTCTAAACCATTCGGCGATTTCTGCATCCAAAGAAAAGCAGGGCGGGACCAAGCTGCACACCATCCTCTTTCAGGGCTATTCTTTCCTGGAGAAATCAACTAATTAATTTTCTTCATTTCACACCAAAATAAAAAATAAAAAAAATACTCCCATCAGAAAGCAAATCCATCCCACCTGTAAAAATCCTCTGAAAGGTGCCAATCCAGTACCAGGACCCACCATTATAATTGGAGTTGAAGGATCTGCTGGTAACTTGAAATTAGATGTTCTGGTGAAAATGGGAGCCCAACTACATTCATAACTTTTCTCCAGAGGAACTGCATTCTGTTGTTTTTTAATTTTTAATTTATAGTTTTTGAGAGAGTCAGGGGAGGGGGGATACAGCAAAATATTAGATTTTCCAAGATGCTATGCAGAAATAATCTCAAACATTAAGGATAGTACAGAAAGAGAGAAAGTGCTGTTCTGTAAAATATAATGGAGGCTTTCAATACCTTCATCCAAGTTGAACACACCCCTTTGTGAATTCTACCAGTGGGAGTTGGACCATATACTAAAGCACAGGTCACATGTACTCTATTGGGAGTATATCTGCAGAAAAATATCAGGATACTATGTTTTTATAATTCAATCAAGAAGATAAATTCGCATTTCAAATACTCAACATGAATAAATAGATTACCTAGGAGAGGATGAGATAGAATAGTAGCGAGGCTGTAGGCGAGGAGCCACTGCAGCAAAAAAGATACCAAGGGGAGGTTTCGAAGATGGGAACTCAGCCATTACCTCGAGAAGACTTCTCTGACTTGCCATGACCCAGTGAGAGTATTCATTCTGGAATTTTTATTTTTATTTTTTAGAAAAAGAACATATTAGATGAGCAGGAATATACAGAAGACATCAAACAGAGCAACAAAAAATCAACAAAAAGCATGGATCACCTACTGACCTTTCCTTGCGGTGATGATAAAAACTTGAGTCTATCTGCCTCGCTAGGTTCACTGGCATGAGCAGCCAAAGCAAGCAAAGCAGCCTGACAGCATAATTTCCAACCAACAATAGATAAATCTAACAGAAGTAGAACCAGAAAATAAACCTGAACAAGAAAACACGTGAAAATATCACCTTTTTAGGAGGGCTCAAGAGATCTGCATAGCATGCCAATGCAGTGTGAAGTGTGCAGGGACCTGGGAAAGGAGGCGGCAATGAGCTTCCAATAGCTGTGCCATCCTCATTATCAGCATGAATAGAAAACAACAAATCTAAAGGTTTATCTAGCAACTTCCCTGCTTCTTCAACAGTTTCATCACTATTCTCAGCATACACCCCCAAATGGTCTCCAGTTTCATATCTGAGGAGAAAAGTCAGCAAAGAGGCTGTTACTAACACTAGTGTGCAAACTTAATGGCAAATAAACAAAATACTTTTTTTCAAAACATAAACAAAAAAAGGAAGAAAGAAACCAGTATGGTAATAAACGAATATTACAACACACCAGAAAACTGCAGAAAATATCACTCTACAGAATTCAAAAGCATATTAAGAAACCACCAAGGATACCCACCCAAAAAGTAGTGAAAAGGTACGTAAAAAAAAGAACAAATACTAGAGCTATGTGACACCGCAAATCTCAAAATAAGAAAATAACTTTTTGAGGATATCTCCTTCCTGGGAATATAGCATCTTTATAATACACACAATAAATAGAGCAAAGAGGGGCTCACACAAAGAAGTCCAAATTCACCCAAAGCGAAGAAAAGATTTGTAACAGTTAATACACTTAATTTCCAAATATCCCAAGATCAGGCAAATTATTCATACAAGGAAAATTTCAGGACCTTCGTAGCAAACAAGAGGAGAAGAAGCCTTTGGGCTTCCACTTAAGCGTCAATGGTAGGGAGGGTTAAGTTGAGATAGGTCTTGGACCACAAGAAATTGAGAAAAAAAGGAATTTATAAAGGGATATGAATTATTAGATTAAACGGAGAGTAAAAGTATAGAGATGAACTTACGTAATTCCAGTCCCTGTGATGTCAAATTCCAGATGAATGCAAGACCGGTCAGACTCTGCTTTGTGAAGCTCTTTTTGGACAGCAACATTGACTCTTCCGGAAAGAGGGAAAACACCAATTTCAGCAATAACAAATCAGTTATGATTAACACATCCTATACCTTAGTTGATTACCTGCATGGATGGTGAATATCAAAAGACACATTCCCATTTGCCAAGTTTGAGAATTTATCCTCAACAGATATTATAGAAGGATCATGAATCACTAATCGATATTCAGGTATAGCAGCTGTATAAGGAGTAGATGGAGCATTCACATCATCTTCATCTCTGAGCAACTGGTCTAGCTCAGGCCACAAAAATTCTTTCCTGAAAATAAAAGGAACAAAAACAGATGCCAATTAGGTAAGTTGCACCCAGGAAGCTCCATCCATCCAGAGAAAGGAAACAAAAAAGCCAATCTCAGCTAAGACAGCAATTGCAAGACACTCCATCCACTGAAACACTCAAACATGAACATGTTGCATACCAAGCAGAAAAATCATCTTCTATGCATTGATCATCGTCGCCAAGACCAACAGGAACCAGACGCTTTCCTCCTATATCAATCACACAGGAAAATTCTACCACATTCAAAATAATACACAACATAAAAAACTCAAAAAGAAGGGAATGAAATGAAAAAAATTGCCAACCAGTGCAAGCCATAAAAGTTTGACATGCATGCCAATCTACAGGACATGCATCTAAATCAAATATCCAAAACAAGCATGAGAACAGAATCAGAAAGCAATGTCATGAACAACTTGAAACCATGGGGGCACTGAGTTGCAAACTGCAGAATTGGTACAACATTTAGTATTTTTTTCCTCAACATATCCTCCAAAACAAAATGAGAAAACTTGATGTACTGCTACATTGCAATGAATTAGATTCAAACCATAACCCTAAGTCAACGAGAATAACTAAATAAAATTGAAATATACCTTGTTCATAGAGCAGGTCATCAAGCACCTTCGCTATCTGTTTAGTGAACAGTGTGTCATCAGATATTGCTTACTTAAAATGAAGTCTGAGAGGAAAACAAATCCAACTGGTTTTTACCTTATTAAAATGTTCATATTGACGGTTACCAAGACCAAAAACACCATAAGAAAGCTGTTGAAGCCAGATTCCCCTTTCATTTCCCTGGAAATAGAACACCATCATTGCGGGACATTTAGCTAGAAATTCTGGTAAAACAAAGCTACAGGCATTAAGCTCATATAGGCATTGTAAGAAAGTCACCAACCTCAGTAAACCACTTATAAAATCTCGCAGCGTTATCAGTTGGCTCTCCATCTCCATAACTACATTGTAAGATTCAAAAACATTCAACGCCAATTTTTTTAAAAAAATTGAAATACATGACCAACATACAACAAAGTACCATCAAGAGTAAAATTATTCTTACGTCGCAACCATGAATAATGCCAAAGTCTCTTTCTTCAATTTTTCTTCATATTGATCATCTTCCATAGCATAATCATCCTGATTCAAGCCACAAAGAACACGAACATATGCTATAATTTCTAAAGAAGCCAATTCTCTCATGTAATGCTGCAATCAATGTCACTAGATCGTTGGCCCGTATTATGCTGCGGGTCAAATTAATTTCTTTTTAACATAAAAAAATATCTAAGTGCAGCTAATCTTTTTCTAATAGAAAAAAAAATTCAAACCGTGTGGGAGTCAATCTAATGTGACCCAATCGACTCGATGAATCTAAAGGCAAGCTGGATGATTGGTAAAAACGTAGTTTAATTCAAAACAATTTTAAAATGACATTTTTTTTTTTAAATATTGAGACAGCAACATAATGAATCAACTCATGTCAAATCGGGTAAACCTTTCAAATTCACGACCCAGGTCATGAGACCATGATAACCCTACATAAAGCAAATCGAAACAAATTACAAAGCTCAATTCTCAATCAACTCGATGTTGAATGATGAAACTAAAAAAAAAAAAAAAGATAAAAAAAAATTACTCAAATCAACCCGAATTAACCTGCCAAATTCATGACTCGGGTCATGAGACCATTATAACCTTATAGAAAGGAAATCGAAACAAATTATGAAGTCTAATTCTCAATCAACCCAAAATTGATGAAAAAAATGAAAAAAAAAAGTCAATTTAAAAAAAGAACAAAAAAATGACCTTAGTTAACCCGAATTAACCTTCCAAACTCATGACTTGGATCATGAAACTAGGATAACTTTAAAGAAAGTAAATAAAAAAAAAAAAGACTAGAGTCAACCCGGATTAACCTACCAAGGCTACAACCCGTGTCATTAGACTGAGATAACCCTATAAACAAATTGAATAAATTCTCAATAAACTCATTGTTGAATGATGAAATTGAAAAAAAAAATCAATCTAAAAAAGAACACAATTAAATGACCTGAGTCTACTCGGGTTAACTTGCAATACCCATAACCCAAACCATGAGACCGAGGAATAACCTCATAAAAAACAAACCAAAGCAAATGACAAAACTTAATTCCTAATTAACCTAATGTTGAAGATGTTAAAAAATTAAACTAAAAAAAATGTCAATTAAAACAAACTCAAGTGAACTAGCTTAACCCGCCAAATCCATGACATGGATCATAAGATTGAGATAACCATATATAAAGCAAACCATAACAAATCATGAAACCTGGTATCCAATAAACCAAACGTTGAAGGATGAAATTAATATATATATATATATATAAATTAAAAAAAAATATTATTGCAATGAATAGTATTTTTCATAGTAAAAGAACCACCTCTTATAAAAAAAAATTTAATAATTTGTGAAACAATTCTATCCAACATACCAGGTCAAACACTTTAACAGCTGCTTTCTCATATCTTGCTTTGACCTCTTCAGCTAAAGCCTATGATAATAGCATTAATTAGTAAAAAACTACATTAAATAAAAGTATAATAGTGCAAAGTAACACATTAAATAAACCACATCAAAATGAAGATCGAATGCTCATGCGGGGAGGTTATACAACTGCTCCGATTGTTTAGAATTGAATATATCGGAACAAATAACACATGTAGAGGACAGAAAAGTGTCTATCTCTAATGAAAACACCTAGCACAGTGACTTGGCAATAGCCCCATGACAAAACATGACCACTAGGAGTAGAATTCAATTCCAGCACTCTCTTGTGACTACCACTGTAGATAAGATGTGAGGCTCCGACATCTCATGAAGCTCAGTCCTTAAATTTCTCACGGAGTCATTATCAGCTAAAGTACCTTGAATGTGATCTGCCCACTGTTTATTTATTATTTTTTAAATCAGGCATGTGATCTGCCATGCTTTGGCACCAGCTGTTGCCCCCATTGAAACGTCTAACATCACAAAAGTTCATCTACTATGATTGTATATCATAAACAGTAAAGCTTTGCTAAAACTATGAAAAATGCCACCCTTGGTACCACAAGACAGCAAAGACGTAGAAAAGCAGTAAGCATAAATGTTAATGTATCATCAAAACCAATCAATCAAAAACTACTGACAATTCAAAGAGATTAAGCTAAGTACCAAATATTAGCTGAAAAATATCCAGCTACTCTCTGATTCACAATAAAAAAATAATAACTTACTGCTGTTCAAAGAAAATATCAGGACAACATTTCTCGAGGAAAACCAATAAATTAAAAACCCACTTTAACGCAGCTAGTCAAAAAACAAAAAGAAAAAAAGAGAGGATGAAACAGAGACAAACGATCAAGATTACAGAAAAACAACAGGATAACCATCAGCCATTCTTTTTTAATTAAGACTAAAAGCAGTTAGATATAGCTTTTAATTATGATTATGATTCTAGATCAATCTAAATTTTAGATAAAACAATTGTCATTATTTACCTTAGCAAAACCCTCCGCAGTTCCGGTCTGAGTCCCATAAAAGATAGTAACCTTAGTTTTCCCACCCAGAGCCTCGGACTCATCCTCCTCGTCCTTAATTGACAGTGACTTAGGAACCACCAACGGCTTGACGTCTTTGCTCCGATCGGACGATCTCTTCAATACAAGCACCACCAATCCAACTAGAGCAGCAAACGACGTGGTAATTATCACAACAACTGAGTCAGACAGGGAGTCGCCAAAAGATATCCCTAGCACTGATTCAATGAACCTCGCCAAATTTGAACCACCTGAACTCATCATTGATTAAGAAATGATCGGAAATTTTTTATGGTTTTAATGAGTTTCGATTTGGTTTAGTTGTCTTGAAACGTGGTCACTGGCTCTCTCTCTTTCTTTCTAGAGTGAACCCTAGAAGATGGGGGTGGGTGAGCAGGGAGAGAGAGAGGGGGAGAGAGTGAAGACAGGGAAACAGGTATACTGCTGTCTTTTATGTGGGACCGACTAAGTGCTTCACCAGTGATTTGTTTTAGCAAAAAGTTAAGGAAAAATAAACGAGAGGCTAGTGTGGTCGAGTCATTGTTTGACACTAGTAGAGAGTAGAGGGTAGAAAGTAGAGAGCACAGGCGTTGACGACAGAGTTTCTATTTTATTTTTCTTTCTTGCATTACTTTGTGTCTTTTCGTGCCTTTTTCTTCGGTCATAAATCTTTCACATTCGGGAGGGTCACGGCTTTGATTTTAGGGATTTTATTTTATTATTGCCTGACAATTTAACTAAATTGTGCTTTTAGCCTTCACCTTTCAACATCTTTTCAATCTTTTCTTTTTATTATCTTTACTTATTCTACTATACAAATTTATTTCATCACTCCTGAGGATGAAAATAAAAAAATCATGTTCAATCCATCTACTTTTCATATTCAGTCAAATCAATCCAATACACTTTTTTTTTCTCACATTGACCCATGTATTGTTAATTTTGGGTTCTTTCGAACCCTCCATCTATATACACATCGCAGACTTTTCGTTATGTTGAACATACTATGTTAGTTGACTCAGTTAAAAAGTATGAAATCACGAGTATGGCTTAAATAAAAAAAACAAATATTAAACTTAGAATAATATGAAAACCAGCGGAAAAATAAAGAAAGAAGTGAGCTTTGGAGTTATATATATAACATCCTTAAGGTGACTTTACAAAATATGCTACATTTTCTATTTGAGAAAAACTTAAACTAAATTATTATATTATACAAAATATTAAATTTACGCATATGATGAATATGGATTAAACAATCAACCTCAATTCCTTAAATCTAAAGTCACTAATCTTTTAATTGAGAAGTAATTAGCCTCCGCACTTTGTTATGAGTTATACCAAAACTTTTTAAAATATAAAAACAAATGTATAAGTATTGTTGATGTTTATGTTTTTTTTATTTCCAAGAAAAAATTTTATTATAAGCTTAAAATTTGATATAAGCGAAATAAATTTATTTTTAAATATCAAGATGATAACATCTACGATCAATTTATGTAAACCCGAGTTAACATGTCAAACTCGCGATTCGAGTCATAAACCTAACTAAATTTAATAATAATAATTTGGTGAAACAATTTTTATTTAATTATATAATAATAAAAGTAATCGCTATTAGACAAACAATTATATAAAAATTTCAAAATAATGATGATGATGAGTTGTAAAACAAAACGCATATTAATATTATAAAACAATTGTTATGTTTTTATTAAAAAAACAATGTAAAAATTGGATGGTATTAATAAAATAACATGTAAAATTTATTATTAATTAATTTAAAAAAATTAATAAACTAATATATTTATAATATTTTAAATTAATTAATTTTTTAAAAAAATTAAATTTAAATTAAATAAAAAAAAAAGGATAAAGCACACGAGCCTAGATAGCCAAACACATTTGGCTTTCTAAAAGGGCCCAAACATTTGGGCATGTTAAGCCCATATGTATGGCCTTAATTAGAAAACTCAAGCTCGCACCTAGTTTTTTTTTTAGGAGCGGGCGACGTGTCATCTAATCTTGTTTTTTTTTTTTAGAGCGGGCAACAAGTTGCTTGCAGTGGTAGGCAATCTATTTCCCACTAAGCGCTGCTCAAAATCCAGCCACCAGTGTGGCTGCTAAAAAATCGAAGAATGTGAGTTTTTTGCTTAAGAATTTATTTTTCAATCCATTTAACCTAAAAACACCCAATAAACACTATAAAAATCTCCATAACACACTTACCAACACTAAAAACCCTAAGATCACTAAAAACAAAAAAATCAACGGAATCAAAAAAATCTAAACGGAACCGGGGTTTTTGGCTTAAAAACCAATTTTATAAATCACTTACCAACTCCAAAACACCTCAAAATTACTAATAAACCAAAAAACAACTGAATCAAAAGAATCTAAACAGAATCCAATGGGAGTATTTTGCCCTAAAAATCTATTTTCTATCTATTTTCACCTAATAACCACTATGAAAAACTTCATAAACTACTTATTAACCCCCAAATACTCCCAAATCACTAAAAAAATCAACCTGATAAAAAAATCTAAATGGAACAGGATCTATATTCTTAAGCATGTTTATAGAAAAAAAATCATCACCATCAAACTTTTCTAATTAAATGGAACTCATTGACACTAAAATCGACCATTTTGATCATCGAAGGGTGGCAAACCGAAAATTCTATTTATCACTATAATTCGATGATCTTTTCTTGCACCTAGGACTAAAAAAATAAGGAAAATGAAGATTTGTATCGAAATAAAATTTTCAAAACCTAAAGGGACTACAATAAAATAAAAATAAAAATATAGCGATCAAGAAGAACTTTATCATGCTAATTTTATATTGTCCAGCATAATTTGTTGTATTTTACACTTTGGTCTTACATCTTTTAATTGTGTTTTTCTATAACAAATCATAAAAATCAATTACCAATTTGATAAAAAAAATATAATTGAAAAATAAAGTTCAAGAAGAAGAAGAAAAGAAGAGCATAGTGGATTTATGGTTCGTTTCGCCCAAATCTTTTAGTGTTTCTTGTAATTATAATATAATTAGTTATGCCAAAAACCTAGCACCACCACTCACCCCCTCAACTCTTCCACCGTCCAATGTTACTTCTCCATAACCACCATCATTTGCTCCTTCACCAACCATTCCATCTTTCTCTTAAAAGAATTGAGCAACTCTACCAAATATGCCATTGGAATTTTGAACTAGGTTTTTTTGATGTGTTTGTGTAGTGAGGTTTCTATGTCATGATGATAAAAGACATAAATGATGGCAGTTTGTGGCCATGGTTACATGTTGTTTTGTGAAAAATGAAAATTAACAACAAAAAATTGGCTAAAAAAGCACTTCTTTGTTTTAAGAAGAGAGTAGATTTCTAAACTAATAGTTGCTTTACTTTCAATGTTAACCAAACTCTAATTTTAAAAAAATTATACATTAAAAGCGCAAGAATATCAAATATGCATTATAATGAAAATAGATGAGTAATTCAAAACAACCTAAAATTAGCAATAAATAGTTCAATTTAAGACAAAAACATTTATAAGGTGACTAGTTATGGTTTTTATTGGTTGGAAATAGGATTTCTCATGTGTTTCTAAAATTTACTTCAATACTTAGTTAAATTACACATTTTGTTATTTATTTATTTATTTAATAATAAAGATATTTTCTATTCAACTTACATGTCATTAAAGACCAAGTTCTTACTCGATTGATCTTAAAAGCACTCTCTCATATCAGTTTGATGTATTCAAAAGAATAACTTCGTCTAAGTGTCGATCTTAATTTTTTTAATTCAAGAAATAAAAGAAAGTAAAATACCTTTTTTAACCATAAAAAAATCCCTTGAAGTTTTTAAGTTAATTCATTACGAAACATGAATAATGAACTAACAAATTTTTTAAAAACAATATGATGACATATTGACATGTTTTGTTCTTGGTGTGTTTTTTTTAAAATTGATAAAAAATATTTTATTAATTAAAGAAATATCAATACATCATAGCAAAAATACATAAATTATAACAAACTTTGAGAAATTATGGCCTTTAGCAAGGAATTAGAAAAAAAAAAACATAAAACTCTAGGGTTGTGTTTATTAATGGATTTTTTTTTAAGAAAGATTTTAAGAAAAAAAAAAAGAAAACATGTTTACTAATTAAAATAAAAATTATTTTATTGGAAAAATGTGTTTTCTAATATTTCAATTCTATGAAAAACTAGAAAACATTAAAAAAAAAGTTGCTTTTAAAATTCTCCAATATAAAAATAAGGGTGTTTGTTCATCTGGTTTTTTATATTCATTTCTTTTATTATTTTTAAGGTAAAATAAGCAAGGATCTTACTTTTTATTTTGAGAAATTTGTACTAATAATTATTATTTAAGATTTTCCATGAAGAAATATTTTTAGAATAAATAAGAAAACCAAAGATGAAGACTAAAACTATTTTCTAAAAAAACACATTCAAATAAAATTTAATAAGACCCTTATGTTAAATATAAAAACCATATGCATTTAAGATACTAGATAAGGTAATGGGTATTACATTGCAGTTCATTGCCAAGTTACATGTGGCAGTAGTTATCTTCCCAAACACAATTGGTATAATAATTAGATCTAATTTAAATAATACTTGATAAAAATATTTGGTGTCGCGCGTGGACGGCGTTGTGACAATCATCCTTCCAAGTCAGGGTTATCAGGATAGATATGGGTAGAAATGACAATGAATTCTTGTTCTTTATCAGTAAAAAAAGAAAGTTGTTACATGGTATTATAGTCATTAAAAAACTTAATGGTTTGCATAACCGGGTAAGAGGACTAGTTGTGCAAGGAAAAGATGTATCACCCCTAATGCACCCTACCTAGTAAACTGCATTGTTGTTTATTCTAAGTCATGTTTCTATTCGTTAGTCTATCTAAGATTCGAGAAAAATCCTCTTCAGTAAAGAGATCCTTATTTCATCAAACTAAAACCTAGTCATTCTAAAGTTTAATAAAAGTTTGTCTAAAGTTTAAGAAAAGTTCTCCTTAGTAAGGATATTCTTATTTTATCAGATTAAAACCTAACTATCTTAAAGGCCAATAAATAAAAAATAGTTTTTATTTAAAAATTTGGCCAAATTCTAATAGATAATCGCAAACTTATTGTAATACCCATTAACTGATTTTTTTTATATATTTTTCAAAGTATGACGAAAAATGCAATTTTTATTTTTTTTATATAAAATATGCATTAAAATTTTAGAATCTGGTTATATGCACACCAAATAAAAACATATATTTTTTATTGTTGAAAAAAAGAATTTTTTTAGAAAATTTTGGAATTTTTGAATATTTCAGCGAAAAACAAATATTCTTAATACCAGATCAATATCTTATAGTATAAGTCTATAGCCCTGATATGAAGTGAAATCTTTGAAAAGAAACATATTTTTTTTTGTTTTTGAAATAAAGATTTTTTTTAGTTTTTTTATTGTTTTATGAGATTTTTGGAGAAAAATCAGGTATTTTTAATACTTTTAAGGGTTTGTTTGGTAAACACACCCCTAGCCTAAAGATTGGGCTTGTTGGGCCCGAGGCCCAAGCTCAGCCCGGTTTGGTTGGGCCAACAGGCGACCCAACATTTGCTTCTTTTCTTAAAAAAAAATAAAAATGGATTAGGCTTGATCTAACCCATACAACTTGGTCACTAACCCAACCTAGTGATGAAGTTGTGCAATAACTTGTAGAACATGAATTATAATTCATGTCTTGCATGCTTATACAAGAGGGGGTGATTAAAATAAAGATGAGAGAAAAAAAAAGCTTAACTGATTTTTTTTGTATTTTTCAAAGTATGAGGAAAATTGAATTTTTTTTCGTACAAAATATGCATGAAAATTTTAGAATATGACCATATGCACACCAAATAAAACATATTTTTTGTATTGTTGAAATGAGGAATTTTCTTAGGATTTTTTTGAATTTTTGAAAATTTCGGTGAAAAACAGATACTCTTAATATCGGGTCAACATTTTACAATACAAGTCTGCAGCCCCGATATTAAGTGAAATACTTAAAAAGAAACATATTTTTGTGTTTTAGAAATAAAGATTTTTTTTTGTTTTTTGAATTTTTTTTGAGATTTTTGGAGATAAATAAGGTTTTTTGAATACTGGATCCATATCTTATAATATAAGTCTAAGATATGATATTTGGTAAAATTGCTAGAAAAAGATACGAGGGACCCACAAATAATTCCAGAATGATCCTTAAAATTTTTTTAGAATTTTTGAAATTTTTAAGGTTCTATTTGGCTAGACACATAAATATAAAACAAATTAAAGCTAATGGGAAAAATATTAGGGTGTGTGTTTGGTAAACACACATTTAGTCTAAAGGTTGGCTCGAGATCAAAGCTCAGCCCGATTTGATTGGACCGACACATGGCCCAACATTTACTTCTTTTCTTTAAAAAATAAATAAAAATAGGTTAAACTCAGTCCAACTAGCTATACCGGCTGGGTTGATCTAGCCCACACAACTTGGTTACTAGCCCGACTAAGTTGTGCAACAACTCGCGGAACGTGAATTAACGTGAATTATAATTCACGTTCTGCATGCTTGTACAAGAGGGGGTAATTAAAATGAAGATGGAGAAGAAAGCTTACCTGGCTTGGGGAGGTGCCTGCTGCCGTTTCTGGCCTGATGCGAAGATGGTAGAGATGCTGGTGGAGTCCGTTGTTGCTCATGATGTTGGTCTGGGAGGAAATGAAGTGTACCTTTAGTTGGTGTTGTCGCTGCTGACTGGAGGTTGAAGGTGCAAGAGTCGTTGCTGGTCTGGGAGGAACCATCTCTGCTGCTGCTGTTCACGGCTAAAATAGAGGAGAGGAGGTGCACCTTTGGTTGGTGATGTCGTAGTTGGCTGGTGCTGGTGCAATAGAGGTTGCTGGTGAGGAGTTGCGATGGCCGGGGAAGAGGAAGCTATTGGACATGAACAATGGTAGTGCTTGTTATGGCTTATGGTTGGTGAAAAGAAAATGGGGGATGAAGGAGCTGGATGGAAATGCTTGTGATGTCCTTGCTGTTATGGCTTGTGGTTGGAGGAAGAGGTTGTTGATGTGTAAAGCTCGTAGAGGATGATGAAGGAGATTTGGTGGTGTATCTTACGATTGGGAATAATTGGTGTGAAGGCTGATCGTGGAGGCACCGTGTGTGGGGTTGTGCTGGTAGAGGAGAGGGAGTGGTTCGGTGTAGATGATGGTTCTCCTTGTTGGTAGCGTGGCCAGGCTGTTATGGTTCAAGGGTGTTGCTGACGCAAAGGGTGGTCGCTGATGGCAGCGCTAGAGGCTGGCGTGGCTGAGAAGAAGAGTTGTTGCTGCTAGTGGGAGTTTACGGGGCTGCTGCTGAATGCTTGGTGTAGGGCTGGTCATAGTGAAGAAAAGAGATGGAGCAACATCAGTTGAGATGTGGAGGAGCTGCTACTGATGCTAGAAATGGAAGGCTAATGCTGGTCAGTATGAGGTGCAGGACTGGCGTTGCTGGACAGTAGGAAGTTTAAGGCTAGTCACGATGGAGAAAAGGTTGCTCGCTGCTGGGGCTGTTTCTAAGAGGAGGCTGGTGTTGCTGCTGGAAGAAGGATAGGTTGCTGCTGGAGGTGAAGCTCGCTGGAGGCTACAAGGAGTAACAAAATAGGTTTAGGGTTTTTTGTGAGTGAGGGAGAGAATTTGATGTTTTTTTATATTTTCTTTTAAGTTTTTATTTTTAGCCTTCTTTTTTTATCAAACAAAGGTATATTGATCCTTAACTGTTTGAAAGTTTCAAAGATTTCAGAATTATATTGCCATTTGGGATTTTGCTGTGGTTGAGATGGAAACTTACCTTTTTCTTGAAAACTGAGAGCAGATGTGAATTTTGCAAGAGTATCTTTTAAATCTGTCATGGTTTGAGCATGTTGAGTGTTGAGTGTTGATTGTCTCTTGCTTTTTAATGAATGCATGCAATGTTTCTTCAAGATTTCTTCTAGGAGGGGGGAGCATAAGGAGGTGCATATCCTTGAGAATTTTGAAAATTATGGTGGGCTTGAAATGATGGTTGTGAAGTTTGTCCATTATTGTTACCACTCTTACAACTGAAATTTGGATGATTTCTCCAACCAGGATTGTACGTTTGCGAGTATGGGTTATGATTGGGCATTCGGAAACTGTTTAAAACATGGGCTTGTTGATGGAGACATTCCTTGAAAGAAGGCAAAGTTGGACAATCATTGGTTGAATGTTCATTTGTTTCACAGATTTGACACACAATGTCTTGAACAGATTTTAATTGACCACTCTTTTTAAATTCAAGTGCCTTGACTTTTCTAGCTAAAGATTGAAATTTAGCTTGGAGGTCATGATCTTCCCTAAAGTTGTACATACCTCCATTAGATGTATGAGGTTGAGTTTTACCTGGTGCCTCACAAGTGCCTGTAGTGTCCTAATTTTGAGCATTTTCAGCTAGCAAGTCTAGGTATTCCATTGCTTCATCAGGGTCTTTATCTTCAAAAGTTCCATTGCACATCAATTCCACCATTTGCCTATCTTTAGGTGTTAACCCTTCATAAAATTGTGAAACCAATCTCTATGTTTTAAAACCATGACGAGGACAGGTATTAAGCAAGTCTCGATACCTATCCCAACATTGGTAAAATGTTTCTCCTAGTTTTTGAGTGAAGTGGTGATTTGTCTTTTGAAAGAGTTCGTTCTATGAGAAGGAAAAAACTTCTTTAAAAACTATTGTTGCATTTCATCCCAAGCATGAATGAATCCTGACCTAAGATTTTGTAGCCATGTTTTAGCTTTATCTTTTAATGAAAAAGAAAAAAGCTTTAATCTAATAGTGTTCATGCTACAATTTAAGTCATTATAAGTGTTACAAACTTCTTCAAATTCTCTCAAATGCAAGTATAGATTTTCTAGATCTAAGCCATGAAAAGAAGGCAAAAGTTGAATAATGTCTGGCTTAAAATTAAAGTGAGATGCATCAGGAGGGAAAAATATACATGAGGGTGCACTTATTCTTGTTGGATTCATGTGGTCTCTCAGTGTTCTAACATGATTATTCTCATTATTCTCATTATAAAGTGACTGGTTATCTTCTTCGGCCATGTTTTCTGAAAATGATGAGGATACCCTATGATTAGTACTTAAAAGTGCATTCTCATTAAGGCTTTATATCATTATATTGCACTAAAGTATCATTAAATTCCCTAACTAAAACATGTTTTATAATAACAAGTCTGATAATATAAGATATCTTTAATTTATGGTAAATGCTTATTTTTAATACAGGTATATCTCACAATTCAAAGAATTGATTGATGTAATTAACTATTGAAAGTGAAGAGACAAAAAGAGAACTAAACTTAGAGAAGAGATGCTGGTTCAATTCAAACTGGAACACCATTCGATTATTGGGTTATAACTGGAGCTGTAGACCTTGGATTTAGGTCTGTTTTATATGTATGGAAAGCTAAGACATAGACCTAAAACTTTCATAATTCAAGGGGCTCTAAATCTGATGTTATCAATGACGTTTGGGCCAGCCAACAATATCAATAACCAGCAGCCAACAATGTCAAAAACTAGCCATCAAATCAATGGTTGGCCACCAACTATTTTCTTAGTCAACCAATCAATAGTTCTGAATTTTAGCCTATAAAAGGAGGCATTTGCCATGTATTTAGTCATCTTATTTTTCAGATCAAAATCATCTTCTTGCTTTCTCTCTTTA
>Ga0307518_10001353_pt1 | contig 18215 bp, 11 predicted proteins | sample 25_EM_MG_FD_203889 | JGI IMG/M metagenome (GOLD analysis project Ga0307518, IMG submission 203889) | Populus trichocarpa ectomycorrhiza microbial communities from riparian zone in the Pacific Northwest, United States - 25_EM | ecosystem: Host-associated > Plants > Roots > Unclassified | place...
TATTATTAGATATGTTAGTATAAAACATGCTTTAGTTATAGAGTTATTGATACTTCAAGTGCAAAATGATGATATAGAACCTTGATAAAAATGCACTTTTAAATACTAATCAGAAAGCTTATAATTATGTTGTTAATGAAAGGGAGGTACACAAATTATATGTTTCACATAACAAGATTGCCATAATTTTCTACAAGAACATAAATGAAATTTGATTAGTTAAGGAGATGTGCATGGTTTATTCAATTACCTTTAAAGTATGCATGCACAAGACTCTGATTTCTGTATGCCATCCAAACTAATAAAGATGGTCCTTTAATGAATTTGTTTCGAAGGGATGGAATGTCTAGATTACATTATAAAGTTTTTGGTGATGTGCTAATTTTTTATACCATATATTGCATAAATAAATATAACATGATTTGTGCACAGTTTGTGGTTATCAATCACCTTTGGAATAATATATTTTCTAGATTGGCATTTTTGTGTGATGAAACTCATTTTTCTTTTAGATGGTTATTTGAAACATTTTTGGAGGCAATAATGAATGGTAAGGCACCACAAACTATTTTTACCAATCAAGCTTCTTCAATAACAAAAAGAGTGAAAGAGATATTTTCATCAACCCATCATCATTTATGTAAATGACATATTGAGCAAAATGCTATGAAAAATATCCCTTATTTGATGGAAAATTCAAAATTTAGGGATAATTATTTCAATAAATTATTATGGAATGTCAACTCATTGAATTTGAATCAAATGCTTAAGGAGTTTGATCCTTTTGAAAATATATAGTTGTCTCATACTTTGTATGGTTTAAGAGAAAGGAGGTCTCCTACTTTTAGTCATGAGGTTTTTTTTTTTTTGGGATATCAAATCAACTCAATGAAGTGAGGACATAAATAATGTATTCACTCAAATATCTTTCAAGGATAATGACTATTTCATAATTTGTTAGGCATTACAAAGATAGAGTCTGGGAAGTGCATGATCTTAAGTTGTTGAATCATTATAAAAGCAAGGGTAAGCCAAAACATTGATTGACATTGTGGGATTTTGATTCATGTATCTAAAGTTTATACAAGAACATTTTTTTTCAATTCTTGGCATGAATTTTCACAAGTAACGTCTCAAAGAAATGTTGATGCACATGTTGATGATACTCGCCAATTTTCCAATCTACAAAATGGTCATATTGTACAGTTTGATGAGGTTGATTATTCCAATATTTGCACTTATCACAAGTTTGTGACAATAGGTTTATTGTGCTACCATGCTTTGTGAGTCTTACAAATAGATTTGGATTTTCTATTATGCCATCGCAATATATTCTGAAAAGATGGACAATGAATGCTTTGAGAGCTTTTGATGTGTTGAGTATTGTTGTTAGTGATGAAAACAACTCAAAGGTGAGTCATAGTATTTTGGATGGTGTCGAGGTTCAAATTACAAGGTTACAAAGTGCTTTAGGTGAAGATTGAGAAAGTAGATGATATTGGAAAAATTTGATCCCTCCAGTACTAGTAATGAGAATTTGTTATTAGATCATGCTATTTGGTGGCCAAAAGGACAAAAATATTCTAGACTTAAGCCATTACAAGAAACACTTGGTGTGTCTTTCCAACAATCCCAAACCATTACAATAAACTTTACGGTAAATATCTTTATAATCTCAGTTGTTTGCTTCATGTTTTTTTATTTTTTATTTACAAGATTCATTTAATTATTGTTCAGGAAGCAATTCATCGAATCAAATTGAAAGGACTAACCGCTTTGTAGAAGATGCATGGAAGTTAATCAATAAATAATGAAGTTTTTATTAAATATGTTATTAAGATCTGAAAGTACTTCAATATTCCACCATATCTCACCTTCGTTTTGCCTTTAATTATTCATAAAATTTGATTTCATTACAATGCCAATATATGTAACAATGTATTTGTAATTGGCTTATGAATAATATATGATGATTATTAGTACTAATATATGATTGCTAATTAATTAACTCATTTGAAAATATATTGACCATGGTGATTCACCGCCATGGGGATTTGCTTGAGTGAAATATGTATAGGCAGATTAGAAGAATTCAAGTCCTATTAGCTTTTGAAAATTAGGTTAAAAGACTTCTAATCCAAGGGTTGATATAACATGAAAAAATTCCTATTATTCATATTTTATTCACTTTAATTATTTTCTATTATAAAACTATGTATCAAGAAGCATACAATAATAAAATAATATAATTAATAAAGAGTAAATAGAATATATAAGAACAATAGAGATTAGGAGGAATGAAGATTGAGCACTTTTATTTCATATGAATTTGTAGTTATATGTGTGTTCGCGCGCGCGCGCGTGTCCACTATTCTCTCAACAATGCTTCTATTTATAGACATATGGATATAAATACTTGTAAGCTCAAAGGTCATAAGAAAATATAGATTCAAATGAACTTGATGATGAATGAATGAACATAATAATGAAGGGGTGTAGAAAGGTATCTAGACATCCATATACAATGTATGGTTTTATAACAGTTCCCTTATTTATTTCTCCTCGATTGTTATCAAAGATTTCTTTTTCTTTTTAACACATATTTCTATTTTTTTTATTCATTCTCCATTAAAACTACATTTTAAAAATAAATAAATTATTCTCCATTAAAATTGTATACTTAATATAAACACAAAGAAAAAGAAAAAGAAGAGAAGAAACAAAACTCCAACTTTAGAACTATCAAAACCTGGCATGGTTATTACATATATTTTTTCTTAACTTAAACAATGGAGATCATAATCCTGCTTTTTTCATAGAATATTCTCCTATGAAGTGGAGACGAGAAAGAAACTGGTCCATGATTAATGAATTGACTACTATTTAAGTCTCTCTCTCTTTTTTTCACAAAGTTTCAGTGGAAACAGGCTTTTGATGTTCCTAACCTAATTAAATTCAACCATTTACAATGTTTAATTGTCTAAAACCATGTTATTTCATTGTTTTGTATTCTTAATGTAGATGTATTTATTTTCGAAGTAGCACTTTTTGTATTTTATATCTTTTGTTTTTGTTGTTTTTGTTTTTGTTAGTATTACTAGAATGCTGCTTATCAAAATAAAATAAAAAATACAAGAATGACATGAAACTTTCATTAAATAGAGTTAATGCCAAAAGTAATGAAAATAAGGGATTTTATGTGATAGCTAGATTGGTAGTCCATTGCGGGCTAAATTAAATTTTTTTTTCAATGTAAAAAAAAAATGGTGCTAGTAGCGTATTATAAACAAATAAGATAAATTCATGATTCGGATCATAGATCTGGCTGATCCAATAAGTTGGTTTCATTAAATTATATGATAAAAAAGGATAACAATAGTAAATGGACTTAAAATTTTTTTTTTTTTAAAAAATTGATCTTGATTACATGCACAAACAAAAGGTTGCCAAAAAAAAAAAACTTATGAAGCTTAATTCTCAGTCAAATGCTAAAGGATAAAATTAAAAAAAACACACAAAAAGTGACTCGAGTTAGCATGTCGAACCCACGTCCCGAGTCATGAAACTAGAATAATCTCTTAGAAAAATAAAATAAAAATTACAATACCCAATCTCCAACAAACTCAATGTGAAATGATAAAATAAAAAAATAAGAAAAAAAAACACCAACAAAGCAGGGTAAGTCCATCAAAACCCCGAGATCTAGATTATGTGAATGAGATAACCTAAAAGAAAACAAAACAAGAAAAATTATGAAGCCCAATTATATATTCAATCCAATGTTGAATGATGAAATTGAAAAATATTAAAATTTAAGAAAAACAACCCAGAAAAAAGACTCGAGTCAACCTACGCTAACCCGCCAAACCCTTGACCTAGACCATAAGACAAAGATAACCCCATAGAAAGAAAAGTGAAGAAAATCATAAAGTCTAACTTCCAACAAACCCACTGTGAAATAATGAAATTAAAAAAGAAAATCAATGTATAAAAATGACCTAAAAAGGCTAATATCAACCCGAGTTAACCTTTCAAACATATGACTGAGGTCATGAGAATGGAATCACCCCATCAAAAAAAAATTATGAAGCCTAACTTCTAATAAACCCACTGTGAAAAGATGAAATTGAAAAAGAAAATCAATGTAAAAAAATGACCTTAAGAAAAGACCGATCATTACTAGAAAATTGAAAAAAAAACAAAAAAAATGCCGACGGAAAAAACTTCATCTTGGTTTACCGATGAAAATGCTAGCAAACAATTTTCATCAATAATTTTAGACAGAAATGATGACAGGGTAAAACAATATATGTCGGCAATTCCATTGGCATTGCGACATGTTAAATTGCCGATAGAAATTCCATCGATGATTTTAAAAGGAATTAAAACTCGATATTTCTCTCCTCTGCCAATTTCATCTTCTTCTTTCAATTCAAATTACATCAACCCTCTCCTCTCCCTTAAAAATCATGATAGCCCCCCTCACAAATCCATCTACCATAACCCGTCACTGCCGACGTAACATCTAAAAGCCTAATCTTTCCTCCCTTTGTTCTATTTAATTTGTCATTTGATGAAATTATGTGTGATTTTGTAACTTGAGGTGTGTTAGAATTAAAGAAATGATGACTAATTTAATGAGTATTGTAAACCTCAGAATAAATTGAAAATAATAATATTATAAAAATTAAGGTGTAATGCAATGAAATAAGAAAAAGAAAAAGGAGTTAATGAGATAAAAAAGAAGAGTTTATGGCAAAAAATATCAATTTTTCCAATAGTGAAAACGGTCTCGTTGGTTTTGAGAAACAACTAAACCGATTTACATAAATTGATTAAACTATTTTCAAAATAGTCAGACAATTTTGGCTATTATCTCTATTATAACCCAATGATGTGCAACAAGAGAGAGAAATGCAATTTCATTTCTTCTTCTTTTCTTTCACTTTGAAGGATTAGAAAGTGATTGGTAAGAGTAAAGAGAGAGTGTTTTAAGATAAAAGAACATATATACACTAGAAATTTAGAAAGATGAAAAACGAGGAAATATTGAAATAGAGAGAGAAAGTGAAGAAAAAAAGGAAAAGAGTGAAGTTTTGGGAAAATCTTGATGGGTTGACTTTTAAAAAATGCTTTGTAACTAGGTAAGCTGCATGGAACTCCTTTGTATCCACTTGAACAAGAGTTTAGTGTTTTTTAGTAAAACATTTATTAAAATTGAATTAGGGTTCTTGAGATGAAATTAGGGGAAAAGTGAATTTCTTAGAAATTGGGTTTTTATGATCTTTGTAGCTTGTTGTGAGAGTGAAATCGTGTTGAAATAACAAGATTGGTAGTGAAGCCTAAGGGTCGACCATTGAGAAATAAAAAGGGAGGTTTGATGTGTTTGTGTTATTCTTATAAATTGTATTGAAATTATGATAACTAAACACATGGATTATAGTTATGATGAATGGTTCTATTTTCATGTGATGAAAATGAAATTTTGATGTTTTAGGGATATAATGCCTTTGAGAAATTGTTGAACTTAAAGTGAGTTTTAGTGGTAATTATACTTGTAGTTGTGTTTGTAATTGAAGCAAAATGGAATATACTTCATGTCCATTTAGATGTTATATAATTTATGATAATAGGAATTGTATCAAATAAGTTGAAAAAAAGAACTATTACAAAAGAAACTTGAGTTTCTTGATTTTCATGGTCGAAGAGAATTTGAAATGTTTAACATTGAGCTGTTAAAAATTGTAGGAGATATTACTGAAAGGGAACCAAGACAGGATCGCACACATAGATCTCAAGCATCATGTAGGTGTTTGGCACCATATTAATTTCATTCTATTTAGAATTGTTAAAACATCGTAGTTAGATTCTTTATTTTTCAATTGAATCATTATCTGATATAAGATTGTTGCTCTATTCTGGGCCGGATGACTAATTCTTTGGTTTAAGAACTAGTGCCCTATTCTGAGCTGGATGACTAGTTCTTTGGTTTAAGAGTTAGTGTCTTGTACTAGGTTGGATGACTAGTTCCCTGGTTTAGGGACTAGTGCCTTGTTCTAGGCTGTGAAATTAGATATCCTAATTAGGATTAATGCCCTATTTATAGGTAGTGAGGATGTTACCCTGAATGAGGGTCAATTACCGGGTCCGAGTTAAAGGACAATTCTTTTTTATATTCAAAGGATTGTTGTAAAAGATATAAAGAAAAGATGAAGATGGATTAAGTTAATTGTTAATTAAATTCGTAATAGATGTGTACACCTTAGTTTACTCAATAAATCCATTGAATTGTATTGAAAACCTTATGTATAATAATTAATTATTTTATGGTATAAAATAATTTAAAGATGCTCGTAGCATCGTTGGAATTAGTAAAAGACAGAACTCTTGCATTCTGTATTTTATAAGAATATTAATGATGTTGTATGCTATGTGTAGTTATTTGGAATGATAATATGAAAGTAAATATTTTGTTATAACTATTATGCTAGGATTTTATGATATTTTAGACTTAAATATTAATTAAATTCATAATTATCTTATGTTGATTTTAATTTGATAATATTTGTATTAAATTTCTAATTTAGTAGGTAAGTGATTCTTAATTTTATTTATATGTTGTCATGTTCCAATTATTTGTATGGATGATTAAATTGGAAAATTTCCAAGTAAGAATTTTATATTAATAAGTAATGTTTGTAGTGAACCATAATAAAATGTGATGGATGTGATGTGATGAGTTTATAATGATTGAATAATGTATAGAATGTGAATTGGTTGAATATTGAAGCTTAACAGGCTTTAGTCGATAACTTGAAACCTCCTGGTATAGAAAAGATTCTACTAAAATTTTGGTAGATTTTCAAATCAACCATTCAAAAAGAAAAAACAAATCACTCTAAACATTATAATGTTATTGAAAAACTAAGTAATTATTACATATAATTATAAAAGATGTTTCAGGTACCAGTTATTTTGTGTAAATTTTATGGTTAAGTTGGAAATTTAAAGAAATTTGATTTTCTGTGGAATTGATAATAATTAAAGATATTAATTTAGGTTGAATAAGTTTGAATTGAAGAAATGATGGATGATTAGTTGGGTCCCAATTAATTTTAGTCAATTATGGGTTTTGTTGAAGATTTAGGAAAAAATAAATTAATGTGTAATTTATATTAATTAGGGTATTAATGGATGTTATTTATTCTAAAAATGAGTAAATAATAGGTAATTAGTTGGGTATCAATTATTTTTTGTTAATTTTATGGTTTAGTTGAAAATTTGGAAATTGTGTGGAATTGATAACAATAAAGAGGTTAAGTATGTTTCAACTTATGAAGTGTTTGATGATTATTGGATTATGAATTATATTTTTCTAAATTAAAGGAATAATATTACTTTGGAATTAAAGAAATGATGGGTTATTAAGTTGTTAGTTAGTTTGTGTAGGTTAATTGTGATTCATTTTTAATAAATAATTGAATTTGTGTTTGATAGTATATTTTAATTTTTGAATTTTGTTCATTGTTTGATAATATGTTTCAATTTCAGATAAATTGATAGCAAAATGAAAAGGCAATATTTCTATGTAATTATTTTTTTTCGTGATGTTATTTATTTTTATTAAGTTATTTTAAATTTTACAATTATATAACAATAAATTTTTTTAATTAATTTTCAGGTTTACAAGTACAACATAGATTTGATTGGCGAATTTGTTGGTCAATAAGACCCCAGGCTAGAAGAAAGGTTTCTGAAATTGAATGTCATCTTTTCTTGGCAAAGAATGCAATACTTTCTTTTACCAAACAAATTTACAAAACCTATTGCAGATTGCAGAAGTAGAGGGAGGAATTCTTTTTGTGGATAAAGCATATCAGCTTATACCATCGCAGAAAGAGGATGAGAATGGCTATGAGATTGAAGCCTCAGAAGAAATCATGTATGTTATGAACAATGGAAAAGTGGTAGTCATTTTAATATTTCTGTTCAATTCTTGGACCTGTTTGGGATTGTGATAGCGGTGACAGTTTAAAGTGTTTTTCACTTAGAAATGCATCAAAATAAAGTTTTTTTATTTTTTTAAAATTATTTTTAATATTAGTATATCAAAATGATCTGAAAATATTAAAAAAAATTATTTTAAACAAAAAAAATTTAAAAACACGATTTGCTTCGCGTTTCCAAACACAACCTTGATAACCAACCTGGCCATTATAGAGAGACTGTTGAAAGATAAAGTAACAAAAACCTCAGAAGAGAAAGAAATGAGCTTCGGCTTATACAGTAAAAGTGTTTCATTTTTTATTTCAGGATGGAAAGTCTTCTTATGAGCCTATTTGGTCTATTAGTTACCGTAAGATTGTTATTTTTATTAACCACTATAATCATATTCTATATGTTAAACTTTGTTTTGACAATACATTTTCAGTTAAGTGTGATATGAAGTTCGATTGAAAAATTATTGTAAGAACAATAGCATAATTATATTAGATATCCAAAGAATATTAGTGACGGTGAAATTAGATATTTAAAGAATCTTTGTTGGTTTTTCAATTTTTTGATATGCTTTTTTTTTTGTTATCGGTTTATTGTGAGAAATTGTTGGCTTAGGGATCACAACAAATAAAACAAAAAAATAATTAAAACACTAATGGAATTGCCAACAGAATATTCTTTTGAATGCTGAAAAAATATTCCATTAACATTCTATCAATATTATAAATTGTTGATGGAATAAAAACCTCAATAAGCAAGTTTCCGATGATGGTATTTCATCAACAATTTATAATATCAATGAAATTTACTATAAATAACAACAGAATATTCCAACAGCACTGTCTAATTTTCTAGTAGTGGATGTCAACCTGAGTTAACCTTTTAAACTCATGACCTGGATCATGAAAATGGGATCATTTCATCTAAAACAAAATCATGAATTTTAATTCCTAACCAACCCAATAAAGATGAAATTAAAAAAAAATCAATTTTAAAAAAGAATTCAAAACAAAAAATAACAATTAAAAGAATGTGGATAATTTGACATAAGAACAAAATGACACACCTTTCAATTTTGGCAGGCTAGCACGAATCTTAAAAAGAGAAAAGAGGGAGAAGAAGAAAGAAAAGACCATCAGAGCCTTATCGTCGCTCCTTCATTGACACTCCCCGCACCATTGGCAAGAGGTCATTGTATCGCTTCTAACGCAACCATGAATGGATGTGTTCCATCATCGGAGGAAGCCATATACTCTTCCAGAGCGCAATGGCTTCACCCTACATGTTGGCGTGTGTGTTACACACGTCATCCAAATTGTCATACTTATCCTTTTTAGTCCCTGAAAGTTTTTTAGTTTTAAATTTGATCCCTTAAACCTTAATTGTTTTAGATCAATAGAATTAGATTTTATTTTACAAAATTGACAATCAAATGCATGTCAAAATTCTTCCTTGACATCGCAAAATTTCCATATCTAGGATACCTTGATGTGAAAAGATGAAATTGAAAAAAAAAATTGAAGAACAAAAAACTGGTTGAATCTCTCCCTTACCTGTGCAATTGATCAGTCCCTAATATTTGCAAGAAAAAGGATCTTAGTTCTTATCTAGTGTTCAAATTTGGTCCTTGTAGCTTAAGTTGTTTTAATTTAATCTAAGTTTTCCAAATAAAACATCAATCGAGAGTTGGTTTTGTTTCTCAACACTGCAAGTAGCCAAACAAAACAAATAACAAAGTTCAATTCCAAATTAATCTAATGTAAAATGATCAAATTAAAAAGAAAATTAAGTCACAAAAGAATAAAATGACTGAAAAAAAAGAGAGAAGAAATATTATGCAAATCTATAATATTTCCTCCCACAATGCACAAGAAATATCTAATCTCTTTTAGTTTTTCTTAAATAAAAGAGTATTATGGAAATATAATTAGAGAAGAGAGTGTTATTAAATGGAAAGTATCTATAAATATTAACTTTTGGATTCGAAAGCTATCAATGGCAGAGAAGATGTGTAAAGTCTTTAGTTTTTCACCAAAGTATCAATAAGTTTACTTTTGAAAAGTAATATAAAATTTAAGTTTTCTTTCAAATAAGTTCACATTTTGTTATATTCCCTGTAATACCTACACAATATATTAAAAGTTTTATATTTTTGTTTTTTAAAATAAGATTATCATGACTCTTTTTTTCTTTTTGAAATTAAGATTTACAAAAATAAAAATTTATATTTTTCCACTTTCATAATCGTAATCACCTTTGAATTTTTAAGAAAGTTTAGAATAAAAGTAATATAAAACAAATATTGCAATAATAAACTATCTTACAAGTGAATAACAATATTTAAAAAATCTTATATTTTTAAGCTAACAGAAAAAAGAAAAAGGAAAATAAAAAAAATGATATATATATATATATATATATATATATATATATATAGAGAGAGAGAGAGAGAGAGAGAGAGAGAATTATAGGTATTATAATTAAATATATGCTTTCTTAGAAGATAAGTTATAAAAGTGCATCTTAAAAATATAGATTTTAACTAGTTTACAGGTGTGATATAATGCGGCTCAAATAAAAGAAAATATACAAGTTGCAAGGAACTAATTAGTATTATTATTAAACCTGATTTAGTGTATTAGTCTTAAAACCTTTTAACCAGAATCCTTACCTACTTTAGATTTAAAATTAAATCATATGAGAGTTGTCTTAATGTGACTCAGTTGACTTGACAAGTCCCAAAACAACTCAAATGACTGAAAAAAACATGGTTTGTTTTTTTTTTTTAAAAAAAGATTCAAGATGACCTTTTTTTAATATTGAGACAGTGATATATTGGAACAACCTGGGATTCATGGCTTAATTCATCAAATCTGTAATCCGGGTTATGGACTCTATTGGATTTAAAAACTTATTTTTTTAAAAAAAAATTTACTTAATTATACAATAAAAAATAGACATTTGTAAAACCAAGCACAAACTAAATATCAGGATGTTTGTTTAAAATTATAATAACCTTATTAAAAACAAACCAAAATAATTTATGAAGACAAATTTAAAGTTAAGAAAATATTGAATGATAGAATTGAGAAACAAATTGAGATAAGTTGTAACCCCAGCTCTTTAAGATGTATTTAAGTAATTGTAATTTACTTTTTAAAAGTGAACTTATTCACATTTTCCCCTCTTAGTTTTACACATGTAAATAAGTCCCTCCTCTAAAATAAATATATTTTTATGAATTTTTTAGTCTAAAGTGGTTTATCCTTAATAAAATCAATGAATTTGATTTAATATTGTTGTGTGTACTTTCATGAGGATATGATGGATATCACTTGTAAGACAACAATATCAAAATATGTATACTGTGAAGGACATCTTTGTCTTTCAACTATCTATCATCTGGTTCTTTATTAGGTTTCAATATAAATTAACATTCCTAAAAAGGAACCCCCCCACCCCTTCTCTTATATCATGCATTATCCAAAATAACCCTCCTTTCATCTTGAAGATTACAAAGAGATTACAGATCCTGTAGATTAATGTTGCAGATATTGTAGATCAAAAGCTAATATATTCAAGATCTTTGTAGTTATTATATTACCTAAGATATGCTATCTATTACTTAGTTTAGATGATCTTGTAATTACTATATATTCCTCCTAGATTTAAGGGTAGAATTAAATCATTAGTTGTTATGTTAGGTGTCGATTCTAGTCCATATATATTTGTACAATTTTATCAATAAGATTTATGATTAGAGATTGTAATTCTCAAAGTTTCTTCATGGTATCAGAGCAAATAATTCTCTGAATCTGCATTGATTTCTCTCCTCTGTTATGGAAGATCTTTCCAAAACAGTTTTGGAAGAAAGCTCCAAGGTAACTCCTTTCCTGAACAATAATACCAATGATATTAATACTTCTTAAAGGTTGAGTTCAATATTGCTAAATGAATTCAACTATCTTTCTTGGTCAAGAGTTGTTACTATTGCGCTTGGTGGAAGATCAAAATTAGGATTCATCAATGGTTCAATACCTTCCCCGGATGTGGATGTCCTAGAATATGAGGCATGGATATCCAAAGATCAATTAGTAATGTTTTGGATCCTCAATTCCATGAAGCAAAGCCTTGCTGACATTTTTAGCTATTTAGAATCTTCATATGATCTTTGGAATGCTATTTGTGACATGTATGGTAACCAAAACAACATTGCTCAGATATTTCAGATTCATCATGAAATTGCAAATCTTCATCAGGATAACAAATCATTTATTCAACTATTGAGAAATCTGAAAATCTTGTGGAATGAACTAGAGATGTATCGTCCTCACACCATTGATGTTGTTGTCCTATGAAAAAGAATAGAGGAAGACCAAATTTTTCAGCTTCTAGCAAGCCGTAATCCTAATTTTAAAGACCTGCGGAGCCACATCTTAATGAATTCAGAACTACCATATTTGAAATTTATACATGCAACGATACAACATGAAGATATTCGCAGGATAGTAATGAGTCGTGATACTAATTATGGAGAAACTACAACTCGTGTTTACCATGTCAAAGCAATGCCTCGTAGTGAGAACTTGAATTCTGGTATGTCTGATTATCTCTCTCCACCATGATAAGCAACTGATGAAAGAACATTAAAAGAGAAACGTTCAGATTTGAAGTGCAACTATTGTCATAACACTGGACACCTGACAGACTGTTGTTGGCAGCTTCATCCAGAAATTAAACCCAGATTTGTTAAAAAATAACGAGGATACTAAAGGTGACCATCAAATTATAAATCAAATCTAGCAAATCATTCCATTGAAAACTTCAGTACAAATCATGTTGCCTTGATACAAGACTTTGCTAATTCTTTGGAAGATAAACACAGTCATGGGAAGATGCAAATGGACCTACTAGGCAAAAGCAAAACCAACCAACAACACTCTTCAGTCACCTCACTGACTTTCTAGCTAAAGCAGACATAAATGCCAGCTAAGGTATTCTGACTGCCTTTATAACTGCATTAGAACTTGATAATTTGCATGATCTTTGGATTGTTGATTCTGGTGTCACAGATCACAAGTCTAATAAGTTGAGAAATATTTGTACTTTTGAATTATTTGCTTCTCCTACCTTTGTTTCAGTAGCTAATGGAAAGGGCTCTCTTGTAAAGGGTAAGGGAAAAATCAAATTCGTTTATGAAACAATCATGTCTGATGTTCTATATGTTCCCTCCTTTCCTTTTCAATTACTCTTAGTTAGTAAGTTAACTTCTACATTCAATTGTGATGTAATTTGCACTCATCATAAGGTTATATTTCAAGACCGATTAATTAAGAAGACAATTGGTGAAGGTTTTTTATTTGCATGCTCGCTACTATATCTCTCATAATAACCGAGTTTCCAGAGGATTTCAAGCTAATTTCAAAACATCGTATATGACACTCTTATGGCATCTTCGTTTAGGACATCCGTTAAATTCTATTATTAGCAAAGTAAATTCAGTACCAACCAAGAAACCCCTTGAATATGAGATTTGTCATTTTTTCCAAATTGTTTAAACTTCCTTTTAATTCTTTCGCATCAAATGTAACACATATGTTTGAACTTATACATTCAGATGTATAAGGACCATTTTATACTTCACTCGATGGTTTTAAATACTTTGTAACCTTTATTGATGATTTTTCTAGAGTCATGTGATTGTATTTGCTAAAAGATAAAAGTGAAGTATTTGCTTGTTTTAAAGACTTTTATATATTGATTACTAATCAATTCTCAACTCATCTTAAAACTTTTTTATCAGACAATAGCACTGAATACATGTCCAAAGACATGGCATATTATTTACGTTCTAATGGCATATTGCATCAAATTAGTTGTGTTAGGACACCCCAATAAAATGGGGTCTCTGAACGAAAAAATCATGATCTACTTGAAAAAACTCGTGCTATAATGTTATAAATGAATGTTCCAAAACGTTTTTGGTCATATGGCGTTCTCACGGCTACCTATCTTATAAATCACTTACCTAGCCATGTGCTGGATTTTAAATCTCCTCTTGAACTTTTACAAGTTACATGTCCTGATTTGGCACACCTCAAGGTGTTTGGATGCTCTTGTTTTGTGCATCTACCATCATCACAATGTGATAAGCTTGATTCTAGAGCCACTAAATGCATTTTCATAAGATACTCTCAAATACAAAAGGGGTACAAGTGTTATGATCCCTTACTAAAGAAGATGTATGTATCAAGAGATGTTAGATTCATTGAAGACGTTCTTTATTTCTATGCAACTGGTTAGGGGGAGGATCAATTTGAATTATTTACACTACCTAGTTCAAGTTTTCACTATCAGAGTTCATGCTCTCTACCACGACAGTTCCCTGGTGTGAGGGTCAATTTTAGTTCTAATCATCCTCCATCAAACTCCAGTTCTGCTGCTGATATTTTGGGTGTCTACACGGCATCTAATGAAACCCCTATAATAGTGCTCAACTCTGACCAAGTGCTAGAATCAAGTGCGCAAGAAGCTCCTAGTATTCAAAATGATCACTCAACCTCAAGAAGAACATCCCACATAAAACATCAACCTCCTTCCAGATTACAAGAGTATGTAACTTAAAATGTCAAACATCTCATTTCTAAATTTATGTCATATGATTAATCATCTCTATATCACAGAGCATTCCTCATTTCCGTATCAGAGGATCATGAGCCCAAGACATTTCAAGAAGCTTAGTCTCAAGCTATGTGGCAGCAGGCTATAAAGGAAGAACTTACTGCACTTGCTAACAATCATACATGGAACATCATAACTCTTCCTGTAGGTAAACAAGCAGTAGGTTGTCACTGGATTTTCAAGACTAAGTTCAACTCAAATGGAATAATTAAATGACACAAAGCTCGGCTTGTAACTCAAGGTTTCTCTTAGAAATTTGGAGTGGATTATAAGGAAATATTTTCCCCTGTGGCAAAAATGACTAATATCGAAGTCTTATTATCTGTTGCAACCAATCATGACTGGTCATTGTATCAAATGGATGTAAGATATGCATTCTTACATGGAGACCTTGAAGAGGAAATGTTCATGAAACTACCTCCAGGACATCCATAGAGTAATTCTCCTAATCTGGTTTGCAAACTTCATAAATCCATTTGTGGATTGAAGCCAAGTCCACAAGCATGGCATGCCAAATTAAGTATTGCACTAAAGGCTCTTGGTTTTACAAGAAGCAATAGAAGTCTACAAACAAGCTTGTTGTACTTGTATATATGGATAATTTAATCATTACTGGAATAATAGAGAGTCTGTTACAAATTGAAGAATGATCTACAACAGCAATTCTCAATTAAATATCTTTGGAAACTAAAGTACTTCTTAGGGATTAAAATTGCAATTTCCAGCAAAGGGTTCTTTCTAAATCAACTAAAGTATTCTCTAGACTTATTACAAGATGTTGAGAGCTGCTACATGCCAAGCCTGCCATTACTCCTCTAGACAACAAGCTCAAACTTGACTCCTCAAGCAAACCTCTCACGGCATTCATCACTTATCAAAGGATTGTTGGCAAGTTAAAATACTTAACAATCACTAGACCATACATTACCTTTGATATCAGTTTATCAAGTCAATACATGCATACTCCCATAGTCCAACATCTTGGCATGATGAAATGCATTTTACAATATTTGAAAGGAACTATTGGTCGCGACATTGTTATGTCACGCAATAGGCACACAAACATTATAGGTTACACAAATTCTGATTGGGCAAGGAATGCATTAGGTAGACGATCTACCACTGGATATTGCATGCTTGTTGGAGGTAATTTAGTGTCTTGGAATAGCTAAAAAACAACATATGGTCGCACGCTCAAGTGCTGAAGCTGAATACCGTGCAATGACATTTGCTTCATGTGAATTAATTTGGCTCAAGAATTTACTTGTAGATCTTGATTTCCACAATCATACACCAATGACTTTGTTTTGTGACAATCAAGATGTCATGTTCATGCGGCTAATAAAGTGTTTCATGAACACACAAAACACCTTGAAGTGGATTGTCATTATATTCGTCAGCTAATTCAAGCTAAACTTATTCAGACTTCATACGTGTGCACTTATAATCAACTAGCTGGTGTGTTTACCAAAATTCGACCTTCTGGTTAGTTTCATCAGTTGTTAAGCAAGCTTGAATCAATTAATCCACTTGATCCAGCTTGAGGGGAGTCTTGAAGATTGCAGATCCTGCGGATTAATGCTGCAGATACTGCAGATCAAGGACTAATATATTCAAGATCTTTGTAGTTATTATATTACCTAAGATATGCTATCTATTATATAGTTTAGATGATCTTGTAATTACTATATATTCCTCCTAGATTCAAGGACAGAATCAAATCATTAGTTGCTATGTTAGGTGCCGATTCTAGTTGATATATACTTATACAATTCCATCAATAAGATTTATGATTAGAAATTGTAATTCTCAAAGTTTCTTCAGCAAAAAAGGATGTTCTAAGACAAATAGTTCCTCCTTTCTTATGACCGTAAAGACACAGATTTTTAAATGTGGATTAATTAATTAGATAAGATTCAATATTCAGGGGATACAATTGAGAACTGCACCTAAAATTTTTGGAAAAGAAGACTTATTTTAGAAAATCATGGTTGAGTTCAGAGAGGAGAAATCTTAGAACATTCGATGAGTATGCTTATTCAATAAACTCACATTTACAAAGATAAGGAAAATATTATATATATATATATATATATTCAATCCTCTCTCTTATTTTTTTATGTTGAATTGTTGATCTCTCTCTTGTTGATTAAGTATTAGAATCACTCTCGAAGTATTACAAAGTTTCTTGTTCAGAGAGCTATGTTTGATGTTCGTTAATTAGGGGCTAGATGTTGCTTGAGAAACTATAGTTAATGAGCTCATTGGATTATTTCGAAGTGACCTAGCTCTACTTAACTTTGATAAAAACACGCTTATTCCTAATTATACTAACCCATTGAATTCTACCAGCCCAAGTCAATCACATTCTAACGTCCAATCAGGCAGTGATCAAAGCTTAATGCAAGAGAATATTATCGTTTACGTAGAAGCAACCATCCACGTACTGAAAGCTATTAAGATGCTTAATAGCTTGTGTCCATCCAACTTTATATATTCCATTGCGACCTATATCACGAAAGTAACTTCAATTTTCTATAGATGCTACGTACGTACCTTCGTTTCAAGAAATGATGCATCTTCAATTTCAAAGGGTTAGATATATGACACAGCTAAAACGTACAACATTTTACGGGGTATCATGTTAACTTACTGTATATGATTTACGTTTAAGTGCCAAAATCTGTATTAGGAATTCATAATCAAAGGTCAGTGAACTTACTGCAATGTTGTTGCCTTTAATCCAAATCAATTCAAAAACTATTGATGCTTCGAACTGCTTTTGTACTGGAAGATGTTGAATATTTTTTAAAGAGGTTCCTCAGCAAGATACGAATGTCAATCGGCCTTCTTCTTCTTCTTCTTTGTTTTTGTTGCCAAGACTGTTGTATGGCGTCTTAAGCCATCTCGGAACCAAGTTTTATTGTTCCTAATGTACTCTATGAACTAAGCAAATGGAGTGTTGGTGTAGGAGACTCAAACTTCAATATCAAGCTGAAATGAAAAGTTGAAGAAATAACCTAGATGATTTTCCATGTTTTTGTAGACTGTATCATCTACATTGGGATATGGCCGATCATTTTTTATGCAGCTCCTGGATTTTAAGGATTGAAAAGTCGTTTTTTTTATGGAAAAATTTATTAAAAACATGGTTAATAAATATATTTAAGGTCAAATTAAAAGAAATCCTAATGTAGAAAATACTCAGCACATTTTGGGGAAGCTATGGCTAGGGAGAAGGAAAACAAAAACAGACGTTGACGACAGCAGCGGGAATGGATTCAAATAGCAGCTGCCCCACTCTGGCACGGGCTCTTGAAAATTATACTACATGAGCTTTCAGCTTTCACCACAAACCATTATCAGCTCATGTACAATAAACAATCCAGATTCCACATGTTATGCACTTGGGAGAGATTGAGAGACAAAGTTCTATACACAGTTTAAAACCTCCTCCAACTTTATTCTCCGAGTGTAAAGTGTAACCTAAACAATTTCTAAACAGTTTTTTCACCTCAAAAGTGTTGGATTTAATA
>Ga0307518_10001354_pt1 | contig 18214 bp, 25 predicted proteins | sample 25_EM_MG_FD_203889 | JGI IMG/M metagenome (GOLD analysis project Ga0307518, IMG submission 203889) | Populus trichocarpa ectomycorrhiza microbial communities from riparian zone in the Pacific Northwest, United States - 25_EM | ecosystem: Host-associated > Plants > Roots > Unclassified | place...
AGTGCAAGTCTGCCTGCCTTACTCAGTGAATGCACCAGGGCGTTTATTCAGGTACTGTGTGCACTGTTCAAGGTATTTCTCCATTGTTTTTCACTGCCAGACGCTCATCCCTTCTCGCCTCTAGGCATTCTAAAGCATATCGGTGGTGTCGGAGTTGCACTCAGGTATGTTTGGAGGCAGGTTTGTAGGCACTCACGTAACAAGTTCATATCGTAGTACGATGGTATGCTAGTAGTGACACAAAATATGACCGTAAGGTGGCTAATCGGAAACAGGCTATTGCGTTGCACATGCTGCAAGTACTTGCGCTTCGCTGGAGGTCTCCACCGAAATTTGCCCTCGTCGTGTTGGCTATAATTTGGCTGGTCATCCTCTTCCTGTCGGCCGTGCCCAATGTAATTCAACACAATATATATGGTCCCACTGGGTATTGTAAGCCATCATGGACCTGACTTGGCTTGAAATTCTGTCTGACACCATTGCATAGGGTGCTGGATCGAGGGAAGCATTGTAGAGAAAATCGGGCTCCAATACATCTGGATGTGGTTGGCAGCTCTACTGAACGTCATTGCATACGTGTTGTTTGGCCTCTATATCAAGCGATGGCAAGAAAAATGGGAAAAAACATCTACTATTCGTTTTGGTACACAGTGGGAAGAACGAGTTACAGCCAATCAGATGTTCTTGTAAGTGATCCGACTACTAGTACCTGCTTGTCGTCCTGAATGATAGCAACGTGTATCGCCATAGTTACCCTTTGGTGTACATTGTAGTGGTATGTTGCCCCGCGTTCCATTATTGACCTCTGCTAAGCAAGTGTCAGGTGCTTCCCGTCTCAGGAGCCCGCTTTTCTGCATTCAGAGGTTATGCTGTACCGTTCGCTGTGTTAGCTTCCACAGATGCGCTGTTTGCATTGTCTGGTCTCTTCAACGTGATCTTGTTTGCTCTCATCCGCCCGAGCCTCATATGGTGGAATCGTCCATATGGTGCGCATCCGGCGCTGCTAGCTCGTTCTACCTCTGCAGGAAGGATAGAGCGTCACTTGTCTAGGGATGACAATCGACTCCGATGCTGATGGGATTGACACTCTGGAAACCGGCTGGTCTAGGTTCCAATATACGTCTTTGCCTCCACTTACAAGGACCGCATGATCTTGATTCTACATAGACAATGTTCATTGTACGTACTTGACTCACTTGTAATACAATCTGTCTAAAATGTCCAATGGTGCAAAGCTGGATACTGTTGCACCGTGCCTACTCCATGCACTCACTCCTCTGTACTAGGTTCCCCCGGATGTTCCCTCGTGTGTCATGTCCAAGGTCCTGAGCATATTGCTAGAGAATCCGCAACTGCCGTCTCGAGCTGCTGTCGTGATAAGCACATGGAAAGAACATGTGAGAGTAATGTTAATTTTGGAAGCTCGATCAGGGGTCCGACACGAGCCTCTGTATGAAGCTAGTAAGTCGCATAAATGGAGGGGGAGGGGGGAAGCATATGAAACACCTACATAGCACTTGAAACACTCCACTCGATGGAGGGTGGAAGAGGTGATGGAAGAAAAAAGAAAAAGAGTAAACTAATAAATAACAGCTCAATGCACAATGAGGCTTGGTTTGGAATATATCACTAGAACCTCGTAGCAATTCGAGTGTATATATATATGCAACATTCATGGGGTGCATCCGGGTCAGACAAGCGGACGCAATGATGGGACAATGGAAGGATTATTAAAATAGAGCTTGGGTAGGGCATTGGGGGAATGTGTGAGTGTGACCGAGAACATTATGAGATTACGCGACTGAGAACAGAAGAGAAGAAGGGGAAACAAAAAGAAAAGAGTCAGCAGGAGAGATCAGAGGGGTCCAAGCAAGGTGGTCGCCGGCGCCAGCCGGCACTTGCCCGAGTATTGTAGCGGTACAGAATTACAGAATTCTCTCTCTGTAGAGCTTACATATGTCCTCACCGAACGCCCACCCTATAGTCAACTTTCGGGTGAGTATGAATTACTATCCTGACACATCTAGTGGTCGGTTGGATGCGGATCAAGGAAGGCCGGGAGTAGGAGATCTGAGAAGACGGGGGAAGAGGGGGGGACTCGGGAGGAGGCACTGGAAAAACTATACCGTAATGAGTGCCAAGCCACTTCCCACCAGAGCGCGATAATTCTTGTCCGAAGCACAAGTCCTGTTGGATCTCCTTCACAGAGTCGTTCAAATCTACGTTGTCGACAACGATTCTTCCAACCAATAATGGTGAAAACCGAACCTTTCTTGCGCCTTCTCGCACCACACCAGAAGATTGTCATCACCCCCCCTCGCGAAGGCGACGATGAACATCTCTTCGCCCTTTTCGGGGACATCAGTGTAGCACATTGTTTCGATTCGATTCCGATCCCTTTCTGTCGAGATCATAGTCAGACTATGTTTTCACAAGCGAAAGCAGAGGCAGATGGATTGCTGGACGCGTTGGAGAAAGAACGCACAGGAAAGCAATTGAAAGTCGTTGGGGGTTGCCCGCTCAAACACATCAGGGAGGTTCAGGATAACGGGACGGAGGTGTTCATAGGACGCATCTGGGTGAGCAGGGACCGATATACGGATGTGCTTGGCAAGGCCGAGCGGAGAGCTGCAGTCGAGGAAAACAACGCAAGGCCTGTTGGCGACTCGGCTATTAGATGGACCGTTGGAGGTGCGCGCGTTGTTCTTTGCTGGATGAACCAGAACCCTTACCTGGTAGGAAGTTGCTCTTGCACCTAGTCACCACGGTCGGGGAATTATGACTTTGGTCGTGCATCAACTATTGCATTCATGGCTTATTCCCAAAATGAATGCGCAATACATCGTGACGTACGCATTCGTCGAAAATCTGAGGAGTGTACGTGTTTTTGAGAAGAATGGGTTCACCAAGGTAGCAGTAATTCAAGATGATGAGTATGTTGTAAGGGGAGAACGGAGAAGTCTCACCATGCTGGAATGGCGGTTCCAGGATGACTCGAGCGGCGAAGGCTACTTTTCTAAGAAAGCTGTCTTCTGACAATTCATAGATCCAGCCGTCTTTATATTGGCTCGATGGTACTCTACAGCTTTGCATGCTATATAAACACCGACTCTTTATCACTATCGATTGTGATAAATTTTGGATTTGACAAAGTTTCAAGGTAACATGACAAGGTGGGTTACCAGGCTCAGTACACTTTCCAGAGACAACTCGGAAGCTGTTATTAAAGCCTCCCCTTCTCGCCAGCTTGAACATCCTCACCGAAGTTCTCCGTGAATGCTTTGGCAATGTAAGGTATGATATCCTGAGTGACCAGCCCACGCCCTTCCACCTGGAATGCCCTCTTGCTACTCGTGCGCGTGACCATGCTTCCTCCAACAGCCGCCAGAATAGGCATACGAGATGTCGGAATGCTTTTGTCGCTTTTAAAAATCCTCAGTCGAAATCCCCTCACCAAATCGCACGCGACAAGCTCACCCAAATGCACCCCCCTCGTAGCACTTCCCCCAGGCCAGCATAGCCCCAACCGCCCCACTCAGCACATCGCCCTGTCCCCCACACCGCCTCAGCCCCCCCTCGACATCCACCTCCACCACCTCCCTCACGCGCTCCCTCTCCCCCTCGTCCTCCCCGTCCTCCTGCGCGATCCCGCTCGCCCCCAAACTCGCAGCGTCCCCCGTCGTATCCATCGCGACGACATCCTTTGGCCCCTTCTGCACCACCACCACCCCGCCTAGCCGCCTCGACACCTCCACCGCCCGCTCGTCCGCCGGTACGTCCCCACCGACGCCCGTCTGCGCACTCAACCGCGCAAACTCGGCCACGTTCGGCGTGAGCACCGCACGGCGATACCCCCGCACGAGCGCGAGGTCCTGGGACACAAGCCACAGCGCGTCCCCGTCGAGCACGACGAACATCGCGCGGGCGCGGGCGAGTTGCAGTGCGGTTCGGGCGTACGTCAGCATGTAGTCTTCGCGCCCGAGGCCGGGGCCGATGATGAGCACGTGCAGGCGGGAGAGGAGCGAGTCGAGAGAGGCTTTTATTTTGTCTTGTGGTCTGGAATACGGTTTACCAGTTGGGCGATTTGTGCCAATCAGCGTGCTGTTCGGGGGAAAGACTTACGCATCTTCCTTGAGGATCGGATGAACGATGAGGTCCGGAGAGTACGATTTGATAGCTTGGGCCGCCGTCGGTGAACATATAACATGCGAAAGGTCGGCTCCCTGCAAAAGCGCGCGTCACCCCCGTCACCGTTGGCACTTGTCGAGAGCCCCGACGCTCTTGGTTTGATGGGAAGAAGCAACAAACGTACCAAACGCAGTGCGGATATCGCCGCAAAGAACGGTGCGCCTGTATAACTAAACGTCGTTCTTTAGCGTTCCCCCGCCCGACAGAACTTTCAGATCGACAACATGCTCACTCCAGCGCTCCCCCTAGGACGCCTACTCTACCTAGTAGTCATACACACGCGGATTAGTAACTCTGTGAATCCGCGAGCAGGGCAGAGAGCACGGAAGCGAAGGCCTACCAGACTGTCCCTTGTGCAGCGTGCCATTCAGAGGAGGCACAATCTGCTTGATTTGCTCGATGATCGTTCGTGGGACGGGCATATGATAAGTCACTAACAAACAACCCTTGCACTAGTAATAAGCGAATAGGAGATGCAGCCAAGGCGTGAGAAAAGAAATCTATAGAAACTCCTTGTATACACTTTGTACATATCAACTAAGGGGAGACTACTACCAGTATATAATACCACCATGAAAAGTTGGTACATACATACACACAAGGGAGCATCAATGATCTGAAAAGGGTGGAGGGCCAGCCCAGTGTCAGCAGTAGTAGTAGTATGCAATGGAGATGAGATGAGATGAATCAGCACGGGGGGGAGCCCCATTAGCGAGCACCTATATGCCATCATGAAGAGCGAGAGAGAGAGGAAAATAAAGCAAGGAGAGAAGTGAAAAGGAAAGGGTTAGGTGCGCGAACGCTATTAGTGTACCAAATTCAGCCCTATGCAAATTGTGTGTATGGAAAAGGCAGTGATGTGAAATGCCGCAGAGAAAAAACCGCATGCAAGATGGGGGGGGGGGCGCAAATAGAGTGGATAAATAGAGAGGGAGGAGAACATGCGGGTCAAGAAGGCGTCACACCGGCTTGAGCGCCGCCGTGCCAGAATGCTCCAAGAAAGGCCCCGGCATTCGACATGATCTCGACTGCACGGCCAACGAGTCCCTGGCTGTCATCGTCGGACCCCCTGGTCGGACTACGAGAGCCGCCATACGACGATCTTCGCTCGTGGCGAAACGATATCGCAGTCGGGGACCCGTTGCCTGTTGGAGAACTGCGGATGGGGGAAGCGACGGGCGATATCCGGTCCTGGTCTTCTTTCATCAGCTGGACGAGCGACGGGGAAGGGGGCTTCACAGACGCGGTGGACGACGACGGTGCCTCGGTGAAGTCTGTCTGAATGAGGGGCTTGGCGTCGACAACAAGGCGAGGTGGCGGTCGAGCGGTCGTGATGGATGTCGCAGACACCGTCGACGAGCCCGAGGACGAGGATAATGAGGAGGACGTCTTCCGAAGTCCGTTAACGGGCTCGGGCGGGGGCAGCGGTGGTGGAATGGCCACGACGGGTGGAGGTGGTGGGCGCTGATCCTCGGGACTCGCACTCGTACTGGGACTTGAACCTGAGTCTGATCTAGGACTGCGTCCAAACCGTTCCCGCTCCCGTCCTCTCTCGCCACTCTTCCTAGGTTCCCGCTCCCTGTCACGATCCCTGGTGTAGATGCCAATTCCGAGTCCTATACTGCTATCTGGACTTAGACTGCCAAAGGGACTGCCAGGCCCGGCACTGCTCCGTTCCGAAAACGAGGACGTGCGCGAGACACTGCGGCCCCGCGGCTGATCCGTCTGGACGTGTGAAGACAGCATCGGCGACGACAAGGAACGACCACGAGATAGACCAGGATCAGGTGGAGACAGTAGCGTCGGTGACGGCGATACGGGACTCGTGCTGGGAATGGGAACTGACGCAGGCGATGGCGACGGTGCTGCGGGCTGGTCGGGAGTGATGGTCGTATTTGGGGACGGCGTACGGGACCGGGAGCGACTGCGGGATCTCGACCGTGACCTGGAGCGGGAGCCATCTTCGCAACTGACGATGACCTCGGGTGCGCGTTCGGGGGTTGATTCGGGTATTGACGGTGGATCTGGGTCTGCGAATTCGCGGTGAACAGGGGCGTCCTCCTGTGGATCGGGGGATGTTGCGATTGGACGGGTGAAGAACTGGGAGCGGGGTGTATCCTGCGGGGTCTCGACCTCCAAGGCAGGCTCGCTATCGTCTGCGCTGTCCGCGCACAAATATGGCGGTGGGACGTATACCAACTCTACAGGGGAGTCCTGTGGGCTGTAGGACTCCCAATGCCTGCCCTGGGATGCACTAGACGGAGGGTATGGATGGGATCGTACCTGGAGGTGGGGCAATGAATCATGGACATCTTCGTCGCCCTTGGTCTTGAGGATGGTGGGGGCGATGAGGGCGATGGTGACGAGCTCCTTGTCGACACTCGGGGAAGCCATGATGTGTGCGCTTGAGCGACGTGTACCATTGGCAGAACGGGCGGGAGGACGCGAATGGGAAGAGGAGGAAGAGGACTGTGAGGAGGAACGGGCGACGGCGATGTGAGCAGTGGAGGACACATGCCGTACACGCATCTCCAAGACGTCGTCATCGTCGTCATCCTCTGCTGAAGAAGAGGAGGGAGGGGAAGGATGGTGCGATGCGTGGGAATAGGATGGAAGACAGACGCGTGGTGGACATGAAGCAGGTGACAAGTCGACCTCGTCACCTGTGAAGAGCAACTCCTCTGATTCGTCGATGATGCCATCTTCCGAGTCTTCGTCATAGCTAGAAAAGAGATGAGTGCCCTGGCCAGGAAAGAAAAGGGGGAGACAGACCCGTCGTCCTCGTCGAGGGTGTCGTCGAGTGTGCCCGGTCTCGAGACGGTGGACTGGGGCTGGTCAATGGCGATGCACTGTTCTACGAAGGTGTTGAAGCTGATGTGTTTACGTTTGTGAGACACGGGTTCGGTGGCATTGTGCGGCTGTAGCAGGGTCAAGTGCATTTCAGTCGCCGATGGTGCTCCGGCAGGAATGATCCGCGGAGGCGAGTCTCGCCTAAAGACACGACTTGGACCCCAGCGAGTGATGTGGGTGTCACTCTTTGTGCGCATGAGCGATGGTCTGGAAGGGGCCTGTGCAGTGTTTTGGGTGAGGGAGTCGTCGTCTTCCGAGTCAGGGGGGCTGAAGAGGGGGGACAAGGGGAAGTCGGAGGTGAGGCGTTCGGATATGGACCGGTGCTTGAGGATGGGTTTCTTAAAGAGGGCCGGAGAGGGGGACGAGGGGAGGTCCAAGGCGGCAGCGGTGGTGGGAGAGGGCTTTGGGGTGTAGACGGGCTGTTCGGCTGTGTGGAGGGGGCCGTATAGCCAAGTGACGTCGGAATCCTTGAGCCTGTAAACGGGGAGATGAGAAAGGGGGGGGAGAAGACCAGAGGAAGAGGCATACCAGTTGAGGGTCTCTGGGGTGACGGTCTTGAGACCGTTGCGCTGTTTCCACCAGGTGCGCCAGGAAGCGTTTTCGAGACGGACGCCGTTTGCAATCTCGTTCTTGAGACGGGTCATGTTGCGCCATGAGCGCCAGACGTCTTCTTCGCGCCATTCGTGGGAGAGGTAGTCGACCTGGCCGCGGGGGAGGTCTGAGAGAGCGGAATCGTCAGGAATGGCGTTTACAGAGCCGAGGAGGACGGGGAGATAGTTGGCCATAGATGGGCCGTGCAAGGTCGTCGTCGCTGGCCAAGATATGCAGGTGGGGCGCAAGATCCGATGCCGGGAGAGGAGAGAAAGCGAACTTTTGGGCCAGGGAAATAAATTCACGCAGTGGCATGGTGCACCTTCCTATTCGGGATCGCCCCGGTCGTGTTTCCCACGGTGGTATGCCTCCGTTCAATCACAGGCCTCATCACAAAAGGCCAATCACCCCCACACCAACACCCCCCAGCACTGTAGCCAATCAGGAATGGCCTGTTCCCGGAGCTAGCGCAGAGCCATGGTCCGACCGAGTCTGCTCGACTGGATCCTATCGAGGAGTGTTTTCCCGCGGTTCTTGACACTGACAAGTACAGCATTCCACGATCTGACCCGAATCCCCCCCTGCAACCATCTTCCGACAGGACGGTGCCCCTCGTGTCCAATCACGAACCGAGCCACGGTCACTCGTAGGTGCTATTTGCAAAATGTCCTCAATGAAACTTTGGCCGTCGTCCAATCACCAAGGTGTTTCACTCCCAACCCCTTCATATACATCATGCTTCTCAGTGGACGGCATCTGGCCAAGAAGCATTCCATTCTGAGTACGACCAATGTTTCCTTTCTGGTTTGAACCCAATTTTCGGCGAATGGTACTGGCAGTTTCTCCGCGGTGCACGTTGGCAGTCGGATAATATATACGAGGGGCCCGTCGGGTGTTTTATTGTACCCAGCCCCTTCCCCGCATGCCGGGGGTCTGTGAAATGCAACGGGGGTGTCTGATATCAATGACCCGAGAAATACAAATGCGAGTTGATTGCCTCGCATCCCCCCCCACCGATCATGCATGTGATCGACCCCCCGTATGCACACCGACGTCATAGTGCCAGCCCCAATTAATGGCTGAGCCGCCTTGCAGATTATCGATAACGGGCGGTCCGATAACAGGAAACCGACAGTCTGAATTTAAAACTGGCTTGGGCGTTAGGCTATCCCCACAGCACGACGGATCTGTACAAGCTCGAGTGCGCCACGGCGTACCTGACACGGCTACATTCTCGTACTAGCGCGAACTGACCGCAGCGAGTGTCCATTTGGCACCCGCGCCCCCGCAGTTTGATTCCACGATCTATCCAATGCTCCCCCCCTGCGAGTGCTCGACACAGAAAACATGCCCAGTTTCCCACGTTAGCCATAAAATCGGTCCCGACCGATATGATCAGTTGATGTGGTCATCTCGCTTGCTGCTCTCGCCTTCTCCTCGAGGTGGTAGTGTTGCGTACCGGCAAATGGCGCGCGTCAATGTAATCACCCAAAATATTGGTTTCCGGCCCGCCATAGTTGCCTATCGTTGCTATCGCTGCCATGACAGAACAGACAGCACTAGTACTGGCAGACAGGGATGCCGTTTATTTGTGCTCACGTCGCTCATGTCCAACTGCTCCTCGTCTAGAATCACATGCCCAAGCAGTGTCATGGGTCCTGCAACGTGAGGGAATATATGCTGACTTCGGCATGCCTATTCGGAAGAGGCCTTCTGGAATTCATTCCTGGTGCGACACGTATCTGCATCTGCACTACTACTACATATATTATGACGTTCGCGAAGAGTCTGGTTTACGGTACGACACGTATCTCAGATCTGCACTACTATATAACATTGATGTTCGCTTTGAAGACTCCCGTGAAGAACTCTTTACCCACCCATCCGGTTCTACGTGACCCGTCCCTGGTGAGTGCACTGTATTCAGGTCGTCGGACCTAAGCAGTATATCCCTCTTCCAGCAGAAGTCACCTACGTCGCTTCTTCCTCCACGTATCACAGGTGGTTCTTTTGCTTCGCGAAGATTCTGAATGAGTGAGTGACGCTTCGTAATACTAATAGTGGCTCGTAACGTTTGGCATCACGCAAGTTCGTTCGACAATGCGAGTGGAGCCAGTATACGCAGGTAGATTCACTCCCGCGGTATTCCTTGTAAACTGGTGCTGCTGACGAGGGATCACCAGAACGCGAGCGCGCACCATCCCAAACATCCACCACTGCCATCAGTTACACGTGGATAATGAACTTCTAAATGTGTTCCATCCGTCAGTCACCCGGCACCATCTGCGTTACTGGTTGTGTGGCGGTAAATCGAAGACCCCGGCACGATCCCAGGGTTTCGTTGTGCAAACTTATCGCCAAGACGTGGGCGAACCAAATTGAGTCGTTCTAGGAGTAAGTACCTCGAGTCTGGCCAGCACAAGTATTTTGTTAGAAATAGACAATATTTTCCTTCTTCCTGAATGCTGATTGGCTATGAGGGAATATATATATATATTTATAAATTCACTCTGTATTCAATTTTTTAACTGCAAAAATGCCTGCTGTGTGTTCTGCTCCAACTCTGTGTCATCGCTGTGTATCACTGCGCATCTCACAGGGTTAGAACATCGAATACGATTCTGCGCCGCGCAAGCACATATTCCTATGCCCCATTGAAATTGACTCCGACGCAAGATCGTCTAATATGCAAAGTCACGAGCATGATGACGGTCGCACAGAGTTGGACTCCAGCTTCAACAAAATTCTCATAAGCAATGACACCGCGTCCACCCCTCCAATGCCCATCGGAGCACCAGTTCTCCCCCCGCCATCGATCACTCCGAACCCATGGGCTGACGAACAACAGCCAAAGCTCGAAATGAAGTCGTGTAGCACACCTACAATCTTGCCCCCCCGAGAAGAAACGTCCGTCTTCAGCGTCGCAGCATCATCGACATCCACGGACCGTCCAAGCGAGCACATCAACATGCCACCGAAAGACGTGCTGCGCGAGTTCGATCCGCTTTCTGATCAACAAGAACTCGACGCTCGCGACGCCTGGGCGAGTTCAGAAGGCCACCCTGCACCCCAGGGTCGAAACACCCCCGGCGGTACCCCTGATCGGTCGCGGCCAGCCTCGGTCGACCTTTCTTGCAACGCGTCGGCACCTTCGTCGCGGCCCAGCACACCGGGCCTGCAGCCATCCACGTCTTCATCTGCTTCTCCGTTCCCTTCTTTGACTGCCATCGCACGCTCGTTTTCTATACCCACTGTAGCCAGACCGAGATCGAGACCGACGTCTATGGACACGGCGAAGCCTATCGCACCCCCCTCTCCCGGTACAGCCGCGTCTTTTGCGGCTCAGCAGCAGGCACCCGCTCAACCTGCTGCGCCGTCGCCTTTGTCGAATGAAGTGCCAGTGCAGCCAGTCAGCCAACCTGCGCAGGAACCGCCATCCGCCGTGCTGATGAGTCCCGATAACGGAAGTGAGGACGAGACGCTTCGTAAGGAGAAGGAGCCTTCTTTCGACTTCCAGAAGTTTTTGGATCAGATGAAGTCCAGGGGTGCAGAGCCAGTTGCAAAGTACTTGAGGTCGTGAGTGTGATCATACTCCTGCTCTCGTTTGATGGTTTGCTGAACTTGGCGATAGATTCCTGAGCAACTTTGCAAAGAGGACGTTCACCGTCGGTGATCAAGTCAAGATCATCAACGATTTTCTCAATGTCAGTGATTAACTTTGCATGCTTTGTACAAGGGACCTGAAGTACCGCTTCTCATAGTTTATCTCTACCAAGATGAGAGAATCGGACCTCTGGCGCAATGCTTCCGCCGCCGAGTTTGACAACGCGATGGAAGGCATGGAGAAACTGGTCATGAACAAACTCTATGACTTGTACATATCCCATCAGATTGATCGGTGTTCTTTCTGACCCATTCGCTCTCTGCAGTACATTTACCCCCAACCTACCCCTGCTCAACCCGGCACGACCAGTGACCGCCGACGATCTCGAGCGAGATCGGATTCTGGCGCAACGAATAGAGCTGTTCAAGTGGGTGGAGCCTTCGCACCTCGACGCGCCTGACCTGGAGAGCGACGATCCTGCTGTTTCAGGCTTCTTGGATTTTGCGCGACAAGGTATATTGCTTGCTATCTACCCCGTATTAACGTTGAAGATCAATCGCAGAATTGTGCAAAGTCAATCACTACAAGGCACCGAGAGATAAGCTGATATGCATATTAAATTGCTGCAAAGTCATATTCGGTCAGTGGTTCTCCGCTTCCATGGCGTGCATCAACTCACCGCCGGCTGATAGGTCTCCTGCGTCACTTACACAAGGACGAAGGGGCCGACTCGTTCGTGCCCGTTTTGATATATGTGGTCTTGAAAGCAAACCCTGACCACCTATTGTCAAACGTGGAGTAGGTCGACCAATCTTGTCTCCTTCGCGATGGTTGATCCGTATACACCAGATTCATTAACCGTTTTCGAAACCCTGCCAAATTGCAGAGTGAAGCAGGCTATTACCTTTCGAGTTTGGTGAGAACCTATGGCTGGCTCAGGCTTACAAGTTGTTCTGATTATCGTCATTCCTAATAGATGGGTGCAGTACAGTTCATTGAAGCGATGGACCATACCTCATTATCCAACATTACACAAGAAGAATTTGAGCGGTAAGCATTTGCGCATTTGAGGTATTTGTGCTGATTTGTATATCTGTGTAGCAACGTTGAGGCGGCAATCCGGTCATTACCACCTTCGTCGCCCTCTTCGCCAACGTCTTCGAATGCTTCGTGCGCTCCGTCGACCACACCGTCACCTCATAACACCCATGCAGGAGAGGAATCAGCTCAACCTCTTACGCTCCGAACTCCCTCGCAAGCCCAGGCACAGGGCCTATCTGATGACGCCCGCCGATTGTTACAGAAGACTGGTGACGCCGTGTCCAAACCACTGAATGCCATTGGTCGTATCTTCAGCGAGGCATTTGACGAGAAGAGAACCTACCTCCCGGGACCGTTTGCTCCTTTTGAACTGGCTAGGGAGCGTTCTCAAGAAGTCCCCGGCGAAGGGGGCGAGAACAGAAGGCCGATCCCAGATCTCCCAGCAACGCCTGCAGGCGGAAATGGCTATGGCGCGCCCATACAAACGCCTTACAAGCCCCGCGTGCGCAGACCATCGCCCGTTCCGCCATCGCCGTCGAGCGAAGAAACGCCAAGTAAACCTGGACCTGCACACGGAGGTCCCTACACGAATCAGCCCCTGGCCTTGGGTCCCTCGCAGACCGTCCCCACAACATGGACCCGTCCGCCTAATTCCCTTCCCCAACACTTGCAACCTCCACACCAAGCGCAACACATCTCACGGACGCCTACGCCCTCTCTCGACCTGACTGCTGTCCAGGCTGAGATCGATAGAGCGCATGCACACGCCAGCGCTGCCTCTCGCGCTACTCTTGCACAGATATTTCCGGGCATGGACGGTGAAGTGCGAGAATGGGTGCTCGAGGCTAACGGCGGGGACCTTGGGAAGAGTATCGAAGCATTACTGGAGATGGGATCGTCTCCTTAGAAACGACAATACCCGCTGAGGTGATGTAGGATAGAGCCGTCCGGGAAGAGCTGGGTGATCAACCAAGTGTAAGGTGTGTTTGCGAATGTAATCATGGGACAGTCACTTGGCTTCAGTACCCTATTGCCTTTTGTATCTAGATCATGACATTACGTCTCGTCTTCTATTGTTCCGACCTGCAGAGAGTTCTGTGATGCGGCCGCAGCTTGTAATCACCGCCCATTAAGATGGACCCACTTTGTCTCCCTCCACGACGTCACGGTCCAAAGAAGACCTTTGTCCCATGTTACCAAATATTGGCTCCGGCATATACAGCTGGCAAAAGTTTCGAAACCGTGAATCGTGAGCTTACCGCAGAACGTCCTCACGCATAAACTTAGAATCCACACTCATCGGAGTAGCGCATAAATGCATACAGCGCCACTTTTTGGTATCAAATCTGCGATTTCTTCGGCGCACTGCGGGAAAACTACACACTGCGGAAGCATGATGCACAGATACATGCCGTTGGTAAGAAGGTGTGCTATTAAAGCCTAGAAGTACATGGAACGGACCTATAGTGGCTCCCTATTCATTTTATCCACGTCCTCACCAGCATGAGCTCGACGCCCTCTGCCTTCGAGAGCCCCTCTAAAAAAGTCGCATATGACATCCAGGCAGATGATTATACGGCGAGCATGGAGAAGATAAACTTGTATAACGCTCATGTCGACGTATCTGGCGTGGACGAGCGCAAGCTGATTCGCAAGGTTGATCTGCGAACAATCCCCTGGTTGACCTTCCTTTATCTGCTCTGCTTCTTGGACCGTACAAGTATCGGGAATGCCAAGGTACTAGGCTGCAATGAACCCACTGTTCAACGCTCACGACTGACCCGTCTAATCAGCTGTACAACATGGAGCAGGACCTTCATCTGACCGACAACCAATACCTTGCCTGCCTGACGATATTCTTCGCATCGTACTCTCTCTTCGAAGCAGGTTCCTATTCACTTGCTCGTCGGGCAGGATGAACTGAGGTGAAATACACAGGTCCCCGCAAACATCGTGTTAAAGCGCCTCCGCCCTTCGATCTGGTTTTCCATCATCATGGTCGGGTGGGGCATCATGATGGTATCCTTGCCACGTTTTCTTCTGATCGCAATATGACCTAAAATAGCCTTCTAACCCCTCTAGACCATTCAAGGATTAGTGCAAAACTTCGGCGGCTTGATGGGTTAGTGCTCTTTTTTCGATGCCAGTTATGAATCCTGAAAACTAGCTAGCGATGCGGTGGCTCCTTGGAGTGATGGAAGCTGGCTTTTTCCCCGGCGTCATCTATTATCTCTCCTGGTACGTAAGCGCTTGGCGTTGCAGTTGATCCGATATCGACTCTCTGAGTCTCTTGTATGTAGCTGGTACAAACACTCGGAATACGGCATTCGGGTTGCGATATTCTTCTCCGGCGCAACTGTTTCAGGGGCATTTGGAGGGCTTCTCGCGGCAAGTAATCATGCTCCCCCTGACGAGGTAACATTGACATCATCGTTACCGAAAGGCGGCAATATCGAATATGGATGGCGTAGGTGGTAAACCTGCATGGGCGTGGATCTTCATTTTGGAAGGTTTGATAACCGTGCTAGCGGGCGTCGTTTCTCCCTGGATCATTGTCGACTTCCCCGATAATGCGACATTTTTGACAGAGGCGGAGCGAACTGTGGTTATCCGCCGGTTACAGAGCGATAACCAGTTCAGCGCAGTGGGAGAGAGGTTAAAGTGGAAACACATCAAGAAGAGTTTTACTGAGCGGAAGACATACATTGGAAGTAAGCTCTGGTTCTTGTCCTATTAATGAAATGATCAACATCAAGTTGGTGTTTAGTGTTAGTATTCGGAGCTATGACAATGCCGGTGTATGCACTTGCTCTGTTCCTCCCGAGCATCATTAAAGAGGTGAGCCCCCGAGACCAACAATCAGAATATCACTCATCTACGCACAGCTCGGTATACCACATCCCTTCTGACTCTAGACACTCTAAGTTGACTGTTTTTTTGTAGGGTACAAGGCTACCCCTGCGAACTTGCTGACTATCCCTGTGTATGTTGTCGCATGTATATTCACATGCGTCATCGGCGTTCTGGGAGACCGATATGGGCGCCGTGGGCTATTCAATCTGTGCGTAAGGATGTTCCCCTTTCAGTTTGTATTAAAAACTTGTCATACGTAGCATATGTCTTCCCGTCTGTGAGTAGATCGCTGGATGACTAGTTCGGATGCTTATCGGTTGAAATGGTATTATACAGCTGCTATCGGGTTTATCATTCTTCTCGTGTCTCGCGATGCAAAGCTATCATATTTTGCGGTATTCTTAGCTGCTTGGTGAGCGGACAAATCTTTTTCATATCAATGTCATTTCTGAATGCACTGACTGTACAGTGGCGTTTTTTCATGTATCGGTGAGTTTAGTAGACTTCAGCGACCAGTTCTCTACTGACGCTGGCAACATCAGCCAACACTGTGTTAGTGAATCGCCGAGGAGGAGAGTACTTGACTGACCCGTAGTGTAGGTCGTGGGTAGCAAATAACGTTGAAGGCTCGTCCAAGCGCAGTGTGTCACTTGCGATGAGCGTTACCTCGTGAGTACGGAGGCAGCCCTATTTTTTTTCGGGCTGATGTGCTTTCACAGGGGCAACATTCAGGGAATAGTTAGCTCCAACATCTATCGTGCGAACCAAACACCATGGTATCCGATTGGACATGGTATTGCACTGATGTATGTTACAATGGGGATTATTGGGACGGTAATCCTGCATTACATACTGAAGAGGGAAAATGCTCGTCGAGATCGGGGTGAGCGAGATGAGATTATCCAAGGGCAGGAAGGCGGACACGCTGCAAATGGATGCTTTGGGAGCGTTGAGGAAGCAAAGAGGGGGAAGGGGGATGAATGGAGTGGATATCGGTACATACTCTGACACCAATGTGGCAGGGTCCATTCATCATTTTTCCTCAGCGTCTGTGAGAGTCCAGCATCTATTTGTATTTGTATCTTCTTGCGCCCTTTACTAATATCTGTTCGAGTGTTTGGTATCGTAGACTCGTGGCAACTTTGCTATTTGTGCAATCGGCCTAAGAGGTGTGGGCTAATGCCTTGAGCCTCGCTTTTCCGATGGAGAGGACATATATATAGTAGAGACCGATTCCCAGGCCGATCGGCGTGAACGTGCCCAGCAATCCTATACTAGTACATACAGGCTCGACGAGTACTATATATTGAGACGACGACACGAGCGAGGAGCCTACGGGCGCGCTATTAGGGTTGTTGTGTGTTGTTGTCAAGTATTTGAGGGACAAAGGCAAGAGAGGAGCACAAGCAGTCGACCTAAGAAGACGAGGCAGAAGGGAGGTCATAAACCGGGAAACCATGTAAAAGAAGAGTTTGGATGCTTGCGAATGTAACGCTGCCAAGCAGTGGAGGTCCAGCGACCAATGGCCTGGATCTGAGCAGGCGGAACGCCAGCAGCGGCAAGGGAAGTGGCACCACCAGAGCGCATGAATGGCCCCCGATGGAGGAAAGAGACGGTGGAGACGGTGGATAAACACGAACGAACGAGTCGGGATGGAGGGGGGAAAGGTGAGTCACACGCCAAAAGATACAAGAACCACGGATCATATCAGTTGAGTGCAAACGCTGAATAACATCCGTCCTTTGACCCGGCAAGGTAAAGGCGAGGCGGTCCTCTGTAAGCTCAACCGAAAGCCGAGAGACCAAAAAGGCATATTGGTGGAGATGAACTGCATCGGGCCAAACAAGATCATCGAGTCTGAGTAGGGCGAAGAAACCACAGAAGGACTGAGTGAGCCAGAGGAGGTCATCATAGGGAAGAGGATGTTCGAGGAAAGAATAGGCATGGACAAGGTCTTCACGCGACAAAGGCAGTTCCCGCATGACGGGACGCGCGAAACGTCGCACGGAGTGTGCGGCATACTAACTCAGAATTGCGATTTGCTCAAACAGGTGGGGGAAAGGGCTGGAGCCGATTCACTACACCAGAGAGGTAATTCATCACAGAGCGAGGTTAAATATGGCTAGACAAATAGATGACGAAAAAGGAGAGTGTATCTGGAGTCGGCTCGAGAGGGAAGTGATGCATAGCACAGAAGGTGAGATCTGAGGAATTAAGATGTGATGAGTAGGCAAGATTAATGTCATCACGAAACGCCATTGCAAGCGCAACTGAACGCTCGGAAGTGAGGCGCTGAAGGGACCAGGCTTCCCGAGAGGTTGCTTAGCCCAAGGGAACAATTCCATTACTTTGGGGGAACCCCCGGCGTATCCCGAGGGGGTTTCGGGGTAGTAGACCCAATCTCATCTCGCCTGGGACAGTCTGATCTGCGATGGTTTCCACGACAGGCCCGTCGATCACAGCAGTGCGAAAAGAAACACTAACTCTGATTTGGTACATGTTCTTATGACAAGGGTCTCGACGTTGGTTGGTAGTAGCAGAATCAAAGGAGTATGATTGAGCAGTATGCGCACCCATGCCAGAGGGGGAAAGAAAGGCCGTTCGCAAATCATCGAAATTTGTAGAGTCAATAGTTGAACTGAGATTCGATTGCGGACGGCACGATCGTAATCGATGACTCGCCCATGAAAGGCCGGATCTCCCCACATCGACCACATCGACCATACTGCAAGGGCAACTGATGGGGTTCGTAATCGCGACATACTTCGAGAACGAGCCTCACCCATTTCAATCACCTCATCCCAGTCCTTCTCGCATCTCCACCTGCATTCGCTCACGCACTTGCCATATCTGCATGGCCATCATCGCCCTCACAGCGCTCTTTGCACGGTGGACCTAAATACACCACCTTCATCATCCATGAGTCTGTCTATGGCGGGGCTTGGTGCACCGGGTTCAGGTGTCGGCCATCGGCCTACACCACGGAATTCAGCCAGCACGATCGGGGGAGTGGGAGCGGAGCGAAGGAATCATTGCTCGGCATTCGCCGAACGCACACCTCTTGGAATCGGCTTTTGCAAAACGTAT
>Ga0307518_10001356_pt1 | contig 18204 bp, 21 predicted proteins | sample 25_EM_MG_FD_203889 | JGI IMG/M metagenome (GOLD analysis project Ga0307518, IMG submission 203889) | Populus trichocarpa ectomycorrhiza microbial communities from riparian zone in the Pacific Northwest, United States - 25_EM | ecosystem: Host-associated > Plants > Roots > Unclassified | place...
AATGACAAAATGATGCTGTATGATATTTGTGTTTTTTGTTAAACAAAATTGTAAATAAAAGGGTATCTCTTTCTTCTATATTTTTATAATGTTTTGTCATAAAACATTGAGAAATGCTTGCAGTGTTCCATCCACCGCTTCATTCGATGTTCCCACTTCCGAATAGTGTGAACCTCAACTGAAGCCAAAGCTTTTGGCATGTTTGCTTGAAGTGTTGAGAATGTGTAATTGCAATTGTTGCGCAAATACCGTTTCGTGGCTCCCCAGAAATACTCAATAAAATTCAGCTCACAGTGAAACTTCGGAAGGAAGATACACCTGTGTCCAGCTGACTCGACAACCTCCTCGACGAGTGATTTTTGTGCCTGGAAGTCTGGTTGATGGTCAAGTACTTGTTTTGCACAGCAATGATTGGATGTGCAGTCTTTGCACCGCACTCGGAGACCATCTTGCCACAAACCTCGTCCAATAAGCACGTACTTCATCCCCTTTGGCATACCAGGAAATTCGGGATGATCTTGTGGAAAGATCATGTGCTGTGTAATCTTGTTTCCATGGTGCATAAACCAGCCATCCCACAAGTGGGCCTGTTTTCCACCTGGATTCATATTCATGCGTGACATGAGGAGTGCATCCTTGGCATATGCTGAATGGCCTTGTGAATTGTCGACCATAAGTAGCATCCGAAATCCTGCACCATGTACACGTTCAAATGCTGGGATGATTTTTTCCTTCAACTGCCAATACTGAGATGAGGCTGAATCTGACCAGCTGGACAAAGAAACTAATACCTGTTTCACGAAGAGTTCCCCAGTCCAATAACCCTCATAATTCTTCCCATATTCCAATGTGTGACTCGCCTCCTGCAACCATCCAACTGTTGAACAAATCACATCACTCTGGTGCAAGCCCCGCCCTGCCCCTTTCTTCCATAGCGGCTGTGCCCCATCAAAAATCCAACCCTTTCCGACATCGTCATTTGCTTGAGCCGTCATCTCATCATGTGCACACAGCACAAGCCGCCTCTCCACAAAATTGTTTGGCATTTTCCATAGCTCGTGCTCAACATCTCCAATAATGTACTCCACAAGATATTCTTCATATTTTGCCATTTCGGGGAGAAAGCGCTGTTGGCGGTCTGCAACAACATCCGGTCGTTCGTGGCCATCATAATATAGTGATTTTTTATATTTTTGGAATTGGAACCCCTCCCGCCTCAACAGACGACGTGCAGTTGCCAAGGAAATCCCTTTGCTTGACTTGAGTTGAATGCGGGGGAAAAGCTCGAGTTCCATGTATTTTTTGAGACCCTCAGGTATCTCAAAATTGGTGATGTGCTCGAGATAATGTGCTGCTGCAGTAGGGACCATTTTTGCCTTGCTGAATTCGACAAGTTTTTCAGGGTTTACGGCCCACTTGTTTGAGCGCACAAACGATCGCAATTCGTCTCGTATTGCAGGATTGTCATACAGTGAAAATGTCTTTCCATGGCAGCCTCGAAACGACACTGGCAGCTCACGAGAATTAACCCATTTCCTTGCCCAACGACGCACCATACGGCCACCCCATCGTTCAGAGAAGCCCTGGCTTTCTGCCGCACGTTCAGAAGCCTCAATCCAGTTCTTCTTGTTTTGGACAGTCATCCACAAGCAACTTTGGATGGCTCATGCACGGTAGGCTTGCAGGCCATGCTGACCAGCGTCAAAGACAGTCTTTTTCGAATGAATGAGCTTCTCGATATCTTTGAGGGCAGACTCAAGAGCTTTCCGTTTATGCGTCTGAGCCTGATGGTGAGAAACGCGTGCGGGAATTTCAAGTCGACGCCGTTTCAGGGGTGGAACATTTCGCACTGGAAACGAATGTGGATTTTGAGTGGCTGCGTCATTGAAGTCATCCTTGGAACCACCCTGAGTGGAGTCAGAACCAAGTTCATCATCCAAGCCAGACTGTTCGGAGTCAGACAGATCTGAAAGGTAGCCATTGAAAACTTCCTCGATCACTGCTGCGATGCTGATGGTGGTATTCTCGGCAGGTTCTTCCATGGTACCGGACTCAGATGGACTCCGAGCAGATGCGGACACAGAGCCACCTTGACGCTTTGCCGTTTGCGTCTGTTGTGCTCCCCAGTGGAAATACGAGCGCATCATTTGAGCAGATGCACTACTTTTTGTGAGCCTTCGTGTCATGCAGTTCAATAGTGAAACCATATGCTCACCTTTGGCGCTGCACAGCATCTCTTGTTTCTTTTTCACGTGCCCTGTGTTCATGCCGCTGTCTCGTTCGTGTTGACAAGCCATTATACCCAAGATGTCGATTCTTCTCCGCTTTCTCCCACTCACTTGCGGAGATCCCAATTCGGAGCCTCTTGAAGGGCATTGGAGCAGTAAGCAACTCCTGTTCCTTTGTGATGCATTGCCCTAAGCTTTGCAGAAGTTCCTCGCCCTCCAGCTCCAACACCTCCAACTCTGACTCGTCTGAACTCGGATCCCACTCAGAACCATCACAGGAAGAGTGGAAGGCCTTAGGCTGATGGTTAACAGTCCCATCCCAGCCACATTCCACAGTTTCTGCCTTGTCAGTGACCCCTGCCTTGCTGACAGGGCCTTCGCTCTCGGACGTGGAATCCATAAGCTCAATTGATGAACCACTGACATTTTTCACGGCTTCTTTTTTGTGCACCTTTCCAGCACGAGCTGTTGCAGCCGCTTTCAGAAACCGTTTGCTGGTGTGAGGCATCTTAGAGGTTCTTAGAGTCGTCAAGCAAGGTTTTCTGTCAGTTAGCTTACTACTAGTACTGAAAAATGTCAATGTCGACCCTTCGCTTAGTCTGTCCTGAGTCTACTTCGGCAAGCCAGTGCATGTTGACCCCCCACTCACCCCCCTCATGACACTCCCCCACCAAATTGGTGTCTGTACAAAGGTAGTGGTGACTAGGTGACGTGCACCATAGAAGAAAAAGGTTAAATTTTTTATAGTCCCAACATAAGAAATGATCTCAAATCATGTCTTCACACAAAAATGACAAAAGTAATGCTGTATGATATTTGTTTTTTTTGGTTAAACAAAATTGTAAATAAAAGAGTATCTCTTTCTTCTATTTTTTTACAATGTTTTGTCATGAAACATTCAGAAATGCTTGCAGTGGAAGCTTACAGGACTGGGTTGGGAGCACGAGATGCTCAATTCCAGGTTCAGGCATTCAGCTCAAGGAAATACAAGTTGCACCGACGTGTCACTGACACAGTCACCAATGCAGCGGAGGGGTGTTAAACCATAAATAGTAGTTTCAGGGGGTCTCCTTCCTAATTAGTCTGTTCCCACGCCACACTGCCATTCTGGTGGGTGCAAGAATTTATAACTTCGTCATTTTTTAGAATATCAAAAATCTGTCTAGTGAAGTTGTTCTAATGGTAAATTAGAGTTGTTTCACAAAGGCAATAAGGTTTTCATCAAGATTTGTGTGTGCTATAATGTTTGTACAAAAGTAGTGGTGACTAGGTGACGTGCACCATACCTGTCCCTTGAACAACAAATAAAGAAGAGACAATGTAACTTTTCTCACAGCAGACATTTTCAATTTTCTGCAGTGAAAAATTGAATCTAAAGATACCCTATTCCACAAGAATAAATGTATAGGAAATATGCTATAATTCTTTTTGGTCATAACACTCTAGCCAGCCATTCAGCATCCAGGAACAATCATGTTTCTTGAAGAAAAATTCATTATTTTCTCTCAACATGTTTTCAACAATAATATGGTGTCTTATTTCTAATAAAACATGCTGAAATACTTGCTCTGAGAAAAGTTACAGTCTTTTCTTTATTTTTATTTTTGCAAGGAACAGGCAGAAGAAAAAGGTTAAATTTTTCATAGTCCTAACATAAGCAATGATCTCAAATCATGTCTTGGAAAAAGGAAGACAAAAAAGATTCTGTATGATATTGGTCTTTTTTGTTTAATAAAATTGTAAATAAGAGAGTATCTCTTTCTTCTATTTTTTTAAAATGTTTTGTCATGAAACATTGAGAAATGCTTGCAGTGTCTGCGGCAACACTATCAGGCTCGATCAACGACTAGTACAACTTTCAGCTCGGTTCGGCCCCCAGGGCGCGGGAGATGACTCCCGACGTCTCCATCTGTACCAAAAACAAACAAATATATCTAGTAATGCGCGACTTTTTTCGGTGACCGTGAGCGACTTTTCGGTGATCCCTGAGTAACTTTTACAAACAATGTGTAAGTACCCCTGTCGTCTGAGTTCATGGTTGTGGACCCTCCTTCACACCCTAGTACTATTACCTCGGCCACCCCACCACCAGCGTCAAGGATACCAATAATCACAACAGCATCAACAGCAATCACGATGACCTCACCATCACCAATGCCACAACAAGCACCCCCAACGCCTAGGCCACCACCAACAGACGACCGCTATCACCGACGGTGACGGCACTGACTGCCCATCTTATTACTTAGTTTACTTATAGCGTTTGAACGCCTTGGTCCGCAGATCAGTGAAACCGGCCCACACGGATAAAGTTAGCGGAGTGCTTTATAAACCTGGAACGCTTGCAGTGTCCAGGAGTATCCATTGGAATCTCGAAACATTCTCTTCTCATGCACGCGTACAGTATATTTGGAAGTTTGTTGCACCTGAGGAAAACCTGTACCACTCCACTTAGCACTTGAGAACACTCCCGTGACAGTGTTGGTGCAACATAAAAAGGGAGAAATTAACATTACTCTGACATGTCCCTTCCATGTGCTTATCATGGCAGCAGCTCGAGACGGCAGTTGCGGATTCTCCAGCGATATGCTATGCTCAGGACCAAAACCTCACAAGAGGGATTTAACACGCTCGGCACACCTTCATTGCGATGTTGATCTAATGTAATAGCATTGCTAATCATGCGACCACCTGTGTCGTGCCTCCCGTTGCTTAGAGGTAACGGTAGATGGACACACCGGGGAACATCCGGGGGAACCTACAGGGGAGTGAGTGCATGGAGTAGGCGCGGTGCAACGGTATCCAGTTTTGCACCATTGGACATCTTAGAGACTGTATTACAAGTGAGTCAAGTACATACAATGAACATCGTCTATGTAGAATCAGGATCATGCGGACCTTGTAAGTGGAGGAACCTAGACCAGCTGGTTTCCAGAGTGTCAATCCCATCAGCATCAGAGTCAATCGTCATCCCCAGACAAGTGACACTCTGTCCTTCCTGCAGAGGTAGGACGCCGAGCTAGCTGCGCCGAATGCGTACCACATGAGCGATTCCACTGGCATATGAGGCTCGGGCGGATGAGAGCAAATAAGACTACGTTGAAGAAACCTGATAATGCAAATAGCGCATCCGCGAAAGCTAACACAGCGAATGGTACATCATGACCTGTGAATACAGAAAAGCGGGCTCCTGAGACGGGCAGCACCTGTCACTTGCTTAGCAGAGGTCAATAGTGGAATGTGGGGCGACCTACCACTATAATGTACACCAAGGGGTAACTATAGCGATACACATTAATATCATTCAGGACGACAAGTAAGTACTAGTGGTGGAATCACTTACAAGAACATCTGATTGGCTGTCACTCGTTCTTCCCACTGTGCACCATAACGCATAGTAGATGTATTTTCCCATTTTTCTTGCCACCGCTTGATGTAGAGGCCAAACAACACGTACGCGATGATATTCAGTAGAGCCGCCAACCACATCCAGAAGTATTGGAGCCAGATTTTCTCCATAATGCTTCCATCAATCCAGCACCCTATGCAATGGTGTCAGGCAGAATTTCAAGCCAAGCCAGGCCTATGACGACTTACAATACCCAGTGGGACCATATATATTGCGTTGATTTACATTGGGCGCGACTGACAGGAAGAGGATGACCAGCCAAATTATAGCCAAGACAACAAGGGCAAATTTCGGTGGAGACCTCCAGCGGAGCGCAAGTACTTGCAACATGTGCAATGCAATAGCCTGTTTCCAATCAGCCACCTTGCGGTCATATGTTGTGTTACTGGCATACCATCGTACTACGATATGAACCTGTTACGTGAGTGCCTACAAACCTGCCTCTCGAAACATACCTGAATGCAACTCCGACACCACCGATATGCTTTAGAATGCCTAGGGGCGAGAAGGGATGAGGGTCTGGCAGTGAAAACCAATGGGGAAATACCTTGAGCGGTGCACACAGTGCCTGAATAAACGCCCTGGTGCATTCACTGAATAAGGCAGGCAGACTTGCACTGTGAACATGACGTACCGCCTCGATTATCCATTTGATGTCTAGCAATCCACCTGGAAAGGTTTACTGTCAGTTGGCGGGGAAGGCGAGCCAGGCTGCACATGTTACATACCGATGGAGAGGATAAGGTCGCAGATAAGCAGGTTGAGGAAGTAGTAATGTAAGTGGGTTTCTGTCGACCATTTTCGTGAAGCATTTCGTTGGATTGCGACAGCGCGATACTGTGGTGGATGTCTATTATGTGGATATCGACAGACAGTGGCCACCGCATTGGAAACGTACAGCGATGTAGAGCAAGAGGCCCGTAACGGCAAGCGCCGAGGTAGCGAATGCCTCAACCAGGAAGAGCATCCCTATCCTCATTCCAAAGTCGAATTCTACATTGTTCATCGTTGGAATATCGAAGGGAGGTAGATATTCGCCCACGGAACCTGGAAAGAGGAGTTGATGAAGCCATGGGTCCATGAATCCATCACATTTATGTTTGGACTTGGTTTTGGATGGCGGGGCAGATAACACAGCTTGACCATCAGATGAAGGAGACGCTAGGCAGACTAAGGACTCTAATAAGGACTTTAATGGCAAGACACGACCCAGGCACAGATACGGTGCCAGGTTTGTGGCCCAGGAATGGGAAGATCCCCAATGCATATCTCTGAGAAGTGGCGACTTCCCTGACGACCATGTGGCAGGCTCGATTAACGACTAGTAGTACTGCCTCGTACTAGCACAACTTTCAGCTCGGTTTTTTTGCGGCACGACAGGGGCTGCACTTAACTCTTCGTCCGCATTTCATTTCTTGTGGAACCAACAGTGGCGATGTCTCTCGTTGGTCCTCGTGTCAGGGAGACACTTGTTTGCTTGGTTCAGTCCAACTCTACCCGCGCAGGCCAGGGAGCCCAAACCAACATAATCGTGGATGTGTCGGAAGTCATCTTTGATGCTGAGATCTGCTAGATCACCTCGGATCCATTGGACACCGTCTTCGATATGAATTCGGATAATGGATTGTCTGATTGCGACCTCTTGCATTAGTGTCCAGACCCGAGTTGTAGTTTGCAACTACATACGGTGTTTGTCTCGTCAAAAAAGATTCTTCCTATGAAAAAGCCGACTGTCGTGAACTTACACGAAACAGTATACAAGTGACGTACAGAAGCTCTCGGTTTCCGAGTACATACCGAAATATGAACACTCGCGTCCTTCATGGAATTTATCTTTACTGGCCCAGGACCTGTTTTCAAGGATAACCTCGAGCCGTAGATTTGGTCCATCTGACACCTCAGCCTGACAGAACCCATAAGCACTCGTGTGGCATTAGTCTCCCTAAGCCAGACTCTCTTCGTAGAGGAAGATGGGCGATGCATGAAGCTTCGGGCGTTGAACGAACCTCAACGTTTCAACACCGACTGGGTCACAAAAGATGAACAGGGTCAAAACCTCCGTATACTCTTTGGATCGATCCCTGATCAAGCAGTCAGCTGCCAGCGAGACTCTGAATGACCGTTGCACTGCAAACAAACGAACGCTAATAGGTCTTTACTACTACTACTCCTTAGACAAGCGCGCACTCAATTGACACCTTGAAACTGACAAAGTACATACTCCTGTCGCCCAACCCTAACCGCACACCTGCATAGATTCATGTCTTCCCACCGCGACAGTCTCTTCCCCGCAACATCCATTGGTCGATCCCCAGTTAACAGCATCGCCCGCACAGCATCACGAGAGAGTCTCGCTGCACACCCACTCCTCGCACCCTCCTCAGATACGACCGCCTTGTCATCGAACAAGTATGTCCCTTACACACCCAGACAACGTCAAGCCACAACAGGCTCGCCAGTACTACCGACTGTCTCTGCTTTGCCCCAGCAGCAGCAGCCATCTGCGAACATGCACGCATGTGCAGCGAGGCAGCTGCAGCTTATGAATCTCAAAGCGGCAGCACAGAGTGTAGGTCTCGATGCTGGATCGGTCGGGTGGGCTATCTTGGAGAAGCTGGCTCACGAGGGTGATGCGACTGAGGACTGGGCAGAGATATGGAATGCGGTGACCAAAGGCAAGGTAAGCCTTCGTGCATGTGGTGTGGTGTGGTACCGAGTTGAATATGCTACAGGCATCGCTACTCCTTCCTCTCGAACAATCCACAGGACAGGAAAAGATTACACCAGAGTTTGTTCGGGACCACACGATCGTACTTAATACCGCGTCCAGAGACGATACACCCGTCGTTGCACTGTCAGGGCTCCGGGGCCACCTCGTTAAGTTGGTACCCTCACCTCTTCCATTTCGTCTCACACTCGCTCAGCGCTGATACCTATGATGCCTTTCTTTCGTGTATAGTGACATCCTCACACTGCGATCGACGATCTCGCCACGAACGAAATATTTCCGAGAACTATTCACCTCCCCATCATCGAGAATCTCACTTCTGAATTCTCTCTCTCCACTCCCACATTACCCTTTTGAGTCGTCGTACCCCAGATTTACTATACTAGAGTACGTCGCGTCTCTACCCATTCCGCCGAAACCACCGAAGCCGCCTCTTCCGCCACGTCCAAACAGTCGTGTGGCCGCACCGCAGACCCCATCGCGTATTTCTATGCCCTTCGCATCCCTCTTTGGGCAGAAACAACCCCATCCTGTTTCTGTGCCCCCGGCACAGTCACCAGCACAAGCACCGGCACCTGGGTCTCTCCTACCTCCATCGACATCACCTTCGTTATCTATAACGACATCGATGACGACGGGAGCGACGGGAGCGACGGCAACAGCGTCTGGGTCGGGGTCGGATACCGACGGCCCAACCACCATCTCCGCATTCACAACCCCTACCTCCCTCTCATACCGATATATCTCCACATCCATCACCTCCGCACTCACAAGCGACCTCGCTTCTTCACTCAGTTCTCAGCCTCCGTGGCTTGTCGAACGCGTGCAGACATTTGCGGCTGCGCTGTTTCCGTTTGTACAGGCGTCTGTCATAGGGGGAAAGAGGAAGAAGAAGATGCAGGATTTGGTTGGGAGTGCCGGAGGAGGTGGGTATGTGGTGAATGATGTGATAGGAGGAGCGGAAGAGTTGGCCGAGAAGATGCAGGAGTTTTATGGTGTGGTCGACACGGAATTGAGACGGGAAGTGCACCGCGGAGCGGGTGATTCTGCCGAGCAAGGTGATGTATCGGGGCAGAAGGTGGAAGAAGATGAGAAGGAGGATACATATGTAGAAGAGGAGGAGGAGGAGGCGAGAATCCGGGATGTGCTCGAGACAGTCGAAGCTGCGCTGTGTTCGCTCTTCTACGACAGGTACGCGTCACTCACCTTGTTGGCTCTACTCGCTTACCGAACGCACAGGCTGTTTATTCCCGCGGGGAGCGACGACTCCTCGCATGACGCGGCACTCTCGAGCCGTATAGCCGCACTCAACCTGCTTGACCTTAGTCTGGCCCATCTCGATCTTGAGGTCGACGTGGATGTTAATCACGCCAACGACGCATCACTCGACGCAGTCATACGTGACTGCGGTCAAAGTACGTCCCTCTTCCACTTCTTCTTACACAATTCCCACTCTGACACATTCTAGCACTCGCACAACTCGATCTCGCAAGTCGGACACCGCAGGATAAGGCCCGTGTGATTGTGTCTGCGCATAAGATTTTGGTTGGTGCGTTGACTTGATATCCGTTCTGATGCGGTGTGCGTGATATCGATTATCAGAGGGACTTGGCAAAGTCCCCCCAATACGCCTCAAGGCCCGAGGCGAGGACAGGGACGCGCCCCTACCTCCCGCCATACCCATCGAGCGTCTCGATGCCGTTACGGATAATACTCTGCACGTTGTGGTGTCTTCGCCTGGTGTTAGCGGTGAGCAGCCAGAGATCCAGGAGTCAGCATTGTTCAAGCGGTCGCCGTCTCTTGAGTTAAAAGCCCACCCTCCCGAGCCGCACACTCCTACTGCCCCTACACTCACATCCACATCCACGGCCACTTCTACAGCGACACCCATCTCAGGCGATGTCCTTCTCCCTTTCCTCATTTTCTCGATCGTAAAAGCCAACCCGCCCAACCTCGTGTCCCACCTCCTCTTCACACAGCGCTTTCGCAACCATTCCGTTAGCGGCGAGGAAGGATACTGCCTCGTGAATCTGATGGCAGTTGCTGAATTTCTGGAGAATGTGGATTTGGGGGTGTTAGGGCTGGGGGTTAGTGATAGGGCTGTCAGGTGAGCACACTTCTTTCCCATTCTTATCCTTCATTAAAGTAAAACTCGGTCTTGGCACGCAGCACTGAGGATCTCACACCGATACCGATCGCACGCGCTACTCTCAACACTTCACCTTTGTCTTCGTACCCACCACAGGATATGGCCAATACCCCGGACGGGATGCCCCCGAGCCTGCGTGGACGCGTTGAACAAGGTGTCGATGTCATCGCGGGCTCCGCGAATAAAGTTATTTCGGGTGTCTTCGATACCTCGTTTGGTGTTTTGCGCGCCTTGATGCCCGGGCAGAGTCTTGCAGCCAATGCCGCTGCTACAGGAGCTGGGGTCGGAGCTGGTGGTGCCGCAGACGGCGGCACCACTGCTACAAGCGTAGTGATTGCCACCGGTGAGCCACCGTCGTCATTAACCTCTGTAGCAGCATCCACGGGTACAAGCGCAGGCGCGGGTGCTTGGGGGACTGGCGTACGTCTTCTGCGCCGCGAGAGTGGGTTCTCGATTGCAGGTCTGGCTGCGTCTCTGCCTGGTGCAGTGGCACAGGGCGCGCGGTCAAGGGCTGCGAGTCGCGCCGATGAAGTTGGGCAGCGGGAGCTTGTCGAGGTTGTGTCACGGCCTGCATCTGTAAGATCAGGTGGAGAGGATGTGCGTGGCAGTGAAGAGGATGAAGAAGAGCAGGATGAGGAGGACGAAGAAGGCGAAGGAGAGCAAGAAGGCGAAGACAACAGCGAGAGTGAGAGTGAGAATGGGAAAGAGGAAGGTGATACCCGCGACACTCGGAGCATCAAGAGCTTCGAGAGTATGATGCGTAGCAGCCGGAAGCAACGCCGCCGACCTGCGTCGTTCTCTTCCGTTACATCCGCTACCCCTGTGGGGGGGATTGCTGCGCGAAAGAGCCTTGCGGACCGACTGAACAGCGTCCGCGGACTGTCCCGTCTCTCTCATCACGAAGCTAGCAACACAAAGGTGCCCACGAATGATTGATACTTATGCTGGGTTTGTGGTTGATATCGCGACTTACAGGGACCCCTAATCCGTAGTGCGACGTATTCGCCTGGGTCCGGTTCTGTCTCAAGGTCAGCACCGGCCCAGGGCTCGGCATTGGGTATCCGACTGCCCCCACCGAATCGCCGCTTTATCGAATGTACAGAGGACGATCTGAGGGTTTCGGAGGTTAGAGACCTCCTGATGGAATATCGACAGCTTGTGGATGCTGTGCGGAGCATAGGTGGGTTCGAGGAGTAGAGGTGTGTGCTGACGCCTTAGGCATATGATGGGTGGTATGGATATCTTACATGCGGACATAGATATACGCGCGCGTATATATCAGATTAGTTGGAACGCCTTGTCTGATTTCGGTATCAAGCTCGACGGTAGATATCCTGGGCTGCGCGACGGGTACAACGACTACATGAAATCTCACTCTGGAGTCTGAGTCAGATACGGTCATAGATCCAATCGATAGTATTTCAAACGGACGAGTGTCTGGGTATCGGCCCATCAGGCCCTCACATGGTCACTGAGGCAGTTGCTCCGAGTAGTCAGCATTCCAGCGTGAATGATGACGTAATCTTCCCACAGTGTCTCTGTGGCATTCAACATGTTTTGAGTTCGGTTTGAGTTGATTTGCACATAAGAGCCCAAAGACCAGATACTGTGCATATATCAGCCTGTTCTCCTCCTCTCATTGTATACAACTCCAGACGAACTTCATGACACACTGAACCAACCAACTAGCCAATGCCGTTCCCATTCACATTCCGTTTATCCGTTCCCGGACTGCACAACCCTTTTTCGGCTGCAGCTGACGCTCAGTCCGAACCCGGGCCTCGTCAAACACCGGCTTCCGACAGGCATCGTGCAAGCCAGACGCCCGTATATCATCCATCGCGTTTATCTACCCAGATTGTTCTTCCTCCTCATCGCCGCACATTCGCATCCACCCCGAAGTCACTCTCGCCACCCGTACCCTTGGCACGCAAACGAGGCTGGGTCCCTTCTACTCCTGAACCTTGCGAAGCAACGACTAGCACAACGTCCACGAACGGATACCTCGATACGCCTGCGAAATATCGAGATATGCCCAAGAGAGAACCAGAAAGAGAGGTGGAGGAGATGATCGCAGGTATGTCTTGTTTCTCCTTCGATCGACCTTCGTCTTCCCATTAGCTGTGGTGCTGGGTGTGCGTACTGCACGAGGTAATCTCGTGTGCACGGTATTGTGATGCTGCACGTACTAGCGTGTATGTAATAGCACCTCTTCACCCTTCACAATCGCACCTGTCAGGTTCAACTGTACGCTTAACCTGAGATTTAAATCAAACCACTTTCTCATTTCTTCCAACCAACTACACACACTCCCTCCCTATTCTTTCGTTCATTCGTTGATGTTCAACATCCTCATCACTATCCATGTAGACCTTCCTCCTGCCAAACGGCGTCGCACACTCGCGGGCTCGATTGTGTCCACGGCGCTGAGCGCTGCTCTTATTGGTACAGCCGTTGGACTTACCGTATACCGACTGTATGTCCATCCACGCTATCCAACATCCATTCCTTATCGATCTAAAAAGTTTCTTTGATAGTTGGCGGGACCGAGGCAGAGATACTCCCAAATCAATTACAAATACTGACGGTACTAAAGAACCTGAACACCTTCCACCCCCACCACCCTATCATCCTGGTGATTGGGTGCCCCTTCCACAGCCTGTATGCTCATTACAACTTTTCTATGGCACCGCTCACGCTCACATGTGATCGTCTTAGCCCAAGCAAATTGAGATAACACCGCCAACACCCCAACTTCGCAGCCCAAGATCTCGCCATCATGTATCCGCACCCGCACGTCGCGCGGCGGTCCGCCAACGCCGGATACATGCCAAATCGCGTGCCATCACCCCACCGCGAGGCGTCTCACCTTCCCACTCCCACCCTCATGCTTATGCCTCCCTATCGTCTCCCCCGCGTCCTGAATTCGACTTTGCATATCCCACGTCGCAGACAGAAGAAACCGCTGCAGATGCCGACTTTGACGAAATGGACTGGATCGGCGGCCGCCTTTCTCAGCTCATCGAAGAGGGCCAAAAAGCGCTGAACCGCGAGATCGTCGTAATGAGCGATGCGAAAGAAGACGAGGTCGATGATGGCTCTGGTAACTGGGAAGAAGAACAGGATCCGGCCCCGATCTCTCGTAGAGGCTCTGTGAGGTCTTTGAGACGCACACAGAGACCTCGAGACCTCGTTCTCGGACACGCCTCGTCGTCCTCGTTTTCCCCGCCATCAAGCTCGTCCCCGCGTAAACGGCGGTTCGAAGGGGATTGTCAGTCGACGATGCATTTCGCTTCTGGGGCACCGGTGCCAACACCAAGCACACCGCGTCGCGCGGACCGTGGGGTCTCTGTTGAATCGGAGAGCCATGGGCCCGGACATGTGGCACTTTCAGCAAGCTTCAGGGAGGACGAAAGTGCATGGCAGAGTCCTGAGCTCAGAGAGTCTATGGCAAGAGCTCGAGCGCAGTACCTCGAGAGCCGGAGAATGGCGTAAAGTACCGCGATGCTCCACTGGGCATTCTTTTTCCCTTCCCATCTGCCTATCGTGCACCCCAACTTTTTCTTGGTTCCTTCTTCTGATCACGACCTCGCATGTGTCAACTTACGACGACGACAACCGAAGAACCGACTGACTGATTGATGAATTGTAATTTTGCCGTATACCATACCGTTACTGCTTACTACTTTCCATCATAGCCTCCATTTACATACATACCTACGTACTGCGTACTCATTACTTACTTTCTTTCGGTCGGACTGGCACCCTCCCCCCTTTCTTTTCTTCCCGTTCATTCATAATTGTACCTACTTATCTGTAGAAGTGTTTCGGAATCGGGACGACCATGATGTTGAACCAACGAGCATTGCAGGATCCTTGTGTCTTTGAGGGGACTCAACAAGTGTAATTCGAGCTTGTGGATCCTTCGATCCAATCCTAGATTTGCACTGATAACGGAGTACATACACACCAGAATTAATTTTCCTTGGGATATACAGTTACTGGACTAGCTCATGTAAATGCCTGATCAGTGAATTACCACCATCCATACTTTTTGTACTCCCCTGATATTAGGAGTGCTAATTTTTACATTGTGTATGTAGTCTATGCTATCTAAGTGGGCCATTGTAATATGGAAGGTTCAACATGGCGTAGTACGTGCTTACAATGTTCGTCGACCCGCATTGACTTGCGGAACGCAGTCTCCCTTTTGCCACTTATGGTCGTTTATAGGTATTAGTACGCATCCGCGGAGAGTCGCATACCAGTGTAGAGCGAGATACCCTACCTTACTGTCACGACTCACAACGGCAACATTTAGCACATTCAAGCTTTGCTTCTAAGAAGTTATGTAATCATGAACATTCGGCGTTTTCACAACTACTATAGTAGAACAAGTTTATGCAGTTAAACTTGTCTGGCCCGTTGCTTGACCCACTTGACCAAGAGATTATAGATGTGGAATGAGGTGAGGGACAAGCAGAAGCAGGAAGCGATTATCAGGTGCGGCTGTTGTCGTCACATCATTGACGTTGATACTGCGGAGCTAGTACTATTTATGCCTCACCTGTGCTTCGATACTTGTATTTCAAGCAGTGTGGACTTCAACGATGGGGCGCTTGCAAGGGCAGGCGGCTTTCTTCACCGCTCCGCCTCCACACGGTTTTCTCGGGCAGTCACCCCTAGCCCTGAGCCGCAGCGCCGCTTTCAACTACGCTTCGGAACTCCTAACATAGATTAAGAATGCTGCCATCATCGAAGGGAAAGTCGCGAGCGTCCGATAGGAACCTTCTCCCCATCTCCTCCTCCAATCGACCGAAGCCTGGTCTCTCATACGGTCTTACCAGACGAATCCTGCGGTTCATCGGCGCCATAGCTATGATGTCATTGATGACATTTTTCTTTCTGTCGAAAAGACAACAAATCACCGTCTTTCAAACGTCAGAAACCCGCAAACCACCATTGTATGAAAGTTTCCGAGAAGCGGAACGACGTTTACCGCACTACGATGCTTACGAAAAAAACACGTCCATCAAGTACTTCTGGGCTGCCCAACATTCGCACAGTCAGTGTCCCTTCGTGGCTGCGTTCCGTATTTACGTGGAGAATAACATTGATATGTCTTGCTGACAGGTTCGGGGTGGGGAAATGTAATGCAGGACTACGTCATGATGGCTTTGCTAGCTCATGCAGCCGGACGTTCGTCAGTATCTTCACCTTCTCTTCAGTCTTTATCTGATCTAGTACTATCAAGGTTTGTGTTTGACGACTACGTATGGAACCCCGACGGGTCCGTTTATTCTAATTATAACGGTAAACTTATTCCGTCACGCATACCCCTGACCGCTCTTGTTGGTGGTAAGTATTATGTCCGATTCTTATCATTGGATACAACATCAATTGTATTGCAGGACCAATGGTTGGTGGTCCAATGGATCCCGGAGACGATGCACCTCTCTCTGTCAGCAAGCATTTCTTCGAAAAAGTATGCCCCAAGCCAGTAGTCATACGCGTTGAGGACGTGAACACCGAACGTATGAGATTCAGCGAAAGTGCACCGATTACGGAAACATTCGATGCGTGGGTAGAAACCCTTAAAGCAGTCGATGATCCATGCGTGTCGCTCGACCCAAGTAGCAACCAAGTATTCGACAATTGGTACGTTAACATCGTTCCGGATGGTTTTCTATTGTGTCTTCCTGTGCAAGTATGGAAGTATACTGACTAAATATAAATTAATCAGGGTATTCGGTAAGAAAGAGCGTATGCTTCCACTCTGGCCGACCATTTCCCATTCCCCAATCCTCACTCGTTGGGACTGGTCTCCACTCATCCACAGTGCATACTCCCGCAACCGCCACTTCTTCGATCGCTTCCCATCTTCCTCTCGTTTAGCGGGACTCATCGACACGCTAGGTTTATCAGATCCCGAAGATCCTTCTACCATGATCAAGGGTCTGCTTGCGATACACATACGGAGAGGCGACTTTGAGGATCATTGTCGACACCTGGCGGTATGGGATGCAGATTGGCATGCTTGGAACGCATTTCCGGAATTCATCGACAAATTTGAGAAACCCACGAATACAAGTTCCGAAGAAACCACAAATTTATACCTCAAGCACTGTTACCCCACCATCCAGCAGATCGTGGACAAGGTAAAACGTGTCAGACAAGAGTCACAGGCTACGCACGACCTACGATATCTGTACATCATGACGAATGGACCCAGCCCTTGGGTCGAGGCACTCAAGACTGTGCTCGCAGAAGAGTCGGAATGGGAGAGTGTGAAGAGTTCTCGAGATTTGGAGCTCACATGGGAGGAAACGTTTGTGGCACAGGGTGTGGATATGTTGGTTGCGCAGAGGGCCGAAGTAATCATCGGAAATGGGGTGAGTCCTTACATGTGTTGGACTGTCGTGCTTTCCACACAGGTTGCACTTATCCGAATTTGATGATAATGCTAATTGGCTTTTGATGCAGTGGTCAAGTTTGACATCCAATGTGGTGATGCTCCGAGTGGCCCATGGTCTTCCCCTTGATTCGAATCGGTTCTGGTGACAATATCTTGATGGGCCTTGGACATGCTGCATGTATTCATGAGTTTTCTTGTTGATTGATGTGCAGTAGTGATCTTGTAACTTGCATTGTTCATTTGTCAAGGATAGCATTCCATGCTGCAGGGGTTTAGTCATTTCTCTAGGTATGCTAAGCATGACACTTTGTTATAGTTGAGAGTCTCAACCATGAACACAAGGGAAATTTGTGTTTTTTAGGTGCCACAGAAGATCTTACAAAATGAAAATATAAAAGTTAGTTTGCCAATTAGTACACTACTGGCCTTGAAATGCACTGGTACTGTCTAACTTACATTTCATCAAATTCAAGAACAAAAGAATTGGTCATGAATTTCATATACATATTCAAGTTACAATGAAATGAACAGATCCTTCAGTCACATGATGTCCTAAAATAGGACATCTGACATGTACATTTCAACCTAAAATGTGAGACTAGCTGACCTTGGCTGACATTACCTAATATAGAGTGGGCTGATGCCTAATATAGGGTGGACCAATGCAGACAGGTGGTTTGGGCCTATAACATTGATTGACTGCACTATATACTATTGTTTCCAATCTACTATTGGCTAGTACCCCTGGGGGTGGGGTTGGCCAACCAGGTTGTCTGGTGCTGCAGTGGCCTGGGGGTGGGTAGGCCAACCAGTTTGTCTGATGGTACAGTGGCCTGAGGGTGGGGTGGGCCGACCAGTTTGTCTGGTGATACAGTGGCCTAAGGATGGGGTGGGCTGACCTGGTTGTCTGGTGGTACAGTGGCCTAAGGATGGGGTTGGCCGACCAGGTTGTCTGGGGGTACAGTGGCCTGAGGGTGGGGTTGGCTGACCAGCATCAGGGAATTGGTGACTCTTTGACAATGTATTACCTAACATTATCACATAACCCATGTATACCCTAAACCATCATACTGATACACCACATGATCACACATAATGCACCTACTTTGTCACGTGTAACATGGTCAGACGAGGGTGAAAATCGGCCGTGTGTCACGGGCCAGCGGAGGACAAGCCCAGTATTAACTATTACAATGTAACATGGGTGGGCTACACACACCAATATTGTCACCATGTGATTTCAGTGGGCTATGGTGGTGTTTAAGGAGGTGTGAT
>Ga0307518_10001357_pt1 | contig 18197 bp, 17 predicted proteins | sample 25_EM_MG_FD_203889 | JGI IMG/M metagenome (GOLD analysis project Ga0307518, IMG submission 203889) | Populus trichocarpa ectomycorrhiza microbial communities from riparian zone in the Pacific Northwest, United States - 25_EM | ecosystem: Host-associated > Plants > Roots > Unclassified | place...
AGGGCTGTCTGTATCCCTCAAGTCGGGACAATCTTTCAACAGATCTTGGGTGCGTTCTTCACATTAGTTTCATCGGCTAACTTTCTCCATGTCCACAGTACCAAACATGTTTGGTGCGTGACACCGGTGATCAGACGCTCTTTTCGAATGAAGGTGCTCACAACTTAATTTCCAATGGCCCTCAGATTGGGAAAGATCTGTCTTCTCCGTCTCCCAAGCGCCGTGAGCCTTTGAGGCCTCTCACAGGCTCTCTACCACAAGGGCAATCAGACAAGCCTGATGCCATACCCCCAGCATCCACCTCTCCTATGTCCATTGGTCCATTCCCCCCTCCACCTCCACTTCCTCCAAAGCCAATTATTGATAATCGGGAGGAAGCCACCCTGTACAACGGATTGGTCAGTGGACAACAAAACCATGGCGACTGGATGGACACATCCCATCAAATTGGTGGGGGATATCTCCATCCCTTATAGAAAGGTGGTGGTCTGCACAGGGAAGGTCTAGCCTGAAGGAAGGGAGAAGGAGAGATCTGTAGGGTAACCTCAGTATGCTGGCAAGCTACTATATATTAGTATATACCTGTAGGGTAACTACAAGGTATTAGTAGGTAGGAAAGTGGTTAGTAGGAAAGGTACTCACCCTCAGTATGCTGGCAAGCTACTGAGGGAACTATGGTACTAGGAACTCTACTCTAGTGCGATGCATGCTTATGTAAGTAGGTAAACATACCACAACAGTTCTGTTTATCTCCAACACTCCCCCATAAACGAAGTGGTGTGATGGAAAGAGAGTATAGTAAAAGTAATTCAATGAATGTACTTAGCTGAACTCCAATTTAATGTGTTCCAAAATGAATGTGTCCGTTTGATACGAATAATACTTGAATGCGAAGGTTTGTTGTGACTTCCGCGTCGTTACCCGATTTGGTAAGTCGCGTCGCGCCCCATATGCCTGCTGATTGCAGCGCGCGGATGACTTCATCCGTAGTCTCCGTCGTCGCGTCGGCGCTCCCCCTGCATCCTGCACTTGAAGGTAAGTTTACTTAACCTTCTGATTTGCCTTTTAGGTCTCCGATTCGACCGTAATGCAGTAACACGTCTAAGGTAGGCGTTTCCGCCATTTCGCGTCCGACTGACGTTTGTAGGTACGATCTTGATCCGACCGCGTTGACGCCTGGGTCTATAGATCCCATAGGCACGGTTCGGGGTGTTCCCGGGTGGTTGCGTCGCGTGTGCGTGCGTCAGGTGAGTCGTTTCGACTCGTTGCGCTTTGCTGACTTGATCTTCGTTTATTCGCTCGATCTTGAGCCTTCCGCGTCGCTGTCGCCGTCTAACATGTCCGTAGGGACGCCTTTCGGGTTGGATTGGTGGCCAGGACGACACTGGTAAGTTGTTTCTTCGCAATCTCGAGCTGTAGCGCGTATGCTGACTCTCTGCAGCCAGCAGCGCCTCCTCCACTCGACTCGAGTCGATGTGGCCGCTGCTCATTGTGCCGTCTACGTCGCCGTCGCCTTTGTATCCATCGCTGTTGCCATCGCCAGCCCTCTCGCCCTCGACACTTGGCGCAATCGCCTCGTCTCCGCTCTCAGGTCGTCCAAAGACGATTCTCCGCGTTGGTATCGCAATCGGCGCGTTGAACGGTACGTACACGTCACCTCCACCTATGCTAACCTTTCTCCATCGTCCAGGAAGCTCGGGCATTGCGATATCAATCACATTAGGTGAGTTTTGCGTCCTCGAGCCGTTTTGACGCGTTCTGACGGTTTCTGTTTCGTTTTCAGCTGTTTCCGTCGCGTTTCCAATGCTGCGCGTGTCCGTATGCGCACTCGACCTATCCGCATGGCTCCTGCAGCCGTCTGGCTCGTCTGAGCACGGTTGCTCGTTCTCCACAGGTGAGTTCTTCGTCTGCAAGCCTATTCGATGCATTCTGACGTGTTCCGTTTCGTTTGCAGCCATTTGCGTGCCCGTTCCAACGCTGTGCACGTCTGTATGCACGCTTGGCCCGTCCATGTGGTCTCCGCAGCCGTTTGGCTTGTCTGGAGTCCGTTTCGCGGCTCCAATAGGTAAGTCTGGCGGTTTCGTTCGCTTTCGGGGTATACTGACGATCTCTGGCATATTTGCAGGTGTTATCGTGTCCGTATCGACGCATGGGACATCTGAGTGCCCAATCGACGCGTCCGACTGGCTTCCAACGCCATCCGTCGCGTGTACGACGCATTTCACGTCCCTAACGCTCAGGTACGTCCCTGCACCCTCATCACAGCTCATTCCATCCATTTCAGCTCTGTTTGACGTGTTTGAAGCGTCCGCTCGGGCTCTCGACACATCTGCCAGGCCCTTCGACATGTCCGTTCCGCGTCCAGGACCGTTTGCGTCACCAGCACGCCAACTCGTGCTTCCAAGGTGCACGCACGGTATACCACCGCTATCTGGGCTCTCCGACACGATCAACACGGTTATGAGTGTATCCGACTCGTTCGGAACGTCCGCGGGGTCGACTCCACGATCTCCGTCACCATCTGCCATGCATAATTGCTGGCAGCATTCGACTGCCTCGCCCGCTCGTACCTCCTTTGCAGCCCTCCGACTCGACTCCTGGGGTGTCCTCGGCCACTCTGGACTCGCTTGGACTATCCACACGCTCAATGGCTGCGTTCAACGCATTCGCGTCGCCATTCCAGTCGCTCACCTCGCCGCTCGCACATACTAACCACTCCCCCTCGAGCGGCAGTCCGTATGCGCTAGGTATGTTTGCATTTGCGTTTTCGTCATGCTGACAGCTTCCTTCGTAGTAAAATTGTGTTTGTTGGAGTCGCGACTGGCTGTCGTGCTCCATTTTGTCGCCCTTGTCAACTCCACTGGCCCTTTTTGCCGGTTCTCCGCCCAGCAAGGCCGTCCTGTTGACGTCCGCGTCCATTTTGGGTGGGTTGGCCGACTGGGCCGTCCCATTCGTGCGTCCTGCCGTCACAACGCCGTCCGCCCCCTCCTGCTTGCACTCGCCTGGTGTCAGAGGCAGTGAGTTCTGCAGTACACTTTGCGTTTCGTGCGGCGCACTTTCGAGTACGACAAGTGTCATCTCTGCGTATTGGCACTACTGCCCATCGCCGAAGCCTCTAGCCTCGTGCGTGGGTCTTCGCGTCCGACGTTTCCGTCGTCGACGTCTTCGATGCCTCGAGTGAGGTCTTTGGTAGGTGGGTCTTCCTAGTCTGCGCCAGTGACTGCATTCTCGCTCGTAGGACTTTTCGCTGACGGATAATGTTTGTCATCGTTTGCGCAGGTTGCGAGTTTCTTCACATGGGGGTCCACAATGGGATCTGCATCTAGAAAATAATATGCGAGGTACTGGAAAACTTCTTGTGCGCGCTCCAAGAGTCAGATATGAGATTGGAGTAGAGGTGGGAGTGTGATATAGAGTAGCATACGAGCCACCCTGTTCCGGTGATCCCAGTCTTTGCTTCCATTGTCCGATTCCCAGCCAGCTACAACACTAAGTCAGTTTATCTGGAAAAATTTGTAGAGGGACACTGTAAATTCCTGGGATGGGGTCTCAGCGCTGGAACCCAGTGATCGGAAGGTGGTGTTTTAGCAGATGTCGGGAGCGGGATTATGCGAGGCGCCGCGACGTCAAAACAAAATGTTCCGCTGGAGTGATGGCACCGTGTACCTCATGGGCGGGCATGCACTGACGGCATGAACGATGAGCATTGAGCCTTACACCGGTGTACAATGCATGCTCTTCGACCTAGTTAGTAGTGGCTTATGAGCTGTGTAGCCATTGGATTCATATGAACAGCGTAATAACCGTCTGTTGTACAGCAACGACTATGACGACATACCAGCAGGTCGCTTCTAAGTTCTGGGTAACAGGTAGGTATGACCAAGTTGGGTGCAGAATTTTTTCGTCATTCCAAGTGTAGAGTAAAGCAGTAAATTTACAGTGAGATTTACACAGAGGTGTAAATGTGAACTGTAAAACTTGAGCCTGTCGCTGACAGGCTGGGACGATGGTGAGCGCTGAGAACGCCCAGATGACGGCATTTCGTCCACGTTTGACCATTTATGTCAACGCATCACCACGAGGCCTTGTAGTGCCACCGTGCCTCATTGATCCATCGTTGAGTCCTTTCCTCTACCCTCTCCCCCTGCAAACCGTTGTGCTAACGTTCATGGACTCATCTGCTGCTATTTCCAGATCGCGGCTGACCTGTTCAAGGTGGCGGGAGGGCCTTCCCTCATTCTATACTGCGTTGATTGGGCCGATGGCATTTTATCACGGGATATCAAGCATCAAGTTTCCCACCAGTTGTCTTCTACACGCCGAAGGAATTGGGCGGTTCATGCGGTCTTGGGATGTTGTCTATGGCCATGTCCTTATCCCCCAGAGTGACTTACGGCGGCGGTCAAAGTGGATGGGCGTTGGAGGTTAGTTTCACTCTTTTACTCCCTGGTGATTACTCATGGTTTTGTTTCATGGTTGCTCACTTCCGCACTGGGATGCTCCTCTTGGACTCTGCTCATGGTTGTCAGAGTACTTGATGTAACATAATGAGGTGAATGCGCAAAACTGGTATCTTACTCTTGAGGATCTAGAGGACAGTTGGGGCAGAGGGTATCCCACGTATCCACGTATCAATCTCTTTCGTAGAAGGATTGTCACATGTAAGTCTATTCGGGTTCTTTCTTGTGATCCTCGACTAATGAGTTCTTTAGTCTTGCTTATGAGTCGTGGCTGGTGTGTGTGCATGGACTGGAAACAGTACCAGCTACCTGAACAGTGAGTCTACTATCTTACCTGTTTTGTGGCTGTTTGACCAAAGTTGATCACAGTAACCCATTCTGGTGGACATCGCAACGTCATGACGGTAAACTGTGGCAGCTCAGCAACTATTGTGTTGACGCCATTGCTGCGTTGGGTGGTGTGGAAGGTATCTTGGAGCATGCGTTCAAGGGAACATACTTCCCGACGTGGGAGGATCTCTTCTGGGAGAAGGTGTCCGGTTTCGAAGAGTCTATGCGATACAAGAAACTCCCCAATGCGCAACGTTCGGGTCTCAACCAAGTTCCTCACTGCCGTTTCACGCTGTGGTGGAGCCCGATGATCGATCGAGTGAATGTCTACGTCGGTTTCCAGGTACAACTTGACTTGACTGATACATTCATGCACGGCAAGATCCCTACCCTCAGGATCAGCTTGATCCAGATCTTCCGGGCCCATTTGTGGCAGCAAGTAAGTCAATTCTTAGCATATAAACATGAGTACTCTCTGAGCGATATCCATAGTTTACGAGAGCATCGTCATGGGCTTGTCAAGCGTTTGATCAAGAACTCAAGCCTTTGCAGATCGACACGGTCCAAAAAATAAACAATTCACCCTCGAAAGAGTTACAAAATGAACGCGTCCTGCATGGACATCTTGTTATTCTTGGCCTACAAGTGGAATATAACCCGATCTTCCTTGGTCACTAACATACATTCTTTCCTTTGCCTGCAGTTTTCTCAAATTGAGCTGATGTGTACCAGAATAAAGATGTTCTGGACGGTACAACAAGTAGCAAATACTGGATCGATGTCCAGCTCCGTTGGGGTGACTTCGACTCACATGATATTGAGCGATATACATGCGCGAAGTCCTTGGACTATGTATGCGTACAGTTTTGTTCTCGTATCCCATCTACTGACTCTCCATCTTCCCTGTCAGGTATCAGACTCTATGAGTATCTACCCGTCCCAGCATATGGCAACTGGTTCGCTGGCATGGAGCCTTTGGTCCAACAATCCATGACAAAAATCATGAAGGCAAACCCTGCTTGTCATGTTTTGCGAGGGTGCATCCGGAAGGGTCTCCAGCTGTCTTCTTCAGAGCCGACGGAACCGTACCTGAATAGCCAGAACTACTCCATTCGAAACGAATATGTAGATCCCCTTGAGGTCCACTTGCTCGACTTCCCCAACATCATCATCAAAGGGTAGCAAGCTTCAACTCCCGTTCCAAGCCTGGATTTAGATGGAGAAGTTCGGTGACCTAATTCTGGTAGGTGCTCCATTACCAACCCTGGTGCCGTCTTTCTAAGTCGGTTCTTGTAGCACGCCACACAACCTCAGATGGTTCTATTCAGTCTGTACGATGATGGGCTGAAGTCTATCTCCAGCCATACTGCGTTCTCTTGTTTCATCCTATTACTTCACGGTTTACACGTCAACAATGAAAAGGCCAAGGTTATCTTGCACCCAGATAAGAACATGATCCCAAAGCCTCACTTTGTGTGGCCATCGCTTTCTGACAAGGAGTGGATCAAGGTCGAGGTTGCAATGAAGGATCTCATCTTGGCTGTGAGTTGGTTCATCCTTAGCATGCAACAGTCGTATTGACAGTGTACAAAGGATTTCGGCAAGCGCAACAACGTTAATATCGCTTCGCTAACTGCCAGTGAGATTCGTGACATCGTCTTTCAGGTCATCTGCATCGATCGTCGCCCAGGGGATGTTCCAGCTGAGGGAGATAAATTGGATGGAGAGAGATGTGCCAGTATTTGGAGGGGGAGCTGAATGTCGACCTGGCAACGTTGAAGGAATTCGAAGACATGGTACACAAGGATTTTGCGGGCCCCGGCCATATCCCATTTATATTCCTTTGCCAACGAAGAAGTCCACCCCACCACCTGCCATCATACCATTTGCCACCCCCACCTGTGGCCTCACTCGTCACCGTCCAACGAGCAATGGTACTCTCCACCCAATGCACAGTGCATGCCTTCACTGCCCTCATTCAACTCCCCCCCAGAGACTCCCTCGCCCTCATAATCTACATCGTCACCTGCCTCATCTGTGTCACCCCCCACCTCAGTCAGCATCAAGGATCTTTCTGCCAAGATCGTGTTGGTTCCACATCGCCGGGGTACTCGAAGCTATCAAAACACGTTCACGAACCACCAACCAAAAGCAAGATGTTTGCCCTTCGCCTCCCCAGCGGTATGGTAATATTGTACATATACACGTCTCACTTGTCAGTTACATCTAGAGCAGGTTTTCTTCTTGACGAAAGAAGCTAGATATTGTCTACGGTGGTGTCACCAACCTGGCCTCGTAACTCCCTATTTAATGGACAAGAATTGCTATGTATACCCCACCTCTACGTCGCGTTTCATTGTTGCACCCTTGGTGCAACAACAGCAATTGGCGGAACTTGAGAAGAGCACCGAGGCACAGGGCCAGGTCACCGCCATTCAGACGTAAGTTGATGCACGCCACATCTTTGAGTAAAGCTAATGCCTTTCCGTAGCCAAACGACTAATGTCCACGGTGACACCATACAGACTGTGACAACTACCAATTACAAACAACAGGTCTTCAGCAGCAAGTCGGACTGGCATGTCCACAAAATCACCTCTACACATCTCTTTCTTCGCCTACAGCACATCTACGTGTCTAATGGCGACGTGAAGGACGACGCTGGATCTTACATATATGTCCTGCCGAAGAACATTCTGTGCGCCTTCATTCCCGCTGCAGATCTTCGGTCCCAGGTAGCTGCATTCCTGTACAGAGTTCCCCCCTCCCCCTGATAACAAACACATCAAGGAAATTAAGGCGATAGCTTGGCCACCTCAGCGTGGAAGCAACAACACTGTTGAACCTCCCTCACAGCTTCCCAGGGACGACTTCTTACTAAAAGACCTTGATCCTCTTGGGTGGATCAAGACTCAGGCGCTCGAGCTTAACCACCTCTCACCTACTGATGTTACGACACATGCCAAGGTGATGGCTGAGCACTCTGAATGTGGTCCATCATCGATATGTATCACCGCCTTGTTCACACCAGGCCCTGTCTTGCTATCCTCATATTCCCTTATTGTACCTGGATTTGCTAGTCGGGTCACCTCACAGCCCCTGATTACAAATCACAGCGCATGTGCATCCAGCCCCTCAAGCCTTTTCAATATGAGCACCATGGGAATTGACGGATTATGGACGGTAAGTCAACCATGCTGACTTGTGTTAAGAGTCAACTAATGCTTCCAGGTTGTTGCACCTGCTGCGAGTCGACGTGCACTGGATGAGTTTGTTGTTAGTGAGGGCTTTCGCCCACTCAATACAGGGGATGCCCCGCAGCTCATGTGTGTTGGATTTAATGCAAGGTAAGGTGCATGCCAAATTGCATCCAGGACATACAAACTGACTTACAATGATCTACATAGCCTCTGGATGCATGCTGCTTGTGATGATAACAATGCGAGCGCCAGTGAATCCCCTGAGATCCAAACCATATTTTATCGCCTTGTCACCATCTCACAGATGTTACTCCATGCCCACTTCGTCTTCAATGGACCGCAAATGCCAAGATGGGCGTGTGGAAAGTACAAGAGTGTACCTCATTTCCTTACACAACGCTTTCAAGAACTACTTTCCGCCTTCGGATTTACCTGGCACAAGGTACGTTCATTGCCGCAACAGCCGCTGCAAGTGCTGATATCCTTCCGAGGCCCCTGGTGAAGCTGAGGCAGAGCTTGCCAAGCTCAATGCCCTCGGTACCATTGATGCCATTGTGTCAGATGACAGTGACGTGCTCGTGTTTGGTGCATCATGTGTTATTCGGAGGTAAGTCAATTTACTGGTTTTCAATGTTAGCAAAGCTGATGGACAATAGCTCCCTGCGACACGAACGTTACGAAGTGGTCAATGTTTTCACTGAAGATGCATTGAAGTATGGTGCCCACCTCAGCCGAGGTGGGCTACTTCTTATTGCGCTTATGAGTCGTGGTGACCGCAGTGTACGTTGTTGGTGTCCTGATCATTATTCACTGACACAGCTTTGACAGGATGGTGTTCAAGGATGTGGTATTGGTATCGCGCACAGGCTTGCCCAGTATGGGCCAGGTGACACGCTCTTACATGCTGCAAACACACTTCCCTTACTTGAATTCATCTCAACATTCCTTGTCGATTGGCGGAAGGAGTTGTGTAGGGTTCTTACCTTGGATCCCCTTGGAATTTTGCAGCGCAAATATTGTGACCTTGCTCATGTCATTCAGGGCATGACTGACTTCCCTCATCCCGTTATCATTGCAGGGCTATTTGTCCCCTTTGACCTCATGGTCGAAGGATGAGCCTGACATTTCCAACTTGGGGACATGTCATCAACCTGATCTGACGGCTATCAGCCAATTCTGTGTACAACATTTTTCTTGGTCCACAGAAGCGGTCCTCAAAAATTTGAGTGGTGTTTGGACTGCTGTAGTCGTTCGCGCGCTCTGTCAGGTAAGCTACCAATGTCGCTACAAGAAAGTCAGCTGATGTTTCCATCAAGCTCCCTCGACCACGTAACATGGCCTTTATGTTTTCACCTGCTGATCTTCACATTGTAACCTCACGTCAGAAGTCGACACCCGCTCAGCCGCTTACTGTGTACAATGTGTCTGTTCGGAATGTATCGCTTCATGCAGCGACCATGTTTGGTATTTCAGGACATGTTGGCACGGCTCAAAAACCTCTAATTGCAGCCCGGCACGTTCACGCTATGGAAATACCAGCCTGTGTGGTTGACTATGGTGCACCCCATCTATCACAGGGCTCTCGAGTCACTGGTCATAAGATGGTGTTGGTACGTGGCCTCGATATCGTGCAGATGGAAACTTGCTAATCTTACCTGCAGACACCAATGCCTCTCGAGAAAGAAAATGAAGTTGGAATTACATATGAGAAGGATAGTGTCATGGATCTCACAGTTTCGGATTGAAAAGTTGTCAGGAGGGTCTTAAATATTGTCGTGGCAATAGTAGAGACGAAGATCTGTATCACATTAGATTTTTCTTGACCTTGTTGATGTCAGACTTTGTGTCATACTCGCATTTCAAATGGTGTGAACCATCTCTTGACTATTCCCAGTACTGAAAACCCCCTGGCTACCTCAACACTCAAACTACGTGCAACGGACATATGATGAGGCAAAAAGCATCTGTCAAGAAACAACCTGTGGTTCCTGAGTCTCCAAACAAGTCCAAGAAGAAGACACAAGGACCGGAGAGCTCGACATTAGAACAGGTTAAGCAGATCTCACAGGAGGGCAAAGACACGCACCTACAGTCCAACCAGACCAAGAAGGCTTATGCTGGACATGTCTGTCGAGGGCACGAGTGGCTGCAGAGCGTCGTTAGTGGTGGAAATGATGCTTCTAGCAGCAGTCTCGAAGACTTCAAGGACCCAGAATTCAAACATGCATTTGAAGACATACCAAATAGGTTCTCTGCCAAGGCACTCTCCTTGTACCTGTCATTGAAAGGGTTCAGCCAAGAGTGGGGTCAGAGCACAGTTGAAGGTGTGCACGCAGCCTACAAAAAGCTGTGGGACAACGCGTGAGTTTCAATTGCCTTATGCTTCAATGAATTAATGTGGCCATGTCATTAGTGATGGTGACACCTACCGTAATAAATGGCATCATAATGATGCATGACAGCGATGGGAAGGGAACCCTGCAAACTCAGCAGATGTTGTGGATATCATGACAGCAGTCAAACACACAATAGGTGCCGAAGGAGCTGACCGTGTGCATTCATCTGCGATGAAGAGAGAGCATATGGATAAGATTCTCATGTGGACGAGATCAACTTGTCCAGAAATTGGAAGCGCATTGAATTTCCTCAGCATCGTGCTAACTAAGGGAAGGGTTTTACCCAGCGCATGTGGCATCAACGACAGCGCAAAGAGGCAGATCACGAAACACCTTCAATTCCTTGCCTTTACTTCCACAGCTTGGACGATCTGGAGCAGGTACAACATTGATTCAGATGTCTATTGATCTGTCTTGGCTTACCAAATAATTTCGGCAGGTGCTTCGAGCTTGTGAAGCTCAAACGCGAAGATATTCAAATGGATGTCTCACAGGCAGACTTCGTCCTTCTCAAATATCTACAGGGAGCAGATGATACCTTAACCGATAGCGATCACGAAGTTTATTACGAGATCCATCTAAAGAATAGGAAAGGATGGCAAAAAAAGACTGACAAGGGTAACCGAGAAATAGACCTACGAAGTAAGTAGCTTGAGATCTGATGCAGCTACTGTCCTAATGCTGCTGCCGTAGGTAATCGTTACAAGATTTACCCACGACCTGACTTAATGTCCTGCGACTCATTCTTCTGGCTGCTCGTTTGGATGAGGTGGCTTGAGTATGCACACCTTGGTTGTCCAATGGCGGATGGAGACTTTGTCTTCCCTGCTATAGGTGCAAATGGAGCTGTGTACCCTGGTGAACCAATATCGCATGATAAGATCCAGAAGTACATCAATGAGGCAACTGCAGGCAGTGGTATTGAAGGCAATTTCATGACGCATTGTTTCCGATGGGGGGAGCACAATATCGGTTCATCCAGGCACATGGAGAAGAGAAATGGGACTTGGATGTGGTTTGATGGTGGGGCAGAGGGCGAGCATGTTGAGTGTCAAGTTTCCTTTCTTGTCTTTTTTCTTTTGACATTGTTACCATTGTACTTGCAGAACTACACCCTGATCCGTTACCTTTTGGACGAACTACATTACTACCAGCACGATTATAGTGACGCATTGCAGCGTCCCCGTCGAAGTGACGCCGATATGTCACTCATTGCTGACCGCGCTCTTCTAGCACCGGCCTCAAGGGAGGAACTTCGCTCCTTCCATTCATCGGTAACCGCAGATTTGAGGGAGATCCGCAATGCAGTCGCAACCTTGGACAACTCTATGTCCACTGTGTGTACCAAGGTTGGGCACATCGAAGACATGCTGGGCAATGTCACAAATTCTCTCTGCAGTCTCACTGAAGCCATCATTACGCACTCGGGCCCCCTACCCAGTGGCCCCCTACCTAGTACAACGGGCATCGGCAATTATTCCCCAGCTTTTGGTACTAGAGGTACGCCATTTGAATTTGCCTCTCTTCATCATTGATTTCTTACTTTGAGTGGACCGTGCATGTGTGACAGAGCGTGCTGCCCTCCCAATGAGCCTACCCGCTCCAAGTCCACCAGTTGTCCCAGCACCACTTGAGAGAAACTGCGTTGGCCCACAACACTTTTCGTTCGCTTGTCCATCTGTGCAACCACCAGTCACCCAGCCACTGCCAGTCGCTTCTGAAAGTAGCTACTCTGAATGCCCAAGTCACGTCGTCATTCCCGACGTGCCCGGTCGTAGGACAAAAATCCCAGCGAGTGAAGGGTGGAGGATCGTTGTCCGACACTGGCTGGAAGGTGACCCGCAGCTCAAATTGTACATTGCCCTCAAGGATTGGCCACCCGAGTATATGCACGAATCCAACCGCAAATGGCAATTGAAGTACAACCAGCGGCGCACTATTGCAACTGAATACCTTGAGCGGTGAGTGCTCACTCCCTCAATTTTCTTAATATCATGTCAATGCTCACTGACATGTTCACTCAGGTACAATGGCAAGGAGGAGGAATTTATTCGGGCATATGGGGATGCCATCAAGAAGGGCATTACAGCGCTCTTCAAAGCCATCACCTGCGCTCGCCAAGAACGAGGACATGCGGAGGTTTGAGCCCGTCATAAGGCTCCGACACAATCTGGACAGGCTTCCCACACCCAGCGGTGATGGCGACCACGACCACCAATCATTCTCATTTTCATTTTGGTTCTTCAACTTGATCGCATCCCCACCAAGCTAGTAGTTCGTAAGATCCTTTTTATTTGCATTCCTGTACCCTATCATTACAATGCTACGTCGGGTTTTCTGTTCCTCTGATCTGAGTCTGGTGATCCCAGAGCGAGCCGCCAAATTGAGTTTTAAGAGCCGCACAACACACGACGACAATCCGTTTTTACGATTCTTGCTGCATGCCTGACCTTTGGCTCACTCAGCCTGAGCCCAGCACCCGTTCCGTTTCGTCGAGCACTCCGTCGATCATGCCTGTCACGGCTCACGCTCACTGATGCTCGCGGACTTACGGCAACGATGCCGTCCCAGCGAGGCACCCCCATGCCGACATGGGCTCCCAACTGTCAGGGTCCCGCCCCCTCTTTCCTGGAAAGGCAAGGCACGTGCCCCCGCTCCCGATCTGGGCTGCAGCGACCGTAAATTTCTCGAGATAAGTAAATTTTCGGTGGCTGCGACCTCGAGATATTTCGCACAGTAAATTTTCCAATTTTGTCCATCTTCTTCGAGCTCGGGAATTTTGACCAGAGCCAGGGCTCATAACCTATAGAAAGGTGGTGGTCTGCACAGGGAAGGTCTAGCCTGAAGGAGGGGAGAAGGAGAGATCTGTAGGGTAACCTCAGTATGCTGGCAAGCTACTATATATTAGTATATACCTGTAGGGTAACTACAAGGTATTAGTAGGTAGGAAAGTGGTTAGTAGGAAAGGTACTCACCCTCAGTATGCTGGCAAGCTACTGAGGGAACTATCACCACTGAAACCATAGGTGCCCAATATGTATTACAGTGTTGAGTCAAAAGTTGTCTTGATGGTACAAGTTGAGAATGGACTATGATGGATTCGAGTAGACTATATTTATGTTCGAACAACCAACAAATGTACATAGTTATCGCACGTCTATAATACTGACAGTCACTCCATATAAGCTTTTCAGAGTGCATGCCGCTTAGGAAACCTTGGGATCATGGAATTGATCTAAAAGAAGACTTCCTGCCCAAAAAGGGAAGACTTATCCCACTCTCTGTTGATGAGCAAAAAGAGGTCGAATCCTTCCTAGATGATCAGCTTGCAAAAGGATACATTCGACTGTCTATTAGTCAACAGACGTCACCGGTCTTCTTTATTCCCAAGAAGGACGGCAAAAAGCGCATGGTACAGGATTACCGCTACATAAACGACTGGACAATTAAGAATAACTATCCGCTACCGCTTATCTCTCAGCTTGTTGACAAGCTCAAGGGTTGTAAACTCTTCACGAAGATGGATCTTCGGTGGGGATATAACAACGTAAGGATTCGTGAAGGCGATGAGTGGAAAGCTGCATTTGTAATGCACAAAGGGGCTTTCGAGCCACTTGTTATGTATTTTGGTCTCTGTAATTCACCCGCGACATTCCAAAAAATGATGAATGAAATCTTCCACAATATGTCGGATGTCTGCGTGGTGTATATAGATGATTTCATGATCTTTACGAACACGGACGATCAGGACAAGCATGATAGAATCATGTTAGAAGTTTTGAAACGGTTGTGAGATAATGACTTGTTTGTCAAACCCGAGAAGTGTCGCTTTCGAGTCACTGAAGTTGATTTCCTCGGAATGATAGTCTCTCGTGACAGGATCAAAATGGATCCTGAAAAGGTTAATGCTATTTTAAAGTGGCCTGAGCCAACGAACGTAAAGCAGGTTCGCGCGTTCCTGGGCCTTGGCAACTTCTATCGGCATTTTATTAAAGATTACGCAATCATGGCTAGACCCATGACGGACTTGACGTGTAAAGACACTGTATTTAACTTCAGAGAAAAGGAACGCGCAGCATTTGAAGCCTTGAAGGCCGCCTTTACTTGTGCTCCGGTACTGCAGTACCCCGACCAAGACCGCGAATTCCGCCTGGAAACAGATGTGTCTGAGTTCACCATCGGGGGAGTAATATCCGTGAAGTGCGAAGACGGCGAATTCAGACCCGTCGCGTACATGTCACACTCTATGACACCTCCTGAACGAAATTATCCTATTCACGACAAAGAGATGCTGGCCATCATAAAAGCAACTGAGGCCTGGCACCATTATCTTGAAGCCACTCCTTACGCTTTCAAGATATACACGGACCATCACAACTTAACGTATTTCACAAAGTCGCAAAATCTCTCTAAGCACCAAGCGTGCTGGCAAATGTGGATGACACACTTTAATTACTCGCTTATCTATAAAAAAAGGAACCCAGATGCACGTTGCAGATCCGCTTAGTAGGCGATCGGACTATTACGTCTCTAGTTCTGAAGATAACAAGGATCAGACCTTGTTAAACCCTGTATCTATTAAGTCAATCGACGTCACTGATCAGACTTATGAAGAGCGTCAGTCGCTCGTCACGGATTTTCATGACACTCCCGTTGCTGGTCATAAAGGAGTAAAAGCTACTTATAACGCGCTCAGGAAGCATTATACATGGAAAGGAATGAAGGAACAGATTCAGACCTACGTAAAGCACTGTCAAAAGTGCCAACAATCCAAGGTATCGAATCAAAAGACTTCTGGAAGTCTTGTTCCTCTGCCCACTCCTAGTAGACCGTGGCTTGACGTCACAATGGACTTTACCGAGATGCCGGAATCCCTCGGTTACAATTATATATTAGTGGTCATCGATCGGTTCTCAAAGGAGGTTGTATTTGTACCTTGCACCAAAGAGGAAACCGCACTGTCGACTGCTGAGTTGTTTAGGGATCATGTCTGGTGTCAGCATGGTCTTCCCTCTTCCGTGGTGTCCGACTGTGGATCGGTCTTTGCAAGCAACTTCCTGGGGGAGTTGTACAGACTCTTAGGCGTAAAGCACAAAATGTCCACTGTGTTTCACCCGCAGACCGATGGTCAAACAGAGCGATTCAATCGCGAAATTAATCAGTATCTCCGAACTTACGTAAACGATCGCCAGAATGAATGGGCCAAGTGGATCAAGATTGCCCAGTTCGTTTGGAACAATACCGTTTCGGAAGTAACCACTGATTCCCCGTTTGGAATTACCCAGAGTTATTCCCCTCGAATGGGTGTAGAACCAGTTGAGACTGTAGCCCCAGCGGCTAAGGACTTTGCTGCCATATTTAACAAAGTCGTTGAGTCTTCTGAGAAGGCCAAACGTAATATGAAGCTTCAGGAAGATAAGCACAGAAATCCTGCCCCGGACTATGCTGTAGGCCAGCAAGTATGGCTTTCTACGGACAACCTTCAGATGCTGAATCATGCTTCTAAGAAGCTTACTGAAAAATGGATTGGTCCTTATGAGATCACTCGTGTAACACCGAACGCGGTTGAGCTTAAGCTCCCAAAAACTCTTCGGATTCACCCAGTTGTGAATGTGTCTCAAGTTAAGCCTTATTTAGGACCTCTTCCTGGACAACCTGTGTCTTGGCCCGGTCCAATACATGTTTCAGAAGAGCGCAATGAAGAGTACGAAGTGGACTATATTGTGGCTTCTTGTGTTCATAAAAGGCAGCTCCAGTACCTAGTACACTGGAAAGGATACGAAGAACATGAGAGAACCTGGGAACCCTCGTTGAACTTGAAGAATTCTCCTCTGGTAGTCGAGCGCTTTTATCGAGAAAATCCCTCCGCTCCTCGAAAGCTTTGTATGGCCCAAGCGGACTTTGACTCGTTATTTAGTCGTATCCCCAAAAACCTTACGGTTTGCAACGCTCAGTTCTGCAGTCTGGAATCCTGCACCTGAGGGGGAGTAGTGTAACAGTCCAACTTTTTATCTTATCTAATCTGTGATTAGATAGCAGCTTATCTTATCATAGTGTACAGCCATATCTTATCTACCTTAGTCTAGACCAGTACCTCGTGCTGTACACACTGCTTTCCTTGATGTCATCCCGCATAGCCTTAGCTCCACCATGACATCACTAGCATAGCATTGCGCAGTACGTAGCCTCATGGATAGCCTTGCGTAGCCCTCGTGTAGAGTAGTATATATACAGTGCAATCCAGCACCCAGAGGCTCCCCATTCGAGCTCATCTTGGGTTATTGCCCTAGTCCTCGTGTCCTATTCTCTCAGAGCCCCAGTGTGTAGTAGGGTCCTTGGTGTTTTCGCCTAGGGTCGTCTCATGAACGCAGAGCGTCCATCCCACAATGGTGTCTTTGGCCTCGGGGTAAGTGGCTTCTTGCCTGAGGTGGGCATGGCGGAATTAAGGCCAGCATGGCCAGAGGGGGGAGGCTTTTTTCAATGACACACAGTTAGAATTATTCAGAGTATAATAATAATAATACTCACCACCGGAATTGGCCCAAGCGGTCCAGAGTCATTGATCTAATCTCCATCTCCTCCAAAATCCATCTCCTCTGCATCCATACCCACATCTCCTTGATCCAGGGCTGCAATTTGGTCATTGATCTCCCTCATCGCCTCATCTTCATCTAACTGCCTTTCTCCAATATCATCGCCTGGAAATGTGCCATCTCCAGCTAGTTCATTGTAGGTAGGGTTGGAATCATTGTCTTTGGGTGCATCTGCATCCCCCCCCCATTCTGTTATGTAATGCCCCTAGGAGGCTTTCAGCATTATTCACATTCAGGTCAGAGGATACAAGATTGGGATCAAAAGATGGTATTCCCTGCCATATCGTGTCAAGATCATCATAGAAAGGATATTTTGTATGGATCTCAGCTTGCAGAAGGCAATATCAGTGATGGAATTGCATCGTAGATTGAACATACCTAAGAGATTCAGATGAGCAGTCCCCGGGACTACACCCTGTCCAGTGCTCGTTAAGCGTGTACACTGATTGCAATATAACCTTTTTAACCTGGGGGGAAACGGTCAATCAGTAGAGGTTACTAACATACAAAGGATATGGACTCAGCTTACATTGACAACTGATTGCTCAACGAAGTACTAAATCTCCCTGGGTCCGAGGTATACACGGTGTCACACACCAAACAGGTTTGGTACAGTGAACATGGAAGATAACGTCAATATCAAACGATCCTGATGCGAAGGATGAGCACGATGGAGCCTCATCGTAGCCATCTATCACACAAGAAGACTATTCTGATGCAAGAGACGACTGCCAACATCTAGCAGTCATCACTCGCACAAGAACCGCCAAGAAGCAGAAGAAACTGAAGGAATAACGTCCATTATGGTATGAGAAAGGAATGCAATCTACTGCAGTCCAACTCCCATACAAGAATGAGCAAAGAAGCTGAAGAATTGATGGAGAAATGAAGGAAAGAAGAGAAGAAACGATATTAGCGCTCAAATGTCATTTTTAGGCACCCAGTGCCAGCATTCCGATATTTTGAATAGCTCCACCATTTCCAAAGCTATCAGGCACGTGACTATACCGTCAGAGAGCCTGGAGCATGGTCTATCTGCCTGTCAAGTTCCGACGTGGATCCATTCATTTCCCACGGAGATATTCCCCCCGCAATCCAGACATTCATCTCATCAGTCACTATGGAGTCCGTATTTTCTCTGGATCATTTCTCTGCTATTGCTGCAGATCTCCACTATGTCCTGCTCTTAGGACAGCCTCTCCCAGAGTTCCCGTGCAC
>Ga0307518_10001358_pt1 | contig 18190 bp, 14 predicted proteins | sample 25_EM_MG_FD_203889 | JGI IMG/M metagenome (GOLD analysis project Ga0307518, IMG submission 203889) | Populus trichocarpa ectomycorrhiza microbial communities from riparian zone in the Pacific Northwest, United States - 25_EM | ecosystem: Host-associated > Plants > Roots > Unclassified | place...
CAGCTTTTATTGAGGATAGAATCAAAGTGAATGTTTAACTCTCTCTTTTTCAAGGGAGTTTCGTTTCCTCTATTGAAAGAGGAAAGTGAAGGATTAGAAAAAAGAGTCCTGTTCTTTGGATGGAAATACTGGATCTCATGTCATTTATAACGTCTTCGTTGGTGGGACTCGGATTTCTTGTCTCTTCCTTCTGAATTTTTCGATCTTGGACTCTCATGTTAAATTAACAGCATGTTTAAACTGAATTTCATGTGAAATTTAATTATAAATTTTATATATGGAACAAAATATTAAATCATTTAATTATATTTAATTATATTGTTTAGAATACATGTGGAATTAAATTAAATTAACAATCTTGTTTATTGTACCCTTAATTTAAAATTACATGGTATATCTTTTTAATGAATAATCTGACATTGTAACTAAGAAAAATCACGAAAAGAAATGCATGGGCTTAGCAATTTTTTTCCTGTTTTTAATTGGTGTTTTTATCTGTTAAAAGGCAAAGATGGTAAAATGGCCAAGTGCCAAAATTAAGAAGAAGAAAAAATATCATGTCATTAAGTTCACGCTAGATTTTTCAAAAAAATTAATTAGAATTTTTGTTTTTTAAAAAATTGAGAATAAAAAGACTACAATCAAAAAATAAAAAGAAAAAAAGAAAAGTGAAACCCTTTTTCATCATTGAAGAGAAAAAGAGAAGAAATCATGCGTAGAGGTCGAGGAAAGGGGAAAGGAAAAGAAAGAAAAAAAAAATCACTAGAGATGCATCGAAGTTGCATTGCCACCATGTGCTGCCATAAAAGGAAGTTGGTCAAGATGATTCCAATGGCACAACTAAGGCCACCATCAGAGCTTAGAGAAAATTGCATGCACCTTCCCAAGACAACCTTCCTCACATATTAGTGCAAATGTTACCCTTGTTAGACACTTTTTGCCCTCTTCATTCAATTTATTTAATGATTATCTAATAAATCTTCAATTCACTTGGGCCCAATCGTGGAGAGAAGAATGCTAGAGAAAAAAGAAAAAGATAAATGGGTCAACCGGGTTAGCTCACTATGGTCGTGTTCATGACTTGATGCGATCCTGGCTACGACATCAAATGATCCATTATGAGTGTTCATTGAGTCTATTCTAAGGCCTAAAATTAAGTGGTCCAAAAGGAGTTTAATAAGCTAAGTCAAGAGGCTTGGGTTAAAAAGGCTTAAATATGTCAGTCTGGACCTCTTGTCTACTTTTTAGGTCTTAATTGGATGCTATTTCAATTGTGTTGGAAACTAGATATTTGTAACTTTTCAATAATATATTGTAATCTCACTAATTCATCCGAATGAAAGAGAATAACGTATTTGAAGTTGGGTCTAGAATTTGTCAGTAAAGTGCAAAAACAGAAAAAAAAAATATTGTTTTTTTAAGAGGTATGGATTCCATTCACTACAAGGAACCTTTAATGCTATTGGGGACTTATGTGGCACCCTTTGACTTACTTATTTTACAATGATTTTATATCAAACAAAAAGAATTAATTGATCATAAATTAATTCTTATTTTACAAAGAGCTTTTGTTTAGCAATGATTCTTTAACAATTATTTATCTTCGGTATTTTTCACTATTATTTGTGAAAAAGAGTGAAAAATAATCTAAGACTATTGTTTGACTTGCTTTTATTACTTCAAACCTTATTTTAACTAGTTTGGGTTTTTATTTAAATTGAGTGCATGTCTAACCCATTAGTTCTAGGCATAGTTTTAAAACCCAGCCCGCCCCAGCCCAGGGGGTGGACCTGGGACACGGCCGACCTGGGGCTGGAACCGGGTCGGGTTAAAGAAAAAACAGGGGAAGGAAAAACCTGGTGTGACCCGGCTAAGCCGGCAACCCGATTGACCCGGAAATACCCGGGCAAAAACTCGGTTGCAATCTGTTGACTTTTTTTTACTAAAACGATGTCATTTTGATTTTTTTAAAAAAAGAATTAACCCGGTCAAAACCCGGAACCCGGGCCTTGAACCGTGCCGGGTCTAAAAACTATGGTTTTAGGGTTTACTTATAAATAATCTTATATAATGATTTTTATTCAGTTTTGACAATAAAAATATATTGTGTCTGTATGTGGTGAGTGATTCTTATATTTTAATTCTTGATTAAACTACTCAAATTTATTGAAGGATTAACTAATCTTTGTGGTTTTTTCTATACATCTTGGTCATGTCTTGATATAGGCATAGGGTAGGAGTGGTCTTTTTTATAGTCTTGGTTTCAGAACAAGGTTCTTGCTAGGTTAAGCTCAAATTCAAACATGATCTTAGCTTTTTTGGGAGGAAATTAATTTATCTATGGGTTCACGAATCCTTATATATGTAGGGTTTGCATCATGACCCGAGTTATGAATTTCAAGGGTTAACCAAAATCGATCCAAAATGTCACAGTCTCAATATATTTTTTAAAAAATATTATCTTGAATTAAAAAAAAAAAACATCAAACCATGTTGTTGCTGCCCAATTTTTGACCCATGTTTTGATAAATTTTCAAAAAAAAAATTAAGGGTTTACATGTGACAATAAATAGAGCATTAGGGCTAATATTAAGGAAGCAATATGTAAATGAGATGATTATTTAATCATATATAATTACTGCAATATAAAATACCATAGATATATGATTTGATTCGTGTTGGTTATGGAAAATAATCACCGCAATATAAAATACCATATATATAGGATTTGTTGGTGCTGGTTATAGAAGACAATCTCTGCAATAATTATTGCAATATTTCCTTAAATAGCACGTGTAGAGATTTTCTATATAAGTGAACCTCCAACCATATGCACTAGGAGGGAGAAAAATTTACAAAAGGGGAGCAATTTAGAGATAAAAAATAAAGGGCAACCACAAAATCCTAAACCTAATTTTTTCTCCCGACTGAAACCAAGCCGCCGCCCCCATCTTTCTTTCTTTTTTCCTCTCCAAGCCAGCCACCAGCAGCTCCCCCGACTTTGGAGATTTTGGTCACAGAACCCCCAAGCCTCAAACAGTCATCCCCGCTCCTTTCCCTCTCATTGCCTCAACAACACAGAGCCACCCCCATAAACCCATATCAGCCGAAGACAACCCCTCACCCTCTTTCTTTCCCTCACCGTCGCTCTCCCTTGCAGCCAAGACAACACCACCGTCCACCACCCGGCCTCTCTTCCCCGATCTGTCTTCCTCTCATCTTCAAGTCCTAGCCAACAAACCAGCCCCATTTCCCTTTCTTTTTCCCCAACTCCCAGAGCCAGAGAGGGACTCTTCCCCATCGCCATTTTTCAGCACCCGAAGACCGGCTCCTTCCTTCTCCCACAGACTAGCCACCCGAACACCCCCACTTCCACATACCTTCCCCTTCTCGGCCACAGATCTTCCCTCTCTCACAGAACCCAGGTCGGTCTTCCACCACAACTCAGCCTCCCTGCTCACCGGCTTCCACAAAATCCACCCGAAAGACAGCCAAGAAAGGGCGAAGGGGCAGAAAACCGAGACTTTAATGGCACCGATCTCCCAGCCATGGAAGTGGTGGGCGACATTGCCGGTGTAGAAATGAAGGAGGAGAGGAGAAGTAACCGATCTAGCCATCCATACGTCTGGCCTGTCGGCAGCGCATGCACTAAACCCGACTCCAGATCAGCTCATCGGAATGAAAAGCATAAGAAAACCAATCTACAAAAAAACTTAAAACAGACTGCTTGTGTTTCTCTTTTCTTGTTGCAGGTCACGGTGAAAGCTACCACAGGCAGGGAAGAGAAGAGAGGAGGAAACCGTTCAGACCCCCCTGTCTGTGTGGATTCTTGCAGTGGCGCGTGAACCCACGTGCCACCACTGTTCAAATGCCAGAAACCTTCCAGCCACTATTCATGCAGTTGCAAAAGGCCTTCCCTGCAATTCTTGTAGATTTTCAGGGTTTATTTTGTAATTTTTGAATTGTATTTGATTTTTTTTGAATTTTTGTTATTTTTTTAATGTAAAAGATAATGTATGAGAAAAACATAATAAAAACAGATGTGTGTGTGTTTGTATTTTTTTTTATGTATGTTATTGAATTATAAAATAAAAAAGACAAAAAAAATGAATTTAATGTTTTAATTTGTATATGACCGTCAAGTATCTAAAGGACAAATAAAATCATGTTGTATTTCCCGTGAAAATATAAGAACATGTAGATATATTCTGGGATTTAATATTTGATTTATTAAAGCCTTAAGAATTTGACTAAAATGTTTAATTGCGATTAACTGTGATGTGTTTTTTACAAAGAAAATATAAAAAATATTTTTTGTGTGTTGCATACGGCCAATACCCTAACATATTTTGAATTTCCTCTTTTTTTAAAAAAAAAAAACAATATTTGAAGTTTAAAAAAAATGTGTTTTAACATGGATTTCTTCAACACAAAAAAATTATTTTCTTGCATTCTGGATTTTACAACATGTTTGCAAAACTCCAAAGGGTGTTGGCCAATATTCCAAAAAATACAAAAATCTTATTTTTGGGGGAATTCATCTATTATCCACCGCTAACATTTGGATAAAGAAATCCCAAAGGGATGAATATACAAAATATTATTTGGAATAACTTGTTATTATTCGCTGTTAATGTTTGGATAAAGAAATCTCAAATGGATGAATATCCAAAATATAATTGGGAATAACTTGTTATTATTCGTTGTTAATGTTTGGATAAAGAAACCCCAAGTGGTTAATATCCAAAATATTTTTCTAGGAATAATAAGTCATCACACATCATTGAAAGAAGCCTTGATTATAATTGAGGACATTTGAATTTTTGACTCCACGGTTTATGAGCCGTGAGAGTATGAAACACTAAGGCAAAAATAGGCTTTTAAAGTGCCCTGAATTTCTTTAGATTTCTAAATTTTTGTCCCTCCTTCTTGCGATTTACGAGTTGCAAACTCTTGAAATACTAAGGTAAAAATGAGCTTTTAAAGCACATGGAATCTCCTTGGATTTCTATCTTAATAAATTTAGTTTGAATCAAACACAGATTTCAAGAGATCTGCATTGGTTCTCCTTGGTACTTTGTAGACATATCTAAAGGTGTGATCCATATTGGTCAAGGGTTCTTGCTTTTAGACTTTGAACCCAAATCCATTCATCATAGCAAACCTATCCTAGGAAAACTAATTAAGAGAACACCAATACCATAGCAATTATAAGGCAAACAAAACACCAAGCAACTTACCTTAGGTAGGGCGTACTAAAGGTGCTTATACCTTCCTTTTACGCAACCAGTCCCTTACCTTAGAATCTCTGAAAGACCAATTAGGGTTCCTAGTAACCATAATACTAGATGGTGACTCCCTTATCACAAAAACAAATAACCTGAAATCAACCGAGGGTCGCCGCGATGCAGCGCTCCGCCGCAAGGGTGCGACAGGATGGCGACTCCATAGGGGACCCTAGGACTAGGCTTGGTAATTTGTTTCTTTATGCTATGTATTGTTGGTTTTTGTTTTTTTTATATGAATGATACTTTGTTTAAAAGCTTTAGCATGCATTTTTACATTCTGTCATACATGATATAGTCATTCATCACTTTATTATTATTATTATTATCTTTTCGAAGGCACACCATTAAATTTTAAGTTAAGTGGAGGACTAGCAGCTTGCCTATGACTTGAGTCAAGGTTTAAGTTTGTGTAAACCCCAACTCTTTGCTGAGTGTTTAGACTGATAGTGATTGGTACACGTGACATCCCACTATCTGCTGAACCCCCATATTGCCTTTATGAGGGTGATTACTGGGACAACAAGAGACCCTTTTTAGAGACCAAGTAGTAAACCTACCCTATGTCTCACGTAAAGGAACTAGAACCTATCCTTAGGGTGTATGCTCCATAATATCTTTTGCATCAAAACAAGTCTAACCCTAAGGCATCTTGAATTGCAGGACTTGTGAATGAAATGGCCACCATTGCTAAATTTTCCATCATAAAATATGGGAAAAATTCTGAACTGTCACAATTGACTGAAAGAGATGCCTTAGAAGCGATGCTAAGAAGCTGTCACCAATCAAAAACCTGAATTGCATTATGAATGAGGTGAACAAGTTAACGACTCACTTTCAGAATGTGGATAAGGATGCATTTTTTAGAAAATATAGACGTTTGGTGGAAATTGCAAGGGTAGAAGTTTTAAGCCCAGCTGTACAAGCCTTAGTTCACTTTTGAGATCAAGACTACCGGTGTTTTTCTTTTGGAATCATAGACCTATGTCCCACTATGGAGGAATATGGGATGTTGACTGAGTTTCCAAACAATCTGTATAGGATTTATTTTCCTTTGAGATCTGACAAGATCATCCCGGAACTGTCAAAACTGCTCAGAACTCCAACTTGGAAAAGTTTTTGGAAAAGAATGCTATCGATTTGAAATGGAGGATGCTAGAAATTGAACTGGAAAAGAAGTCAGGATTAGAAAAAGAGAGATTGATTGCCTTGGGCATATTTGGCCTTGTGTTGTTCCCAAGCCAAACGGGTGTAGTGAGTTTGGAGGCTGCTGCTGCTTATGTAGAGTATAAGAATACACAAATCAATCCAGTGGCTGCTATTTTAGCTGAAACCATCTTGACACTTAACAAAAAAGGAGCAATGAGATGTTGCACATAGTTGTTGCATATCTGGATGGTTAGCCATATTGAAACAAAAAAGCCTGTCTTCAACAATTTTTGGTGGTTCACCCAAAGACCCCTGAAGTTAGTAGAAGAATAAGAATGGGGAGATCTAGACAACCAAGGTTAGGTTGACAAATTAGAAGGTTTGCCTAATAGTGATTTCAAGTGGAAAGCCCCATGGGTAATGACAATGAATGTCTTGATGAGTTGTGGACAAAGACGTTGGGTGCCATTGGTAGGGATTACATGTTATGTGAGTTATGCTCCTGACCTTGTGGTAAGGCAACTTGGGGGCATGCAGTTTGTTCCAAGGACTATGAGAATTGCTCAATTCTTTTGTTTGTTCAAAGATCCCATTGCACAAGAAGTTTTGGAGATCATCAAACAAGATTGGAAGCATCTGGTTTTGGTTGAGATAGAAGGTTTAAAGGATCCAAGTGCAAGTGAAGGATATGCAGATGGAGAGACTTAGTTGCTTCAGCCATGCCTTGTGTAGGAGTCAAATCTCCTCAAACTGTAGAAGAGCCTATTAAGAGGAAAAGGGTAAAAAATGAAGAGGAGTTGAAAAGACAAGTGGAAAAACTTCGGATAGAGTTGAGCAAAAGCAGAAAAGACAATGCAATGTTGGAAGAAATAATGCTGGGAAAGAGATAAAAGGAGATCATTTCTAGATGAGCAAATACAATCTGGAGATGCGAGAATAACAAAGCTTGAGTTAAAGCTGGGTGAGGAGAAGATTGTTAGGGAAAAAAGTGAGAAGGAGCTAGGAAGGATGAGTTTGGATTGGATGCAAAGTTGCTCTGAACTTGAAGCAATGTAGATTGACTTTAACGATTGTAAAGGAAGTGCAGAATATTACCAAGAAAAATTTGCACAAGTTCAGTTCGAACTGATGGATAGGATTGGGAAGTTGAGGATTTAAACAAGAAATATATGGAGTTGGAAAGCCGTTCCACGAGGATTGCAAAAGAAAGTAAAAGGAAAGGTTTTGAGGCTGTTGAAGCAGAGTTAGTGGTTAAGAAGAATGAGATAAAAGTTATGAGGATAGAACTTGACAAGGAATGCGAAAAGGTGAAGTATTTAGATGAGAAGCTAGCAACAATGGAAAAACACAAGGATCAAATCGACACCAACAACACTGCTTAGAACAAAACCAATATATTGCTCATAGAAAAGATGACCAAGACATATGAGCAAATAGACAAAGTTGTTGCACATGCTCGGATCATTAGAATCAATGCGCGAAATGTGGGAGGGGAGATCATTCGCTATCGCCGAAGCCTTGCTGAAACCGATGCCTTTCTAGGGAAGATTGAGAACCGCGGCTTTGCCTTTTTTACCTTTGGCCAGAGAGTTTGTGGAGGAAATGGATTAACATAATTTTGTATTTCCTTTTTATTTCTAAACGTAATAAACTTATCAAGCATTAATGAAAAGGGCGATGACCCATCTTTCTTATGCAAAATCTGTCTCTTGGTGAATATGATTCAAACAAACGACTCGAAAGGCAGTACTCCTAGCAAAGCAATGTGACAAGAGAACCTATGTTTATAAGGTGGTGGCTATTATTTGTTCACAAGAAGGTTGCATCTATACCCAATATACAAAGCATTCTTATCACAATCATGCATTTTCTTATACATCTATGCACGCATCTACAGACCTAGAAACATAGGTTCCCCTTTCTAGAATCCACAACACTCGACTAAGGAAAAGGATGGAAATAAAGAAAGGTCACACCTAGAAGCTCAGTACCAAAAAGAGCTTGAAGAGGTTCAGAATGATGTTGCGCACCTAATCGGTTTGCTCGAGCAAATGTTTTAAGCCAACCTTTTTCCTTTTAATGAGATCATGCATTTTCAAAATGTTTTAATATGCATTTACACATTAGTTTCCACTTTCAAAAACCCTGAAAGTGAATTTTCCACAAACAACACGCATTTTATACTGAGAATGAATGGCCAAACTTAGAGGAAGAGGAAGAATGGGAGGAAAATAACATTAGGGAATTCATAAAATTAATAAAGCAGTGTGAACAAGCTTGGAAACCTGCTAAAGAGGAACTTGAAACCATAGATGTGGGTAACGAAGAAATTAAGAGAAACAACTAAAGATAGGGACTATGATTACTCCGAGATTATGTAGATGTTTTTGTTTGGTCCTATGAGGATATGTCTGGCTTAGATACGGATACCGTAGTACACAGGGTACCGCTGGTAGAAGGATACAAACCAATTAAGTAAAAGTTGGGAAGAACGCATCCGAATGTCTTGATCAAGGTAAAGATAAAAATTGAAAAGCAGTGGAATGTTGGTTTTCTAGAAGTAGTCAAGTATCCACAATGTGTGTCCAACATAGTGGTAGTACCCGAAGAGGAAGATAAAATCAGAGTTTGTATGGACTTTAGGGACTTAAACCGGACTAGCCTTAAAGACAAATTTCCTCTATCACACATAGATATGTTAGTTGACAATGCAGCTTGTAACTCCATATATTCCTTTATGGACGGGTTTTCGGGCTACAATTAGATAAAAATGGTGCAAGAGGATAAGGAGAAGAAACCTTTGTAACACCATGGAGAACTTTTTGCTACAAAGTCATGCCATTTGGGTTAAAGAACGTTGGGGCCACCTACCAAAGGGCCATGGTAACTCTATTTCACGACGACATGATTGCTAAATCTAGAGAGGAAGAGAATCATATCAAAATATTAAAGGAATTATTTGAAAGACTAAGGAAGTACAAGTTGAGGCTTAACCATGTAAGGTGTTCATTCGGGGTGAAATTTGGGAAGTTGTTGGGATTTATGATGAGTGATAAAGGGATAGAAGTGGACCCTAATTAAGTAAAGGCTATTTAATCTATGCTAACTCTTAAGACCGAGAAGGATGTAAGAAGGTTCTTGGGAAGGTCGAATTACATTGCTCGGTTTATATCCCAATTATCCACGACTTGTGACCCAATCTTCGATTGTTAAGGAAGAAGAATCTCAGAATTTAGAATAAAAGTGTGAAGAAGCTTTCGAGAAAATCAAGCAGTACCTACTAAATCCACCCATATCTATCAAGCCGAATTGCAAAATGGCAAGTTCTACTGGCTGAGTATGACATAATATATATTATAAGGAAAGCCATGAAAGGGTGTGTCATCGCCGATCACCTAGCTAACCATGCTATGGAAAATTATGAGCCGTTAAACTTTGATTTTCCTGATAAAGATGTGCTTTCAGTCGAGGAAGGGAAATCAGATTGGTGGATTATGTACTTTAATGGTGTTGTGGTAATGGAGTGAGGGCAATGCTAATCTCTCTTGATAAGAAACAGTATCCGGTTTGAGTTAAGTTGCAGTTTGGTTGCACTAACAACACAGCTGAGTATGAAGCTTGCATTCTCGGTTTTATAAGCTGCATTGGAGCTAAACATCAGAAAGATAGATGTGTATGGAGACTCAATGTTGATAATTTGCCAAGTAAAAAGGAAAATGGCAAACCAAGGACGAACAATTAAGACCTTACCGAGAATACCTGTCTAAATTAGTCGGAGAATTTGAGTTAATAGAATTCACCCATCTAGGAAGGGAAGGAAGCCAGTTTGCTGACGTTTTGGCCACACTAGCTTATATGGTTAGAATAGATTTTGGACACAAGGTACAACCGGTACATATGGATATCAAGAATAACCCAGCTCATTGTTACTCAGTCAAAATCGATGGAAACCCTTGGTACTACAATATCAAAAACTTTTTACAAAACCAGGCATATCCCATGGGGGCATCCAAAATAGATAAGAAGACCTTGAGAAGGTTGGCTATAGATTTTTATCTTGATAAGGAGATTTTGTATAAGAAATCATCCGATGGGACTTTGTTGAGATGTTTGGATGAAGTTGAGGCCAAAGACACATTACATGAAGTCTATGAAGGGATTTGCTCAACCTATGCTAGTGGACACATGATGGCTAGAAAGATACGAAGGGCTGATTACTTTTGGATGACATTAGAAAAGGACTGCATCGACTATGACAAAAAATGCCATAAGTGCTGGGTGTACAGTGATAAAATCAACGCCCCTCCAGTTCCTCTGTTTAACTTGACATCTCCATGGCCCTTCACAATGTGGGGAATTGATGTGATTGGGCCTGTCAACCCAAAAGCCAGCAATGGTCATGGGTTTATTCTCGTGGCTATCGACTACTTTACAAAATAGGTAGAAGCCAGGTCATTTGCTCATGTGATGCAAAAAAAAGGTGATGAAGAAATTTATCGAAAGAAATTTGATCTATCGATATGGTTCACTAGAAAAGATTATAATTGATAATGCCTAGAACTTCAATGGCAAGATGATAATAGAACTCTGCGTTAAATGGAAAATCAAGCATTCCAATTCCTCACCATATAGGCCAAAGATGAATGGTGCGGTAGAAGCTGCTAACAAGAATGTCAAAAAGAGTATTTAGAAGATGGTGGTCACCTATAAAGATTGACATAAGATGTTGCCATTTGCTCTTCATGCGTACCGCACCGTGGTCCGAACTTCAAGAGGAGCCACCCTGTATACTTTGGTATATGGAATGGAGGCGGTGATGCCTTTAGAAGTAGAAACCCCCTCATTAAGAGTATTGGTAGACTCTGAGTTTAGAAGAGGTGGAATGGGTAAAAGTTAGATATGAATAGTTGAATCTAATAAGTGAAAAGAGGATAGCTGCAATCTGTCATCATCAAGGATGGCCAAATCATATGATAAGAAGTTCCGACCTCGAGGATTCCACGAAGGAGATCTTGTACTGAAGAAAATATAGCCTTTACCTGGAGAAGATTAGAGTAAATGGGCGCCAAACAATGAGGGCCCTTACGTGGTAAAGAAAACGTTCTCGAGAGGAGCTTTATTGTTATCTAGAATGGATGGAGAAGATCTTGTTAAACATGTGAATGTTGACTCTATAAAGAAATACTATGCTTCCCGATCAATAAAATAAAGTTCAGCCATGAATTCTCTCTATAAAGAACATTTTCTTCATAAAGCGCATGATCTCATAGCATTCAAAATCTTTTACTTAAAAGAACTGTTTTTACACATGACTAAGGAGATGATTCCATCAATTCTCAAATTGGAGGGATCCAAACCAAATTTAAACCTGATAGGTATTGCACACCATACTGGGGGCAAAAGTGCACATAGGGGTCTATAGTGAACCAAAGCCCAAAGGGGTATATCATCATAGAACTTCTGAAACACCTTTTATGAGAGTTGCTTAAAACAAAATATGATGATTGCATGGAAAGTTTTAGTTTTCATGAACAAAACCAAATTTTTTGAGTTTTCCTCTTAAAAATAATTTCTCAAAAATGGAAACGGCAATTAAAGCATTGGCAAAAGTATAATACAAAGCAACGTTCAATGAAGTAAGAAAGGGCCTCATAAGCAACTAGAGATCTCTTCACCAAGCATAAAAAGGATAGGAAATATAGCACGTGGAGCATATTCCAGTTCAAGAGGATAGGTCGGGCAAACAAATGGAAACAGGAGCTTGAAGAACTTTACAATGCAAAGGGGGGGACCTATGTTTCCAAAAATAGGTAACAAAAACATGCATGCTATATTATCATAACATTAACCTAGCCAAATAGTTCCAAGTTTTTGGGAATCGCTGAGATACAGAATCTCAGGTCAACAGAACTATGGAAAAGAATATGAATTGTGAACCAGCACTGCTTCATTCCTCGAGGTAAGATAATTTCTTTTGAAATTCAAAACGGGTAAGTCACCCGATATTGAGACCATAAAAAAAAAACATGGAGTTTTTCTATATATATAATAATAATAATAATAAATGAAGTTTTTCTTAAAAGCTTAAGATGGGCTGGTCACCCGATATTGAGACCATTTTTTAGAAAAAAAACATGGAGTATTTCTAAAAATCTTAAGATAGGCAGGTCACCCGATATCAAGGCCATTATTTAGAAAAAGTGTGGAATTTTTCTAAAACAATTTGAAAATAGAAAGGTCATCCGATATTGAGACCATTCCCTAGAAAAAGCGTGGAGTTTTTCTAAAAATAAAAAAATAAAAAATTCTTTGAAACGGGTAGGTCTCTAGATATTGAGACCCCATTCTAAAATCCTTTTCTCTTACATCTGGGTAAGTCACACATCATAATAAGACCATCATCTTCCACTTGGATAGGTCACTCATCATAATGGGACCATCATTTGTTCTGGGTAGGTCACCCATTAGAATGAGGTCATTCTTCTCTCTGGGTAGGTCACTCATCATAATGAGACCACTCTTTCCTTTTTCCACTTGGGTAGATCACCCATCACAATGAGACCATTATGTAAGAACATGTTTCTACATATATTATGGGATTTAATAGCTGATTTATTAAAGCCTTAAGAATTTGACTAAAATGTTTAATTGTGATTAACTGTGATGTGTTTTTTACAAAGAAAATATATATAAAAAATTTTGTGTGTTGCATACGGCCAATACCCTAACATATTTTGAATTTCCTCTTTTTTTAAAAAAAAACCAATATTTGAAGTTTTTTAAAAAAATGTGTTTTAGCATGATTTTCTTAAACACAAAAAAAAAAATCTTGCATTCTGGATTTTACAACATGTTTGTAAAACTCCAAAGGGTGTTTGCCAATATTCCAAAAAATACAAAAATCTTATTTTTGGGGGAATTCATCTATTATTCACCGTTAACGTTTGGATAAAAAAATCCCAAATGGATGAATATCCAAAATATTATTGGGAATAACTTGTTATTATTCGCTGTTAATGTTTGGATAAAGATACCCCAAGTGGTTAATATCCAAAATATTTTTCTAGGAATAATAAGTCATCACACATCCTTGAAAGAAGCCTTGATTATAATTGAGGACATTTCAATTTTTGACTCGGTTTACGAGGCGTGAGAGTATGAAACACTAAGGCAAAAATAGGCTTTTAAAGCGCCTTGAATTTCCTTAGATTTTTAAATTTTTGTCCCTCCTCCTTGCGATTTACGAGTCGCAAACTCATGAAATACTAAGGGAAAAATGAGCTTTTAAAGCACATGGAATCTCCTTGAATTTCTATCTTAATAAATTTAATTTGAATCAAACATAGATTTCAAGAGATCTACATTGATTCTCCTTGGCACTTTGTAGATGATCTAAAGGTGTGATCCATATTGGCCAAGGGTTCTTGCTTTTAGACTTTGAACCCAAATCCATTCATCATAGCAAACCTATCCTAGGAAAACTAATTAAGAGAACACCAACACCATAACAGCTTACCTTAGGCAAACCAAACACCAAGCAGCTTACCTTAGGTAGGGCGTACTAAGGGTGCTAATACCTTCCCTTTACGCAAGCAGTCCCTTGCCTTAGAATCTCTAAAAGATCAATTAGGGTTCCTAGGAACCATAATACTAGGTGGCGACTCCTTTATTCACAAAAACAAATAACCTGAAATCAATTGAGGGTCACCGCGACGCCGCGCTCCGTCACGAGGGTGCGACACATGTTTTTACCAAACACCCAGGTTGCCTTTTAAACTTACTAGTTGATTGAGTCACGTCAGGACAATATCCAAACTTTTAATTTAAAGCTCATTCTAGAAAAAAAATTGGGTCTGGAGGTTTCAAGGTTGACATGTTGGGTCAGGTTTAATGACATGCCAAAGAGTTTTTCACAACTTGGACCTTCTTTTTTAACATTAAAAAAAAAAAAACAATGTTGCATAACATTTTTTTAAAAGATAATGTTCGAACACCATCATTTTTTTAATATTCAAATCAGGTTTCGACACAATCAAGTTGGTATTTTATGAATTTATGCCTATTTTAAAAAATTATACTCCCAAAAATATTGTCGACACCTCAAATCCATACCTATAGCGAAGCGCGAGCAACAAAATTAATCTTTGTTCCATTCTATCAAATTTTGATATTTACCACTATTTTTTTATTATATATATATATATATATATATATATATATATTAATAGGTTATTCACAATACTCTCCTCATCAAAATCATATAGAAGCTAAAAGATTAATACATAAATTAATCTAAAAATATCATTTATAATTGAATAAGAAAATGCACTTCCTTATCTCATATGAAATGAAACTTATGAATAAATTTTGAATAGGTTCTATATTGATATGAGAAGAGAAAATGTAACATCCTATATCTCTAGTACTAATTTCTTAATTTTAAAAATCAAAATCACTTGTTTTAGGTTATTACCTTTCATATTTTGAAAATAATATTTTTGCAAGTTACCTATTAAAGTTGTTGGTATTATTGGTTTAATATAAAGAAAAGTGAAAAGTACAATAAATGATATAATAATTGATAGCAATGTTAATTTTACCAACATTCTTTCTGTGTTTTTTTTAAATGACAGTTATATTGAATGAAAATCCTATACATTAAATAAATAGTTAATAAATCTAAAAACTTTAACAGTTAGAGTTTTTTGAAAAGTGAATTTCAAAAAAAATTTATAGACCAAGAAATTATCATAATTATTATTATACTAAGAAAATCCACCCTCATCCAAGATTAATCATTGAAGAAATTATTAAAAACAACATATGTTTTGAATATAGTAATACATTCCTTCTATATTTTGAAAAATTACTCTTTACCTAATAAGTTAAATAAGTTTTATATATATATACATATCCTACGTTCTTTTTCCCTCTCTTTAACCAAAATCCTCCCCTCGCTCTCAAAATTTCTCAAATCTCATAACCATCATAACACTCTTCACTCTAACACTGGCCAACATAAAACCACCACCACCATGCTAACCTTCTTCCCACCCCAACATTGACTTGGATAAAACTACTGCCATAACAACCTTCTTCCCACCCTAGCATTGAACCACCACCATATCAACATCTTCCATTTCTCTCCTTGCATAACATTTGTACAAAAACCTTATACATCATTGAATCTCTCTCACCATCACCAAATATTTCTCTTAATAAGACCATTCTTCTTCACTCTTTTTTTCCTTGCAATTGGCTTCTCAAATTTGTATATGTGGTGAGGGTTATGGTAATGTGAACTTAGAGAGTAAAGAACCATAGAATCCACAAACAAGATAGAATCAATATAAGAAAGTTCAAAATAGATTGACAGAAAATCTAACCTAGTGATTGTGAAGGAATTGAAGTTATTGGATGAAAGGACTTTTAATTATAACAAATCAAGAACTGAAAGTATAAAGATGAGCACCATAAAAATAATTAATCTTTGATAAGTCATGAAGATTGTGATGGAGAATCGAGAGTATGAGCGACCTTGCCACACAAAAATATTATTTTGAAGCAAAAACTAATCCAAAACAAATACAAGCTAAATAACCTTTTTTTTATAATAGGTAAAACATCCTAAATAAAGTTGGAAAAATCACAAAAGAGTTTTAAATAAAATAGAAAAAAAAAATACTAAACCAACTTGAAAAATAATGTAAATCTTGCACAATAGCTTTTAGGCTTTATCATAAGGCCTTCTCTAACTTTGATTGCTATAAAAATTTTATCCTATAGAAAATAAAGCCCTTAAAATCTACTAACCAACTTTCAACCCGATTCAATGATCGGGTCAAAGGTTATGCTTGTTAGTATAAAATTACAAAATAGGAGAATAAGCCCAAAATTGCCTTTAATGTCCTTGAAAAATAAAGATTGTTGCTGCATAAGAAAGTCCTTACAAAATAAAGATTGTTGCCTAATTTATCTTATTAGGAAGTAAGGAATCCTTGCAAAATAAGAATTCTACATGTAATTAAATACTTGCTTTGTAAGAACTCACAAATCATATGAAAAATAATCTTTTTTTACTAATTTTCCTTGTTTGTCAATAGATTTCAATCAAAACTTCAAACACGTCATTCTCTTTTATATGGATAATGATGCGAACCTCGTGATCACATGGTCACGCAACCCACACGCAAAGACACCAATTCCCGGAAAGCCAAGTAAATCAGGTTTGATAGGAGTGTGACATAAAGATAACTTGTACCTAGGCACCAGCACTATTGAAAATGAAGACCCCCACCCAATGAATATTGATTCGTGAACGAGAAGTATAAGGATGACACCACGAAGACAGTTGTTCTTCGATAAGTCGTTTTTCAGTTCTTTAGAGAACCATGAAAGGGAGATTATCTCACAAACACACAAACACAAAGTGCGGCAAACAAGAAGTTTTATTAATCTAATTGTCTAACTTACATGTCTGGTTATGCCTTTATTTATACTAACTCTAGACTTAAATAAACCCTAATGGACCCCTCTTAGGTGGACTTATATTAAGCCCACTTACAATTGACCCAAATAAGTAATAATAACCCAAAGACTAAGAAGAAAATAATAAAAATACAAAAATTACCATCCTAAATATGCTAGAATCAGATTTGTCACCATTAAGAAGTCTCAAATAGACTAGGAAATTTGATCTGAAGGTAGAATTTATTCTGAAGTCTTCTTTCTTTTTTGTAGGTAGGATGAATAAGGAATCCTTGTAAGAAAAGGATTCTGAACATTTATTAATCCTTGCCACACATGAAAACTATGTTGCCGCCCATTAAAGATCTTTGGAGAATTAGGAGATTCCCAAAATAAGCTGCCACATCCTTTTAGGAAAAGAATCCTAGCCAAATAGGAAGTCCACAAGTCAAAAGGAAGTAAATAACAAAATTCATACAGCCTCTGTTGACCCGTATTTTGATGCCTTCCCGAACTCCGATTGACCTGAAATTTAAAACCAAGGTAGGAAAACATGTCAGGATACTCCACGTAAGATTTCAGCTTGATCCAACGGTCGAATTAAAAATTATGACTGTTGCTATAAAAATGGATAGGTGCACTTTTTACGTCAAAATCCGAATTTGACCTTGCCTGGATCGTATCATTCCCTCTCTCTTCAAGATGATTCGTCCTCGAATCACCAACAAGTTGAATGGACAATTCCTTAGCCTCGTTTTGAAGCCTTTGGTGTTCTTTTCTTGCCAACAATCGTCGCCAACAACTTTGGATGAAACTTGCAGCCGTTCTATTTTGTATATCATCATTGGAGCCTTTTTTCTCCTCTCTTTCTGAAGCTTGCTGGGCATTGAGTGCTACCGTTAACACATAAAGTTCAGATAAATTTAAACCAAGGTAGGACAACATGTCAGGAGACTCCACGTAAGATTTCAGATAAGTTTTGGATATAAAGCTTGGAATGTCAAGTTTATATCCCAACTAGAATTGTAGTAAAATTTCATGTGTAGCTTTATATATGGGCCTAAATTATACGCAAAAGTTCAATCTAGCATATTTGTAACTTCTTAACCCAAACATCCTCAATTGACCCAATCAATTCCTTTTTTTTTGGTAAGTTGACGTATGTATTAAAAAAAAAAGATATAAACATTATAAGGGGCATACCCCAGATTTACAATGATAACAGAAACATAAAACAACAGATGGCTACAGGCTAGCCACCGACCATAAAACTGAAACCTCACTAGATT
>Ga0307518_10001359_pt1 | contig 18188 bp, 14 predicted proteins | sample 25_EM_MG_FD_203889 | JGI IMG/M metagenome (GOLD analysis project Ga0307518, IMG submission 203889) | Populus trichocarpa ectomycorrhiza microbial communities from riparian zone in the Pacific Northwest, United States - 25_EM | ecosystem: Host-associated > Plants > Roots > Unclassified | place...
CCAGCGGCATCTTGTCCACCGGCGAGAAGAAGTGGATCCCGATGAAGTCCTCGGTCCGCTGCACGCCCTCGGCGAGCGCGGTGATCGGCAGCGTGGAGGTGTTGGAACCGAGCACGGCGTCGGGGTTGACGATGCCCTCGATCTCCTGGAACACCTTGTGCTTCAGCTCGACGCTCTCGAAGACGGCCTCGATCACGAAGTCGACACCGGCGAAGTCCTCCGCCTTGTCGGTCGGCTTGATCTTGGCGAGCAGCGCGTCGGACTTCTCCTGCGTGGTCTTGCCGCGGGAGAGAGCCTTCTCCTCCAGCTTGACCGCGTAGCCCTTGCCCTTTTCGGCGCCTTCGAGGGTGACGTCCTTGAGCACGACGTCGATACCGGCCTTCGCCGAGACGTACGCGATCGCGGCGCCCATCATGCCCGCGCCGACGACGCCGACCTTCTTGGCGGTGTACTTCTCGAAGCCGTCGGGCCGCGAGCCGCCGGAGTTGATGCTTTGCAGGTCGAAGAAGAACGCCTTCGTCATGTTCTTCGAGACCTGGCCGGTGGCGAGGCTGATGAAGTAGCGGGTCTCGACGGTGATCGCGGTGTCGAAGTCGACCTGCGAACCCTCGATGGCCGCGGCCAGGATCGCGCGCGGGGCGGGCATGTTCGCGCCCTTGATCTGCTTGCGCAGGTTCGCCGGGAACGCGGGCAGGTTCGCCGCGAAGCCCGGGTTCGACGGGGTGCCGCCCGGGATCTTGTAGCCCTTGACGTCCCACGGCTGCACGCCGCCCTCGGGGTTGGCCTTGATCCACGCCTTCGCGGCCGGGACCAGTTCCTCGACGGTGCCGACGAGCTCGTGCACGAGGCCGAGTTCCTTGGCCTTGGCCGGGCGGTGCCGCTGGCCCTGCAGCAGCACGTTCAGCAGCGCGCTCTGGATGCCCAGCAGGCGTACGGTGCGGACCACGCCACCGCCGCCGGGGAGCAGGCCGAGGGTGACCTCGGGGAGGCCGATCTGGCTGCCCTTGACGTCGGCGGCGATGCGGTAGTGCGTCGCGAGCGCGAGTTCGAGGCCGCCGCCGAGCGCGGCGCCGTTGATGGCGGCCACGACCGGCTTGCCGAGCTGCTCGAGCCGTCGCATCTGGCCCTTCATCAGGGAGCTGCTCTGGGTGATCTCGGCGGCGTGCTCCGGCTTGGCCTGGATCAGGTCGTTGAGGTCGCCGCCGGCGAAGAAGGTCTTCTTGGCCGAGGTGAGGACGACACCGGTGATGTTGTCCTTCTCCACCTCCAGGCGGTCGACGACGACGCCGAGCGACTCGCGGAAGTCGGCGTTCATCGTGTTGGCGGACTGCTTCGGGTCGTCCAGGGTGAGCACGACGATGCCGTCGGCGTCCTGCTCCCAGCGGATGGTCTTCGCTTCAGTCATTGTCTCTTCCTCAGACCCGCTCGATGATGGTCGCGACGCCCATGCCGCCGCCGATGCACAGGGTGACCAGGGCGCGGCGCGCCTGACGACGCTCCAGCTCGTCGACGACGGTGCCGACCAGCATCGCGCCGGTGGCGCCCAGCGGGTGCCCCATCGCGATGGCGCCGCCGTTGACGTTGACCTTCTCCTCGTCGAGGTGCAGGTCCTTGATCCACTTGAGGACGACCGAGGCGAAGGCCTCGTTCAGCTCCCACAGGTCGATGTCGTCCGGGGTGAGACCGGCGATCTTGAGGACCTTCTCGGTGGCCGGGGTCGGGCCGGTGAGCATGATCGTGGGCTCGGAGCCGACGGTCGCGGTCGCCACGATGCGGGCGCGCGGGGTCAGGCCGAAGTCCTTGCCGATCTGCTCGTTGCCGACCAGGACGACGGCGGCGCCGTCGACGATGCCGGACGAGTTGCCGCCGGTGTGGACATGGTCGATCTTCTCGACCGAGTGGTACTTCTGCAGCGCGACGGCGTCGAAGCCGCCCAGCTCGCCGATGCCGGCGAAGGCGGGCTTGAGCTTGCCGAGGCCCTCGATGGTGCTACTCGGGCGACGGTGCTCGTCGTGGTCGAGGATCGTGACGCCGTTGATGTCCTTCACCGGGACGACGGACTTCGCGAAGTAGCCGCCGGACCAGGCCGCTTCGGCCTTCTCCTGCGAACGCACGGCCCACGCGTCGACGTCCTCGCGGGAGAAGCCCTCGATGGTCGCGATCAGGTCGGCGCCGGTGCCCTGCGGGACGATGTAGTTGTCGTACGCGGTGGCCGGGTCCATGAACAGCGCGCCGCCGTCGGAGCCCATCGGCACGCGCGACATCGACTCGACGCCGCCGGCGATGATCAGCTGGTCCCAGCCGGAACGCACCTTCTGCGCGGCGGTGTTGGTGGCTTCGAGGCCGGAGGCGCAGAAGCGGTTCAGCTGCACACCGGCGACGGACTCGGGAAGGCCCGCGTTCAAGGCGGCGGTGCGCGCGATCACGGCGCCCTGCTCGCCGACCGGGGACACGACGCCGAGGACGATGTCGTCGATCACGGCGGGGTCGAGGTTCGGGTGCCGGACCTTCAGTTCTTCGATGAGGCCGACCACGAGATCGACCGGCTTGATGCCGTGGAGGGCACCACCCTTGTTCTTGCCGCGAGGCGTACGGATCGCCTCGTAGATGTAGGCCTCGCTACTCACAGAAAAACTCCTCCGCGTACGGCGCTGTAACAGGATGAAACGTACCGGCCAGTAGTCATGCTAATGCCGATTAACATAAACCGCGATAACCCCATGGTGTCAATGGGTTGCGATGCACGCAACCGGCGCTATCGTGTGTTCACCTATGGATCACCCGACCGAGCGTTCAGCCCGACCGCGCGACCGCAAGGCCCAGCTGGCAGGCCTCGCCGCGGAGCTCTTTCGCGCCCGCGGGTTCCACGGCGTCGGCATCAACGACATCGCCGCCGCGGCCGGGATCACCGGGCCCGCGCTGTACCGGCATTTCGCGGACAAGCAGGCCGTGCTGTCCTACGTCGTGCTGTCCGGTATCGACGACATGGAGGCGGCCACCACCGAGACGCTCGCCGACGGTCTCCCCGTTCCCGCCCAGGTCAACGCCCTCTTGGGCACCCTCGCCGCGCAGGCGGTGGAGCGGCGTGAGGTCGCCGCGCTGTGGCGCTGGGAGGGCAGGCATCTGCCCCGGGAGGAACGGCGTGAGATCCGCCGCCGGTCCGGCGCGGTACTCGAAGCGTGGTCCAAGGCGCTGCGCGCGTTGCGTCCGGAACTGACCGCCGACGACGCCGAACTGCTCTGCTGGGCCGGGCTGAGCGTGTTCGGCAGCGTCTCCGTGCATCACACGTCCGTGGCGAAGAAACGCTTCGCGCAAATCCTCGTGCAGCTGGCGGAGTCGGTGCTGCATGTCACACTCCCCGAACCCGAGGAGACGCCGGAGGAGACGCCGTCGATGGCGCTCGGCGAGCCGTCCCGCCGCGAGCAGATCCTCGCCGCCGCGACCGAACTGTTCGGGCAACGCGGCTTCCGCTCGGTGAGCATGGAGGAGATCGGCGCGGCCGCCGGGATCGCCGGGCCGAGCGTGTACCGGCACTTCCCCAGCAAGGCCGCGCTGATGGTGGCGATCGGACATCGAGCGGCCGACCGGCTGGCGCTCGCCGCGGAACGCGCGTTGCGGACCGACGACGAACGCGACGCGCTCCGCAGGCTGGCAGCGTCCTATGTGCACACCCTGCTGCGCACGCCCGAGCTGCTGGTGTCCTTCTCCGGCAGTCCCATGGAGCTGCCGGAACGCGACAAGGCGGACCTGATCCGGGTCCAGCGTGACTACGTCGCGCGCTGGATCGCGCTGACCTCGGAAGTCCACCCGGAACTGAGCCTGCGCGAAGTGAAGATCACCGTGCACGCGGCGCTGACCATCGCGAACGACCTCGCCCGCACCCGGCGCGTCAACGGCCGCCCGAACTTCGAGGCCGAGCTGACCGCGCTGACGCACGCCGTCCTGAAAGTCAGCTCTTAGCAAACTCGCGTGTCCAGCCAAGGCAGGCGGTGCACGATATGCGCGTGCCCACGAAACGCGGCCTGCATCTGGTGACCCGGGACGAAGACCACAAGGTCACCACGCTGGAACTCTTCTTCGACCTGGTCTTCGTCTACGCCATCACCCAGACCACTCAGCTGATGGCCGATCACCTCACCCCGCTCGGCATCGGGCAGGGCGTCGCGATGATCGCCGTGCTGTGGTGGTGCTGGTGCGCCTACGCCTGGCTGGCCAACACCCTGCACGTCGACCGCGGCATCGCCCAGCTCGCGATGTTCGCCGCGATGGGGACGATGTTCCTGGTCTCGCTGACCATCCCGGAGGCGTTCACCGACCTGCCCGGCGGCCTGTACGCGCCGCTGATGTTCGTCGGCTGCTACTTCCTCGTGCGGCTGCTGCATCTCACCGCGTACTTCGGCGCCGCCCGGACCGATCCGGAGCTGCGCAAGGTGGTCCTGAAGATGTTCGTCGGGCTGCTGCCGAGCGTGGCGTTGCTGACCGTCGCGGCCTTCTTCTCGGGCTGGGTGCAGCTCGGCATCTGGGCCGTCGCGCTGCTGGCCGACTACGTCAACGTCTTCCGGACCCGCTCCTCGGACTGGCGGCTGCACCAGCCCGGCCACTTCGCCGAGCGATTCGGGCTGATCGTGATCATCGCGCTCGGCGAGTCGATCGTGGCGATCGGCATCGGGATCAGCTCGTACCCGATGTCCTGGCCGATCACGCTGGCCGCCGTCTTCGGGCTCACGCTCGCTTCGGCGATGTGGTGGATGTACTTCGCCGTCGTCGCGCACGTTTCCGAGCGCAACCTGAAACGCGCCGAGGGCGTCGAGCGGGTGCAGATCGGGACGGACACCTACACGTTCCTGCACCTCCCGCTGATCGCCGGGATCGTGCTCGTGGCGCTGGGGCTGAAGAAGACGCTGCTGTACGTGTCCGACACCGAGCACCACTCGCTCGCCGACGGTCTGCACGGGACGCCGATCTGGGCGCTCACCGGCGGGCTCGCGCTCTATCTGATCGCGTTGAGCGGGCTGCGGCGACGGAACCTGGGCTCGTGGAACCCGCAACGGCTGGTGCTCGCGGTGGTCCTGCTGGCGGCGACGCCGTTGCTGGAACTGGTGCCGGCGATCGTGCTGGTCGGTGTCGTGGCGGTGGCGGCGGTGGCGCTGGTGCTGTTCGAGAGGCGCAAGCTCGTGAGTAATCCTGGACTCCTCCACCCTTGGAATCACTCATCGGCGTGACGTTCGCCTCCCCCGTGGTAGCGCATCCGCCCGAGGGGAGTTAACCTACTCACGAGTAGGTAAGCGAGGCAGGGAGACTCACCGTGGGTGCGCCTAGGAAACGAGACGCGATGGGCCTTGGCCTGTCCGCGCTCACCCGGCTGGCCGGGAGCAAGGTCATTGAACGGGCCGGACTTCGGAAGCCCGTGCAGAACCTGGTCAGTGCCGGGACGCGCAACGGCTTCCGGGTCGCGGGCGCGGCGGGACGGACCTTCAAATCCGCACAGAAGCTCGGCAAACCCGCGCGGCTCGCGCCTGCCGAGGACACCGGACTGTTCGATCTCACCCCGAGTGAGGATCAGCAGCTCATCGTCGAGACCGTGACGGAGTTCGCGGCCGAGCAGCTGCGGCCCGCCGCGGCCGACGCCGACGCGAAGCTCCATGCCCCCGAGGGCCTGCTGAGCCGCGCCGCGGAACTCGGCATCACGCTCGTCGGCATCCCCGAGGAGCTGGGCGGCGTCGGCACCGAGCGGTCGGTGGTCACGAACGCCCTGGTCGCCGAGGCCCTCGCGCACGGCGACCTGGGGCTCGCGGTCGCGGTGCTCGCGCCGTCCGCGGTCAGCACCGCGCTGGTGTCCTACGGCGACGAGCAGCAGCAGGCGGACTACCTGCCCGCGTTCGTCGGCGAGAACGTCCCGGCCGCGGCGCTCGCGCTGCAGGAGCGCACCGCGCTGTTCGACCCGTTCAAGCCGGCCACCAAGGCCCGCCGTACGCCGAAGGGCTACCAGCTCGACGGCGTGAAGTCGCTGGTCCCGCGCGCCGCGGACGCCGAACTGTTCATCGTGTCGGCCGACCTCGAAGGACGCGGTCCGGCCCTGTTCCTCGTCGAGTCTTCGAACTCCGGTGTCACCATCGAGTCCGAACCGGCGATGGGCCTTCGCGGCGCGGCGACCGGGAAACTGCACCTGGAGAAGGTCGCCCTGCCCGCCGGAGCGCTGCTCGGCGGTGGCAAGGCCGAGGTCTTCACCGAGGTCGTCCGGCTCTCGCGGCTCGGCTGGGCCGCGCTGGCCGCCGGGACCGCGAAGGCCGTCCTCGACTACGTGGTGCCGTATGTCAACGAGCGCAAGGCGTTCGGCGAACCGGTGAGCCACCGGCAGGCCGTCGCGTTCTCGGTGGCCGACATCGCCATCGAACTGGAAGGACTGCGGCTGGTCGCGCTCCGCGCCGCCGCCCGCGCCGAACAGGGCAAGCCGTACGCCCGCGAGGTCGCGCTGGCCCGGAAACTGGCCGCCGACAAGGGAATGCAGATCGGCAGCGCCGGGGTGCAGCTGCTCGGCGGGCACGGGTTCGTCAAGGAGCACCCGGTCGAACGCTGGTACCGCGACCTCCGTGCTATCGGCGTGATGGAAGGCGCAGTCCTCCTCTAGGACTTTCGAAAGGCAATCATGATCAACCTTGAGGTTCCGAAGAAGGCCGGCACCCTGATCAACCAGGCGTACCAGGCCGCGGCCGAGGTGTTCCGGCCGATCTCGCGCAAGTACGACCGCGCCGAGCACACCTACCCGGCCGAGCTCGACATGTTCGCCGCGCTGCTGGACGGGCTGAACTCCTCCGGCGAGGGCGGCGCGGGCGCGGCGGGGGTCCGCCGGTCCGAGAAGAACGAGAAACCGGGCAACCGCAACGGTTCCAACCTCAACATCGTGCTCGGCACGATCGAGATGTGCTGGGGCGACGTCGGTCTGCTGCTGTCCATGCCGCGCCAAGGGCTCGGTAACGCCGCCATCGGCTCGGTCGCCACCGACGAGCAGCTCAAGAAGTTCTCCGGGCTGTGGGCCGCGATGGCGATCACCGAACCGGACTGCGGCTCGGACTCCGCCGCGATCACCGCGACCGCGCGCCTCGACGGCGACGAGTACGTGATCAACGGCGAGAAGATCTTCGTGACCGCGGGCGAACGCGCCGACGCCGTCGTCGTCTGGGCCACCCTGGACAAGACGAAGGGCCGCGCGGCGATCAAGTCGTTCGTCGTCGAGAAGGGCACGCCCGGCTTCGAGGTGGTGCGCGTCGAGCACAAACTCGGCATCCGCGCCTCCGACACCGCCGTGCTGCGCTTCGAAAACGTCCGTGTGCCCAAGGAGAATCTCCTCGGGACGCCGGAGATCGACACCGCCAAGGGTTTCGCGGGGGTCATGCAGACCTTCGACAACACCCGTCCGCTGGTCGCCGCGATGGCCATCGGTGTCGCCCGCGCGGCGCTGGAGGAGACGCGGAAGATCCTCACCGACGCCGGCGTGACCATCGACTACGACAAGCCCGTCCACAGCCAGCACGCCGCGGCCGCGACGTTCCTGCAGCTGGAGGCCGACTACGAAGCGGCGTACCTGCTGACCATGGAATCGGCGTGGATGGCCGACAACCGCAAGCCGAACTCGCTGCAGGCCTCGATGGCCAAGGCGAAGGCGGGCCGGTCGGTCGTCGAGATCACGCTGAAATGCGTCGAGCTGGCCGGAACCTTGGGCTACACCGAGGAATCGCTGCTGGAGAAGTGGAGCCGGGACGCGAAGATCCTGGACATCTTCGAAGGCACGCAACAGATCCAGCAGCTGATCGTGGCGCGCCGGATTCTGGGCAAGACGTCGGCGGAACTCAAGTAAGCACTGGGGCTCGTGAGTGGCAAGGACGGTTCTAACCGTCCTTGCCACTCACGAGGTCTGTTCGTCCAGGAAACGATCCAGGTAGCGCCACGTCGTCCCGCGGGCCTTCCGGCCGGTGAGGACGCCAAGGTGCCCACCAGGCGCGGTCTCGAAGGTCACCGACGGCGAGTTGTCCAGCAGCTCGGTGAGCCGTTCGACGGCGGCGCGCGGGGCGATCGTGTCGTTCTGCCCGGCGATGACCAGCGTCGGCACCTTCACCCCGGACAGCGCGATGATGCGGCCGTTGAGGTCGACCGTGCCCTCGGCGAGGTCGTTGGCGCGGAAGAACCGGTGGTAGATCTGGCCGAACGTCCGGCCGGGGTAGGCGATCATGTTGTCCATGAAGTGGTCGACGGCCTCGATCTGCGCCAGGTAGTCCCGGTCGTCGAGATTCTTCAGGATGGCAAGGGGTTTGGTGATCTCCTTGCTGATCCCGGTGGCGCGGAAGACGCGGCTGACCAAATAGGACGGTGCGCCGCCGAGCGCCCGGTAGAACGGGGTCAGCAGGTGGCCGCCGGTGAGGTCCACCAGCGGGCGGAACGGGGCGATCAGCGGGATCGCGGTGAAGTCGAACGGCGCCGCGATGGTCGCGATCGACTCGATCGGCAGATCCGGCTGGTCCGCGGTGGTCAGCAGGGAGAAGATCCCGCCGAGGCACCAGGCGACGACGTGCACGCCCTGGCCGCCGGAGTCCTCGCTGACCTTGCGGATCGCGCGCGGGAGCACCTCCTCGATCCAGTGCTCGATACCGAGGCGCCGGTCGGAGAAGGCGACGTTCCCGTAGTCGACCAGGTACGTGTTGCGGCCGCCCTCGACCAGGTGCTCGGCGAGGCTGCAGCCGCGGCGCAGGTCGAAGCACAGCGCGGGCGCGGCCAGCGGCGGAACCAGCAGCACCGGCGGGCCGGACTGGGGCTCCTTGCCGTTCGTCAGCCGGTACAGGGAACGGTTGGGCCCCTGGTCGATCAGGACGCGCGGCACCGGGCGAAGATCCGCGACACCACCGTGCAGCACCTTCCCGACGACGTTCGACGCGGCGGCGGCGAGCCGTGCCGGGGGTGTGGCCATGGTGTGCCTCCTGGGGAATCAACGCGGTAAGACGTAATCTTGCCGCCTGGGGCCGCACTACTCAACACCGCCGCCGTCACACGTCGTCCATTTCGGACAGTCGCTAGGCCGTCCGAGTTAAGAATCAGCGCCCTTTTCCGCCGCCGGGGCGCTGCGCGCGGCCCGCGATTCGTACTCCGCGCGAGCGGAGGAATGCGTTGCGGAGGACAGAATCTTGTCCCCGCCGAGCGCACGGAGCAGTCCTTCGCCGAGACGACGCGGAAGCAGCCGTGTGATCCTGCCCATGGCGTCCAGCGATGCGGGAACGAAGACGTCGAACTTGGGACGGCGTAACGCATCGACAATGGCCTGCGCCACATCTTCGGGTTGCACCGACTTGAAGAACTTCGCCTCGCCGAGCCCGCTGGCCAGTTCCGTGCGCACCACCGCCGGCATCACGCAGGACACCAGCACGCCGGTCCCGTGCAATTCCAGATGCACCGATTCCGACAAGCCGACGACGGCGTGTTTCGTCGCGCAGTAGGTCGCCGCGCCGGGGAAGCCGGCCTTCCCCGCCATGGACGCGATGTTGACGATGTGGCCGGTACCACGCGGGCGCATCCGTTTCACGGCTTCCCTGGTGCCGTGGATGACCGCGTGCAGGTTGATCTCCAGCAGCCTGCGGGTCGCCGCGTCGTCCTCTTCGTCGAGCGGCGCGAGCGGCATGATGCCCGCGTTGTTGATCAGCACGTCGATCGGGCCGACGCGCCGCTCGACCTCGTCGAGGAACTCGGTGAAGCCCTTCGTGTCGGTGACGTCGAGCGGCAGCGCCTCCGCGCCCAGTTCGGCGGCGGTCTTCTCGGCGAGGACCTGGTCCAGGTCGCCGATGACCACCTTGGCGCCGAGCCGGGACAGCGCCGTCGCGGTACTGGCCCCGATGCCCTGCGCCGCTCCGGTGATCACGACGACCTTGCCCGCCAGGGAACGTTCACGCTTGGCCATGCCGGTCTCCTCTGCGACTTCACTGTCCGGGGCACTGTTGGCGATGTGTCAACTATGGTGCACCCCAAGTCGCATGGACGCCATCCATCCATGCCCCCGCCACCACCCTCAACGGAGGAGCTGCGCTCCCAAACCTAAATCTACGGACGCTGCTCGAACACCTGCCCGATCCAGCCCTTGACGTCGAAGCGTTCCGTGGGCTTGAAGCCCTGGCTCTCGTAATAACGCTGCAGGTCGCCGTCGCCGCCGGCCCAGCAGTCGACCCGCACCAGCCCGATGCCGCGTTCCCGCGCCTCGGCCAGCGCGAACTCTATGAGCCGCGCGCCGACCCGGTGACCGGTGAACCGGCGCGAGGTCAGCAGCAGGCCGATGTAGATCTCCGGCTCGTCGACCGGCGAGACATGCGGGAAACGGTCACCGAGGATGATCGCCCCGGCCACCTCGCCGTCGATCTCGGCGAGATACAGCCCCGGCCCGTCGGCCATCCCACGGACCCGCTCGACCCGCTTCGGGATCGTGGACCAGGGCTCGGTCCCCCACTGCCCTTCGCTGCCGCGCGAGGCCAGCCACGCGACGACCTCGTCGAACATGTCCAGCAGCGTTTGGAAGTCCCCAGAACCACCCTGGCGGATGATGAAGTCGCTCATCCTTCCGTTCTACAACATCGTGAGCACACGCGGACCTTCTGTGGTGATCGCGACCGTGTGCTCGACGTGCGCGGCCCTGGCGCCACGAATGGTGCGCAACGTCCAGCCGTCGTCGTCGGTCCGGTAGGCGTCGCGGCCGTCGGCGATGAGCATCGGCTCGATCGCCAGCACCAGCCCCGGCTGGAGCCGCATGCCGCGGCCCGGCCTGCCCTCGTTCGGCAGATGCGGGTCCTCGTGCATGCTGCGACCGATTCCGTGACCACCGTGGTGCACGAGGAGGCCGTAGCCCGCTTCGCGACCGACAGTGCCGACGGCGTGGGAGATATCGCCCATCTTGCCGCCCGCCTGGGCGGCGGCGATGCCCGCGGCCAGCGCGCGTTCGGTGGTGGCGATGAGTTCAAGGTCGGCGGGATCGGCCTCGCCGACGACGTAACTGATCGCCGCGTCGCCGTGCCAGCCGTCGATGTAGGCGCCGGCGTCGATGCTGACCAGGTCGCCGTCACGCAGGCGATAGTCCGACGGGATGCCGTGGACGACGGCGTCGTTGACGCTCGCGCAGATCACGGCCGGGAACGGAGTCGGTGCGGAATGTGGCCGATAGTGGAGGAACGACGGCTTCGCGCCCGCGTCCCTGATCACCTGCGCGGCGATCTCGTCCAGCTCTTTCAGGCTCACGCCGATCGCCGACGCCTCTTTCGCCGCTTGCAACGTCTGCGCCACGACACGGCCGGACTCGCGCATGGCGTCCAGCTCGGTGGCGGATTTCAACTCGACCATGCCGATAACTATACCGGTATAGTTATCGGCATGGTCAAGGGCGTCAGGCGACGCCGAGATGCCGCGCGATCAGCATCCGCTGCACCTCCGAGGTCCCCTCGCCGATCTCCAGGATCTTCGCGTCCCGGTAGAAACGGCTCACCGGGAACTCGTTCATGAAGCCGTACCCGCCGAAGATCTGCGTCGCGTCCCGCGAGTTGTCCATGGCGGCGTTCGACGCGACGAGCTTCGCGATCGACGCCTCCTTCTTGAACGGCTCACCGCGCAGCATCTTCGACGCCGCCGCGTAGTACGCCAGCCGCGCGGTGTGCGTGCGCACCTCCATGTCGGCGATCTTGAACTGGATCGCCTGGTACTCGCCGATCTTGTGCCCGAACGCCTCGCGTTCCTTGACGTACTTCAGGCATTCGTCGACGCAACCCTGCGCGAGCCCGACGCTCAGCGCGGCGATCGCGACCCTGCCTTCGTCCAAAATGGACAGGAACTGGGCGTAGCCGCGGCCGCGTTCGCCGACCAGGTTCTCGGCCGGGACGCGGACGTCGTCGAACGAGAGCTCGTGCGTGTCCGAGCAGTTCCAGCCGACCTTGGAGTACTTCGGCGCGACGGCGAAGCCCGGCGTGCCGGACGGGACGATGATCGCCGAGATCTCCTTGCGCCCGTTCTCCTTCACGTCGGTGACGGCCGTGACCGTGACCAGTTTCGTGATGTCGGTGCCGGAGTTGGTGATGAACGATTTGCTGCCGTTGATCACCCAGGTGTCGCCGTCGAGTTTCGCGCGCGTGCGGGTGGCGCCCGCGTCCGAGCCGCCACCGGGTTCGGTGAGCCCGAAGGCGCCGAGCGCGGTCCCGGCGCACAGCTCCGGGAGCCACTTCTCCTTCTGTTCCTCGGTGCCGAACCGGTAGATCGGCATGGCACCCAGGGAAACGCCCGCCTCGACGGTGATCGCGACCGAGGAATCGACGCGCGCCAACTCCTCCAGGGTCAGGCAGAGCGCGAAGTAGTCGCCGCCCATGCCGCCGTACTCCTCGGGGAACGGCAGGCCGAACAGCCCCATCTCGGCCATCTTCGCGACGATCTCGTACGGGAACTCCTCCCGTTCGTAGAGGTCGCCGATGACCGGGGCGACCTCGGAGCGCGCGAACTCCTCGACCGTCTTGCGCAGCGCCTCGTACTCGTCATCCAGCCGAAAGTCGATCATCGCTCATCCTTTTGGGGTGTCACCACGGCTACCGTCTCGTCCAGCGCGACCTGTTGGCCGGCGCGGACGGGGAGTTCGCTGACCACGCCGTCGATCGGCGCGGTGATCGTGTGCTCCATCTTCATCGCCTCGACGACCACGAGCGGGGTCCCGGCGGTCACCACGTCGCCGGCGGCGGCCTTGACCACGAGCACGGTCCCGGGCATCGGGCTGGTGACTGGTCCGGCACCGCCCGCGGCACCGGCGGCCGAACGCAGCCGCTCGCGCTCGCCGATGGCGAAGCTCTGCCCGTCACGCGCGAGCCACACCGTCCGGCCACTCCCGGCCGCGTGCCGGTACCGGTGGAAACCGGTGGGATGCCGGACTTCCAGCAGATCGCCGTCGCGCCGCGCGGAAACCCGCACCGGCTCGCCACCGTCGACGCTCACGAGCGCGGCCGCCGGAGTGCCCTGCACCCGCACGACGGCTTCGGAGCTTCCCGACTTCAGCGCGAAGTCGATCCCACCCGACCCGCCGAGCCGCCAGCCGTCCGGGACGTCCCACGGGTCGACGACGTCTCCCTGGGGTTGCAGGGAAAGCAGCCTGTCGAGCGCCGCCGCCACGAAGAACTCCGGCGGCACGTCTCCGGAGACCAAAGTGGACAGTTGACGGTCGACGAGACCGGTGTCGAGCTTGCCGTCACGGACGTCGCCGTCGGCGAGCAGCCCGCGCAGGAAGGCGACGTTGGTGCCGAGGCCGAGCAACGCGGTGTCCGCGAGCGCCAGATCGAGCCGGTGCAACGCGGCCGCGCGATCCGGCCCCCACGCGATGACCTTGGCCAGCATCGGGTCGTAGTTCGAGCCGATGACCGCGCCCTCGCTCATCCACGAGTCGACGCGCACGCCCTCGCCGGACGGCTCGTGGACCGCGAGCACCGTGCCACCCGTCGGGATGAAGCCGCGAGCGGGATCTTCGGCGTAGACACGGGCTTCGACGGCGTGACCGTCCAGCCGGACGTCGTCCTGCGCCACGGTGAGCACGTCGCCGGCGGCGATCTTGACCTGCCACTCGACGAGATCGAGGCCGGTCACCAATTCGGTCACCGGATGCTCGACCTGCAGCCGGGTGTTCATCTCCATGAAGAAGAACTCGTCGGGCGCGGTGGCCGAAACGATGAACTCCACCGTCCCAGCGCCGACGTATCCGACCGAGCGCGCGGCCTCGACGGCGGACGCGCCCATCTTCGCGCGCGTGGCTTCGTCGAGGAGCACGGACGGTGCCTCTTCGATGATCTTCTGATGCCGCCGTTGAAGACTGCACTCGCGCTCGCCGAGGTGGATCACGTTGCCGTGCGTGTCGGCGAGCACCTGGATCTCGATATGGCGCGGTGTGGTGACGAACCGCTCCATGAGCAGTGTGTCGTCACCGAAGGAACCCTTGGCCTCACGGCGAGCCGACTCGACTGCCGCGTCCAATTCGGACAGTTGGTTGACCAGCCGCATCCCCTTGCCCCCACCACCGGCGGACGGCTTGAGCAGCAACGGGAAGCCGACCTTCTCGGCGGCGGCCGCGAAACCACCCTCGGGAATGTCCACATCGGACGCTCCGGGCACGACCGGGACCCCGGCCTTGGAGACCGTGGCCTTGGCGCGGATCTTGTCGCCCATGGCGTCGATGGCCGCGACCGGCGGACCGATGAAGACCAGCCCCGCCTCGGCGCACGCGCGGGCGAATTCCGCGTTCTCCGCGAGGAAACCGTAGCCGGGATGGACCGCCTGCGCGCCGGTGTCGAGCGCCACCTGGACGATCGCGGGGATGGACAGGTAGCTCTTCGCCGCTTCGGCCGGGCCGATGCGGACAGCCGTATGCGCCTCGCGGACGTGCCGGGCGTCGGCGTCCGCGTCGCTGTACACCGCGACCGAACGGATGCCGAGCCCTTGCAGCGAGCGGATCACGCGGACCGCGATCTCCCCGCGGTTGGCGACCAGAACCGTGTCGAACATGCTCACATCCTGAAGACGCCGTAGTTGACATCGGACAAAGGCGCGTTGGCCGTCGCGGACAGCGCGAGACCGAGCACCGTGCGGGTATCCGCCGGATCGATCACGCCGTCGTCCCACAGCCGCGCCGTCGAGTAGTACGGGCTGCCCTGCGCCTCGTACTGGTCGCGGATCGGCTCCTTGAAGGCCTCTTCGTCCTCAGTGGACCATTCGCCGCCGCGTGCCTCGATGGCGTCACGGCGGACGGTGGACAGCACCGACGCCGCCTGTTCGCCGCCCATCACCGAGATCCGCGCGTTCGGCCACATCCACAGGAACCGCGGCGAGTACGCGCGGCCGCACATCGAATAGTTGCCGGCACCGAACGAGCCGCCGATGACGACGGTCAGCTTCGGCACCCTCGCGCAGGCCACCGCGGTGACCATCTTCGCGCCGTGCTTGGCGATACCGCCCGCCTCGTAGGCGCGGCCGACCATGAAACCGGTGATGTTCTGCAGGAACAGCAGCGGGATCGAGCGTTTGTCGCACAGCTCGATGAAATGCGCGCCCTTCATCGCGGACTCGGCGAACAGGACGCCGTTGTTCGCGACGATGCCGACGGGGTGGCCGTGGATCCGGGCGAACCCGGTGACCAGCGTCGAGCCGTACTCCTTCTTGAACTCGCCGAACCGGCTGCCGTCGACGATCCGCGCGATGACCTCGCGGACGTCGTAGGGCACGCGCGGGTCGGTCGGGACGACGCCGTACAGCTCGTTCGGGTCGGCGACCGGGGCCTCCGTCGGGAGGACGTCCCACGGGCGCGGCGTGCGCGGGCCCAGGGTCGACACGATCGAGCGAACGATGCGCAACGCGTCGGCGTCGTCTTCGGCCAGGTGGTCGGTGACGCCGGACTGGCGCGAGTGGACGTCGCCGCCGCCGAGTTCCTCGGCCGTGACGACCTCGCCCGTCGCGGCCTTCACCAGCGGCGGGCCGCCGAGGAAGATGGTGCCCTGGTTCCGCACGATGACCGCTTCGTCGCTCATCGCCGGGACGTACGCGCCGCCAGCGGTGCAAGACCCGAGCACCGCGGCGATCTGCGGGATGCCGCGCGCGGACATCGTCGCCTGGTTGAAGAAGATCCGGCCGAAGTGCTCACGATCCGGGAAGACCTCGTCCTGCCTCGGCAGGAACGCGCCGCCGGAGTCCACCAGGTAGACGCACGGCAGGTTGTTGTGCAGCGCGACCTCTTGCGCGCGCAGGTGCTTCTTGACCGTCATCGGGTAGTAGGTGCCGCCCTTGACCGTCGCGTCGTTGGCGACGATCACGCATTCGCGGCCCGAGACCCGCCCGATCCCGGTGATGATCCCGGCCGAAGGCGCCTCGTCGTCGTACAGTCCGGTGGCGGCCAGCGGGGACAGCTCCAGGAACGGCGAACCCGGGTCGAGGAGGGTGTCGACCCGGTCGCGTGGCAGGAGTTTGCCCCGCTCGACGTGGCGGGTGCGGGATTTCTCCGGGCCCCCGAGCCGGGCGGCGGCGAGCCGCTTGCGCAGGTCTTCGACCAGCTCGGCATGGGAGGTGACGCTGCGGGCGTACTCGTCGCTGCCCGGATCCGCCGAAGTGCTCAGTACGGGTGTGTCCATGGCTCCTCGTCGCCAAGTTAGCCGTCGTTAACTCGCCCGCACAGGTTAACGCCCACTAACGTCGCTTGTCCACCGCACCCCAGAAGTACATGAAGGCCCCCTTCCTTGCGTTAGGCGCAAGGAAGGGGGCCTTCATGTACTTCGAGTGGAGCTAGCCGATCGCGGAGACCAGCGGGTTGTAGTAGCCGCCCCGCTGGCCGGTGGCCGTCGGGTGGTACGAGTTGACGATCGGCCAGGTGAGGCTGTGCAGGTAGTCGTCGGCCGACGAGCAGATGTTGTGCCCGGTGAAGGCACCCCGCACGTCGACGAACTTCGCCCCGTTCGCCGCGGCCCGGGCCGAGATCACCGACGCCAGCGCGTCGGAACCCGAGTTGATCGCCGTGCGCTTCGTGTCGCTCAGCCCGACCGAGCACGAACCCGGCACCGTGTAGAAGCGCGGGTACCCGAGGACGACCAGCTTCGCGCCAGGCGCCTTCGCCTTGATCTTGCTGTAGACGTTGTTCAGCAGCCCGGGAAGCGTGTTGTTCACGTAGGTCTTCGCGGTGTTGACCCGGTTGATGCAGGTCTGGTCGCTGCCGGTGGTGCAGGTGGTCATGACGTCGGCGAAACCGGCGTCGTTGCCGCCGACCGAGACCGTCACCAGCGTGGCGCTGGAGGTGACGTTCGCGATCTGGTTCAAGACGTCGCCGGTGCGCGCCCCCGAGCACGCGGCGAACTTGAAGGTGGTCCCGGCGTGGGCGTTGGCCCACAGCTGGGGATAGGCGTTGGCACTGCGCATGCAGTCGCCCGAGTTCCCGTAGCTGCCGGCACCGACGCCGGACGAGTACGAGTCACCGAGCGCCACGTAGTTGGTCGCCGCTTGGGCGGTGCCCGCGAGACCGAGGGTGGCAAGGACAGCGACCCCCAGGGCCGCACCTAAACGAGTGAAGGAAAGAGCTTTGATCCGAGCAGGGACGGCCATGGTCACTCCTTCGTGACAAGTTAACGAGACACAGCATTACCAGGTGGTAGCCACACGCAAAAGGGTCATTTCCCCAGGTAGCCCACTTGGCTCAGGCTGGAAGTACGGCCGCGTGTTAGCGCTCGCTAACACGCGGCCTTAATATGGCCAGATGCCGGCGAACCCCACCCCACTCGTGAACGGCGAGAAGGCGAACAGGCGCGAACAGATCATGGCCGCCGCCGCCGAGCTCTTCGCCCACCACGGTTTCCACGGCGTCGGCATCGACGACATCGGCGCGGCCGTCGGCATCTCCGGCCCGGCGCTGTACCGGCATTTCCGCAGCAAGGACGCCATCCTCGGCGAGATGCTGAACTCGATCAGCCGCTACCTCCTCGACGGCGGGACGGCCAGGGCGAGCCAGCGGGACGAGCCGGGCGAGGTTCTCGAAGCACTGGTGGATTTTCACGTCGGCTTCGCGCTCACGCATCCCGCGCTGATCACCGTCCAGGAACGCAACCTCGCCAACCTCACCGACAGTGACCGCAAGCAGGTCCGCGCCCTGCAGCGCCAGTACGTCGAGGTCTGGGTGCGCGCGATCAGCGACGCCGTCCCCGGGATCGGCGAGCGGCAGGCGCGCTCGGCGGCGCACGCGGTCTTCGGGTTGATCAACTCGACGCCGTACAACCGCCATCTCGGTGACAGCGAACTGGCCGAAATGCTCTGCCGCCTCGCGCTGGGTGCACTGCACTCCGCCAAGTGACCACGACCGGGTTTCGGCCTATCCCCACTTTTCCGTCCGCTGGTGTTTGATAGGCACGTGGAGCCGGACAGGAGCGAGTACGAGCGGAGGCTCGTCGAAAAGGCGCAGCGTGCGCTCGTGGCGATCAGCCTCGGGGAGGACGCCGAGGCGCTCGACGAGCTCATGCCGACCGCCGCCGAGCCGCAGGCCCGCTCAGAGGAGACCAAAGAGCTCGTGATGATGCTGTTCGGCGAATGCAGCGCCATGGTGTCGACGCTGGGTGATGGAGGAAGCGCGCCGGTCAAGGTGCAGGTGTTCGACGAGGACGGCGAAGAGGTCTCGATCG
>Ga0307518_10001360_pt1 | contig 18182 bp, 13 predicted proteins | sample 25_EM_MG_FD_203889 | JGI IMG/M metagenome (GOLD analysis project Ga0307518, IMG submission 203889) | Populus trichocarpa ectomycorrhiza microbial communities from riparian zone in the Pacific Northwest, United States - 25_EM | ecosystem: Host-associated > Plants > Roots > Unclassified | place...
ACCAAAAGTGCGTTGTAATAGGATTCACTACTGAAATTGTGTTGTCTGCAGCGAATCAGCTTTCGCTACTAAAATTGTGTTGTCTGCAGCGAATCAGCTTTCGCTACTAAAATTGTGTTGTCTGCAGCGAACTAGTGTTCGCTGCTGAAATTGTGTTGTCTGCAGGGAATCAGTGTTCGTTGCTGAATTTCTATTGTGTACCGTAAATTAGTTTTCGCTGACGATTCTGGATCACTAGCGAACCAGTTTTCACTAACTAAATTCTGCATCAGATTTACGTATCTGAAATGGTCTGGTGATTAAAATGATTACTTTGTGTGATTGTAATATGTGGAACAATGGAACATGAACTTGTGTATGCTTGAGACATGTATAGTGATGAGTTGTGTGATTACTGAATACAAACGTACTGATTTATAGCTATTGATGTCTTAGGTGGCGTGTCTGGGATTAGACCTTCGTCAAGACAAGGACACCCGCGGGTGGAACAGGTAGGTGGTTCCCACCTTTTTCTCGTATAATGTGTATGTTTTGAAATGATTTACTTATGATGATATATTATTAAATCTTTGTTGAACGATGAAACGATGATGAAGTGTTTGATTGAAAATTTGGATGATTGTCGAAATGATTATGAAATGTTGATCGATCTTGATGAATGTTGAAACAATGATGAAAATATTAATGTTCTAAAATGACCTGTTTGAGGTGGATATATTATCGTGTTGCGATGAATATTAAACCGACTATGAGATGTTGATTGGGCTATTATGAATTTGGGTTGTTGACGAATGATTGTATGAGTATTACGAAGGACCTACTGTTGTATTTTATTAAAAGTAAATGTGATGAATGGTTGTACGAGTATTTTGAAGGATCTATTGTTGTAGTTAATTGAAAGTAATTGTAATGAATAGTTGTATGAGTATTACGAAGAATCTACTATTGTATTTTATTGAATGTAATTGTGATGAATGATTGTATGAGTATTACGAGGGCTCTACTGTTGTATTTATTGAATGTTATTGTGATGAATTTTTGTATGAGTATTACAAGGGATCTATTGTTGTATTGTATTGAACATTAACCGTCATGAATGATTGGATGAAAAATATGAAAAGTCTATTATTGTGTTATACTGAATGCTAAACTCTTATGGAATGTTTGTTGGTGTATTACAAATGATATATAATATCATGTTATAGTGATTACATAAACTGCCTCTAGAACGTTTGATGGGTTAATGATTAGGTTCGGCTAATAGCATCCTAAGTGGATGACCGGGGTTGACAAATGATTAGCTTCGGCTAATAGCATCTTAAGTGGATGATCGGGACTGACAAATGATTAGCTTCGGCGAATGACATCTTAAGTGGATGACCGAGACTGCTAAATGATTAGCTTCTGCTAATGGCATCTTAAATGGATGACTGGAATGAGCTTCGGCTAATGGCATCCAAAATGGATGACCGAGATTGATAAATAATTAGTTTCGACTAATGACATCCTAAGTGGATGACCGAGATGAACAAATGATTAGCTTCGGCTAATGGCATCCTAAGAGGATTGCCGGATTTGGGAGTTATGAGTTAGTTTCAAGAGTTGATGCATTCATGAGTATTATGTTTTGTATGTACCAAGTATATGAAAGAACTATGATTGTTATGCTTTAAACAGAGAATAATGTTAGTTCGGTTAACGGTATTCGAGATGGATGACCGGGTTTGAGTATTGTAATTAGCCTCGGTAATTGACAAATTATTAAGGGTGGTATTTACATAAGTAAGGAGAAATGAAAGAATTATGCTCTTTTGGTCCATGAGTTAAATGTAACGTTAATATTGCTTTATTATGTTTTTTTTTTAAATTGCCTATAATGCTTGAAATTACCTTGTTCTGTGATAGGGACATCATACCAACATGGTGCGTAAGGAAATCCATTTCACGGCTCACTCATTTAAAAAGAATTATAAATTCACATGTTATGGGTGATATGAGTTTTGTATGAATAGACGTGTAAATCGCTCAATTAGTCATCCGACTCCTTTTGTAAAGACTTGTAATGACAAAATAAAATGGAACACGGATGTGAACGTGTGATCATGTAGATATGATGTGTATGAATATACGTATGTGGTATTCTTATGAGGATGTTATGTTGTGAAATTACATGAGGTCAGGATAACGAAAGTACTAGTTGTGTAACTTGCTGTTCGGCACCTTGTATGAACTCGTGATGATAACGAGACTAGAACATAAATGTGAATTTATGAGTATGTCGATATGATATAATGTAAAGCTATGAGTATGAAAACAAAATATTATGGGCATGTGTATTGAGAATATGTTTTATGGGAATGTTGATTTACGTTATCCTACGTGGATTGTGCCTTGTTAATGAATGAAATGCAATTATAAATTTGCAGAATGATATGGTGAAAAATATCTAAAACCAGATGATTAAATAAAAATAAAAATAAATAAAAATTTCCATCAATTTTAGCTTTGAAAAAGCCGGGTCATTACAGTTTCACGAACTTAAACCCTGATTGAAAGCTATAGTAAACCTCTACTTCCCCACCTAACCTTAAATCTTCATATGTATGCATTCCAAAGTAATATATTACAAATAAACTAGTGATGCATGAAGACATTCATCCATATGTAACATACATGCATGAACATGATAAAACATGCTAAAAAAATAAGTAAAATGTGAAAATTTAAACATATCAAATCAAATAAACCATATAAAACACACAAAACTTAGTCCAAAACTATATAAAAAAATCCCTAGTAGAGTTGTCATTCTGTCGCATGTGGACGCGGCGTAGCCGGATGTCAAGATCAAGGAGCCGCCACCTAATTGTTTGGTTTAAGATCACTAAAAGACCCGAATGTGCTGGGCTTATGAGAAATTCCAAGGGTAAGAGACTAGTTGTGGCTAGGGAATGTAGCACCCCTAGTATACCTTACATGAGATAAGCTGCATTATGTGATCTAGATATGGTTTAAAGGTTTTGATGGATTTTTAAATGATGATTTGTCTATGGCTTAAAATAAAGATTTACTCCCATGAATAAATCTCGCATTTTAAATTTATTATAAGCTCATATGTCTAGATAAATTCTTATGAGAAGAGTCCATGTAGGTGTCTTGATAGGGTTCACCTATCCTGGAATGCAAAAGGGTTCTCCACAACTCGTATATTATGGTGAAAAATAGTCCCAATTAAAATTGATAAATATCTAAAATAATCTTGAAAATTTTGTAGTCAACTCCTGATATTTAAATATGAGTCTACTTATAGGTCCAACATAAATACTATGATGTTGACCATTAATTTTCATTAATTAAAATTTTAGAGTTGTTGAAATATTAACCAGATCCTTGAAGAATTTTACAGACTTGGTGTAAATTCCAAAAGATAAAAGGAAATCAACATAAATAGTTTTCTAAAACCATGTTAAAAAATTCTTTATATATATATATATATAAATGTAATTTTTATAAGGATTGAACCATATGCAATAAGCAAAAAATATTTTTTTTTATTTTAATTTTTTTAGGGTCATGTTTGGCAAAACCATATCTTTGTTCAAAACAAAACTGTCAACACAGGTTTAAGAATGTGTTTTTCAAACACACCTTTAAGTTAAAATTCCTTTTATCAAAACAGTGACAAACCAAACAAAACCTTAAGTATTTGACTAGGTTTTGACTTGACCTAGTAAACCCGAAAACACTGGTTCAACCATGAACCAAACCAAAAACCAAGGTTTAACCTAAAACAAAATAAAAACAAAAAAAATAAAATAAAAACATAAAATTTTCTATTGAAAACAATTAAACACCAAGGAAAATAAAGAACACGAAGAGCAATGAAGAACATTCAAACTCAAACCCAGCAACGTAAATATCAAACCAAACCAGATCTCAAGCAATAAGAGGCAAGGTTTTGTTCGCAATCAAGCATGGATAAAAAATCATGTATCCATTTGCTTTAATTACCACTCAAACATCATGATTTTTGTCAAAATAGATTTCGGTTCAAAACCAAAACCCTAAGATTAAAACCCATAAAACATGTCATTGATGCATGAAAACCTTAGGTTATTTACTAATAATCATATACAAACTTTCAGAAACCAAAATCAAATCAAAATAAAACCTAAAACTATCACCCAAGGCAATGTTCTTCGGATGAACATGAAACCAGGTTGCCTAGAAAACCCAACATACACTGTCAAACCCGGAAAATACATTTTAGGCCTCCAAACTAAGCTCTTTCAGCCCTAACAAACCACGTTATCATAAACAAAAATATTTGAATAAAAAACACTAATAAATAACCTCGAATCATAAAAAACATGTATAAGATTTCAACTTTCAAAAACTGCAGCCCTATAATCAGCCAACAAAAACATTAAAAACTCAATCTAAAACTGACTCTTCAAACACATGAGACCCAAACTAAACTCAGGAATCAAGAATATGCATTAGCAACCTAGAAAAAGTCATCAAACGCCTATTGCTACTCTTGACAGATTCCAATACTATACTTCATCAAAACCAAACACACAAACACCTTTTAAACATCCCATCAACATTAACAACTTCAAAATAAGAATAATCAAACAAAACAACATTTTCATTCATCAATCTATATAAATGCTAAAACACAAAATAATGCCAAAAAGATTAAAAAAAAACATCATTAAACATTGAAAAAGCATAAGTGAGCATGTCACATGGATTCCACCATTGAGTTTTCACATGGTAAACCTTCTCTAAGCTTGCTGGCTATAGACTGCTACTTCTATTCTCTTTCCCTTCCTTCCTTTTTTCCTTTTCACTTTCTATTCTTTCCAAAGCTTACTAGACCTTTTATGTTAGGTCTTTGAACCTTCACACTAGGATCTTTTTACATAGTATATCCTTATGTTTTTCTCTTTCTTTCTCTCTCTCTATCTTTCTTTTCTTTCATTTCTAGGGGTAAGACCCTTCACACTAGGATCTTTTTACATAGTATATCCTTATGTTTTTCTCTTTCTTTCTCTCTCTCTATCTTTCTTTTCTTTCATTTCTAGGGGTATTTATAAGGTTTTTCTAGGTTTTTTGATAGATTCCCTCAAAGATTGATCAAAGCTTAGTCCTTTGATCAAAATAAGAAAGCTCTAGAAAATGTTAACAACTGAAACCTTTATCCTTCAATGATTTTTGGGGATGGTGGTTTTGCCTAGGAGTTTTTCTTTCTTGAAGATAAAGGCATGCATTTCTCACCTTCTAATCTCAGATGAAATATTTATGGCCCTTTATAAGAATCATCTAAGAGTTTTTAAGTGTGAACACATGAAAAAGTTAGACGGGTTTTGCACAAATGGATATCTCAGTCAAGGCTGACTAAGTTGGCCATTTTCGAGACTTTGCTGGAGAAACTCTGATGTAAACGTAATCAGAGGCCATCTAAACTTGGTAGAGCAAATGCACACCTTTCGTTTGGATCCATCTTTGCTCTATTTGGAGGTCTGTAGCTCTACATTCATTCGCTTAAATGTGCCAAATCGATCAACCCAGAATTTGAAAATGCAGCGATGACCGATCATTGACAAGATATTGGAGACTTCTATGAAAAAATTGAGATATAAACGTCTAATTTCATGGAAATAAAGTTGTAAGGGAATATTATTCTTCCATTTGTAAAAAAACCCTGTGCCATTTAGAGGTCTATAACTCAACAGCGAGCTTTTGGAAGGTGTCAGCTCGATCATCCAAAACTGCTAAGGGGTGAATGATGCGTCGTCTAGGTTAAACCCTTAGAAATTATGGTTTTTAATTTGAGATCTGAAAATTTTCATTTTAGTTCATATTCTTCCAATTACTTTTTTTATTATTATCAAAATGTAAGTATGAATTAAAGATCAAAAAGAAAACTAGACTGGAGAACCAACAAGTCAAGTTTGCAGCATGTACAAGCTAATGAGAAGAAACAAAGGGGACAATCTCCCATGACAAAAAAAAGTCCATAAGTGAACCAATTACAGAAAAAGATGAGAAACAAAGGGAGCAGGCTCCCTAGACAAAAAGGCAACCAAAATTTACAAGTGTAAAAATAGTTAACTAAATAACCTATAACTGGAATTGGTGCCGAAGTTAACCAATAAAAATAACAAAAGAAAACCAATCTCAGCAATCGAGAAGACCAAGAGGGATGAAACCATCCAGCAGCAGGACACAAGAGAGAAGCGCAGTTGCATGGAAAGAAAAGTAAACCTCACAGCCGGAGTACAACGTCTAACCATCTGCAGAAGACATCCAAAATCCAAACCAAAAACCCATATCTCAAAGAAGACATGGCTGAACAGACTAAGGCTAACAGAACCCGACAACAATTTTTTAATAAACAACAAACCACCAGTAACAGCTAATATGACATGAGAAGCAGCTTGATAACCACCAAACTAGCAAGGTCAACCAGTAATAGAAAACTTGATAGAGACCATTTTTATTAGAAAAGCTGATAAAGACCAATAAGCTGCTAACAGTAACAAATAGGAACCTGATCATATGGCCAGCAACTTAAAATCCTCCCACTAGCAACCAGTGAGAAAAGGCTGAAACTGCAACTAAGAACAGATCATAACAAAAGCAAAGATCCAAGAGAGGCCACCTTCCAGTAGCCAAACTGCAGCAAGTTGAAACAGGACCCCGGGTTGACAAAAGTACTCTAGAGCGAGCAATTAGCAGAATAAGGCATCTCTGCAGCAGCAGTCTCTGTCTGCAACACTATAAGCCAAGTGGTCTGTTTCATGAAAGTATAAGATTATATAGAAGAGAATTTGAAACTTGCGGAATAAGTTGTCAACTGACATGGCAGCATTTTCAAACACTCTTCTGTTCCTTTCTTCCCATATCAAGTATACAACAAAAGCTAAAGAAACTCTACGCCTTCTTCCCTGCAACCCTTTTTTGTTTGCAGTGAGGCCCTTAATGGCACTGCTTAAGGTAGACATTTTTCTGTTGATCCTTAGCCAACACCTAATCTTACTCCATAACAGGGATGTCCATTCACAAGCAAAGAAGAGGTGACTTTGAGTCTCCTCTTGTTGCTGACAGAGTGTGCATTGAGTGTCAGGCAAAAGGATCTTGAATCTGTCTCTAGTTTTCAGTTTTCCAAGTACAGCTAGCCATAAAATGAGACTATGCCTAGGCAGTGTCCAAACCTCTCATACAACACTACTCCAGTGAATAACCTCACTCTTGAGCCTGAAATATTCACAAGTGTGAGCAGAGAAGGTCTCTATTTTGTCCTGCCAACTTTGCATCACGCTTATTGCTTCATTAGTACCACTACATTCGCTAATCAGCTGCTCTTTCACTTGAAGGATAGACTTTCAGAGACGGGAAGTTGATTTCTGGAAACTAGCAGACCATATCTCATTGTGATGAGAAAGGTAGTAATGGTGGATCCAACGGATCTAGAGAGAATCCGTTTTGAGATGGATATTCCACATATGCTTGGCTAAAAGGCTTGTCAATTTGGCTGAATGACCTTAAGCTGGACAGTTTGTGAGTAACATGATGGAACAATAATAGTGGATAGAGTAGCAGAAAAACCATACTGATCAGGAGGATGAGATACTCTCGTAGAGTGACGAAGAGCAGGCTGATGAGTAGAAGGCTTAGAAGCAATCTCAGGAGCAGTATCAGGTGGTGGGTCAGTCTCAAGAAGTGGCAAAGTTGGTCGACGTCTTTCATACACAATTCCAGGCTTGAACCGCTCAAAAGATGACACATCCTCAAAATGAGGAAGAATAGGAGCAATAGAGGAAGATGCAACATGAGTAGGGAAGAAATATTGATTTTCAAAGAAGACAACATTTCTAGAAATACAAAATTTGTTATAGCTTAGATCATAACAAACAAAACCTTTGTGAGAAATACTATAACCTAAAAAGACACATTTAGCAGACTGAGCAGAAAGTTTGTGTCGTTCATGAGAAGGGAAATGAACAAAGCAAACACAACCAAAAGTATGCAAGTCATGATAGCTAGGAGACTTATTATGTAGACGATAGTATGGGGAATCAAAATTTAACACCTGTGATGGCAATCGATTGATTAAATAAACTGCAGTAGACAAGGCTTCAATCTAGAATTTAGATGGTACAAAAGACTCAAGCAATAAGGTTCTAGTGATATCCAAAAGATGACGGTTTTTACGCTCAGCAACCCCATTTTGTTGTGGTGTATATGGACAGGAACGATGCGAGACAATACCTTTCTGCTGTAAAAAAATCATGAAATTCATGTGACATATATTCCCTACCCGAATCAGATCTTAATACCTTAATACCAGTAGAAAATTGAGTCTCAATATAGGCAAAAAATGACTTGAAAACAGAAAAGACCTCAGATTTGGAACGAAGGAAATACACCCAAGTAAACCGACTATAATCATCAATAAATGTCACAAAGTACTTGTAATGAGCATGAGAAATAATTGGTGTAGGACCCCAAACATCACTATGAATAATATCAAAGTATTTTGTAGCACGACTGCCATGGGAAGGGAAAGGAAGAGTTTTACTCTTGCCTAATTTACATGTAGAACAATAAAAAAAATATCACGAGAAGAAAATTTAGTTTTATTTCCCAACAAACCAGAACTCAACAATCGAGACAAAACAATAGAATTCGGATGGCCTAAACATTTATGCCATACTTCATGCTTATTTTGAACAGTTGTACAAGCAGAAGATAGACAACGAGGAATGGAAAAATACAGCGGAAATAATCTTCCAACTTTAGGCCCCTTCGCGATTACCTTCCCCGACACCTGATCCTGCACAAGACAGCCATTACGAGAAAAATACACATCACAATTATCATCCATCAATTGACCAACCGAAATAAGACTAGTAGACAACTTTGGTGATACAAAAACATTCTTGAAAGTTGGAGCGATATCTCCAACCTTAGTAATGGGTATATGACCACCATTAGCAACCTGAATTTGTGATGAATCATGATACTCACGCATATTTTCAAGCATACTAGATGAGTTGGTCATATGATTTGAGGTAGCAGAATCAACAAACCAAAATTGAGAATTGAAATTATTACCTTGTAGCCCCAAGGCTGAAAAGGCTGTAAGAATCATCTGTTGTACCATTTCAGGAGTAGAGTAAAAGTACTAGATGCAACTGTCGTAGATGAGTTGTCGAACACCACAGCTTGAAAATCATTTATTCTATGGTTTTAAGGACGAGTGGGACACTTTTTGATAATATGGCCTTGTTGTTTGCAATAATTGCAGAACTTCTTTCTACAATTGTTAGCAATGTGTCCATATTCTTTGCAGCTATAACATTGTATATTGCTCATATTCCGACCCTTTCCTTTTCCCTGAGCCACAAAAGCAACTGCAGTTGAATTGTCCTGCTTGAAATTGCCTTGTGTAAAGAGACGTTGTTCTTCGCGCAGTAATTCCCCCAAAACAAACATCCAAGGAGGGCAAAGGATCTCGGTTCATTAAATTTGAGCAAGTAATCTCAAATTTAGATTGCAATTTCATTAAAAATTGATCGCGCTTGGTTTGCTCATGAACCTGTTGAACAACAGAGAGAGATTCATATGGTATTTTGGCATAAATAATATCAGTATATTCTGCCCATAAATTTTGAAAACCAGAATAATAATCCTGAATGGAAAGATTGCATTGAGAATAATTAGAGATATCGTTTTCTAATTGAAAACGTCTAGCATTATTGTCTTGATAGTAAACCTTCTTCAGGTACTCCCACATGGTTTTTGTTGTTTTAGATGGCTTTAAATTAATAACAATAAGAGGATCAACAGACCCTAAAATCCAAGACATTACCCGAGCATCTTTGACCTTCCATTGAAGCAACTTTGTAGAATCGGTAGGGGCTAGATCACTACCATCCACATGACCCCACAATTCTTTCCCCGTGACAGATACTTGAAACTGAAATTCTCAGGCGGAATAATTCTTTCCAGTGAATCGAACATTAAACAAATTAGAAGTTTTTGATGTCATTGTCTTGACAAATCAAAACAAGAGGAATCAAAGAAAATCCAAAACCCAAAAGACAACCAAGAATAAAAGAAAATCCAAAAAAAAGGAAACCAAGAGCCCTATGTATCTAGGACTGACTAAAACTCAATCAAGAAAACCCAAGAAAAACTAAGGCAAGACAGTGGAATGTAGATTCAAAAGTGCGGCTCTGATATCATAGCAATTTGGCTGAATGACCTCCCTTCATGAAAGTCTCTTTCATTAAATAGAAAGAATTTTGATTTACATTCCATAAAATTTGCTACTATTAACTATAATCTCAACCTAATTATAGAAAGCTAATTACACTGTGATTACACAAATATTTACAGTTGTTTTCTTGACATAAATAATAAATATGTATATGAAAACTAATAATTCTACTGAAAAAGACCATGCTAACAAGGCTTTTGTTCCTAGCTTTATCAAGAAGGCCCAAACCACCTTCACTCTTAGGTAGACACAAATATTTTCGTGCAACCAGAGCTGATTTCCACTCCATAGAAAATACCCTGCCTAACCCTACATTTACTTGTAAAAAAACCAAACAAGCTGCCATTAACAGAAACTGAAAAAGATGAGGTCTCAACACATTTCATGACTAGGTGGACAAACCAGCTTGGGAACCCAAGCAACAAGAGTAAATTCCGAATGAAGGGCCATTGGATGGAATCAAAAGCCTTCCTAAAATCAATTTTGATGATGCATCCAGGGGAGGCCCTCTTCCTTTCATATTGTCGAAGAAGCTCCTGTAAGAGATTGATATCATCGGTCATATTTCGCCCTTCCAAGAAAGCATTCTGGGCAGGACTAATGATACCCTGAAGGGCAGAAGCAAGACGTCTGGTCAATATCTTGGAAATGACTTTGTAGATGACATTACAACAAGAAATGGGTCGAAAATCAGTAGTAGAAGAAGCATTAGTCGATTTAGGCATAAGAGTTATAATGGATTGATTAACCTGCTTTAGGAGTTCCCTATAGGTAAAGAAATCTTTAATAACAGCACAAAAATCATTCTTAACAACAGACCAGGATTTCTTAAAGAAAAGGAAGGAGTAACCATCAGGTCCCGGGCCTTTTCATTAGCAATACTAGAATGAACTTCTTTGATATCATCATTTGATACAGGAGCTAGGAGAAGACTATGGGAACTGTCATCAAGGCAGGGGCCACTGTGGGCCACCTCAAAGTCAATAGGAACAATGGTCTTCGGAGTTCCAAGGAGTTCCTAGTAAAATCTGACAAAAACTTCACCGACTTCGTCCGCCAATGAAAGTAAATGATCCATCAGCACACCGTATAGTCAGATTGTGATTCTTTCTGTGTTTTTGACCCATCAGGGAGTGGAAACACCGATTGCTTTGATCGCATTTTGATGCAGACCGGGTGGCAAGCTCATATTTAGGGCGCTTAGAGCACCCAAAATAACAAAAAGGTTTAACTTTGTTGGGTCATAAATTTCACAACTGGGCACTTTAAGTTTCTTACGTAACAATTGGAGTTTTCTTCCCATTTCCTCATTTAGCTTTTATTTCCCTGATTAATTCGGGGTTGTTTTCTTTAGGAGTCTAATAGTTTAGTTTTCTCTCCGTTTCTTTATTCAGCTTTTATTTCCTAGTTAATGAAGGACTGTTTCCTGATTTAATGGAGTTGTTTTAGGAGTCAAAGAGTTTAATTTCTCTATTTATTTGATTTCTCTATTTATTTGATTGCAATCACTTTGCGACAGGACAGAGGGAATAAAAACAAAAACTTCTTTGAGTAGTTAACTCAAATATCTCTTCTTTTTTTCTGTTTTCTGCAGAATTACAGATCGAAGAAACCCTTGTGTGTTGGAACGCGTGTGAGTTCCGTTATAGTCTGCATCACATTCTTTGAAAAAAAGCAGTTTTAAGCTTCTGACCAAAGAATATCTTTTCCGCAGCTTTAAGATTAACGAGGTTCATTCTAAGGTTTCTATCACGCAGCAAAAGCTGAGGGTTATTTTTATCATGCAGCAGGATAGTTTGATGGCAGTCCAATTCAGAAGCAGCTTTAGCAACTCGGTCAGATATGTGGCTGAAGTGCAGTCTATTATGTTCCCGTAAAGGCCCTTTCAGAAACTTGAGCCTTTTGCAAAAAATAATACATACGTGTGCCTGAAACACCTTCTGCCTATTTACTGGAAACAAGCTCCAAGAACCGAGAGAGATCAGCCCACATGTTGAAGAATTTGAAGATTCGTTGAGCACGAACTTGTCGAAGGCCAAATTGGATTGAAGCTGGGGAATAGTCAGAGAAAGCTCCAGGATTACAGAAATGCATATGAGTTTGCCTGGCAAACTAAATCATAGGGAGTTTACCATAACTCTATCAATCTTACTCCACATAGTGCCATTCGACCAAGTGAAATGACAGCCAGTGAAGTTCAGGTCGGCAAGGTGAAGCTCAGCACAACAGTTCCTGAAATCAGATACTTCATAATTAGAGATAGAGTTGCCATTATACTTATCTTCCTGAGAGAGAATGGAGTTGAAATCCCCAAGAATCATCCATGGTGACACATGGTTCCATTGCTTTAAATCCTCCCATAAGTCTCTCCTCGCAGAGATAGTATTGTAGCCATATACAAATGTTGCAGCAAAACTGATTTGAGTTTCCAAGCTGCAGATTAACACATGAATACCCTGGGCAGAGATATGAAGCATGTCCACATTTACAGTAGAAGGGTTCCAATAAATAACAATTCTCGCATTTGAAGCAACCGCAACATTACTTACAAACTTCCAGTTTTTAAGTCGAAACTTGTGCATGAAGGTGACTTTGGAAGCAGTCGATTTGGTTTCCATAAGGCCAAGAATATCAATTTTGTTTCTCCTCATGAGGCTAACAACCTCATGTTGCTTCAGGGGACTATTTAGCCCTCTAATATTCCAGCTATACATTATCAATGGCAGGAAGAAGGGGTAGGAGGCTCCCCCCCATTTCCAGGTAGTTTGTTGGGATTTCTTCTTGCTGAGGTTCTAGTGATCATGCTCACCGAAGATCCATTCCCTGCCCTATCATTACAGACTTCAGCAGATAGAGCAACTTCTTTGCCCTTGTGTAGAGTAGACGAATTTCCTGTATCCAGGGCCCTAGCCTGAGACTTTGGCCTTTTTCCCCCATTTCATCTTTCCTTAATAGTTGTCCATGCGTAAGATGAATCCCCTGCTTTAGCCTGCATAGGGTCCAATCTCTGCTCACCAGGTGCACTATCTTCCCCAATATTGGTGGTTAAAATAGGAGCAGAAGGGCCCAACCTGTTAAAAACATCCCCCCTGCTACTGCCATGCTCATTGCTTGTAGTGGTGGGAGGACCAATATTGTGCTTTGTCATGACACCAGTGGTTGTCTCTCCATTAATGCAACCATATTATTCGATAGTTTTATTCATATTTACCTAGTATTTTGCTTATATTTTATGTATAAAATGCTTTGATATTCTTATTTTATGTTTTGAAAGCATTTTTGGATGTAATATTCAAAAAGAAATAAATTAAAGATAATTGACAGATTTGACCTCTGATCAATGTTTTGTGCAGAGATTGAGCTCTAGAGGTCGAAACGAAATGATTCCAATGGCATTAAGCTAACATCCATCATACCTTTCAATAAATAGATGGCAAGAAAAATAAAAATAAAAAAGCATGGAAATCGCAGCCTTCAAAGACAAATCTCGCATTCTACCAGTGTTGACTTTCGGCCATTCCGACTTGAATATCTTGAGCTACAGAAGTTGATTTGATGCAAACTCAATTTTGTTAGATTCCTGACTCGAAGACCTATCAACCTATCAAATTGCAGTAGAAAAAGGTCTCATATGAGAGAGATATGATTTTTCTATCAGCAAACAGATTTTGTGAAGAAACAAGTGCAAAGTACTTCTCAAAGCATCCAAACTGACATCCAAGTCTTTATTTCGGCAATTTAGCTCCTTTAAGTCAAAAGTCAAAGCTTGAAGATTTTATGCAAGGCTATTTCTCCTTTTTTAGGAAAATAGTTATTGAAATACTTAAATGTAAACTGTCTACTTAAGAAAGGACTATTTGTAGAAAAGAGATTAGGTTTTCTTAGGATATAAAAAAAAGAGAGAAAGGAAAGAAAGGGGCGGCCAGAAGAGAAGAAAAACACACCCTTTCCTCCACAAACCCAAATTCCTGCACTCTTCTTTCTTTTTGATTAGTTGTACAATAGACATGCAAAGCTAAACTTCTTTTTCTTTTGCAAGGACACAGAAACCTTCAGATTCCAAGAACTGTGAGATTTATTTTACCTTTTCTTTGCAGTTTATATGATAAATGAATATGTTTGTTTTCCTATGCTTATTTTCTATGATTGTTTATTTAAATTGCTAGAGCGGACTATAAGTTATTATTGTGAACAATCTATTGCTAAGTTTGCTATCAAAACCGAAGTTGTGATATATAAATTTGTGAAGTAACTGAGTTTAATAATTGTGTCAAATCTATGTTATTAATTTTAGAGAGAACATTCAAACAAAACAAATATGAACTGAGAACAGTTATGTTGTTTAGATAAATCCATTTATCTAGTTCTTAAGGCTGCCATTGAATTAAATTACTAGGGCGAAAACTGTGATTGTTTGTTGGTTAGGATTAGTTATACAGTGTATCTGTTAACTAACCAATGTTAAGAAAAGATAAAGATTCAGAAAATAAATTGATGTTTCGTTTCTATGATCAATTCTGATTTCCATAGGTGGATGTTTACTTGAAACCAAAGTTTGTTCTCTTTCTGATTTATTTAATTTAGTTTGATTATTTTATTATGTTATAACCTAGATAATCTCAATTCCCCTCAAATTGCATAACGTCTAGCATAAAAATCTGAACTAAATCTTTCTCGTGGGATTGACCATTTGCTTGCTCTATACTATCTTGTTTATTTAAACTGGGGTAATTAATTTGTGTGACCGCGACATCGCAACACCTATCAACCGTGTCCCTAGCTTCAAGATGCATAGGATCCAAAGATAAAGCCTCCTGGACAACACCCTGACTAGCCTTTAGGGTCTCCCTAGAAGTTGCCTTAGTAGAATGTTGATGATTGCTGCGATTGCTAACCCGACTGGTCCTTCCTGCAGAAATAGAATCCTGACTTCCCTTATTATTAGCCCCCATGGCAGGTGAGACTTTGGAGCACATAACAGTTGTGTGACCAAGAACCCTGCAGTGCTTGTAGAATTTTGGAAGGGTTTCATACGCAACAGGTTGCACCAAGCATGCTCCATTAGGCAAGACAACATTAATAGAGTGAGGTAATTCAACAAGCAAATCTAACTCAATTAAAACTCGAGCAAAGGAGAGTCTTGACATGGAAGATGTCAGCATATCACTCTACAAGGGCTTCCCAATTACACTAGACTGCTTGGACAGACCAACACTTTAATGGAAGATTGGGGAACTTAACCCAAACTGGGACAGTGGTGGTCATTTCAATGGGAGAGAAATTGAAGTACTCAGGCATGGATTTCAGAACCAGAGGTCTTCCATACATTAACAATGATACCATTTAAAATTTTATAGCCAGGAAACTTCCCAGCAACGTAGCCCACAACACACAATTTCCAGATATTATTGTTGCATCCCAAATCATCTTCTACTAAGGTACAATTAGTAGTATTATGTAGAGCAGAGAAATGTGATAGTTTCAATGACTTATCAATGCTACGATCAGTGGAGAATAGATCTCGCCATTTACTAGTAGCAGGCGGAGGAGTACCTGAGGCATGAGGAGGACCCTGAGTATCAACTGCTGGGACAGGAGCTAAAGATACACAAGAAGAGGAATCCAAACCAGCTTCTACTCGAACATGGGAAGGGCTGCTGCAGATACTGGATCAGGGGGAAAAAAACCAGCAAATCCCAGACCTAGAACCATCTTCTGAAGCAGAAAACAGGTCCTCCTCAAAATCATCCTCTTCAGAGCAATCCTCAACCAGAACGCGGTCTTCAGAGGGAGAGACACCATCGGCCTCATGGGAGGCAGATCCATCCCCTACAAGGACATCATCAGTTTGAAAGAGGTATTTGTTCGGGCTAGCTCCTCCTGTAGGGGTTTTGGGTTGACGACACTGCTCTTTCTCCTGCTCTAGCTAGATGGACATGAAAAGGAGCCTCCAAGGTCAGAATGGAGCTTGTGTGTTGCGATAGAGAAGCCTGCTCTTGTATCTTGCTACAAGTGGAGGATGCAGATTTCTTCTTATTCCTAGCCATGATAAAACCAAGCGAAGAAAAATCAACAGGAAAACTCGAGGACAGAAAGAAAGGGATTCAAATGTCAGCTGGGCGCACACGAGGGAAACAGCTTTAAAGAGAAGGAGAGCATCTCTCTTTAATTTCTCTCTCTATAATCTCGGTAATTTTTAATTAGACCAGAATTACTTTCTAAACTCTTCATTTCATACAATTTTACTTTTATATCAAACCAAATCATCAACCCCAAAATTTAGCGTCATTTTCATCTTGGTCCTTGGTTTTTGATTTGTGCACTTGAATCCTTAATTGACCATTAAATTTTTAATTTTCTTCAATTTGACTCTTGATTTGGTCAATTTCAGCCCTTGAAGTCTTGCGCCATTTATGATTTGGTCATTAATTTTGAATTTCTTCAATCAAACCTCTAATTGGCTATCAAAATTTAATATTTTCACAATTAATCTCCTGATTTAACCGATTAAACTTTTCAAAATCCAATTTCAGTCCCCCAAACTTCAATTTCTTCCAATTAACACCTAAATTGACTCTAAAAAATTAATTTTCCTTGCGATTAATTTCTCAATAAAATTAATTAAATCTTAAAAAATCTTCTTTGAGTCCTCACTCATCCGAATTTGTATTTTTTAACCCAAATAAAAATATTTTCACCAAATAGGTCTTTTATCAATCAGAATTTGATTGCCAATTTTGCTAATCTTGTACATTCTAGTTCTCCAATGTTTTCACTTGTCAATTTAATCATTCACCACCAACTTGGACAATCTTCTAAGCTTTTTTCATGTATATATCCTCTTGTATTTTTTACTTTTCTTCATTTTTTATAGGGTTAAAAATAAATTGATGGGCATATAGGAAAAATGAAAGGATGTCATAATTTTATATGAATATTAATTGAGACTGTTGCTTGCTATGATATTATGTTTGGTTATTTGCTAAGAAAGTTTGAAAATTTATTAATGTTGTTTCATATAAATTAAATGGTTAGTTGTGAATTTTAAGAAGTTTGAAAAATAGTCAATATATTAGACAACTAAATGGGTAAGGTCCCGTGTAGGGGTGTGCTACCAAAATTTTGTTAAAAATAGATAGACACACTAAAATAAAAACCCATAAAATATAGATTGAGAATTTAATTGAATATGCTTAATTATTTAGTTATATTATTTAAATATCAAGAAAAAATCTCGGGTCAAAATGGAGCAGTTCTGCTTCTTCAAGCAGTAGTGTTCTGTTGCGATGTCGCGGTCGCACAAATTAATTACCCTAACTTTAAACACAACACACAAGATAGTATAGAGCAAGCAAGGGATCGATCCCACGAGGAAGATTCAAGTCATATTTTTATGCTAGATGATATGTAATTTGGGGGGGGGTTTGGACATTATCTAGGCTAAAGCAAAATAAAACAGAAAACTATCAGACGAAATTTAATAAAATCAAAAAATTATCAAGAGAACAAACCTTGGTTGCAAGCACACATCCACCTACAGAAATCAGAACTGGTCATGGAAACGAAACATCAATTTATATTCTGAATATTTATCTCTTCTTAACATTGGTTAGTTAACGGATCCGTTGTATAACTAACCCTAACCATCAAACAACCGTAGTGTCTGCACTAGTAATTTAATTTAATGGCAGCCTTAAGAGTTAGATAAGTTGATTAATCAAGAAAACATTCGTGATGCAACCATATTATTCAATAGTTTCACCCACATTTAACTAGTGTTTTGCCTATGTTTATATATAAAATGCCTTGATATTCTTTGTTTTATGTTTTGAAGGCACTTTTGGATGAAAGATGCAAAAAAGAGTAAATTGGAGATAATTGACAGATT
>Ga0307518_10001361_pt1 | contig 18179 bp, 13 predicted proteins | sample 25_EM_MG_FD_203889 | JGI IMG/M metagenome (GOLD analysis project Ga0307518, IMG submission 203889) | Populus trichocarpa ectomycorrhiza microbial communities from riparian zone in the Pacific Northwest, United States - 25_EM | ecosystem: Host-associated > Plants > Roots > Unclassified | place...
ATGAGAATTGAGGAGCTCAAACAAGATATTTATGTAAACAGGCCGAGTACAAGTCATATGTAAAAGACTCTCTCACCCACATAACCAGCATAGTAGCCAATGTCCTCCTCTCTTTTTGCAATGTGGAAGTCCCTTATCTGCAGAAAACAAATTTGCAAGATCACCACATAAGTACGAGTGAAGAACATGAAAGAAGAACAGATTGACAGATCCACTATCACTGAGATCTTTCATGATCACGGCCCTAAGGCACCTTAGTGCCTTTACTTTTACTTAATTTGTGTGTCGAAACAGCAACAAGGATTATCGTGCCAAAAAGCAACCTGGTTAATTTACATGTCCTGCCATCAGCCAACATTAAAAACCACATCCCTTCTTAATTTGAAGCTCAAATGCTCCATTTACTAGGTGCTACTCTGCTGATAACCCCGAACCCCCCCGCCGCCGCTAATACAAACACTGGGAAAATTCCTCAAGCTATAGGTACGTGAACCATCAGTCCCAAATCTCAAGTAAGCCTAATTTTTCAGAATAACATGCTCACCATGAAATATAGGAAAGGAAAGAGAGACGATATAGGCAAAGCTGCAGAAGTCAAAACCACAGAACACAGATATTAGAGGGCAATTCTAATATCTTAAACCAAAGCATTTAATTCATGAGAAATTCAGTGACAATAAATGAAACATCAGCCCTTGCAACTGCTCTTAACCTGCACAAAATGAAAACTTCATTAGCAGCAATATTGTGTGTGAATCCCTGACCTTTTTGTACAACAAATATTTTTTCCTAATCAACAACAATATTTTCCTGAACAATGTCTCAAAACAAACTGTTTCATTGAACAATCATCCGAAACAAATTGAACAGTGCACGCACAATGCAAACCCATTCAAGAAATCTCCAGGTACCACCTCTCTTCCCGAGAGGCGCGTTTCAAGAACGAAACCTACCACGAGGCCATGAGTCCAAGGTGGGATAATATATACCTCTTGTGGGCCAATTATGCAGGAAATGGGCTAACAAATCAAGAACCAAGTCTTTGAATGATACTTAACCTGCACAAAGGACAACAATCCCGACATAGAGCAAATGTTTAAAAGGGACACCAGTGTTCGTCTCTTTGAAATGTTCAATCTTGCAACCTGGGCAATCCTCATGGTACTTGTTCTTCTTCAACAAGGATTCTCCAATCCCATTCTCAGACATCTTGACTCACTACAGATTTTTTTTTCTTTTCTTGTGTTTGAAAACTAGTTACTTTTCTAAGAGAAAGCATCATGCTTTCCTTTCATTAATTTATGGCATCAGAAACTTTTCCGGGTAGTTGGGCCAGCTTTCTTGAATGGAACTGTTGGTAGAACCTGCTAGTCAGATACCCTTTTGAAAACGGCTTCCTTAACTAACATTCAATCGTCATTAGGAAGGAATAAGAAAGCTTTCTTAAGCTATCCTCTGTCTTTCTATTTTGTGGGAATCGAATCATGGAAAGTCAGTACTCAAGCAGTTTGTCTACGCGGCCAATCACGTACGCAACGAATTGTATTTTAAACTGTGATTAGCCATGCAAAAATATAAAAATAATGTTTTTTTTTTTTTTGTAATTAATTGTATTTGAAACGCGATTAGCCGTATAGATATGATAGGCCCTTATCATATCTCATGTCAACAAGTTATTAGATCTATCAAGTCAAATTTAATAATATCAATAAAAAATTAAATTAAATTTTTTATGATAATTTATATATCGACAATGGGTTTTATATATTTATTTGTTAAAATACTTATATATAGTTGTGATTATAGTGGAATTGAACAAACATTTTATTAATAATGCTAAATATTTGAAATATATAATAATAAAAAACTCGAAAAATACACATGGATTTTTAAATTTGCGGAATCTACAATTGGATTTCACTTTAAAAATTATATAACGATCCATGTGTATTTTTTTGAGTTTTTTTTTTTAATATTTAGCATAATTTTTATGAAATTATTTGTGATTTTCCACCAAAATCATGCAATTCTTCTTCTGTAGGTTTTGTTGAAGCATGTTTGGTATTCTTCTATCCACTAGTCTTGTGATGATCTACCTAATTACTTCATGCAATTCCTTCTCAGAAGCTTGTTTTGCTGCTATTAAATCTGACATTGAAGATTCATTCTCCAGATTTTACTGTACAATCAGGACTATCCTGCGCTTCTTATCTGAACGGCGGCGCCTCCTGCTGTGTTACATCGAAGATTTTATGTTTTTTGTTCCTACTTTTAGAAGATTTCATTTAGTTCCATTTCAGAAAAAAAAAAATCCGCATGTTCTTAGAGCCGCTCAAAAGTAAAAATCCATCAAGACATCAGCAGAGAGCATTTTGATTGAAGTTTTTGTACCTGCCTTGATGATGAGCAAGGCCCTTCGAAATTAGATTTGTTTTTTTTTTTAATTAACTTGGTGTCCGGGTCAGCTTGCACGTACCTCAACTAATTTCACGGGTCCTAAAATTAATGATCATGTAAACCTCCAGTGACTATCATATTAGCAATATAAGACCATAAAAGAATTAAACCTTTTAGTTTCAAACTCTTACTACTGAACCACCTACTAGATGATCTAGATTTATTTTTTTTTGTTTTTATAAAAAAAGAGTTTAGAATTTCCAAGTATTAAATCATTCTAAATCTTGCATTTACTGGGTTTTTTTTTTTGAATTTTCTTGTTGAATTTTTTGGTGATTACAAGTATTTTTTTTTTTCTTAAAATATTGTATGAAACTGGAACTTCGTTTTCTTTTAGTATCTTTCCCTGTTTCCTGTACTAGACCAAGTAACCTTCTCCCCTGCTAGTGTAACTTTATTGTGGTTATCGGGTTTTTCAATTTTCAAAGCAAAAAACTGACCTAGACTGAATCGAATCGATATAGTTTGGATTGGATTAATTTTTAAAAAAATTACAATTCCTGGTTCGATTGAAATTTTGAATTAAAACTGAACTAAACTATACTATGAACACCCACAAGCTTACTACTTGCACTAAGATGTAGGTTAGATCGGATTTTTTTTACATAATCATGTTAAGAGAAACTCTTTGACATTGTTAGTAAAACTGGTTTAACAAGACAAACTTAAATTTTTTTTTAAATTGGTTGAAAATTGTTCTAATATGATTTAATATATTTAATGAATCAAAAAAACAATTATACTGTTAGAGAAAATATAATTTGACTTTTTTAAAAATTCAAATCATGTTTTAAAAAATGTGTCGATTGCTACTACCTCTAATTTGGTCATTATTGTGATAGCTAGAGAATCAAGAAATTGATGAGGTTTTGAGTCTAAAAATTTATATTTTTTAATATATTTTTATCCAAAACATCTAGTAAAAACATTTATGAACCATATATCAATCTAAAACACTCTAGAATAAATAAATAAAAATGAAAACCAACCGAATAAAAAAATTTAAACAGGCTCGATTTTTTTTAGACATATTTATTAAAAAAAATTATTATTATTGAATTCTTTTTATTAAATAAAACTTGTCAATATAAAAATCAATTTGTTTTAGATAGAACAATTAAATATATATAATTTACAAATAAATTATCATTGTCTTCTTTCATTTCCGTTTTAAAATATATATATATTCATTTTAAAATTATTTTAAATATAAAATTATTTTTATATTTTTATCTTTATTTTTTATAATTAAAAACATTTTTGTACTTTTTATACATCTTACTAACAAAAAGTAACCTTGAGCATATAAAATTGCCAATAACATATGGCACATCACACGAACAGAGAACTTTTGTTTTCAAAGAGGAAGGCCAAGAAAGAAAGATGCTGCCGCGGTTGAAGCAAACACTTCAAAGCTTAAAGAGAACAGCAACAATCTCAAAGGCTCAAGCAATCAAGAATTTGAGCACCCAAATCAAGAAAGAAGATGTCCCAACAGAGAAACTAGACTGTGTGGTTATAGGAGCAGGAGTGGTGGGGATAGCAATAGCTAGAGAGCTTGCTTCCAAAGGCAGAGAGGTTTTGGTCCTTGACTCTGCCTCCACTTTTGGCACTGGCACCAGTTCTCGCAACAGTGAAGTCATTCATGCTGGCATCTACTACCCTCCTGATTCTCTCAAGGTCACACCCCATCTCTAAGTATCATGAGTAGATTATAACTTAGTTCTTGTATTTTCAAGTTATTAATAAGTGAATCCTCCTGTCAAAAACCCTATATTTCATTCCTATGCTTTCATATTTGTTTATAATTTAGCCCTTCATTCTTAGGTCCTGAGCATATACTTGGATAGTAGTCAGTAATTTCCTTGAGTGAAGAAGGTTCTGATCCAAGTAGTTGCGGTTTCTTCTAGTTATATGAGAACTGCTCCATTTGTATAGCTTAAGGTCCTTTGACCTTCTGATAAACCAAAAACAAACTACAAACAAGTTGGTAGTCATAGTTGGTCAAGGAATTAAGATGTAATTTTAAAAATCAGAGGGGATAACCTTAATTTTGTTGACAAAGTTATAATTTGCTCAAATATCATTGGTGGTTGCTGAACTGATAATTGATTTACATGTGAAGGATGCATTTTGCATGTGTCAGGATAAGAGGGAAACGAGTTTAGATTCTTTTATAGGAAAAGACCATTGCTAAGTGTATATAGTTGTTTTAATGGTTATGCAGTGTTGTGTTTGAGGGAAATCAAGATGGATTTTCTTATTTTTGGACAGGCTTTATTTTGTGTGAGGGGAAGAGAATTGCTGTACAGATATTGCTACGAACATGGGGTGCCATGTAAACAGATAGGGAAGCTAATAGTTGCAACTGGGCCATTGGAGATTTCGAAGTTAAATGAGTTAATGGATCGTGGAACTCAAAATGGGGTTGATAATTTAAAGATGTTGGAGGGTTTTGAAGCCATGAAAATGGAACCTGAATTGCAATGCAAGAAAGCATTGCTATCACCTGTTTCTGGAATTGTTGATTCTCATTCACTAATGCTATCTTTAGTGGTATGTGTCGAATCTTTCTATGTGACATTCTAAAATAGAAGTAAGGTTATATCTTCTATACTATGTGAGTCATGGTTGCTTATTGACAGGGATATCAACCCAATTTGAATCCAGGGAGAAGCTGAAAATAATGGAACAACTTTCTCTTATAACTCTACAGTCATCGGTGGCCATCTGGAAGGGAATTGCCTGCACCTCTATATTGTTGAAAGCAAAGATCTTGAGAATTGGAATGGAGACTATCCATTGCATCCAGAGCTTGTACTTGTTCCTAAGCTTGTAGTGAATTCTGCAGGATTGAGTTCCCTGGCCCTTGCAAAGAGATTTCATGGCCTAGATAATGGTATAATTCCTCCAGGGTTCTTTGCTCGTGGTTGCTACTTCACCTTATCAAGTACAAAGGTTCCTCCTTTTGAACATTTGATATATCCTATACCTGAGGATGGTGGCCTTGGGGTGCATGTTACTCTGGATTTGGATGGCCAACTCAAGTTTGGCCCGGATGTTGAATGGATTGATGGCATAGATGATGTATCAAGCTTTCTAAATAAGTAACCTTTCTTTAGTCCATTGTTCTTTCTCTACATGATTTAGAGCCTTTTTCAAAAGCTGAGCAGCCTAGTTATTAACATCAGTAACTTAATTGCATGCTCCTGTGAAGGAGAGAATTTAAAGGAAGATTTTTCCTTTTGAATTCTTCTTCTGTAGCATTAATATGAATTATAGACAACTGTGTTTGTTAAATTCTTCTGAATGCTTCACAAATCGTATTGTGTTGATTGAATAGCCGGCATGAGGAGCGATTTTCTCTCAAACCGTAGCAGTATTGTTCCTTCATGTAACACACAGACATACTTGAGCACATACCTATGCTACACATGTTAATTTACTTGTTTTGAGCCACAGAACTCTGTTTTATTGGTTTCCTTACATCATTCCCTTTTGTTCTCCTAGGCATTTGAGCAAGAACTTGAATTTAATTGCTTATAAGAGATGCATTTTAACTTTCAAATGAAATGTTTAAATTGGTTAACAAATAGAATGAACTTCATGCCAATGCTGCTGCGGATGGACAATAAGTATGCAGAAGCCTTTTTTTTTCTTTTGAATTTTGCATCTTCTGTGTATAGAATTTAGTTATTGTATTTTTTCATTCCAGGTATGATTATTCCGTAAGTGCCAGTCGTGCAGAGAGATTCTACCCAGAGATAAGAAAGTACTATCCAAATCTAAAGGATGGATCACTGCAGCCAGGCTACTCAGGGATTCGACCGAAAATTTCTGGTCCTCGACAGTCTCCTATTGACTTTGTAATACAGGTAATTTGAGCACTCTCGTTTCTCTTGTGAATCATCACTTCCATGTCAGTGCACATTCTCAGACAGCTGGCTAACATGATTTTAACTCCTAAGAGGTTGAATCCTGTTTTAGATTAGAAGACTGAAACTCAGCTTCACATGATCGCGAACATGTCTAACTGATTTGTTTGCCAAGTTCATGAGCAACATTGAGTCAAGCAGCATGTCATATTTTCTTTTGTTACCCCTTTATAGTTTCAGATTTCACAGGCATCTTCAACTTCTCGTTAGTGTTTGAGGGCAGAATACATGCTGGATTATGGATTATGAATTTTTCGTTTTTCAAGCAGGGAGAGGATATCCATGGGGTGCCTGGTCTTGTTAACCTCTTTGGAATTGAGTCCCCTGGCCTAACTGCAAGTATGGCTATTGCTGAGCATATAGCTTCCAGATTCTTGAAGTGACAGCATGCTTTAAGTTTGGGATTTCATTTCAAGAACATTTTCATTCGTTGCGTGAGAGGTGTGATGATTAAGGATGCAGACTTCAAGTTCAGCGATGACTGATGAACACATTCTCCCCTTTAATATTGAGACCATACTTCAACTTACTGGCTTCTGCTAGTGTGGTGGTGTTTGATTTGCTGAGAGATTGCCATGTTTTAAACTTGGATTCCTGAAATCTGTCAGCATTATTGCTTGCTCATGCAGAGTCGCATTTGTGTATCAATTTTAATATTACGAGACAGGCATTCCCATAGTAAATTCAAGCTATACTTGGCCAGAAATCCAGTCTTCAAATAATTGCCATGACAATTACATTCACCATTCCCCTGATTGATAGTACGAGTCCTACATAGTACATACTCATCCGACACAGTTTGCTATAGGTCTTCCTAGAACAGAGTTCCAGATAGTATTGGGCATCACTTTTTCTTCTTCTTCTTTTGTGATTTCGAGTTGGGTATCGTGAGATTTCAATTTTTAGGCAATCTTCAATGTTAAATATTTTGAATACATTCCTAGAATCAAGTTTTTGTTCCAATAAAAAGAAATGATTGTTAGAACTGATTGCATGTTCCAGGTTTAGGTATTTGTACATTGTCACACGTACGTATTAAAAGTTCAAAATGCTGCCCTTAATTAAGAGCTGATTGCATGTTTTGCTTGCTTCTTATTTCGTTAAAAACTACAGGATTATGGATGTAAAGGAGTGACACAGATGACAGATTGAAAAATGATGATCAAAACTCCTAGGTGCACCGGCAGCTGAGATCAACATCCTCTTAATTGGACAGTCAGTTCTTCCAGCTGACATGGAGCTTATACTGCCACGCTTGCTTGGCAATCCAACTGAAGGAATTTCACTTCTTTCACGGCATCATTCCTGAAAATATTATTCAAATGCACGAGCTTAATAGAGGTGCATGAACAGATTGATAAAGCGGCCAACAGCTCAAGACCACACCTTTCACCACTTTCGTTCTGGACGCCACTTGAATATTGGTTTTCTAGGTGGACAATCAATCTCATCTTCACGCAGTTTGCGCTTTTGTCCCTTTTTCTGTTATTAAATGGAAGATTCATTTTCCAAAATTTCTATGAATAACCTAATATGGTAAGCAAAAGCAAGAACTGGATACCTGTAATTCCTTCTGCAGTGCCATATCCATGTATATTTTCTCCAACTGCTTTGATCGGTTCTTCCGGGCCTCAAGCTCTCTGTAGGAACAGGCCATTTTTCTGCCCATGGAACAATGAAACTATTATGTTGGGAGATGGGACAGACAAAATATAACTAGCCCATACCAGAGTAGAAAAGAACAGACAGGCCATAAAAAAAAGTTTCATTGATTAGCGATAGAATAAACATCTAAACCACAAATCCTCCTGGGGAGGTTGGTGGTAATGGATGAACTACTACACGAGCTTATGGTAAAGAACACTATTATAGGCCAAGCAGTGTCTCTAGAAATAGCACCATCTGGTATCAACTATTAGCTGGATGAATGTTTGAATTATCTTATATTTCGTAAACCTCCAAAGTCCCAGCTTCATTACAAGGAAATTTTAGCTTATGGGAGTTTCCAGCAGCAAAACATGGTTCAACAACGAAGATTCAAGGCCTTTACGGTGGGAGTGGTCATACAGCTCAAATTCACCTCCAGGGATATCACATGATTGCACATGCCTGATCCCAATCAGAGGACTGTAGGGTTGAAGGAAAATGTAAGATGCTTGCTTGAACCAAGGAGAATTGCAGCCCAAAACAGGCAAGACCACGGACAAGGTTCTGTGCTCCAAGCACTTGGCTAACATGGAAAATTAAATTAAAAAAATCGAAAAACCATTCTGCTTGAATGCTATATTTTACAAAACCAACAAAGTTCAACTCTTGGAAGATTCCAACTAAATTAAATGACGAAGTGTACAAGTATTGCAGCAGACAGTTAGTATTGTGAATCAGTGATGAGTGTAAAGTTCTATGTAAGTGATTTCATGATCTTATCAAAAGAAGCATGGAATCCTCTTTACCTCTTAAAATGGTCAATCAAGTTCAACCATGGAAAAAGACACCCAAGATTAATTTGTCACACGAGACAAAAGTAAACCTTTTACCTTTTGATATTGTCAGGGACTTCTACATAAGTAGCTGTCATTTTATTTTGTGAAGATCGTGACTTCATCTCTTTAGCCTCCTCCCTGCAAGATACACAACAAGAAGAGATGAGGATCCATATCAAATAAAGAATCAATCACCACAAAATGAGAACACTAAATCATGAATTTAGGACGACGGAAAAAAGACACAAGCTAATTGCAAGGCAAGCTTTCATGTTGCCCTCCAGCTCTAGCTCAATTTGTCAAGCAAAGTAATAGCTAAATTTTATCACGGTGAGAATACTATGCTCAATTTTATCACCAGGTTTCTCTAGCTTCTATGACAAATAACTTTGTGAATAACAGATGAACATTGATTTAGTGAACTACAAACAATGGGAAGTCAGTAACCAAGCCACTCGTCACTTGCTGCCTTGCAAAAAGTTACATGTGGAAATATCTTAATCCCATTTAACTTCACAACATAAATGCCTCGTGTAATGGTCTTCATCAATTGGCACTAAACATCAGCAGCATAAACAATTTCTTAGAGAATAAGAGCCGAAAAGTTCACACCTGTCTTCAGCATAATAAATATGCTTGCTCGATGGTTGGCTATCCAGCGAATGCAACGCGGCAGTTAGCTTTTCAATTTTCTACAGCAAACAATAGCATTTGAAATGATCATTACAAGAAAGAGTAGCAAAAAACGTTAAGTAGCAAAAAAAGAAAGTAAAAATGTGCTGAATCATTCACCTTTTTCTTTTTGAAGGACATATCCAGTATCTTGCGTCTTCATCAACATGAGTTCTTCTTGGGAGTATTTGTTTGCTTCGGTCCTACCAGAAAATAAAAAAATATTTTTTTTGAAATTTCAAAAATAAAAATATAAAAAAATGTAAACAAATAAGAATGAGATTATTTTACTGTGGCCGATGAACTCCACCAACTGTTCTGCTCTTAATCATTCCAAAGTAAAACTCATCAGGATTTCTCGATGCTGCTTTCTCTTTAAGCATCTGTAAAGAAACATTGCCATAGCCACAGCCACAGCCATGAACTTAGCAACATAAAACAACATTACAACAGACCTAACAAATCTGAATATACGATTCTAAACCAATTCTAACCCTTAAAGTTTCCTCTTTTTTGTGAAAAGCTTTAGCACGGTCAACATAGTCTTTTATGTTTCTCAAGCAGCCCAAATTTTTTCCTCGTTTGCCTGTCATTCAAAAATAAGATCAATAAACCAGAAACACATGTTACCGCAACCACAAGCATTGCCACAGGTGGAAAACAAAACATGACTCACGGTTGTGCTCTCTCCTTGTGAGCCCTTCTAGGAATAGCATTATTTAAGGATGACATTTTGTTTTTGTTCTTCCTGTTTAAAGGGAAAAAATCAAAATTAAACACACTAAGGCCATTCTTAAAAAAACACTAGAACTCACCTTGCAAATTCACAAACTTATTAGTATAACAAAGCAAACTCAAAATTTATCAACAAAGCAATAAAAAATCATCAGACACAGTGAAAAATCGACAAAATATAAATTCCCATTAAAAAGATGGAAACTTTGAATCAAGAAAAGTAAAGGGTACCTGAAACTTTCAGGGCTGAAATCTTCTTTGTCCTGAATAAACCCTGGCTAAAATCAAAACCCACTTTCCATAAACGGTTATGGTTCAAAAAGATTCGATCTTTTTTTGTTGATTTGTTAATCAAGGCAGAACCGGTAGCCACAGAGTCTGTGTAGAGAGAGAGGGGTTAGATAGTCAAAGATGGCAAAGAGAGAGAAGGGTTTCGGAAAAACCTCAGCAGTCAGCTTAAGCGACAGTGAGTAGCCCATCAGGCTTTAGCGGTTGTGGGCCTGTTTCAAGGGCTTATCTACTAATGTTTAATTTGGGCTAGGCCTGTGTATCTCTTATGATGAGCCCAATTTGTTGGGTGAACTTGACTGGGCTTTTGTAATGTCAGAAGAAATCATGCATTTTCTCCCACATGTATCCCGGCCCAGTAAAAGTTTTAGTTTAATAGATTTATAAAAACTGGTGTGGGGGGTAGCATTGAATGTTAAAAAATAAATGATTGAGATTATATTTTGAGGTTAATTTTAAACCTTAGGTTAGGATGAAATGTTTTTGAGTCTTGAGGTAGCATTTAATTTCTATTGGAGATAGAAAAGATGTAAATAATAAAAATAGAGGAGGTGTCTCTCTTAATTTCTATTTTTTAAAAATATAAAATTCACATTAAAATTATTTCATAAACAAGTTTATTTTTTATCCCTTTAATTTCAAAAAAAAAAATATAACACTTTTATATATATATATATATATATATATATATATATATATATATTGAAATACTAAATAAACAAAATCTAATTTTGTTTATATCATATCTAACATGGTAGATTTCATAGCTTAAGGTGCACTAAACATTTCATAAAATGTTTATTTTATTTCTTTTATTCAGAAATATATTTTTGGGTTAGTTTTCTAGTATTAAAATCAAGTTTATTAATCTAGAGTCACATTAGTATTGTGGTAACTGTTGCTTTTTAAAGTGTTTTTTACTTTGAAATACAAACAATAATTTTTTTTTAAATTAACATATTAAAACAGTATAAAAACATTATAAAAATTAAAAATTTTAATATTTTTTTAAAAATATTTTTCAAATGTAAATACAAACAAGTTGTAAATATAATTAGTTTTATAGTTAAAGAAATTCGCCTCACTTCTTGATTTTTCAGACTCAATTCTTAAGGAAAAACATGCACACAAAATCACACGAGAATAGACTTAGTATTGATTAACATGCATCGTAGCTAGAGAATTTTTTTACTGATAAAAAAAGAAAAACAAATAAAATCCATCAACAAATCATCAGCATTTTAGTGTGAAATATTTGAGACGTGATAATTTTAATGTGCTAATTTAAAAAAAAAATATTATTTTAATATATTTTAATACATAAAATACTTTAAAAAACAACCACAGCCACCCAATTTTTTTTCCCTCTCACTATGCAGTGGACAATATCTAATTGTTCCCAGTTATTTAATGTTCAATAATCGGTAATTAACAAATTAGCCTATACATGAATATGATAAGCTCATAATTAATAAATTTTAAAGAAAAGTTTTTTTTTTAAAAAAAACTTTTGAACCGTGACAGTGAGTGACAAAGCACCACAAGAGCCAGTTGGCGGTTGTTGATGGGAGAAACTTTCCATCCCTGTCTGATGTTTTTTTAAAAGAATTTATTGATTGAAGACAATTTAAAATAATGTTTTTTATATTTGATATCGTATATTAAAATTATAAAAATATTAATTTAATAATTATAAAAATTAAATATATATTTAAAATACATGCTTAACTGCCCAAAGGCAAGAGTCGCATAGCAACTGCACATTTCAGGGTCAATGGTGAATCTTGTCCCTCTAATTTCAATTTTATTTTATTCCAGTCTATTTACTCAAGTTTTTCAATACCATCCTTCTACTTTTGATCTTAAAAACATTTTCTGGACAAAAAAAATTTGGACTCAATTTTTGAATTTTTTTCTTAAAATTAATATTTTTTTAATGTTTTTGAATCGTTTTGATACACTGATATTAAAAATAATTTATAAAAAATAAAAAAATATTATTTTAATATATTTTTAAATAAAAAACATTTTAAAAATTAGTCAGAACTTTATTCTCAAACACCCATTCAACTAGCTAGTTGATGGAGAAGATATGGTTATTTATTTCGTAACGCTGTAAAATCTTGGTGTTAAGTTGCGATGTCAGATGCCATAGAGTAGATAAAAGAGAAGGGATCGAACCAATACAAAATATAGAATAGAGGGACCAAGTGAATCATTAAACCAAGAGGTAAACAGCACTACAGTTCAGTCTCTTTTACCAAGTGCTGTGACCACAGCTATGTCACTGGATTATGTTCCTGCTTGTACTTTCAAAATTTTCCCTTTTTTCGACACAAGAACCCACAAGTTCCATTTTCTCTGCTGCACTCTCCCTCCCTCCCCTACTTTCGAGGTTTTTGAGTTCTGGGTTTTGTTTAGCTCCTGCAAATCTTGGTCCTTTTCAAATTTCAAGGTTTCTTAGCTTGATACTATCAGGTAAATAAGCAAGAGAGTTGATTCCTTTTATGGGTTTGACCATGCATTTCATGTTAATTACTCTGTGTTTTTGATCTGCTTCAAGTTGTGGGTTTCATGGTCTTTCCCTTTTTCTCGCTCTTTATTTTCCTTAAAGTTTGATTCCTGACGTTGGAAACATGTGTTGTTTATTTTTGGGGTTGTTTTTGTGTAATGTGTTGTTTATTTTTGGGGTTGTTTTTGTGTAATGTGTTCTTACACAAGTTATGTTCTTGTTTTCTTTTGTTTAAGGTTTCAGTTTAACTCATGGGCTTTAACACTCACAAACAAAGCTTCTACATTTCTCTGGCTGAAAGATTCTTGTTGTGACTTGCTAGATACCAATTTTGTGCTTTTTGTAAAAAGACACTATTACCCTTCACAATACCACTTCAGCCCTCTCTAACACACACTGGATCAAGTTTCAAGTTCTTTGTTTTTCCAACTACAAACCCCATTTTTTGAATTCATGTGTTGTGTGTTAGCACATGTTCATATGAGCATTTGTGTTTTTCAAGGGTTCACTTACAAAAGTCCGAGGGCTATGAGATTGAAATGGGTTACAAAAAAGGACTGATTTCGCTTAATTTAACAGCTGCTCTCTGTTATTAATAGGTGTTTCTTCTTTAAAAGTTAGCAGATTTTTCATTTTTTCTGTTTCTTTTCTCTATTTGACACAGAGGGCTTTCCTTTGTTCACCAGCAAGTGTGATAAAGAGTTTTTTGCTGTTTTTTAAGGCTTTTTTTTTTTGTATGTTTAAACAGGAAAGAATTTCTTGCTATTTGTGTTTCTGGGTTTTTTTTCTAAAAAGAAAATTGTTGCTAAAACCTGGCCTGTGTTGCAAATTTTATTCCGTACAAAGGACAAATTGTTTACGATTTTAAGAGGATAACATAACAGACATAAGGGGCTTCTTTCTATTGTATGTATGAAGGTGTCTTAAGTATCAAATTATTGTTATACCCTTATCTTTCTCGTGAAACTATTGAGCTTGTACTTTTTTAGTCTTTTAATCCCGCATCCTCTCTCTCTAAGTTTATCTGTTGTGTTCTTTAGATAGATTATTAGTATTATCTTAGCGCTTTTTACTAGCATAGTGTTGTCTTAGATTTTGTCTCTTGTTTGATACTTTATTCTGTATTGGATACGGTGTTTGGATTTGTGTCAAGTACTAATATACCCTTTTTTTTCCCAAAATGACTCTCATGTCCTCCACTGTACCTGTGAGTGCCCTCCTTATTTTTCCTTTGGTAAGGTATATAGTAGAGCTGAGTAGGAACTTGACCAAGTTGACTGAATCCTCAAAAGTCAGTAAAATGGAAATGGTTGCTAAATTGAGTTGTTCTTGTCAAGTCATTGTGAAACATTACAAGAGGACTTCTTTTTCTCTGCTTGTATTTTTCTTCAAAAAAAAGCCTTACGAAACAAAATCTCATTTTGAAAGTTATGTGCAGTGCATAGCAAGTCTGTTTAATTGTAACATCAACAATAGCTGAATGATGGCAAACTGATGCGTAAATCTTATGCCTCCAAAAACAGGAATGTGTGTGTCACAATGACTTGTTTCATGCTATCACTAATCAGATTCCAAGCCTAGAGTTAACTTAACAATTTTGGTCATTTCTCTTTTAAGGTTTAGCAATTCTGGTTATTTCTATCCAAGGGTGTTTTAGTTGTAACGTGAGTTGTAGTAGGGATTTTTCTAATTTGGATGTTGCTTTTATATAGAACTTGATTAAGTGAACACTTGTTTTGCATAATTTATATATGGATATCATGTCATATCCTAACAATGTCAATCGAGTTAAGTTGAGTTGCCTGTGAAGCAATTGTTAGGTGTCATTCAAGTTTCCAGGTGTAATGGAATGCAAATAATGTATAGAACCTACCATTAAACCTGGCCCTGTTAACATGTAAGGGCCGTACCCCGTTATAGTTCCATAAATGAGGTCTTAGGGTGGGGAGTTTGGAGATAGTTCCACCTTGCAACGATCAGGTGTGAAGTGGCCTCTCTTAAGACTTGAATCTGCACCTTTATGGTTGCAAGTCTAAAAGGAAGAATTGCACTAGCAATGGACTAAATTTCTGGGAATCACTCCTTAAGTCATGTTAGGAATCATCAGTGGACATGAAATTGGATTCCAATAATAGTGATGAAGCTGCTTACTTAAAAAGTGAAGTTATTTCTACTCAGCATCATGCAATGAGCTTTAGGCATGATTCTCTTATTGAATTTGATCAGTTATTGAATGTTTTGCTGTTTATATTGCTATCCCTGAATGAACATTTTGGTTTATTTATTTCTGATCATTCAACTAATTTTTGGTTTCACTAATGTTTTCATAGATTCATAGCTTACCTTTGTTTCAATTGATGCATTAGCATGTTTGTCTCTTTTCATTCCTCAGGCACAAAATGGAATCCACTGAAGAGCCAGAGGCCCTCCCTCCACCTCCATCCGATGCCCTCCCTCCACCTCCACCTGATGCCCTCCCTCCACCTCCACCTGAGATACCGCCAAATGTAGTTCCTGTTCAATTGACAACAGACTCTGTTCCGGAGGAAACAAAAAAGATATCAAAACCAAAACGTTCCCCGATTGCCAGGCGTGGATTTGGGTCTAGAGGGCAAAAAATACAACTGCTCTCAAATCATTTCAAAGTTTCCATCTCTAATACTGGTGGCCACTTTTTTCATTACTGTGTGAGTTTCCTTGTGCGTGTAATCTGTCTGCTTTGGTTCTTCTTCTTCTTTTCTTCCCTATAATTCTGTTCTTCATTGAATTAGGTTTCCTTGTCTTATGAGGATGGTCGCCCTATTGATGCAAAGGGCATTGGGAGAAGATTAATTGATAAAGTTCATGAGACCTATGGCTCAGACCTTGCTGGGAAGGACTTTGCATATGATGGAGAGAAGAGCTTATTTACAATTGGTGCTCTGCCTCGAAACAAAATGGAATTCACTGTTTTGCTCGATAGTTTCTCATCAAATAGGTATGTGGATGCATTTTGCCTCTTCTTTATGGACTGTAAATGACAAATGGGATTATTTTGTGTGCAGGAATTCTGGAAATGGCAGTCCTGTTGGCAACGGAAGTCCAAACGAGACTGATAAAAAGAGGATGAGGCGGGCATTCCAGTCCAAAACATTTAAAGTGGAGATGAGTTTTGCTGCCAAAATCCCTATGCAGGCTATTGCAGCTGCTTTGCGTGGTCAAGAATCCGAAAACTCACAGGAAGCCTTAAGAGTCTTAGACATCATTTTAAGACAGCATGCAGCCAAACAGTGAGTACAGATCTAGCTACCATTTCCTTTCTATCTTAGTTTACCTTGTTTTACTCATTATATGCTTAATTGCCTATCAGGGGTTGCCTTCTTGTTCGCCAGTCATTCTTTCACGATGATCCAAAGAACTATGTTGATCTGGGAGGAGGTGTCCTTGGATGCCGAGGATTTCATTCGAGCTTTAGAACCTCGCAGGGTGGATTATCCCTAAATATAGGTGAGTTTCACTTTGAGGCATATTTTTTTTCAAACTGTCTCCCATGTTACTAATATGTGTTCTTAATGGCAGATGGTTCGACTACAACGATAATACAGCCTGGGCCTCTTATTGACTTTCTCATAGCCAACCAGAATGTGTCAAACCCCTTTCAGATTGACTGGGCAAAGGTACAAATTCTGTTTCCACCAGCAAATTCACTTTACCAAGTTCATGTAGCTTCTTACTGCATGTTTTCAATGATAGGCTAAGCGAACATTGAAAAATCTGAGGATAAGGGTGTCACCTACCAATCAAGAGTACAGAATCACTGGCTTGAGTGAAAATACTTGCAAAGAGCAAATGTTAGTCGTTCTCATCTTATGTTATTTCTGCCCATTTGCTATGTTGCTGACATACAACTATGCCCATCCATTATTATTTTTTCATGTACTCATGCCTTCTTTTCCAAAATGTAGGTTCTCTCTGAAATCAAGAGCATCTGATGGAAATGATGTTGAAAGTGTTGACATTACAGTTTACCATTATTTTGTAAATCATCGCAGCATAGATTTACGCTACTCTGGAGATTTGCCTTGCATCAATGTTGGCAAGCCTAAAAGGCCCACTTACATTCCTGTCGAGGTGACTCGATCTTTTTCCTTTTTTCCATTGTCGCTGCCAGACATCTTTCTTTGTTGACCTCTGTCTGCGCTAATGTAATTTCTGAATTATATCCAGCTTTGTTCACTGCTTCCCTTGCAACGCTATATAAAGGCACTAACTGTCCTTCAGAGATCACAGTTAGTAGAAAAATCAAGACAAAAACCACAAGAAAAAATTAGGATCTTAACTGATGTAAGTCTTTGCTCATTGGTTTTCATTGAGGATGATTGTTTTTTCTTATACTGCTCCATATTTATGATAAACTGCCACTTTTTGTCAGGTTATGAAAAGCAACAACTATGCTGCAGAACAAATGTTGCGTTCTTGTGGTATCACCATCAGCAGCCAGTTTACTCAAGTTCAAGGCCGTGTCCTAACTGCTCCAAAGGTTTCTAGTCTTCTATCCATTGATATACTGTAATCTGTTACAAATTCTTTCTAGTTCTCTTGGATTTTGTCAGCACTGTCCACATTGAAGGCCCTGAATCACCAGAGTTGTTCTTTCTTTCCTTTTCTTTTGTAACAGTTAAAGGCAGGAAATGGCGAGGATGTTATTCCAAGAAATGGGCGGTGGAATTTTAATCATAAGGTGATTTTTGGAATTTAGTCTACACTGCAATTTACCTTCGTTTTTAGTATCAGTGGTTATAATATAAAACCTACCTCTCGTGCAGAAATTTTTCGAACCTTCTAAAATTGAAAACTGGGCCGTGGTGAACTTTTCTGCTCGTTGTGATGTGCGTGGTCTAGTCAGAGATTTGATAAGATTTGGAGAAATGAAAGGGATTGTAGGTTTTATCAAAATTTTGTGCACTGTTTCTTGTAATGATCCTTTGAACCTAGTTCCTTGTCCTAAATATTTTCTTTTCTCTTTGGTGCAGCTCATAAGTGACCCGGTGGATGTTGTTGAAGAGAATGGTCAGTTTCGACGGGCACCGCCTCTTGTTCGAGTGGAGAAGATGTTTG
>Ga0307518_10001362_pt1 | contig 18167 bp, 15 predicted proteins | sample 25_EM_MG_FD_203889 | JGI IMG/M metagenome (GOLD analysis project Ga0307518, IMG submission 203889) | Populus trichocarpa ectomycorrhiza microbial communities from riparian zone in the Pacific Northwest, United States - 25_EM | ecosystem: Host-associated > Plants > Roots > Unclassified | place...
GATATACTTGATATCTGATCAGTTCTCTAGGCTCAAGCGCAGTCTAGCTCATCAATCCACTCCATCCCATCACTGTCCATCGCATTCTTGAAGCAGGAACTGTCCCCTTGCTTCCCTGTTGTCCCATTGCTGCTGTTACACCCCTATTGCTGTTCCATCATCACTGCTCAACCCCAGGACTCCTCCTAACCACTGTGGTAGGCTGAAGAGGAGTCAATACCATCACCAGTCGCATGTATTCCCCATCAGAAGCCCTTCCCTTCCCTCCTGCACCTTACCTGAAGGCTTGCAGCACATCCCCCTGTGGAGATCATATACCAGAACTGCAGAGGAAGACCACCACTCACTTTTGTTGTCATTGGGTGTTGGTTGTTGGTTGTTCTGACCTCTTCCCTCACTTAGATGCACAACACCTTATTTCTATGGGTGAAATGCTCCAGTGCAACTATAGAGTCACTGGCGATAAGAGAGGCATTAGCCTAATTGGCAAAGCCGATTGCCTATGGTTTGGGCCAGACCCAGAAGATGATCGCAATGTTATCTTTGGGATTAGATCTATCCCAATAATTAGATCTAACTATATCGCCTCCGTGAGCAAAGTCAATTACAACATTATGCACTGGAGATTCGGGCACCCCTTGAGGGAAGTCCTCCAACGCGCACAAAAGCACATGCAGCGCTTCCCAGAGATCCACTTTCCTACTGAGGACTGTGTTTGCCCTGAATGTGCTCTTGGCAAGATGCCCAATCGAGCTTTCCCAGAGAACGAAAGATGTGCTTCCAAGCCCTTTGAGCTAGTGCACTCTGATCTCAAATCCTTCCCGGTTACGTTGTACCAGAAGTTTAAATATGTTATTACCTTCTACAACAATTTCACCTCTCATGCCTGGACTATGCCTCTTCGCTCCAAAGCTGCAGCGATTACAGCTGCCAAAGATTTCCTTGAAATGGTGCATGTCCAACATAACACGCATGTCGTTGGCTGGATGTCCGATGCCAGCAGAGAGTACAAGTCCGATCTGTTTGATCGAGCACTCCTTGAGAAAGGAATCAAAATATACCAAAGTGCTCCAAGAACTCCCATGCAGAATGGCCACACCGAGCGACTAGGGTGCACTCTCATGGATAAAGCGGAGTCTATGCAGCATCAAGCCTGCATCCCTGACTCTTGGTGGGAATTTGCATTTGCTCACGCAACCCACATCTACAACTGTACTCTGGTAGCTTGCCTCCGATGGTGCACCCCCCATGAAATGCTTAAGGGGGAGATGCCTAACATCGACCACCTTTGTGTGTTTGGCTGTGGAGCTTTTGTCTACCTCCCAGCCACGGCTCGAGCAAATAAGATGGCTCCCAAGTCAGAGCTAATGACTTACATTGGTGTTGCCCCTGGCAATGAGCACAACTTCTTGTTTATGCGCTCCACAAATGCAGTGTTCACTGCTGCCCATGCCGTCTTTGATGAGCATCATTTCCCTCGCTGCCCCAAAAACAGGCGCGAACCTCTCGAAAACCCCTTTGGAAGGGCAAATCCAAAACCTACCACCGATCAACCAGGGAATCCCCCTGATGATATCGACAGTGATGACGATGTGGAACATGACCATGGCTATCCACATCCCCAAGCGCAGGATGACAATCCAAAGCGTGAGGAACCTGAGGCTCCTGAGGAAGAGCCTAGTCAAATAAATCCTCCCCGTACGCCATCTCCAGTGCCTCCACCGGCACCGAGAATGCCTTCACTGGTGAGAAATCCGCCACCTCCGGCACCACAGCGCCCTGGCCAAGCTGAACGCCGCCAAAATGTGCTGCAACCCCCTGCATTTAATATACCTGCCCACCCCCAACATGAACATAGAGTGCCATTGTACCCCGGTAACGTATATGGTGAGCGGCAACATCCCGTCAAGCAACTCCAGGATATCAAAAGTGCCTCTCGATGGCAAGAAACAGTGGGTGAGGCCCCTAGGCCCCCACAACCGGACACACCAGACCATGTTCCTGGTGGTTTCCCCGACACCTCTGCAACGCCCAGTGAGGAAGATGTGCAAAAGATGTGCAAGGAAGGGGGAGCAAACCTAGTCCGTTTCCTGATGGGAAAAGCCCTCACAACCCGCGAGCCTACGCTTCTTGACTCTGCTCCAGTTGGCACCCCGTTCAGGACCCCGAAAACTGAACAACAGTATCACCGAGCAAAGCCCGTCGACACCAAGTCTGACGTTAAAGAAGCATTCTACTATAGGCTTTAGTCCACTGAAGCATATACACTTGCTATCCCAGTGATTAGACCTAGCGACTTCACCCCAAAACTGACCCAGGCACCTTCCGCCAACCCCCTCTCAAATTCGCCCTGTTCCACATCTTCAATAGACTAGCCCGCTATAACCCCACAATCGCCTCAGCTATGAGCGACAGTGATAATGGGCCAACGGGTGACCCTCCCCCAGCAGCAACCCCCCCAGCTACCATTCCCCACCCCCGCACGACGGTGAACACTAGAAGACAAACCACAGTATATGGAAAGCTAATGACAGACAAAACCAAAGAAGATCTACTCAACCACCCTTCTATCGCCTCATCAATAATCTCTGTAGCCCAAGCAAAGAAGCATCTAACTGAACGCGGTCTCATCAAAGCGGGCCAAGACCCCGACCACTCCTCCCTTTGCCTAGCCCTGCTCAACGTTGCCTACACAGCTCCAGGTATCACAGCAATCGCAGCAGACGCCATTCGCTCAGCGGCCATCCTGATCAACTCGCTACCATCTGGCCCCTCCCCATCCCCTCCCCCCAACTCCTCTCCCCAAACCGACACACTATCCATCGCCCTCGAGAATCAGGTCAACTCCCTGAAGGAGTGCATGAAAGAAATCCACAGAACGACAGAGATCAACAAGACTTCAGCCGAGGCCCTAGCCAGGACAGTCGAGGAAACGAGAAACGAGCTGCATGGTGTAGCGCAATACGTCAGCGACACAGCAGACGAGCTAACAGGACTCCCAAACCAGATCAAAGAAGCCATCACCGCTATTCCCGCCCCCTCACCCCAGCAAAATAGCCCCTCCACTTCATACAGAAACGTGCTAATCACAAAAATGCCACCCAGCAGACCTGACTCGAACGCACATAACCACTGCCCCGATGTCTCCAGAGCAAACGCAGCCATAAAAGAAAGACAAATCCTGCTAGACATCGGCCCAGACCATCCTACCATTAATAAGGAGACCCCACGTAACGAAATAGTCACCCTGATTCAGAAGGCGCTAACGAACCTACAGAACCCAAGCGGACCCACCCTACGAGCCAAGGCCCTCATACACCTGCGAAACGGTGGCTACATCATCGAAATAGCATCAGCGGAAGCCGCAGCCTGGGTAAGAGATCCAATAAGAAAGATGATACTAACGGAAAGCCTAGGAGGAAACGTACGCATAAAAGACAGAACATACAACGTCTTGGTCCCCTTCATCCCAATTACGGCAAGAGTAGACGACGAACAAACACTATGGGATATAGAAAAAACCAACGACATCCCTCCCAACTCCATTACACAGATGAAGTGGATCAAGGATCCTCAAAGACGTGGAAGAAACCAGCGAGTAGCGCATGCACTGATGTCTCTCAACAACCCCAAAGCAGCAAACAAGCTTATAGAATCAGGCATGTATTTCGACTACGGCAGACTTCGCCCATACAAAGACAAGAAAGAACCGCTACGATGCCTCAAATGCCAGCGCTGGGGTCACATGGCTAAAAATTGCACGGAGGAAAAGGACACATGCGGCACCTGTGCAGGGGAGCACCGCCACTCCAAATGCAACTCATACCGCACCTACTTTTGCATCAGTTGCAAATCGTCATCCCATAGCAGCTCCGACAAGGAATGCCCTGAATACAAGACACAGCTCGAAGCACTCAACGCCCGCATCCCTGAAAACTCAATGCCATACTTCCCAACCGAGGAACCATGGACGCAGGTATCGCTACCTCCCAAGCCCAAGGGACCCATCATCCAGACTCAACCACCCACAGACAAAACAACCACGGAACACGACCCTACAGACCTCCAACAGCGAACCATCGAATGGACGATCCAACGGCGAGCACCAGGACCTCAACAACCGCCTTCAGCCCCTGTCGTCAATGGAAGAACCTTAGTCCCTCTCGGACACAGTAAACCCAAACATATGCCCACTCCCCCTAGCCCAGTAAACCCAAATAGCACTCCCTCCGAATCCCTGCCACCTACCCCCCCATCGACAATCCCAACTCTCCCCCAGCAACGGAAAGCGGACCACGAACCCATCCAGACCCCTTCCCAGTGCTGTCCCCCCTACACTTCCCAGGGAATCTCCCATCAACCCGCTCTCACAAACAACCCACACAACAAGAGAACCCACCCTCATCATCCTCTCTCCCATGAACGCGCAAACAACACACCCCACACTCCCCCAGCACCTACACATATGGCAGCAGAATCTTAATACCTCCCACACAGCCCAACTCACGCTACTCAACAGCCCCATCTCAGATGAATGGGACATACTAGCCCTGCAGGAACCAGCACTGAACTCGCTGGGCAACACTAGGGCCAATGCCCACTGGAGAGTAGCATACCCGACCCGCAAGTACACCCATGAAGACAAGCCTAGAGCAGTAACATTAATCAACTCTAAGATCAGTACTAACACATGGAAACAGATCCCGTTCCCGTCGAAGGACGTAGTGGTCATCCAGCTCAAGACGTCGGGCGGACACTGCATGGTGTTCAACGTGTACAACGACAACAACCACGACGAGACCGTCGAAGAGTTGGAACGGTTCTTAGATGCCAACATCCGAGAGTTGCGCCCAACCGAAGGCGACCACATGCTGTGGCTAGGCGACTTCAACCGGCACCACCCCCTCTGGGACGAGGATCGCAACAGCCACCTGTTCACGGCAGCGGCCCTAGAGGCGTCAGGCAAAATACTTGAGCTGGTCGCCGACTACGGCATGGTTCAAATCCTCCCCAAGGACATACCGACGTTACAGTCGTCAAGCACGCGGAAATGGACGCGGCCGGACAACGCGTTCTGTACGGAACACACGAGCAAACTCCTAGTGTCCTGCAACACGGCACCAGAGAGACGTGGACCCAAAACTGACCACCTCCCCATCCTAACAGTACTCGAGATGACAACCACAGCATCTGACGAAAACCCGCCCTGGAACTACTGCAGCGTAGACTGGGATAAGTTTCATTCAGCACTAGCAAACTCGCTAACCGAACTCACAGGTCCCCCCAGGATACTGGAGACAGCCGAGGAGTTTCAACGAGCAGCACGCAGTTTCAACGAAGCCCTACGCCGCACAGTAGAGACGAAGGTCCCCAGAACTCAACCTCACCCCCACACGAAATGGTGGTGGACGGAAGACCTGACCAAACTAGCCAGCGAACTCAAACAGCTGCGAAAGACTGCTCATAGATATCGAGCGCTGCCAGAACACGGTATACATGCCCAAGTACATGAGAAAGAAAACACCCTAAGCAAAGAAATCCGGAAAACAAAAGAGGACCATTGGAAAAACTGGCTCAACGACATGGCCGGTACAGACATCTGGATAGCGCATAAGTATATCTTGAATCCGGGCGGAGATGGAGGAAAAACACGGATCCCCACCTTACGCGCGACTAACACAGACGGGCAACTCACCCATGCGACAACAAACGAGGAAAAGAGTGAGATCCTTGCCCAGGCCTTGTTTCCCCCACCTCCCGATGAATCCACAGTCCCCACTGACTATTTGTATCCAGAACCGGCGGAGCACTGGACTGAAATCACAAAGGAACAATTAACGCAAGCCATCAACAACCTCAGCCCGTACAAAGCCCCGGGACCGGACGGTGTAGCCAACATCGTGTTCCAACAATGCCAGGTCCTCATTGACTACCTCCTACCCATCTTCAACACAGCCATCAACCTGAGAACATACTACAACCCGTGGCGCGAATCAATAACAGTGATCCTATGAAAACCAGGGAAACCCGACTACTCAGTCCCGAAAGCATACCGCCCAATAGCCCTGCTGAACACAACAGCAAAGCTCCTGTCCGCCATCGTTGCGGACCGCACGTCATACATACTGGAGACGCACAATCTCCTCCCAAACACCCACTTTGGAGGAAGACCAGGACGCTCCATGGAAGACTCTCTCCATCTACTGGAGAACACCGTCCAACATGCGTGGAGACAAAAATGAGTCGTCTCAGCGCTCTTCCTCGACATCGAAGGCGCGTTTCCCAACGCGGTCACCGATCGATTGATCCACAACATGAAACATCACCGACTCCCCCCAGAAATTGTCAGCTTCACAAACAGAATGCTTCGCGGAAGAAGAACAAAACTACGATTCAACGATTACACCTCAGAGTGGTTCGACATCTTGAACGGCATAGGACAAGGCGACCCATTATCTATGATCCTATACATCATATACGACTCTGACCTGGTAAGAACGGCAAAGGGAAAACAGGAACTGACACTAGCATTTGTAGACGACACTGCCTTCCTAGCCATAGGAAAAACGTTCCAGGAGACGCACCAGATACTCAAGGACATGCTAGAAAGAAGTGGAGGCGGTTTCGAGTGGTCAAACCTACACAATTCTCGTTTCGCCCCTAGCAAGTTTGCGCTAATAGACTTCTCGTTAAACAGGACCAAAGACCGTCCCCCACTGGTAGTCAGAGGAGCCACAATAAACCCATCCCCCACCCACAAGTTCCTCGGCGCCATACTCGACCAGGAACTCCGATGGCGCGAACACACAGCCTACGCCATCGCAAAGGGAGCACGCTATGCCATCCTTCTCCGACGGCTGTCCAGAACAGCACAAGGAGTACCCACTAAACTGATACGCCAATTATACCAGACAGTAGTAATACCCCACACACTCTACGCTGCAAGCGTCTGGCTCCGCCCGACGTACAACAGGGCAACTGGCACTCCCATTCGAGGATCCATAGGAACAGCAAGGAAGATCACCCAAACGCAGAGAACAGCACTCCTGGCGATAACCGGAGCAATGAGAATGTCCCCTACCGACTCCCTAGAGATCCACGCAAACCTATACCCAGGACCCCTTCTAATACAACGAGCGCTGTTCAACTCCCTCATACGCATATCCTCCCTCCCGCCTCATCACCTGCTCAATCCCATCGTAACCAACATAGCAAAGCGGAGACCAGTAAAGCGCCACCAGTCAGCCCTCCACTTCATGATGAGGTATCTCGCAGTGAACCCAAGGACAATAGAGCTCATACACCCACGCCCCATCCACCCAAACTCACATACTCCATTCACCACGTCCATAGCCAGTTCAAAAGAGGTTGCCATCGCCGAGTTCCAGAATTGCAACACCCGAACCATGATATTCACCAACGGATCCAGCACCGGTGGGAAAGTCGGAGCAGCAGCATCCCTATACGTAGACTACAACCACATAGCAACGCTACGATTCCACTTAGGAGACGACACCGAACATACAGTATTCGAAGCGGAAGCAGTTGGACTTATCCTAGCGGCCCAACTCCTATCAACAAGAAACGAGGCAACCTTCCCAGCGACGATCTTCGCCGACAACCAGGCGGTAATCAGATCAGGTGCACGACCCACAGCCAAACCGGGACACTATCTACTGTTCCACTTTAGAAAGCTGGTCAGACACCTGCAGAAGAAAAAAGACCTCGACGATGAAGCAATCCGCCTGAACTGGATAGCCGGACATGTGGACATAGAGGGCAATGAACTAGCCGATAGAGAGGCCAAACTAGCAGCGGTAAGAAAGGAGACATCCAGCCCACGAAGAGACCTACCCAAGACGCTTAGAAAGAGGCTCCCAACAAGCACCTCCGCAATCAAACAGACCCACGAGAGCCAAATCCAAAGAAAGTGGCACGAGGAATGGAAGAAATCTCCTAGACACCCCCATACCGTAGCGCTAGACCCCACGCAAACGCCCAACTCATTCCTACGTCTGACAGGTCATCTGAAGAAGAAACACACCTCAATATATGTCCAACTCTGCACAGGCCACATCCCGCTAAACAAGCACCTCCACAGAATCAAGAAGAGCGCCACCCCCATGTGCCTACAATGCGGTGACAATCAAATCGAAACAGTTCATCACTACTTATTCGATTGTCCCAGATACGACAGGGAACGGCACATACTTCGACAGAAACTGGGTCAAAACGCGTCGTCAACCTCCCACCTCTTATCCGAGAAGACCGCACAACAAGTGCTATTCAGATATATAGACAACACTAAACGCTTACATCCGGTGTTCGGCGACATCCCCACCCCCCCAAAAAGTAGCAATCCGAGACGGCCAAAACCCACAGAGCAGCACAGGACATAACGAAGACAGCAACATGTCATATGCAACAAGCCGCATGCCATCAATTCGACCCATGCCCAGCCCCCTCCCTCCTTCACTCGGTGATATCTATCTTCAGCATTACTCCACCCTGACACATACCTCACAGAAGCGACAGACAAACACCACGGTTAGATTTCCCTTCACACGGGAGAAAGACACCAAGCTACAGTAAAACACGACGAAGAACAACGGGACTTGAACGTCCCTGTCCAACAACGGCACAAACGTCGTGGACCCTCACCCAACCCGATCCACCCAAGAGGGACGCACTACCATGCGTCAAGACCGGCGTACCACCGCGCATCCACTCACCCGCAACTCACCACACCACACCATGATGCCAGCAGCAAGTCCGTACCTGCTGGAACGCACGCGGAGTTGGCCCCTAACGGCCACAGGAAGCCTGGAAGCAGTACACTTGATACCCTCTTGGTTCCGTCGACTCTTTACCGAGCAGCCGGGACCGTGTCTGTACAGAACCCCAGACAAATAGAACACAAACTCTTCCCCACCTCGTCAGACGGCACGACTAAAACGCGCGGCGGGAACGCGACGGACCCTTGGGGGACCTTACAGTCCTGGCCGGGGGGGCATTCATGCGTCAGGGGAAGAGTCAGGCCACAGGGGGCCTTAGATTTACATATATACCGCCAGTAGAGTGCAAAATGGGGTGTCACACTCCAAAGCACTATAATTAAATTTAAAAAAAAAAAAAAAAAAAAAAAAAAAAAAACCGCGAGCCTCAATATGAGAGCATCCACAACTGGTCCTACAAGGTCATCACTCGCTTACCCCAAGCTGAGCAGAAACTCTGGCAACTTGCTTGCCAAGAAGAGCTCAACGTGCTGCAAAAGTGCAAAGTCTTTGAGCTAGTTGACCATCCCCAAGACCAGAAGGTCATTAAGAATTGATGGGCCTTCAACGTGAAGTCAGATGGCCGCAAAAAAGCCCACTTAGTTGCGAAAGGCTTCTCCCAGGTCGAGGGATTAGATTTTGACCAGGTCTTCTCACCAGTCGTGCACTTTGAAACAGTGTGCCTCATGCTTGCGCTTGCCACACTTGAGAATTGGTACATTACTGGACTTGACGTTCAGAGCACCTACTTGTATGGCAAGCTCAACAAAGAGATCTATATGGAACAACCTGAAGGGTTTGCTGTTCCCAGGAAAGAGCACAAAGTGCTCCACCTTTGGCATGCCCTCTATGGCCTTAAACAGGCTGGCCTAGCTTGGTGGCGCACACTCGATGAGTCTCTGAAAGAGCTCAGGTTTGAGCGCCTTAAGTCTGAAGCAGGCATCTTCTTCTACAAGAAGAAAGGCACCAACAGTGTCATCAGTATCATATACGTTGACGATGTGCTATTCTGTGGCCCTAACAAGGCTGTTGTTGATGCCATCAAAGTGCAGTTCATGCGCAAATGGGAGTGCAGAGACCTTGGAGAACCTAATGAGTTCCTCCGAATGCGAATCACCCACAAAGGTCGCACTATCCACTTGGATCAATGTGCGTACCTCCAACAGGTCGTTGAATGCTGCAGCATGCTAAATGCAAAGTCCGCAAGCACCCCACTGCTGGCTGGCTACTATGCCACCAAGAATACAGAGCCTGTGGATCTCCACTCCCGTTTCCAGACAGTAATAGGATCCCTCCTGTATCTTATGTTGGGCACTAGGCCCGACATCGCCTTTGCAGTCACCCATCTCTCGTGCCATGCCACAAACCCATCTCAGGACCACCTGAACAAAGCACTATATATCTGTTGCTACTTAGTTGGGACGTCTATGTACTCCCTAGTATATAATGGTGGATCCAGTGCTGGACTGATTGCATGCATGGACTCAGATTGGGGATCAGACCCTACCTCTCACCTCTCACAAACAGGTTTCTACCTGAAGCTTGCAGATGGCTTGATTAGTTGGACTTCTCGTGTGCAGAAGACTATTGCATACTCATCCACTGAGGCTGAATACATGGCTTTGAGCGATTGTGCTTGCCAAGTTACCTGAATTCGAAGTTTGCTCAGTGAGCTCGGCTATAAGCTGAAAGCTATCCTGATTTGAAGTGATAATCAGGTGTCCATATTCATGGCATCCAACGCTGAAGTGCTCTATGTGCAGCACAGCAAGGGGGAGTGTTGAAGTTGCACATGCACCTGGCATAAACCGTCAACGAAGTGCACACAAGACTGTGACCCATATTAGTGTAGACTTAGTAATAGTCCTCTTTAGAGTAGATGTTACATGTCACACATCACACATCACACTATTTGTTGTATATAAACAGCATACATCGCTTATATAATATAACAGCTCTTGACCAGCTACCGCTATCATCTCAGGTTGTGCACTCCACACAACAGGTGAGTTGGAGTAGCAGTTCCTCTACGTATATAGGTATTGCTTCAACATGTCCAATACCAGTTGCTGGTTGGAAGTGGTGGGATCATGGTCGAGTGAATCAATTTCATCCTCGATGGCTTCATCAAACCCAATGTCAACCTCCTCTCCCTCATCTCTGCCAATTCCTCCAGTGTCAGTCTCCACTGTGCAACCAACCTGCACACCTTCCATAGTTGTCTGTGCTGTGGGATGGACTCGTGTGGTCAGAACATCCACCAACATCAGCAAACCAGCCCTTCCGATTAGCCAAGCTGACAGCACTTGACAGCGCTTAGCCGACCACCCAGCCTGTCTGACTCTGTGTCAGTCTGGTTCCCACTGGTCACTCCATTCAAGTATTCAGTAGAGTAAAAAAAATAAGTATATTAGTTCTATTGAAAACTACAAAATACATCATGAATAACTAAATAATATATGTTCATCAGCAACTTGACAAAAAATCTGAACTTCTGAAATTTTCTGAAATCAGAACTTTTCATAATTTTTCAGATAGACAGATACTCAGAAACTTCAGATATAACTTTTTCTGAAATCAGAAAACCAGAATTTCAGAATATCAGAAGTTTCAGACCAGCAGATCCTCAGACCCTCAGACCTTCAGAAAATTCAGACTACTCAGAAAACCAGAGTTTTGGAATTTCAGAAATTTCAGACAAGCAGATTGTCAGACCCTCAGACCTTCAGAAAATTCAGACTACTCAGAAAACCAGAGTTTCAGAATATCAGAAATTTCAGACAAGCAGATTGTCAGACACTCAGACACTCAGAAAGTTCAGACTACTCAGAAAACCAGAGTTTCGGAATATCAGAAGTTCCAGACAAGCAAGACCCTCAGACCCTCAGACCTTCAGAAAGTTCAGACTACTCAGATAACCAGAATTTCAGAATATCAGAAATTTCAGACAAGCAGATTGTCAGACACTCAGAATATCAGAAGTTTCAGGCCAGCAGATCCTCAGATCCTCAGACCTTCAGAAAATCCAGACTACTCAGAAAATCAGAATTTCAGAAGTTCCAGACATGCAGACCCTCAGACCTTCAGACCCTCAGAAAATTCAGACTACCAGTTTGTCAGCAGATCAGCTGTACAGTGATTTTCAGAGCATCAGTTATTCATGTCCACAGGTAGCTTTCAAAGATATCCAAAATTTGATAGCAATTAGGTACAGGACAAATTAATCAGAATCTGGCTCATAACATTTAGCCCTACCAGATCGCTTCCTCAACTGAGCCACCACCACATCCAAAGTAGATTGGTATTGGTGAGCCCCTACATACTTCTCAGCCTCACCTAAGATCTTCTTCTGCTGCTTAGGAGATAGATGATCAACAGACTCCATCACTTCATTAGTAGCATACCCCCAGCGACTTTGACTGAATGTTTTTTCCAACTTGGAGGGGAGAATGTATTCTCCTGTTGACCACCTCCGAAAAGCTCTCTCAGCCTCCAAATATGAATCAACTTAGTACTGTTATGAAACAAATGTCAAAACTTACTGCAACTGTGGCCAATGCTAGGGCACCATGAGGGAAACCATTGGAATGCTCTCTGAAATGAGGTTTAATGATGGCAGTGGACTCTAGATAAAATGCAAAAGTGCCAAGGATGCACGGATGCTGGAATGCACCCTTTGGCACCTAAGACATAGTTAGTATAGTCACCCTGTAATCCAACAACTTACTGGGTTGTCAGGGTCACTTTCATCAACTGTTTCCCACATGTATGGAAATAGTGAGGGTGGAACAGGCTTCTTCCGACCACAGTTATTCACAACTTCAATGACTTCAGGTACAGCCCATGCAACATAGCTTTCTCGGGCCTCAGGGGTGTCAAAATCTGCATACTGATCAAAGAAGGCTTGAACTGCTTTGATGGCACGAGCAGCAAGGTCTCTGCGCCAGTCATAGGTACGCTGTTTAACCTCCACACAGTGTAAATATACATCATGAGAGAAATAACAGACTTACCAATGCAAATATAGGTTCATTTCGGAGTGCAACTACACACTTGATTTTCGGGAAGGTTTGATCCCATAGCCGCTGGACATATGCAACATAGGTTGGGTTTGTGAGCTTCCACGGACTGTCAAGAGCAAAGAAGTAGTAAAACCAGCGAGGCATGAGAAGATCACTAAATGGCAGTGCAGTGTGAGGAAGCCCCGGGAGGTCTTCATTGCAAAATGTGCGTGCTTTCTCTCGGGGCTGTTTACGACGTGGCTCATTCACTTCACTTTTCAAATTGTTGTTGTCTTCTACTGCAGAACAAACATGATTTCCAGCACTCCGAGCACCAGACATTCATTGTTGTGATGCAATGCCATTCGATGGCTGCTGAGACTTGAGGGTCAATGGGCAAGCCAATACCATAACAATGGGCTGTAAAGAGGTCATTAATGGATGTCACGACTTATGTTGTGACTTACCTTCAACAGGAGACGCGGCCCCTTCCTGAACAACCTTGCATTGAGCCCACTGGTGGCTACACGTTCCACAACCTGGGAGGTGCCTGCAGCTGTCATAGGAACGTTGTCCTCATTCGGTTGTGCACCATCCCCGTCTCCACTGTCCTCGTCATTGTTGTTTTCCTCACTGTTTCCGTCCTCGTCAGTGGTATCGCTGTCTTGACCTTGACTTGTATCGTTGCTGCTGTCCGACGAACTGCTGCTGCTGTCAACGTCTACACCCTGCGACCCACCAGAGGCAGCCTTCTCACCTTGATGTCCATGTCCATGCCCATTTTCTGGGACCCCTTCAGACCTGGCATTCATATTTATATCTCTGTCATTGACTGTTGTGCTGGTGTTACATCAGGAAAATAACATAATACTTTTCGGGACTTTTTTTTGACTTTTCAGACTTTTAAAAGTATGGAAAGGCAAAAAAGTCCCAAAAGTCCCAGACTTTTTTAAGTAGATTCTTCTTTTGAAAGTCAATGACTTTTCTGACTTTCCTGACTTTTTTGCCTTTCAGTGGCAGGGGGGACTTTCTGAGCTACTCTACAATTTTCCTCCTTTTCGCTTAGGCTTGCAAGTCACTTACAAATTACACCAGATATTAACAGATATTAACACAACAATCTCTATTTTCATTGACATGATAGTACCAACACAAACAGGTATTAATTAGGGAAAAATTCATAATGGATCGGGTGAAGTCCATGGGGATGGCAGGGAGGGGACATCGGACCGTATTAAAGAAAACAAATCAAAGGTATATAAAAAAAAGTATACTTTTCAGTGGCAGTGCGTTGGTGTTGATATGCTGGCCAACCCCGACTGGGGACATCGTCACTGGACAAGGCTGTAGATGGCAGCCGTCACAATCATAATTTGGATGAGGCTGAGGCCAGGCAGGGGGTTCGGGTAAAGCTTGGGTAGAGAAAAAAATAAAAGATGAAAAAAGATGTACTTGCAAGTGATGGCACACTGGCATCAATACAGTGTGGCTGGGTGTTGTGGTCGTTGGGACAAGCTGGGGGTGGGAATGGCGGCCATCGTCATCCATCAGAAGGATGGGGCTACGGGGTTGTCATTGTCAGTATTGGGCTGTGGACAACATGATGAAGGGGTGCCCACCACTGCTGTTGTGATCGCCATCATCAACGCTGGGGTTGCCATGGTCATTGTCTTCATCCTCACCACTGAGGGTGGTGGCGATTGGCATAGGCAGTGGTGGTATGAATGATGTGGTGAGTGGGTGCTTACCTGCGGTTGCATTGACAGCCGCCATCGCAGTCATTCTGGTGGTGGTTGGCATTGCCAATGGAAGGCTGTGGACGATGTAGTGGGGGGGTGCTAACCGCTACCATCGTCGTCATCAACACTGGGGTGGTACTGGTGCTGGACGCCACTGCCATCGTTGACACTAGGGGTGGAGATGGTTGGGAGCATCAGTAACAGGCTGGGACAACGTGATGTGGGGGTGCCTACTGCTTCCATTGCCATTGCCGTTGCCTTCACTGCTGGGGTGGTGGCGATTGGCATCGTCAGTGGTGGTGGTGGTGGTGTGAATGATGTGGTGAGCGGGTGCTTACCTGTGGTTGCATTGACGGCCACTGCCGCCACCATCGTTGTCATTGTCACCGGGGCTGCCGTTGTCGTCGCTGGGAGTGGTGGTGGTCGACGCGGTTGAGAGGAAATTGAACTTAGAAAAATTTTGATGTTGTGATTTGTCATCACAACATTCCAGAATTTTCCCAAGTCAAGTCCTACAAGCTACGTAAGCACCTACTACTCTACCACCCTCAGCATCACCGTTGACCACAGCCAGCGCCATCAATGCAATGACAGGTAAGCACCCTGTGGTCGTCCACAGTACACCACTGACGACGACCACGGCACCCCCAGCGTGGCGATGGCAACGGCGGCCAGCAGCACCACCACCCTTGACAATCCAGCAAGAGATCAACAGGCAGATGGTAAGCTCTCTCTCGTCCTTGCTGGTCAATCGTCGCTCAGGGCATATTTCAGCTGAGGGAGATAAACCAGATGGAGAGAGAGATGTGCCAGTATTTGGAGTTTAAAGAAATGGTACGCAAAGACTTCGCGGGTGTTGGCCCATATCTAACTTACATACTCCCATCGACAAAGCAGTTGACCCTGCCACTCTCATCCACAGATGCATGAATACACCGCCCAATAGCCGCCAAACGGTCAGTCGGGCTTATGAATTTGTGCTCAACCGCATTGGACAAGACAAAGACAACGGTGAAATATGCTCCATCACATATGCAAGCACAGACAGTACTCCGCCAATTACAAAGATACTTGGGTCCCCTGTTCCCACCACTGCCCCCGTCTTCTTTATGGCCGTCAATTTATTTACCGCCTATGTGTCGACCAACCCATCCTTCGCGACTCAGAGTGCTGATGAGAAACCTCCCAAGTCCAAAGAGCTGCAAGATCATCGGTCTGAATATGGACTTGTCTGGATCATGTACATTCGTTATACTCGTCAAGCTCACAATCTCAAAACATTCTGAGCTGTATTTGCAAGAGCCTGGAAGGACCACTGGATGCCACGGGAGGTGTACAAGGCTGCAGGTGTGTGAGAAGACGACAAACCCAAGTGCATCATCGTCACTGGCTTACTATGCAAAGCCACAAAGGAATGTAAATAGATAGTACATTAGAAGTTACAATTACAATAGTACTGTGTACTTAATAGTGATTATATGAACTTTTCCTGCTTTTTTGACTTTTTTTTACCTTTTTGTACTTTTGGATCGCATGGTGCCTCACCAAGAAAAGTCCAGTAAGTCCAAAAGTCCTGCAAGGCACAAAAAAGCCGTAAAAGCCTAAAAAGTATTTTGTTAATTTCCTGATGTAGTGCTGGTGGACCTATTTTCAAGGATTGCAGAGAGGGCAGGTTGCTTCTTCAGGCGCAGCAGCAGTGAGGTGGGTTCACCATTCGGTGTAAGATGGAAGGTCGAGGGATGGGGAAACGAAGGCACATGGGGCACGTCACCATCAAGTGGGACTTGAGCACGTGGGTCGTTGACGTCGTTCCCGTCTTTGATTCCTCCATAAGAAGACTTGTAATCTATGTATTGAAAGTTAGTTAATCAAGTTTGTATTTTGCCAGGGGGCTTACCAGCTGAGGGAACCTTAGCAGCATCAGGCCTAGTGTCAAGACCGGTTCTTCGCTGATCTGATCTCTATGATGGGTCTGGGGGTCAGGGGTTGGCCTAGCGGTAAGACCGAGATGCTACGTAGCGTAGTCACGCTTCCTGAATGATAGGAAGGCCGACTGAGGGTTATACGGAGAGTCTGAGGGTAAACGGTCAGCAACCGAGTGCTTGCACAAGGACTGAGATGGAGAGTGCGAAGAGAGAACAGATGAGAAGTATCTTATTCAATATTCAAACTGAAACTACAACAGACCGAGTATCTAGGTATTTATACTAAGCAGAACAGATGAGGCGATGTACAGGGAGTCGGGATTACCAACGAATGACGAGCGCAGTTGTGCTGTGCGCTGAGTAAGTGTGGTAAGTGCGATAACCAGATTACCGATAGATAATGTATTAGTAATGACACAGGACAGGAATGTATAGTGACCGGAAACAAGAAAGGAAACATATTAGGTAATCGTACAGAGAGACAGATCGGACAACATGCTCACCAATCAGTGGTGCTACAAGATAGATAGAGAGAAAAGGAAAAGGGGAGTACATACTATAAACAGACGGCGAACACGTGGACATGATTGGACAATAGGGTACAGGGTGATCGGATGTCACAGTCGTGACACCTAGTGATAGAGCATGCGAGTTGAGAGTCTAACATCCAGCGCACGTACGTTAACATAGAACGTTCAAAGTAAAATTTAGATTACAAAATATGATGTTACTTACCAGAAACTGAGTGAGACGTCCCAGCATTGGGTTGGGATTGAGTGCTAGAGGCACAATGGTTTTTGCTAGTTAAGTGCCAGTGGGGTCGAAGTCCTGTTGCACATAGAGCAGATTTGGGTGGCAAGCTGGAAAGTTTATATGGCGATCCGTGCAGGGCGACAGGAGTCCGGATGAGTTCCATGCCAAATGAACAACAAAGTGGTTAAAGTGAGTGACAATAAGACCGATTCATTGAAAGGATTCTCACCGTTGCTGATGCACAGCCCTCTTTCCTTTTTGATCCTGCTCAGGCCTTGAGCTGTGCAGCCTCACCCATTGTGCACGTCCATCTTCTTCAGTGTCAACCACCATCCCAGCACTGTCCTCACTCTCTCTGTCTGTTGTGCTAGCATCGAGAGCCTCAAATATATAGGTAAGCCATTGCTACCGTTGTGATTTTGACTCACTCACCTTCTGACTAGCCTTGATCTTCGATTGAGTAATTGGTTTAGGTGTGTTTGTCATCGACGCCAGTTCGTCCTCTGTATCCATACCTGCTTCAACCCCCCTCCTCACTGCTTTTCCACTGTGGGCACTACTAGCCCCTTGTTTATTCTTCTTCGTAGCTTGTTCCTTTATGAAGTCGACAATTGGAACGTTAGGTATCTGCTGGACAGGTGCCGTTTTGTCACCGCTGTGAGTCAAAGTGTGGATTTGGGTCGGAGTAATAACCCAAACACAACACCAACAAAGGACTATGAAATTGTGCGAGTGGTGGTTTACCTCTGCGGTGTCCAGAGAGGATATGCTGAGGAGGGGGAGAGGGGATCTACACCAACAGGGTGATGCAGACAGAGATACAGGATACTCCTGGGGTACAGGAGCAGTAGAAGACGAAGGGGATAGGTGTCTGGACTCTTCCTATAGCCTAGGAAGTGTCAAAGCGGGGATTGAGTTGACTGGGACTGAAGTAGCGATACTACACCTAGAGATTGGTGCAGCAAAGGGGCAAGG
>Ga0307518_10001363_pt1 | contig 18162 bp, 15 predicted proteins | sample 25_EM_MG_FD_203889 | JGI IMG/M metagenome (GOLD analysis project Ga0307518, IMG submission 203889) | Populus trichocarpa ectomycorrhiza microbial communities from riparian zone in the Pacific Northwest, United States - 25_EM | ecosystem: Host-associated > Plants > Roots > Unclassified | place...
GTGCTTCCTAGTGAAGACATTGGTTCCCAGGTCCATCTGCTTCTGGAGCCACTGAGGCGACACAGGGGCGACACCGTCAAATGCCTTCAATATTGGGAGGATTGTGGACATGCATTTTCTCATCTACCGACGCTTATAGAGCACATTCACACTTGTTAGTGCATCACAACATGCTACCACCCCCATCTGGACGCGGAGGCTCTCGGAAGCGGAAGCGCGGTGGATCCCCTCAACTAACCTCACATACCATCTCCACGTCTGTTCCCGCTCCCGCTCCCAGATCCCCCAAGTTTTCAATCTCTCTTAATCGGCCACAGCTGGACTAGCGTATCTCCCATGAGATACTCCCCGGTAGCACAAATCCCCGCAGACCAAACCAACAACAAAGACGTAATGCAGAAGAAGCTGATAGACTGGCCAATCTCTAACCACGAACCTAGACATTTGAAATGGGATACGATCCACGACATGTTTACAACAACGAGATCACTCACCAGTGTCTGTAACGTTCAAGAAGAACGCCATTGTCATCCCTTTGTATCCGATTTCGAATGAGTGCATTCATGCCGTGGTGACAAAGGAAGGAGAGACATACCATCGGTGAGGGTCAGCGCCACCAGGAATAACGAAAACGGTGGTAAGCCCAAGCGTGCATTCAGCGTGGCAAACACTGCAGATAGGATAACGTAGGGACAAACTATCTTGAATATCTAGAGGATAAAGGTTAGTTATTTTTGAATATTACACGGAGCAGGGAAGCGGGACAACCAGCAGGGCCGCCATCAGGAAGGGGTTGAAAATCGGTACGAGGCGGTATACAGGTTCAAGGTAAAACGACCTTGTTGGCGATGAGATTTCTACATCAGGATCCTGACCAATTTCTGACTCACGATATAGAGGCAACGCTAAGCATAAGATAGCACTGGTCAACGTCGGGGCATCTCGAATGATGTCAATACCCACTTTCCAGTCCCAAAAAATGCCACCTGCACGTAAAACAGGAAAAACAGTGCTATCCGGATATCATCTGCTCGGAAACAGTACGGTGCAAGATGTCTGTGGGAAGACGCTGACGTGGTTCCATTCTCGGAGGTTCCGGCGAGAGAAGACCGCACGACAACTTCAACCTCTATCCAGAGAAGAAGGTTGCACACATAGGCCGAGAAGAACAGACCCTCTACGCTGATGGACAAAACAACAAAGCATGCTGAAAATGCGAGGAAGAACGAGATGATCTTGGCTATTGGCGATGAGTAACGTACTCTTGAGATGAAGGGATACATCGAGGATATAACTGGGTACTTGACAATCAACACGAAAGAAACGCAGAGGGCGAGTGTCAAGACACACCAAGAATCATCCAAGCAGCAACTTGGTTGAGTCGAGGCAGTCCTTGCTTAGCTTGTAAGCTGATGACCGAGTTCGAAATGATCACCATTATGACGGCGATCAGACCCATCTGTGCATATTGACAGCAGTCCATTTTGCTTCACTCAGAAACTCACTTGGATCGCAATAGATTTTTGCGCAGGCCCGTCCATGACATGTTGCCCAGAGCAGTACATCCATATCATGCCTATCAGTAGCATGACAACTCCTCCTGCCAAACTATACTCCATCAGTCTAACAATGGAAGTAGTACACACGTAAACAACTTACATAGAAGGAAGACTTTCACTCTTCTCGACTGCGAGGAGAGGAAATACACTTGTAGTGATACAACTCAAACTCCAACACACGACAAGCTTCCAGTTTTGAGAGAGTATAGCAGTTGACCATGTGCACAAAGGCCACATGACACCGATCACAACGAAGCCAGCACTCCATATCGATCGATGTGTGTAGGCCACCTGCATGTGTGCGACTGAGAACAAGCAAGGGCAACAGCAAATATACAACATACCACCATGCTTTGCAACGCCAGAACGACTAAAGTACTTTGCCCAAATACTTTACTGTAGGTCAGTGACGATCCACGTACTGACTGCCGGAAGGCGAACACGCCTCGCATACAAAACTCCCTCCAGAAGTAACACGGAAAAGCGACATAGACATAAAACGTCCACGGTGACTTCTGCATCCAGAATACCATGCAAAATGTGAGCAAAGTGACGATCGTGGTGGTATCAATGCCTCGCTTAGCAGTGGCTGATAGCGGGGCAGCAGGAGGTAGTAACGAGATCGAGGTATACGCTGCCCATCCGAGGTACGCCACGATGACAATACCTCTAATCAAGAGTCGGTCATAACTGACATCGAGGAACATCAGCACGTATCGCGTGCATGAGATGCAAGTCCTAACGCACGTTTCGAGATAGCGTAACCCTTCCAAGCAAGCCTCGATAAGCTCTGCAGAGTGCCTGCGCGCCTCATGCCACTTCCCATCGCCAATCAATTGCTCAATATAGTGAACTTTGTGTACCCGGTTTGGTACACCCATGTCGTCTCCGTCCTCAAGAGGGCCAAACGGTTTGTAGAAGAGCGCACGTGCCGCTTTTATTTCTTCGGGGAAAGAGTGAGCAAGGGGAAAGCACACCTGCCCCCAAACCTGGCTCACCGTGTTTCATGTGATAGTGCTCCAGAAGGACTTGGGCATTGATGAGTGCATACCAAGCAAGCGTTTCCTCACCTTCACGGGGAGCTAGGTAGCCAGCCCGTGTGGGATCCACGTCAGGCAATACCCCCACGGAGTTTGCTGGCCAATCGATGCCGATTAAGGATGCCATGAGTGGGGCTAAGTCCGCCTGCGAGACATCCCGGCGCAGGAGGTGGTCGAGCTTCCAAAGACTTGAGTACTCGTCGTGTGACGAGATGCTCGAATCCGGGTGGGGGCCCCGGATGCCTTTGCCCCATGCAATCAGAGGAGTGCGCGTGTTATCTGGATCTGTATTCGGACAACACAGTCAAGCGATTTAGATGGACAAGAACAACAAAAGGCTCACCGCCGTCACCATGATTCCCTATCCTCGACATGCCATGGTCTGCTGTGAAAACAAAACTTGTTTCGCTATCACCATAAAACTGTGACATTAGACTCTCTGTCTCGCTAACAATGCCGTCAACAACTTGGATATTCCGCATGTATTCCTGTTGTTGTAGAAGGGCTTAATGAAGCGCACAATATATGCGCCAACTTTACCTTGGAAAATGGCCTGTATGCGTGACCCGTGGTATCCAACCCAAGCAGGTGTAGGAAAAATATGACCTTGTCCTCATGCAAGTGTGAGTTCAGCGTCACATCTGTGGAAGCGTTCTGGAATAGGGTATGAAGTTGATCCAGTACCCAGGTGTCTAGGGCGGTAGCATCTGTATCGTGAAACGAATCAGACAGCCCCATATGAAAAGAACTTTGAGTTCACCTTTTGTAAAGTCTTCTGCTTCTTCGTCATAACACCATGTCCGGACCTTGCCCGGAGTCGCACCTTTAGCGAACATTGGCAATATATCGGGGGAACCGAAGGAAAACGTATGGGTGGATTGATTGAAGACAGAGTCAAAGTCCACCTGATATGTGTAAGTGAAAGAAAGTGGTCCCACTCTCTTTGACTTACTGGGTTTGTCTTCCAGCCCTGGAAAATAGAATTTAGAGTATGCTCAACCTATACAGTGCTACAAGGCCTGACCTTGGTCACTGCGGAGACGTCTTCGTACATGCCTCCTGAGTATTGTGGGCACGAGGATGAAGATTCGATGAATGGTGAACAAGTTCAGACGCACCGATGATAGCGACGTGTCCAGGGCGACTCTCAGTGGGCACTCTAGTATGCGAGACACCGAAAGCACCGCGTTCCTCGACGATGGACCGCAAATGCGGTGCAACTACAGCTGGCGAATCAGCAAAAGGGAATGCATTTGGTGTGAACACAAGGTCAGCACGAAGGCCATCGGCTGAAAGAGCATGCAGGCAAATGAATAAATGCTGAACGGAAACGAGGGGCAGTTATTGACCGACAATAAGGACGAGACGTTTGGCCTCGCCTAGGGCTAAGCCATGGCGAGGCATGCCTTGTACGACGGGACTTGTAAAGTAGCAGTCGAATACCGATGCAATGAATACAACATGGAAGATAATGCCCAGCACAAGCAACTTGGGGACATTATTGTGGGTGGACGCGTGAGTCATTACCGACCGCGGTACGTTGTGTGGTCTTGTTTAGCGACAACAGAATCTTTGTTTGGCATAAATAGTGCATCGACTCAAGTCACTCAACGGCTACATACGTCACTTTTCTTTGGCATTCATGGAGCGAATCCTCCAGACTATGTTGGAATGAAGGGCTTGCAACGAGCATCTTTATCATTGGCAGCAGAACAGTCCGAAAGTCAGATCCTCCCGATGGTGCGAAAATACGACGTTGACGATGTCCATGACGCCCACGACCTCCCGACCGGTATCCAGCTTCCCATCCAATGCATTTTCTACACACTTTCCTAGATTGACTGAATTCGATTTCGAGTTCAGGGAATCTAGGAAAGTGGAGTCTTCGACGCGGCGCTGTGCAAGCTCAGCTTAGAGACGGTTGGGATGTAGTCTGATAAAACGGGCTACCCTGTGAGCGAATCAGAGCGTTTGGATGAACCTGGCCCTTCACTGCGCGTGGGCCTTGTCCATCGCGGGCGCATGATCGATGTCTGTCTGGCACTTGGTAAGTTCAGTTGGTTTATCCTGCCACGTTGAAAAGGTCAGGGTGTTTGCGATGCTTAATGTCCATTAACTTGTCTAGCGCCTTCGGAGATCGCATGGGATCCGCTTACCCTCTTGATGACTGGATCGCTGACCCGAAATCCCGATAGCATCGCGCACTTGATGTCCTTGAAAATCAAATAATGCCCTTTCATGCATCATTGTACAGACTAATTTCCAGGGGTGCTAATTCTAGGAACCAATAAAGAGCAGCCACAACGCAGGAGGAGGGATAATAAGGCGGTTGTTCTTCCATTGTCATCGCTCATCATTTCTCTCGATCACAGGGTGTTCGCCTTCCTCCTTGCGCGTGTAATACATGCAGACTGATGCCTCCAGTCTCGCTACACATTCCTGAGACTGATTCTCAGTATCAGTTACCACCTGTGCTGCACCTCTGACCAGGTTTCCTGTTCGATACTACGTGGCTCTCGGAACTCAGATGGATACGATTCAATACATTAAGGTCACTTCCATTAGATACAAATGGGGGTTTATAAATTTATGGCGTTTCAACCTGCCAATCCTGGGAAGTACAATTATGGTTTACCTTGAGCTTCTATGTATACGTCGTTGATAATCAGAGTCGAATTTGATCGAAGGATCCCGGACAATCCACATCGAATATTATGACTTACCAAGACCAAACAACCCACCCCACGTCTCTCAGATCAAAAGTCATCTTCCCTGAGTAGATGCCCATTCAAGATCTTGCCCATGTGGGTTAGCGAGAACCGCATACCCATCCTACGAAGTCCAATGAGGTGTCGCAGGAAAGGCAATGGAGACCTCTGGAAAGAAGATGCTCTCTGGGCTCTCAATGGACGATGCGCAGGCTGTATAAAACCGTCATTCTGGACCTCGAAGTAACCTGCATCGTCGAGATCCTTGGCATAGACACAGAGGAAGCGACAAACTCGGATATATGTGTCGTAGTCGCGAAGATATAGCTGACCTGCGAACAAGTTTAGTTGGTCCACAAGTGCCGTTGGTGCAGTCCAGTTGTGTGGAACAGTGGGGATATTGTACAGGAGTAGATCATCGCAAGGTCGCAATGCTTTGTGCGTACGAGGGGTGTAGATATGGAGGCAGACAGATTTGCTGGCCCTAATTTCGGGTAATAGTTCATTTGCTTCGAACGGACTGAGGATGGCAAATATTGGTCCTGACGGAGAGGATCTCGAGAGCACCCAGTTTACAGGGCGAAGACATACACCTGTCTTGCCACCGCTGACGACCCTACAAAAGTCGGAGGTAACGAATATATTCTGGCTCCACGCAGGCATGTCTTCAAGGCAATTGGTGCCTACCACCGCAGGGCTGAAGACGCGATTGAACGCCCGGGTAGTGGGACTGAGGCGTGCTCCCTTCACAAATTCACGGACATCCTTGGCGATCTCGTGCAAAGCAGGGACCTCTTTTGGGGGCCGCTCCACCTGACGTTCACGCTCGACCTCATGCATGACTTCCCTTTCCTGTTCTTCGTCCAGATTCGGGTCAAGTAACGAGAAGAAACCGAGCTCCTGACAACGCTGCCGAATGTTCGGAATAGAGATGGTACCAAGGTCGCGAGGGCTCGGCCGGGCATACAACTCCTCGAGGGTTTTGGCATCTGGTTGGCACCACGCTCGTTTGACCTCATTCAATGAGATTTCGCAGTCACAGAATTTAGACCATGAGTCATAGCGCAAGCCGTGATCTATGCCTTGCTGGGCCCAGAGGGACACGCGGCTTTCAATATCAGCACACGTTGCAGCCACCGCCCAGTGCAAGATGTCAATTGTACGGATGTCGTCTGACTCGCTTTTGAAAGTTGTGGTACGAATACTCCTGTCCACGTCCAGAGGCGCAAAAAACATGACAGAATGGGCACTTCCAAGTTTGCGCATGCGCATACACCCTTCGACCTACATCAGTACCCATATCATAAGTAGATCACTGATTGTCATACCTTGGGTTAAACGGTCCTTGGTGACTTTCGGTCCAAGGGTAACGGCAGCGCGGAAGCCGTCCGGAAATCTGATGTCTGTACCCCTTGTATGGGCGTCGTCTAGGTACACGACACACTGGTCGAGACGGTGTACGAAGGAAGACTCCAACAAGAGTTGCGTAGTTCCTTCCCGCGAGCGCACCGCCAACTCATCGTCTTCGTTGAAATAGATTGCAGCTAGTGCGTCAGGTTTTGCCTCCAGCCATGCTGCGGCGAATTCGCTATTCCGAAGCTCCAGCACCTGTGCGCCGACGTCCAAAATGACACGTATTTCCGGTCTTTGGTCAATCACCAATTCAAGGAATTCACGAGCTGTGCGACGCTCGCCATTCATTAGCGACGTTTTCATATAAGTATCATTTTCTGGTTGCAAGAGGTACGCAAGCACTCTCGCACTGGTCCCTCGCTGATGATCTGGGTCCCGCTGCGTGATGGAGGTCGGTAGAAGATAACGGCCATCATTGGTGCCAGAAAATCCTTCGGGAAAGTGGTTCACAAAGGTTCGGTGATGTAAATAGTGGGGTGCACTAACCTGTAACAACATGCGCTTTCTCCTCCGCAAGATCCCAACTCGAGCAAGACAGCTTGAACGAAAATTCCTTGGCCTCTCTTGGGAAAACGACTTGCGACAGGTAGAAGTCTACGGTGGCTTTATTGTGCGAGAATATAGGTATGAGGAGATCGTTCCATTGCTCCGAAGATTCCGTGTTGATCCCGCTCAAATGACGAAGGGCGTCTGGGACTAGCGACAAATCTCGGATCCACGCCTCGTATTCTTGCGTTGGGTCATCCTGTTGCAAAAGGCGCTCAAAACACACCACCAGTTGCTCCTGAGTGAGTCCTTCATAATAGTACGAAAGACAGGTGAGAACGACAGCAACGTCTGGTTGCCCAAATTCAGCCCTTGGTGCGGGCACGTCTTTCGCACGATAGGGAACAGCAAGCATAGTCCTCCGAGGCGCGAGGCCAAAGTCAACGCGCCACCTCCGCTCTTTCAGTGCGAACAACAGTATTCCAAAGGCTAGAAGTCCTCGCAAGTGCAGTAAACCAGTCCAGGCACGGGTGCTCGCCGTATAGCCCTGCACTGCTTGGATTTCAGAGGAGGGAATGTCTCTGAGTGTAAGGAAATTGAAGATAGCATCCTGAACATGCTGGGGTGCTTGACCGAAGCTATAGTTGGTAAGAAGGCCGTCCATGATATCTCGAGCTATCCTGAAGATCAGATCTTTTCCAGCATCGTGATGTAGGATACGAAAGTGAGGGAATGCCCCATGAGGGCGGGGTTCAATCTCTGCCCCTCGAGGGAAACAGGACTGAACAGAGGCAGCGCGATGTTTTACGAGTCCCAGGATCTGCTGTGCACTGGTCCACCGTTCAGGGAAGCCCTCTAGAGGCCTTTGGGAATCGATCGTGTACACCAGTTGATTCCGGACATGCAGAATCTCGTCACATTCATCAAGAATGTCACGAACATGCGTAGTCAACCACCGTTGTATCCTCAGCAGCTCGGCGCCTATGATTTTGTCTTGACCAAGCTGCTTCTCGACGGTCATGAGCTTGAAAGAGAGTATGTGCTCTGGTTGAGTTACAAGGATTCCGCCTTCGCGCTTGCATTCTTCCAAGATTGCGAGCAAGGCTTCGACATCAAGCTGGTTGAATTTAAGGGATCGTGAAAATGGTAAATGGTAGATGCGTCTGTTAAGGAGCCCACCAAGGCGATCGACGAGGAGCTTGAACATTTGCGAGGTCAAGGCCTTGGGAACGACGACTCTGACGATCTGGTCGCCATTTGCAAGGGCCGAGGCGACCATTGGGATGATAACGGATGATTTCCCCTCACCCATATGTAACTGCAGGGTGGTGCTTTTACCCGATTGTGGAGCCATCATCTCACTTGCAACGTTGGCTTGGATGCCTCGAATAAGGAAGTTTCCTTCCAACTGATGAGGGGCGAAGCCATGTGAGACTGACAGGATACAGGTTGTGGAGTGACACTTACCTGGATGAGTAGCCAGTCAGGATATGATTCTGCCTCCCACCCATCACAGCCAATATTCCCAGTCTCTTTGCATAGGTCCTCGAATTGATCATGCGTCGCCAGAAGCAGCATTCGCCGAGCGCGTTGATACTCCAGGCAGAACTTTGCAAACGATATGAGACAGTCTCGCCAGAGAAGAGGCACATCAATTCGGGATGTGGATGCAAGGCAGCCGAAGAGAGCCCTTGGCGTAGTGCGGGGCCACTGACCAGCTTCGTGGACTGCGCGTTCGCTCTTGGTTTGTGGGCCTAAACTGTGGGCAAGGATATATAAACATTGGACGCATCTCTCCCTGCTTTCGACGTAATGTTCCCTAAATAGGTCCAGGTGTGTTAATGTCGGTGGGACCGATGATAATTTGTTATGGTAAAGCATAATATGACTTTTGCTCTGGTGAAGGTCGCTGGCGTATTTTGTTTGAAATGAATTTGCAGACCTTCGTCGAATCGAATCGATTAATTGGCGCAGCTCTTCGGAGCCGGACATGGAACGGGTTTGGGTCGGTGCTGTAATGATCTGCAGAGTCGCCCCACTTGATGGCAAAGTTGGCGGTGGGCGACTTGAAAGTAGGTTGGCTATGGTTATTTCGTGAAAAGCTAGAAGAGGCCTCCTAGTCTCAGTCGTAAAAATATAGTCTGATCGTTGATCTGGGGCAGCCTCTACTTGGCTCAGAATGTCCCGAACACGATCCAGGTATACCTTCAACTCCCAATTCCGGTAGCAGCTGGAAAACAACGTCACGACCTCGGAAGTTAACTCTCCAAGATTGTATAAGGAATTGTCCAGAAAATCGCAAGGGGGCGGAGTCCTACATGGCCACCAGGTTGTCAATTGTGTCACGACGGTTTTGCTGTCTCTTTGGATCCGGCTCCTATATTCATGCACAGATTCTTCTGGACTTTCTTTGAATGATACTGCGCATGACGACACAAAGGTGCTGAGCTTCTCTTCCGTGGGCATGTACCCATCAGACAAGTCATAGCTGGTATGTGTAGGGGGATTCTCGTGCTTGAACTGGGGAACCACCGCCAAAGCGACCAAGGTATGAACAGCATTATCGAGATGTGAAGAGCTGTATGTCATCGCTGGCAGTGAAAACAGGAGTTGAAAGCGATGATGTTGCATGGAGCTCTGGCGACACACGTCATACATCGGTAGCCAATCGTCCGGAAGATTTGGATTCAACCAGTCCCTGCTGTAGCGTAGAGATATTATCGACCCATTTGGCCCTGTCAGTGGTTGTAATGCTTTCTCCAGTTGGGAGTAGATGTCGATCGCCAATGACTTCTGCGGAGACCACAAATAGATGGATAGTGCAGCAAGATGTGCGCGACCTTCGGCGCTGGCGGGTTGCAGTAAGTCACGCGCGTTATAGGTGGCATCAACATTGTCGCCCGGGAGTGGTTCACGAAACTCTGGAGGATATAGAATTGCAGCTCTGAGCGAGGCTCGACGGAGAAGATGTTCTTGTCGTGTCGGAAAGTCTGCGAACAGTGACGAGGAGTTTTGGTCATCGTGATGAAATAGCTGAAGGCTTTTATGAATTTCTACGATCGAAGCACAAGAGAGATAAAGGCCATGGTGTTGAGAAGCTACAGGAAGAGATGCCCAATGCACACGTTGCATGCACTGTAGGTGAGACGGGTACCATTCTCGCTTGGTAGTCAATGACGCGATGCTATGGAAGAGTCTCGCATCTCGATAATCAATCTTCGTAAAAGATCTGCAGGCAGCAGAGCGCAGTATAGAAAGTGCTTCTTCTGTACCCGTCATCTTAGTCAGAGGGTCCACAGAGCATGGATTACTGCTCAAGGCGTGCAAGTAAGCTCGATAAAGCCTGCTCGTAAGACTCCCATTGCCTGTGAGGCAGCCCAAGTCGGTATCAATCCTATACGTCTGGTAGGTCATTCGCTGCTGGGGGGAGCCACCAATGTCAACCAAGACCCTGACATGATGGCCATGTCTTGAGAACGAAACATTGCCTTCTGGTATCAGCACGCGTCTCTGCTCGTCCGCAGTATTGAGCTTCGGTTGCAACACAAGCCGATTGACAAGGCCAAACATAGTTCCCATGAACTGCGTATCGTCATAGACCATATCGGGGAGGTTGCGAGATTCCAGTTCCCCATGGCAGTTGATGAAGAACGTAAGGCCATAGCGAGGTAACTCAGCACTCACTTCGGGTGTGGCACTACCCGAGGTCACCGTTATGACAAGATTCCGCGGTATCTCGAGGGGTTCTAAGAGGCTGGATATCATTTTCCACGATGGACTATGAATGTCCAAGAGCATCGCATGACCTCTCCTCATGGAATGACGCCCAGGAGAAAACTGGATATACCAGTTATCTGGCGACGACTGCCACATCTCTGCAAGTGGGCGAACTTCGATTGACCTAGTGGTAAGATTGAGCCAGTGCACGTGGTTCTCGACGAAAACTGCTGGGAGGTCGGATTCCAATTCTGAAGGAGGAACCAGCTGAAGAATGTCATCGCAGTGTGGTTCTTTCGCCCGTATTATCAGCTCTTTTTTAGCCATCCGGAAAGAAACCTTGAGGGACTCTTTAGTTGGATTCAGACACAAATTGGGCAAAGACACATACACGGTGCCCAGAAATCAAACCACGCGTGGCATATTCCATTCCAGCCATATCGCTAGGTGTGACATCTAGAACTCGCTGGAAGGAATCAACAATTCGTTCGGGTCAAGAAAAGATATACCCACATTAGGGAAGATGGACGTGAATAGAGAATTCTCTTGTATAGTATGTGGGAGTCTTCCCACAGCCTTTCCGTCCACCAGTAGGGAGCCATCGAGGATATCCAGGTGCACCTCTTGCGACTTCTGGCCCTCGCATCCGAGAGTGCTGCTAGTGAACCAGCTAGAGTTGGCAGAACCATCTCTGTGCCAACGAGAACCTTGACGGTATGTCGGCCAAACACGTTTCACAGCGAGATCGATGCCATTGTTTCCTTCTTCAATGATATCACTAACTGCGTGCTGCAGTCTCCACAACAAGCGGCGATCCCGTTCAAGAAGTAGTCGGGACATCTTGCCGAGGGTATCCAATTTGGCAGGTGAATTGTCGTGGATGATAATTGCGCAGGACAATAGGATCTCGACATCTTCGGAAGAGTTGAAGAGTTGCGCTGCGTCAGCCACTTCTCCAACGTCGAAAGTGCTACGGCAAATGGCAGCCGTGTCACGAAGCCTAGAGCGAAGGTCCAACTTCTCGCTTTCGTTTGTGGTGCTCTCGAGTTTTGCCAAAAGTTCCACTACCCAAGAGAAGGTTTTTGCACGTGCTGTGCGAAGCAACTGATAAGCCCGATGAGTAATGTCTACTCCATCCTCCACAGTGAGTGTCCTCGCGAGGAGCCGGGAAACCAGAAACGTGACAGTGTCCATCGTCATGCCCTCCAGCCAATTTCCCGATACTGCCGCTACGAGGTGTTCGAGTTCCGTCAAGAGCGAAGAACAAAAGGATGGGCATTCGAGCTCCCGATGCCAAACCATTTCCCCGGTATTCGAGCAAGGGCCTACTTGGCCACCAGCCTGGGCGACGAGCATGTGCACTTCGTCGCGACGAAAGCTCAAGGTATTGGCACGAATCTCCCGCAGGATATTCAGCCATTGTAGGGAAGATCCGCTACGCAAGTGCCCAAATGCGATGAACTCATGAATGGAAAGGTCTCGGTGGCATTCTGTTTGGTTGCAGATGACACCGTTTGAGGTGTGGGCAGTGTCTTGGAGATATTGCTGCAAGTTCTGATACGGGCCAGAGTCGAGGTGATATGAACAGAGGGACGTGATGTCCAAAGAGCTGAAGGCATTGGGGACTCGAATGGATGCGTTGGTATCGAAATAGCGGAATTTGAGACCATTGTTGACACAAACCTTGCTCTCCACGTTTGGAATAGAAATCTCATCATAGTGGGACTTTGTGAATGGTTTGGTGTCGGATGCAAGTGTGATACGGGACCTCCGGTGTTTGACGGAGTAGGAATGCAGGTCGGAATACTTCTCTAGAATGGTGTGGGGTTGTAAGGGCCCGCGTGGCGGAGAGCAAAGATCAACGAGAAGGTGAAAGGTAACCGAACGCCACATATTAAACGCGATGGGACACTTCAGCTCGAATACTACGATGGCTGCACGAGAGGAATCCGCCGGCAGTGGCCATTCATGTACTCCAATCTTCATCCGCTTTATTCGATTCTTAAGCTTACACTTCTTACAACTTCCACAACGCTTCTTCCGTTTTTCGCCCACAAATTTGTAATCATGAGTAGCGCGTGCCTCCTCTTCTCGGAGCTCTGCATGGCGAGCATTCATGTCCTGTAACTCCTTGACTTTCTTTGTCCTCGCGGAATTGGCATCTTCGACGACTCTGGACATGGTTTCTTGCAGCCCCGATGACTGGTTGTAATAGCGCACGGCAAAGCTATTCACGTCCGCTTGATCCGAGAATACAGACCAGCCATCCTTGGCCGCTGAGCGGCGACCACGAATATATTGAGACGCTAGACGTAACCGCAGGAGATTTTCAGGGTGTCGAACGAGGAGGCGCTCCAGTAACGAAGTCGGTATCTCAGGGGAGTAGTCAGCGAACATGGGGATCTGTCTCACGACGAGTTTGTCTAATGCAATCCATAACTCAATCACGGTGAGAAACATCCGCGAGACATCCTCTGGGTTGCCCTTGTAAGTTTGTAGGGCAGCTGTGGAGTAGCACTCTGCAAGGAACTCCAGCTTCTCTGAAGCATTGTCGATGTCTGACATCGAGATGCCCGCAACCCAGTTATCGATGCCCAACCTGACCTCATTCTCGACATCATATAGTGTCAAGTAGGGCTCGCGTTCGTGGGCATCCTTGAAGAAATTGCGATGGCCTAATAGAGAGGCTATCCAGCCATCCTCGAAGGAATCGCCATCGGCAGATAGAAAGTCATTCAGTGTCCCTCGTACACGACTTTCGGGTTTGAACGTGGACGAAGGAGAGGCGGAATAAATGCTAGACAGAGCATTGGCAATGTAGTGGCTACTATGCGTCATGGAGAGCCGAGTATCGGCTGGCAAGTCGAGGGTGAAAGGAGCCCAGGGTGGAGAGCGGGCGTCAATTGCCTGCACCTGCTTCCATCTCGCATCAAGGAGAGTTCGAATCTTTGTACAAGTTTCCAAAACAGCGATCGAAAGCCATTCGGGTGCTGAGTCTCCAAGCTTCATCATCCGACGACTTATTTTGGCAACTATCCACTGGAGCACGTCGTTGGACATGTCGTGATGCAAGGCTTTCTGTGCGAGTTCATTCATGAAGAACAGCATGAATGTCTTGTAAATATTTTGGTCCAGTGTGTTGCGCTTGAGTGTTGTCTGTATTCCAACTCTGAGGACTAACCAAAGTGGCGAACGACGCCAAGGAAGTCGAGATTGATTCCATACGACATCATCGCCAATGCGTTTGGTGATCCGCTCAATGTCAGCAGGCCTGCCTACTCCCCGTAAGATGCCGATCAACAACTCTGTTATGTATCGGGGATGCACCGTGTCGCGCCCTTCATCCACCGTTGAGCCGGCCTTGTGCGTCTTGGGTGCTGTATCAAGATTATCTTCGTTCATCTGACAAAGAAAGTGCGCTAGCTCCGAAGCGAACAGCGAGTCCCCAAAGACTTCGTTTGGAACAGCGATGGCAGGACCTGGATACGAGCACACTAGTTTGCCACGTGTGCTCATAACTTCCTTTGCGGATGGGGAAACCTCGAAGGACTCCGCCAGGGTTTCGTCGGCATACTTTCTGAAAATGACTGCCGCATTCTGGGCACGGACAAAATACAAGAGGACATCTGCCAGCATAGTCTTTCAGTGATGATGAGAGACTCAGGGAGGACTACTTGCCTCTTACGTTCATAGATTGTAATTGAGAAATGACGAGCTTCGCATCCAGCGCTTCGATGGCCGTCGTGTCACTGAGATTATGAAGCATTCCAACTACGCGCTGCCAGTGGAGTTTTTCTGGGCCACTGACATGGTCCGTATACGAATGAGCATAGGCATATGCTGCTTTGGAGAGCGCATGGTCATTGGAAAGCGAATAGTCGTCTCCATCTGGAAGTTGCAAAGGACAAAACACATGAGTAATCTCGTACTGCAGCGTTTTGTCCCTAGCAACGTTTGAATCTGCACTAGGTGATTTGTTGAGCATGAAAGTCGAGTCGGAATGAAAGTGGGAAGTAGTGGGACCGGTGACCATGGGCTGCAGTTTAATATGGTCTTGAGAAGGCGTCTATCGCCACCTCGAGGCGCCCCTTTCCATTGATCTGCAGCAACAAAATAGGCGATTCCGCGGTGTTATAGAGTAGCTTAAGACAACGATGGACCCACAGTATGCACGTGCTGATGGGAAGAGACATGCACCTGATGGGTACAGAGTTCCAGAAGCGTGCCAACGCCACAGATAGTGTTGTGGGTGACTGGTAGGTGAGCAAGAAGACATCAAGAGCTTTGGAGATCTTGGACGACATTTCCGTCCTACTAGGTATGATGAAAGATGCTGTAAAACCAATTGTTGTGAGCCAAGTATTGTGGGACCCACCGTTGGCAATTTGAAAGAGACGCGGCTGAAATGGAACAATTTTTCCTTCCTCCACGGCGGTCTACTAGTTGTGCACTGGCCAGGACCTCAAGAACTTCTTGACTTGAATGCTTATCGTAACTTCACAGTACCTGTAGCCAGCCTGTAGCTTCGACTGTGAGTGAGACATGACTGGCCCGTCTCACTCACCGTCGACGATACAGGATGGTGACCAGGCTATGGAGGACAATAATGATTGTTCGGAGTTTGAAATAGGGGAGAGGTTTCTCACGCGAACATAGTCCTTGCTTCGTGCTTAGCGTGCACTTCTGTAAAGTAACCGCACGAGTAAAGAAGTCGGTATCTCAGGGGGTATGTAGTCAGAGAACATAGGGATCTGTCTTGTGATAAGTTTGTCTAACATGATGCAATCCATATCTCAATTGGCACAATGTAGCCTGTGTTGCGAAAAAGCATCTGACGATAGTGCGGGTAGGAAAGCATGGCATAGCCTTTGATGCCCCTCTTTTAGTCTAACAAGACCACAGCTATTTTTCCCTTGTTTCGCTTTTCTTCGATTTTGTTTTCTCCTCGTGTTATATTCGAAGCTCCGCTCTCGATATGTGCACCCGCTTCTTCCTCCGTTATACAGTCCTCTCGTTTTCTCGCCACTTTTGTCGATGTTCTTGTTTTGAGTTTTCCGTCTAGTGAATAAACGGTACCCAGTCTACATCATCCCACTTTTGTGCAGGGTATTCTCATGATATGAATAAACGCAGTAGTATTACATAAAGCAAGAACACCTAGTTCCTGAGATCCGGTTCGTGATGAATCATAAGGCAGTATGTACAAACGATCGTAAACTACGAAGGAAGTGGAAGACGGGGAGAACAGACATAAAGCACTACATCGTCGAGCAACAAGCAATTTAATTTAAAAGACATACATGGAGGACATCAGAATAACGGGCATGGACTTTCGTCGTTCATACACCTGCCATGCTCGATAAAAGCCCAGCACGACTAGCAGCATTAAGGCCGTCACCAGTTTCATCGCGGAGGGCAGTACCAGAGGTCGAGGCATATTGGTTGGAGCCACTCGCTAACTGGCCCATAACGTCATTCTGAAGCTGCATGGGCACAAATACGACCTTGGAGTGGGCAGACTTCGCCATTTGTTGGAGAGCTTCGAGTTGGCGAATCTGCATGGCAGCGGGTGAAGCGAGAATATCGGCAGCTTGGCGCATGAGCCTAGCTGCGTCAACTTCAGCACGTGCAGCGATGACCTTGGATTCTCCGAGACGCTTCTGTTGGGCGGCGGAAGAGAGGGAGGCAGCAACTTCGGTGCTGAAGATGATGTCCTTGATGAGGATGCCTTCGATGCCAACACCCCATTTGTCAGCCACGTCGCCTACGATTTCGGCTATTTCGAACGCAATTGCCTCGCGTTCAGTGACTACACTCTGCACCGCCCGTGCACCGACGACGTGTCGCAAAGTTGTCTGAGCACGCTCGACCAGGGCCTGATGGAGGTCAGTTATGCCAAAGGCTGAACGGTATGGGTTCTTGATCTGGAAGTAAATGACAGAATCGCTATTGGAGGGTCAGATAAGTATGAGAACGGGGATTCTGCTGCTATGCCAACAAGCTTACATCTGGACATTGACGTTGTCCCGAGTAATAACCCACTGTTTGCCAATGGGAATGATCTGAACCTTGACATCGACTATGCGAAGGCTTTCAGTGCAGACATTGACCTTTACAAGGCCAGGGTCAATGGATTTGTAAAACTTGCCAAAGCGTGTGATCAACCCGACAGAACCTCGACAAATGGATCAAAACGACGAGATGAAACATTGGGGTATGAGAAAGATACCTTGTTGGACATTATGGAATGGGTTGGAGCACGGGCAACAAGGCATTGCACCAAAACACCCAACGGCGGATCCCAGTCCATGGATGAGTGTACCGTATAATCCGTGCTTGACCTGTAAGAGTGAACACCCGATTTCGGGGGTATACACCTGAAACAAGCGCACCTGACCCGTACCAAGATCCTGCGCATAGGAGGTCTTAAAGAACAACAGTGAGCGATACTGTGTTCATCATTGAACATCAGTTCAAGCTAACCTGCAGTTCACTGGGTCTCAACGGCTGCACATGGATTGTGCCTGCATGCGCTTGCCCACCAACACGACTCGCTGAATGATCTTTAAATGTGACTGGATTTGTTACTCTGACTCATCATCTGGCAACTGATGTGGGCCGCAACCCACCATGAGGGGCATCGTGGTCAACGACGTTAGAGCCAGAGGCAATGGGAGAGGGAGCACGGTCCTTGCTATCGACATTGTGCAGTCCGTTCGCGCTGGCCGACATAGTAGCAGCTCAGAAGTTGCTCCCGAGTGTTGGAAGGACCCAGGTCAATCCTTATATATGCCATGTTTCCAGTGTGCGGACGAAAATGGGGACAAAATAGACCCAATGTCCAGTTCTATGCGGGATTGGGCGGCGTATGTGAGAGATATTCGGCACGGAGTCCCAGTCTGGTTGGGAGCAACATTTATGCGGACACAAAGATCCCTAAAGAGCTCACTGGTTCACCTTCGTATGGAATGCTGGACAACTGCCCCCTTGGCAATGAAGCACAGTGCTTCTTTGGGGTGGGGTTGTCCGGCATTCCATACGGTCGCTAAGTGTGGTTGAGTGAAGTTATTGCCAGGCTGGCATTACTCGTGTGTTTTGGTCAACTTAATGACTGGTAAGCATTGTTCTGGGGGAAGCAGTGGTGTTCTGTGTGCTTTTTATCTTGCCCAGCTGTCGTAGCGTGGGAAAACCGACCATGGTGCCCTTTCCCTGTGACTGAGGGTAAACTTTTTTTTTTTT
>Ga0307518_10001364_pt1 | contig 18161 bp, 8 predicted proteins | sample 25_EM_MG_FD_203889 | JGI IMG/M metagenome (GOLD analysis project Ga0307518, IMG submission 203889) | Populus trichocarpa ectomycorrhiza microbial communities from riparian zone in the Pacific Northwest, United States - 25_EM | ecosystem: Host-associated > Plants > Roots > Unclassified | place...
TGATGCAGAATTCAATGCCAAGCTTGGAGATTTCGGTTTAGCGGAAGTCTATGAACATAGTTCTGTGATGAGAGCAGCTACTATACCAGCTGGGACAACAGGATATCTCGCTCCTGAGTATGTTTACCATGGTGTTCCATCGGTGAAATCTGATGTTTACAGCTTTGGTGTGGTGATGCTAGAAGTAGCCACGGGAAAAAGACCTGTAGATGATGTTGGTGCAGTGCTGGTCGATCGGGTATGGAGCTTTTGGGAGAAAGGGAAACTGATAGAGGCTGCTGATTCAAAGTTGGTAGGGATGTTTAATACACTGGAAGTTGAGAGGATGCTCATGGTGGGACTTTCTTGTGTGCACCCAAATCATGAGATGAGGCCAACAGTTAAGGAGGCAGCTGTGATTCTTAGAGGCCAAGCGCCACTTCCTGTTTTGCCACAGAGGAAACCAGCAGTGGGATTTCAGTCTGTTTTGTCAGAGGATTCCGATGAAACACTGAATTTAGCAGGAGATAACAGTCCATGTACTGATGATGTAACATGGATGACACCTAGGACCAGTTTTGGCTAGAACAAGCTCAGAAAACATCGTGCATTTAAATGTATGCGTATGAAAAACCATCTGCAGTTTGAGTTTTAATTTCTTTTGATAATTTTCCTGTTTCTGAAAAACTGATATGATCTTTTGCTAAGTTTGTGGATCTTTTAGATCTCTATGTGTCATCATGCATGTCAAGATGTTCAAAGAATTGTATGCCTCATGGTGTATAAATGAGAAACAATTATTTTTTCAGACTTCTGTATTTAGGCAAATATGGATGCCTTCTTATCTATTCCCGAAAGGTGAAGGATAATTGAGTGCCTAGTTTTTTGTATATCATGATTTCGCAAGTTATTCGAAACCATGCTAATCAATTCTCAAGTTGTTTTCTCAAGGCATTATACTTATAACGATGATGTGCCTTTGCTGGACAAGATAAATCTGCATTTTCAATGCCATGAAGCACTCAATAATACCTATCCCAATTGCTAGGAATTGAGATGTACATTTATTTTATCAGTCAGCATATTGCAAAAGTCTTTAGTTGGCCATGGCTTGTGTGGTTGTAACCTGATCAAGTAGTTGAACAGCAAAGTCATTCTAAACTTTGAGTCACGTCTCTCAGTTCAGTAGCAGATTTCAGCTTCACAAAGTGGAATGTTTGGGGGTGTTTGGGGGTGGGGTAATGGTTGCTTTTCAAAGTGTTTTTCGTTAAAAAATACATCAAAATAATATTTTTTTTATTTTTTAAAAATTATTTTTGACATCAACATATCAAAATGATATGAAAACATTAAAAAATATTAATTTGAAACAAAAAAAATTATTATTATTTTTAAATATTTTTAAAACACAGTTTCAAACTATTTAAAATTAAGAGCAGACTGCGGTTATAATATGTATAATCACGTGCTAAATCCACTTTACCATAATAACATGTCTTGTCATTTCTTCCTTGCATGGATTTTGGTATGAGCATCATCAATGTAATTGCTGGTCACTTCAATAAATTCCTGAATTTCCCTTGAGATTTAGCTTAACTGTAATAAACCACAATGGTACACAGTGGCAATCTCAACTGTAGGCTTGATAATTATCTGTAAATATCCTAACACTCACCTTCAGGCTTCAGCTCAGCCATGGAGAGTCTGTTGAAATCACCTCCTTTTGTATCAAGAACATTCCAGGCCAGGCATCAATAAAAGGTTTTTGAATTTCCCTTTGTAATTTTGTAGAAGGAATATTTCCCTTCTTGTATAGAAATACAACAAATGCTTGACTATTATTGAAATCAATGATGTTGGTGATGCAGTCCTGAAAACCTCAAACAAAAATGGGTTTTTAATGGTTGTGTCTTGAGTTGTGGTGATTGAGCTTAAATGTGAGCTTTTCTTTTTAAGCTTGGTGTTTCTTGCAACACAAGTCTCTTTCTGATACTTGAAACCCTTCAATGTTTAAGTTAATAAATGTAAAAGAAAAAAATAATGTACAAGAAAAAATAATAATGCGAGGAGCAAGAGAAAAGTGTGTTGGTTGAATAAACTGGTGCGTGAAGCTCAACTTGCTTGTCTTGGCTTGGTTTAAATGTTTTACCAGATAACTAAAGGTATTTATAAACCTTTAGTCAAGCCAACGTACCTTATGGAGTATTGTAGGTATCTCACGATGTGTGGAGTTGTAGGTATCTCAGTGAGTGGAGCAATGATGGAGAGTGATCTTATGGTGTGTCGAGAAAACTAGATATCATTGGTAAAGAGATTGATGTTGGTTTATGGTGTTGTTATGCCATTGGATGGAGAAGTTAATGCTTCTGCTCTATACAAAGAATTTGTATGTGTGAGGTGTGTTATGCCTATATAGAGAACTTGTGTGCTTCCATAAAGAATTAGTGTGTGCGACGTATGCATTCACTAGTAGATGGTGCACGACTCCTTGAAGCTAAAAAAAAAATGCATTAAGGTGTATGCCAAAGGTGATATTGGACAATTCAAGGCAAGTTGGGAGTGAGTGAATGAGAGACTGTTTAGGTCATCCCAAAATGACTAGGATTCTAGTTGTTTGGGCTTATAATGTCCCTTTGGACTTGGCCCTACTGATTATGATGAAGCCCAAATGGTTATAATTTTTTTTGTGCACTCTCATTTACCTCTAAAGTCTTTTAAATAATGGTGTTTGAAAGACTTGACCATAAGAAATAAGGGAAATATTTATTATTTTATAATGATGTTATCTTTTTGTGGCATTTTTAAAGCTTGCAATAGAGATAAATGTTTTCTTATAAAAGAGATGAAGGTTTGATCAATTTGTTTGTTCCTTTTAAAATATAGGACATTATTATTTAAAATTTAGAGAATGCTTTGTGATCATGAAAGCAGTATTAAAGCATTATGAAAGGAGATTGCAGACTTTAATGAATTTATTTTTGGAGACATGGAGATTTTGTCATGGAGATTTTTATCAGAGACGTGAAGATTCATTTAAAGATATGAAGATATCACCATGGATATTTTTATCGGAGATATAAAGATTTTTCTATAGAGATTTTGATCGAAGACATGGGGATTTCACAATGGAGAATTGATTGGAGACATGAGTATTTTCATTGGAGACATAGAGAAACACTACTAGTTTTATTAAAAAGTTCAAAAGGCTTTCTCAAATAGAGATATAATTTTTGAACATTATTGAATCTCATGTAATTCAAGGTGAGGATCTTTCCTCATGTTGTATGAATAGTTGCATTTTCTTCTTAACAAAATATTAAAGATGACCTTTGGTAATCAATCTTTTTATCTTCTTTTTCAAGGCATGACATTCTTCAATATCATGATTGTGGTCGTGGTGAAAATGAATTATTGGGGTTTCTTGTGTTTATGTCACTCTTTATAGGATGTGGATATTGCATGAAGTATTTTCCCTTTATAGTAGCCAATACCTCAACATGCGTTGTGGTTAAAGGTGTGGTTAGGAGTTTAGAGAAAGCCATGTGATTAGGAATAGATCCCTTAGTGTTTCTTTTAGATGCTTTGGTTAGAGATTGATTATATTGGAGAGATTTTTCTCTTTATAGATGCAAATGAGGGTGTTCTTATCTAGTCACATTTTCTTTTCTACTTGAACATTGTTTTTCATCTTTTGTTTCATGTTGAGGAGAGTTCGGTCACATAGAGTATACAATCATTCCTATAAAGAGTAATTGTATACCTCGCCAATTAAGGCTTCAATGGTGATGTGTTAGAGTAGATTCTTCATGTTGAGCATTTTCTTGTTAAACATTTGGAGATATATTCTAGTGCTTTCATCTTCTTATTGTATAATGACAAAGAGCTTAGATGTTCGTTTTTTTGTTGATAAACTTGTGCTGAAGTGAGAGATGAGTTTGATATAATGATCGTGAAAGTCAAGGGTGAAGTTAGGCCCGTTTGTTTTCTATAAAGTAGTTTCATTTTAGAAAATAATTTTCATGAAAAGTGGATTATTTTTTAATGTTTTGTAGTGTTAGGGAAAATGAGTTGGAAAACCGTTTTCATTGTTTGGCTATGTTATGAGAAATTAGCTAGATAATAACTTATTAATATTTTATTTTTTTCAAATTTATTAAAAGGATGAGGACTAGATTTGACATATGAAAAAGTTGAAGGATGATGAAATTGAAAAAAATAAATTATTTCAAATAAAACAAATAACAATAAAAAGAATGAGAACCAAATCTAATAGATAAAAAAATTAAAGGAGGATGAAATAGAAAAAAAAATTAATTTCATAAATTATTTTAAATAAAACAAATAGCAATCAAAATAATAAGAAAGTGTTTAGTCATTTCACTTTTTTTTTAAAAAAGTTTTGGAAAGTGTTTTCTAGAGAAAATAAAAAGGAAAACACTTTCCTTTCTTTAAGGATAATTTTTCATTTGACTAGAAAATATTTTCCCCTTGACCAATTTTCCTTAAGGTTACTAAATATTGAAAAGTAGGGAAAATGGTTTCCAATAAACTGTTTTTTTTGGAAACAAACAGGGCCTAGGCTAAAAGATATGGTACGACACTCAAACAAATCCATGGAATGTTGTTGGGAGGATTTTGTACATAACATCATTGTTTTGTATTACAAGTTGTAGGATATTTCTTATGTTTTATATGTGCTATCTTATGTTTATGAGTTCAATATATTTGTCTAAGTTGGTCTTGGCATAAAAACAATACTCGGAGAGACAAGTGTGTAGCACTTGACGATAAAATAGGGAATCTCCGACCTGATAAGAGTGATGTCCATTCTTAGTAGCTCGTTCAACTACTAATCTAGTCTCCCAGTTGGGCCTTTTTTCTATAGAAAACATACAAGTGAGATCTAGAAGAGGATTGGTGACAATAGCTATTCTTGTATCTAGAATTTATTAAGGATTGTTCTTCATAGCAGATATGATGTTTTTATAGAGTTAGAGTACAACTATTCTCATATAATTTCATGTCTGTTTTATTCCTTCAGGGAAATGGAGTTATCTTTGTACATTCAGTAGTGTATTTAATGGAGATAACAATTATGTTTCCTATTGATGGAATAAAAGATTACAAAGTTGTTTTTGTATAGCTTACACAACATTGTTGAGCATTTGCACTTGATGAGAATTGGTTGAGGTTTGAAGAAGATGAAGTTCCTATGATGGGAACATTAATTACTCTTCCATGTCTTAGAGTTTCTACGTCATTTTCTAAGGACAAAAATATTTGAATGAGGTGTAAAAAGGGAATGAAATAACTTTTGTCCAGGTTCCTATACATGGCATTACTAATGAAGTCTAGAAAATCTCAAACATAAATGGGCATTTCACGATTGTGTTTTGGGTTATAGTGATTGAGCTTGAATGTGGACTTTTCTCTATAGGCTTGGTGTTTCCTACAAAAGTTTCTTATCTGAACAAAGGACTCTATGATGCGTAAACCAATAAATATAGGAGAGAATAATGTATAATAAAGAAAAATAATGTAAGAAGCAAGCAAAAAATGTGTTGATTGAATGAACCGATACTTGAATTTTAACGTGCCCAGCTTAGCTTGGCTCAAATTGTTTTATCTAATGACTAGAGGTATTTATAAACCTTTGGTCACATTTGTGTGCGTGAGGCGTGTGACTATTTGGAGCTAAAACAATAATTGAGATGTTTGCATAGGATAATATTGGACAACTTGAGATTCTATTTGCCATTTTTAATTACATACCTATATATTAAGTTTATTGGAAAAAAATTCTAAATGTTTGAGCTTTGCCTCACAGGGCTAGAAATGTTTTATATAGGTATGGTAGATGGAACCTCAAACATTGTTTTTTCCAATGAAGTTAGCATATAGGCATGTAATATTAAAATCCTAAAATTTTAAACTTTGATTCTAAAATAAAACAAAACATCTACTTACAAAATATAATATTGACTACAAGTGATAATTAGTAAAATATTTTGACATATATGGTTCTGACACTAACAAATATTACTAACTAGATAGGTGACCTGTGCTTTATCGAGTGTCGAGCTGATTTTTTTTTATAATGTTAAAAAATGATATTCAAACGCTTTTGGTGTGTTTTAAAGAAAGAAAAAAATCCACGAATCAACTCATAGACCCTACTAGGTCCAATGAGATGGTTCATCTAATTATATGATAGAAAAAACAATGATGGTAAATGGACTAGATTTTAAAAGAAAAAAAATGATAACAATGACTAAAAGAAAAAGAACACTTGTCAAAAGAGAAAAAAAAAAATACAAAGCAAAATCCCAAGATAATTCAATGGTAAATGATGAAGTTGGAAAAAAATAAAAAAAATAAAAAAAATAATAAAGAGCCAACCCGAGCTAGCATGACAAACTCGCAATTTGGATCATAAGGTCGGGCAAATCTTATAGAAAGTAAATTAAAAAAAAAGTAACGATGGTCGATCTCTAAGAATCTAAATATAGAATGATGAAAAAAAATCAATCAACTAAAAGAATCTCAAAAAAATAAAACACCTACAAACCTGGGTAATGGCCAATAAACCTTGTGAGCTTGATCATACAAACAAAATAACCTAATAGAAGATAAAATGGGAAAAAAAAATGATGAAGCTCAATTTTAAAAAGAATCCAATGAAGATCGAAACTGAAAAAGGATATAAAAAAAGCTACATAAAAAAAACATCTGAGTTAATCAATCAAACATGTTGTCTAAGTCTTGTGATAAGGATAACTTGATTGAGAGGAAATTGAAAAAAAATTATGAAGCTTTTTTTTTTTTCAAAATAAATAACGTTGAAGGATGAAATAAAAAAAGTGCAAAAAAAAACAAAAACAAAGTCAACCTATGTTAACTTTTTTAACTTATGACTTGAGTCACTAAACTGGAAGCATCTAATTTAGAAAAATCATGAAGCCCAATTCTCAACAAATCAAATGTTGAATGATGAAATTGAACAAAAAATCAATTATATAAAAGGATCCAAAATAAAAAAATAGCAAATATGAGAATGAGGACTGAATTTAAAATAAAAAAGAAATGAGTGGACAACATCGAATTTTGAATTGAAAACGAAATCCAAATTCACAACATGATTTGAAATACAAAATAAAAATTAAAAGAATGAGGACTAGATTTGAAAAAAAATAACAAATCACAATTATGGATTTTGACAAAAAGGCCTAAAACAACAATTAGAATAAAAAAACAAAGATCAAAGTTGAAATATTGATACATAAGAGGACAACTCTTAAATTTTGAATGGTCAGTACGAATTTCGAGAAGAGAGAGAAAAGAGAAAAAAAAAATAAGAGTCATTAACGATACACTGTCATATAAAGTGATGACATGTACTATCTTATATGGAAGGAGTGCCATGATGCTTCTAATGTCTTCATGGAATCTATCATATGTCACCCAACTTTGATTTTAAATTATATTTTATATTTATTAAAATACCAAATTATCTAATAGTCAACTTAATAATAATTAAAAAACCAGGACAAAGAAATCCCCTAAACGTTAGTTAAATAAGTTTTGATTTTATGAGTAATTTAGTTATTTCACTATATTTTAAAAATGCAAAAAGTCTTACTTATCCACGATTAATATGATAATGACTAATCAACCTTTTAAAAAGATCATATTATCTCCAATAACCAATTCATTTTTTTAGAAGGATAAATTAGTCATTATACTATTCCAATGAATAGGAACCCTCTCACATTGAACATTATTTTTTTCTCCCTAATTAGCTTTTGTTATTGGTAATATTAATATGTATAAAAAAAATAAAGTAAAGGTTAAATTTTACGGCTTTTTAGGAATCAAATCACATATAGAATTGAATTTAATTTTACATGTAATTTAAATTCATTTGATAATTTATTTTGAAAAATAGTTTTTTATTTTTTTTTTAATTTTAACCTGATTCCATGTAACTAATTTGAAGTACATAATTTAACATTTATTATTTTCTTTTCACATTATTTCACAAATTTTTAAAATCTTTAAACGCAAAGTCAGAAATAATTTTACCTTACGTTTTTTTTTTCTTGTTCACAGTTCACACAATTCATTTCTTATCTCTACTCTTTCACGAAATTATTATGACTTTTTCAAAATACTTCTAAAACTCCGTGATTAACGATAACTTTTTAAGTAAATCACGCGTGTCCCAAGTGCCCTAAAACCGCCGATACTTGCGTTAATGCTGTTTTTTTTTTTCTCCTATGAAAATATACTTGAATAATCTTGTGCTAAATGAAATTAAATCCCATCAATTTGTTAATTTGCTGACTGCTATGGTAGCAATTTTTTTTAAAAGTAATTATTATTATAATATTAAGATAGTGTTTAGAAACGCGGGCCAATCCACGTTTCAAAAAAATTAGTTTTTGTTTTGCTAAAATTTAAATTTTTTTTTGTATATTTTGGATCATTTTAATACGCTGATTTCAAAAATAATTTTTTTAAAATAAAAAAAAATATCATTTTGATGCATTTCGGCATGAAAAATACTTTGAAAATCAACCGCAACCACACTTATAAACAGACTCTAAAAATATGTTGCTTAACGACATTGCTTTTTTGTTTTTTTAAGAATAAAATTATGAATGAAAGTATTTTTAAATTAGTTTATATAGTAATTGAGGTTAAATTATTTTTTAGACAATCTTAAAATCACAAACTCTTACATTTACTTTATTTATTCAAAGAAAGTTAATTAATTCTCTTGGATGTTTAAGAAAACAAATCTTTTCAATCAAGGCAACTTCTCAGGGCTCCAAATGGTATTCTAGTTTATCAAATATTAGTAAAATTAGTTAATTAATTCTCTTGGATGTCATGGATGACTTTCTTTTGTTATTAAGTTTCCCTTATTTTTTTTTATTGTCCTTAATAAATCTAAAATCCCAATTCCGACTGTGATCTGAAAATCCATTACAGTATTGCCCTAATTTTTCCAAGAAGAGAGAGAAAGATGAATTTGTTCGGACTCTTTTACCCAATTATGATCACAGTAAATTTCTTTTTGAAAAGATTATTTTAAATAAAAAAATAATCAACCGAACTCAGCTAAAAGAAGTAAAAAAGAAAAATGAAAACTCCACTTTTTTGCCTTCTACGGTACCTCCAGGCTCCAGGCTCCAGTTCAATGTTGAACGCCGTACAGCATTGTAAATAAACACAAAAATAGAAGACAAACGGCGCAACAAAGTACAAACGTATACATAAACACAGCGTTGTCGAGAGAGAGGTGGGGCATTCGAAATCGAAACCCTGAATGAATTCATATTGCTTGCTGCGTTCTGCTTTCACTGCTGAAAAATCCGCTGGATTTATGATACTCTTTTGATTTAGACCTCAACTTCACCATGGTTAGTTAATTTCCCCTTTCCCTTTTAATTATTGGGTTATTGCCTAGTTAATGTGGAATCTCGAATGATGTGATGTCAGGGTTTTCTTTGCAATTGTGAAGGAGTTTTAAACTTTCTAAACTGACCCTAATTTTCTCTTCATTTTTAATAGCATTGGGTAGATTGCTTTCAACTTTTTTTTTAATTCTTTTTTAATGTAGAGACTACCGTAGAAATTGCTTTTCTGGCCTCTTTTTATGACATTATTGAAGTGAAGTTATGCTTCTGTGTTTGCTGCCTGCAAAACCGTTTTGTGTGTAGTATAATATGTTTTTGATGAATTCTTCCTTGCATATACACATATTGCAATGAAAATTTTATTTTATTATTTTTTCGTTGAGGAATTGGGACCTTTAATGGAAATTTAAAACTTTGGAACTCAGTGAAATTACTGCAATTGCTACTAGCCCTTCTTGTTTCAATGATTTCTATGAAATATCCCTTCAATTGAAGGAAAAATGAGTTTACTTTGTTTTGCTAATTATGTGTCTGCTAACCTAAAAAAAAGAAAAAAAATGATTGACTGCATCATTCATTGATGCTTGACTTTTGATATAGCAGGGCAGCAGGCTGCCAAAAGCAAGCAAAACGACCTGTAGGTTCACACGTTGAAACTTGTATGGACGATTTTTTTTTGTTTGTTTCTTGAACTTCTATGAAACCTGTTTTCCAAAATATCTGTGGTAGCCCAATTATGATAAGGGTTGATAGTATGTCTCGCCTCAGATGTGGCAATCAAATAATGAAATGCTGAATAGGAGGATGTTTTGCATGCACATCGTGTGTTGCTTCGTAGCTGTTCTTCTGGTTCATCATAATTAAATCTCAAACTTATGTGAATCTCTCTTTTTAACTGCTTAGCAGTAGGCTAGGACTAATCCCTGGGAGAGAAGATACTGGTAGTCTTGCTTTCTGCAGTCATGAAACGAGGAATGGGTTTATGATTCCCATGCACATCAAATGACTTGCTTCATGTAGTTTCTAACATGCTTTTGATTAAATTCCTTTTGTCTTTCTGATGTTTAGTAGCACTATTGTTAGTTTTTCAGGCCTTGTGCCCTTAAACTTTTTTGTGGTATAAATATTCCATATCCAGAGAAGGAAAAACATATGCATTAACACCATGCATTTGGTGTTGCAGGTAACAATTTGTCAGAAGTGCGGTGATAGAGGATTTGATGCGGCTTTGATTTTTTGTGATGAGTGTCAGGCTTACGCTGTGCATTGGTGAGTATAGCTGTTGTCCATTTGATTGCAATCTGTCATACTACTAATGCTAGCTAATTTGGTTTCACATCAACATGAAGAAAATGTGTAATTTTTTTGGGATATCGCCATTATATACAATAACATGCCAGCTCAGTTGGCACTTTAGTGGTGGACTGCCATCCCTCTTGGAGTATAATTCTATGCATATGCTGGATGGACTTGCTAGAAATGCTACATCAAACTTTAAGTTTGTAATTTTTGTAATGGGATAAAACATTGTTTTGTGGTTGTTGAATTTTCTTGCTTTGATTTACTAGATTGAATTGGCTAGTCAGTAGTTTACCTTTCATTGATGAAAAGAGAAGTTTCAGATTCTGATGTTTGTACTTTCCTTTTGTTTTTCAGTTATTGCTTAGATGTATTGCCAGCAACTTTTGATGAATATGTCGTCTGGTTATGTTATCACTGTGAATCAAAGGCTGTAAAATTATCCTCTCTTGACAGACCTAACTCTCCTATAAGCACAGAAAGTGACTCTGACAGTTTAAAAATTATCCAACTGAAGAAGAAAAATCCCTTAAAAAGACTGGAAGGGAAGCCTAAGGAAATGGTTTTTGATTGCTCATTGACTAACTCTGACTTGCTGAGACCTCAAATCAGCTCTGACTTCCAACTTGTTGAGGTGGACTGCTGTGAGGATGATGGAAAAGATCAGAAACTTGGAAGTCAAAATGGATTGCATGAGGACAGTGTTCCTGAAGTTGCTGAATATCTTGAAAGTAAAAATCCTGTATCTCCTCTACCTGACCTTCAACTTGTTGATGTTGATTGCTCTCAGAATGATGAGAAAGATCAGAAGCTTGGAGGAAAAAACAGTTTGGAGGAGTCTGGATTCCAAGAGACAGAACCTCTTAGAAACAAAAACTCTCAATTGGTTGTATGTGATGTTCAGCCCCTTCAGATACATTGCCGTGAGGATGGGGGGGGAAGTCAGAAGGTTGGGAGACAGAATGACTTGAATGAAGGCAACTTTGTTGAAGAAGATGAATTGGATAAAACTAAAATCTGCCACGTTGATGCTCCTTATTTTGCTGAGCAGAGTTCTATTCGTGTGCTACCGATAAGAGATCCTATTTGGAGGTCAGTTTTTAATTATTTTATTCCATATTCCCACACAAGTTTTTGATGAATTATTATGTGATATAAAAGAAGTAAAAAAGTTCAATTTGATTGTTTGGTTAACAGGGGAAGCATGAGCATTTTCCAAAATAATTATGGTGCTCCTGGTGGAATTGTTGCTCATTTGTCTAGCATTGCATGCTCCAGAGCGAGTGAGGAGGCAAAAGGATTATCTGGATTGCTTTCACCAGAATTGCTTCCTAGATCTGGGGTATGGCCAAAAAGTTTCCGGAAGTTGGGGCCAGCAGCTGATCATATAGGTCTCTATTTTTTCCCAGACAATGAAAGGTGTCAGTTTAAACAATTTTGCACTAGATTTCTTTTTTTGTTTTCTTGTTTTGGCTACTTATAAGGATTTCTTTTCTTCTCTTCCAGGAATGAAATTGTTTTTGATAGCCTAGTAAACGACATGATCAGCCAGGACCTTGCCATGAGAGTTGTTATTGAAAATGCAGAGCTCTTAATTTACACTTCTAGGATACTGCCCATGGATTGTTGGAGTGAGGCTCTCAAATCTTTTATCTGTGGAAAAGCTCTATTTTTTCTTCTCTCTTTCTTTTTTTCCCCCCTAACCATCGGTTTAATCTTTCTTTTTCTAAACTGACTTGCAGGATTCCAGTCAAAGTTTTATCTGTGGGGAGTGTTCAGGCCAAAGAAGCCTTCGGCACCTGATGTTGTGCCTGGAGAGCAACAAGGCCTCACAAAGGCCATAACCTGGGAAAGACGGAGTCCTGTTAGTCCTTTAAGCAATGGCAGTTATGGTTCTGGCTTGATGTGTCCATCGCAAGATTCTTAATCAGAATTTGTACATTGATTCCTTTACGGTACCTCTCTTATTGACTGAAAGAAAGTAGATATTTAGCTTAACTACAGAAGGACGTAGGAAAAATGGATGGGACACATCTAACATGAACATGACCCTTGATCAATGGAGATCTATAGCACCACCTCAAATGTTTTTGCTTTAGAACTGTGACAGGTTTTTGTTGATGAACAGGACAATGGAAATATGGACTACGAGTAATGATTGCATTTAAGAATGAGTTCTCATTTTAGTTGTGGATTGAATGAATTACTCCTTGGAGGATTCTGCACTTTTCAAGTTACGTTTCAAATTTTATATATATATATATATATATATATATTACTAGGAGTGATGATTGCATTTAAGAATGAGTTCTCATTGTAGCTGTGGATTGATTGAATTGCTCATAAGTTATAAAAAATATTTATCATCATGTCAATGTCAGTGTACGATAATCTAATCTTATATTATTATTTTTGTTTTTTATAAGTTGGTGCTGATAATATTTTTGGATCAGTTCTTGCCATTCAATAAAACACTCATTGTGAAGAATTTATGGTTACTTTTATAGTACCAAATGGAAGAAGATGTTCATCATGCCATTTTTTTTTAATATATAAAACATCGAAACTTGATTGCTTCTCGTGTACACTCCTCTATGAAAGGCAATAATTTGTCTACGAGCCGTATATACGATGAATCGTATTGATTATGTCTACGAGCTGTATATACGATGGTATAAGCAAGTGAAAGACATGTTACAGTTCAAAAGGTCTGCACAATTATGGATTTATTTTAATATTAGGCCAGCCTGCTAATGCCATGGCAATTACCTTTTGTTTTCAATAATTTGAACTTTCCCAAATTGATTAGTATAATAATGCTAATACTAATTTCATTGACTGGTCTTTCTTCCTTGACAACTGTTCTTGTTTAACCACTCCCACGTAAGTTGGCCAATTAATATAAAATAAGTAGCAAGTGGTGAAGTATCGTATTTGATTTCTTTTTACTTTGTGGCCCCAGAAGATGGAAGATAAAACTTCAGGGGTAGATATTTTTTTTTTAAATTTAAATTAATATTTATTTTTTGATATTTTTCATGTGTTGTATTAAAAATAAATATGAAAAAAATAAAAAAAATACCTTTTAAATATATTTTTAAATAAAAAATACTTTAAAAACATTACACGCCTAATCCAAGAACACCCGTCTAATCCAAGAACACCCTGAACCTTTTCCGCTGTCAACTTGGAAGTGTCTTTTCTGCTGTCAACTTGGAAGTGTTTGTTCACATTGATAGATAGTGTGAACAAACTTGAATGTAGAACGGGACGGCCATATTTCTTAAAACTTAGATAATTTAATTTAAGTTGAATAATCATGTTTTAATGTTTTAATATATGATATAAATTTTTTTAAAAATAATAAACAACATGTTATTTCTCTTATCTAATCCAAATTACTAAATCTAAAATCAATGATAAAATATGCTGTTTTGAAAACATAAAAGAATTCAAATCCATGAAGTACGTATCATAAAACATTGGATCTGGACAGATGTTCAATGCCTTCACATTTACTGGGGAGAGGATAACATGTTCTATACTTTTATTGACAATTTGACAAGAGTTCTTGCGTCAGCGGCGGCCCACTGAAGCACGATGTATCCAGGTGCTCTTGACATTCACCAACTCTGCTGCAATATTCCAGCCTCAGGGCCACATATGAAGAAGAAAGGTGCCTAGCCGCTGTCCAAGTTGGGTTTCGCTGTATCAAAAGGTTACTGGGGCAGACCGACAGAGTTAAAATTTGAGATTTCACCTGAAGTTTACCTTCAAAATTATGGAAAACTATCTGTGCTGTGTATCTCAAGATCCATTCAACATTCCAATAAACTAATAAATAGATAGAAGACAGAGGTCGTCGGGTGTCTAAATGGTGGGAGAAAACAGCACTTTACAGCGAAAGAGTATCTTGCTTTTCCAGGGGAACCCAATGGTAATGTTTTGTTTTATGGAAAATTCTGCAATGCCTTTGCATAAATTGAAAGACATTAATTTCAAAGTGTTTTTACTTAACGTAATTTATATAGTTTTCCAAAACGATTTCTGTAATTTTTTGAGCAGTATACACAGTTTTCCAAGATGAATATTGTCATTTTCCGAAACAGTATATACATATATTTTTTAGTTTGGCTTATTTACTATTATTGTCGCCTATGTTTTTTTAATTATATTGTTAAATTAATTATATTTATTGAATCTAGTTGAGTCAATAACATCATTTTTTTAATTTTTATTGCTTATTTAAAAACATGCCTCAACATTTTTTTTTACGTTTGAAATTTTTTTATCCAGCATGCGGCATAACGTAAGCAACCTAGTTGCCTTCTAAGTACTTTCACACCTTTTGTGTTATATATTAAGATATTTGATATTATAATATTTTTTATTTTTTATTCAACCATAAAAAAAAATTATTTGGTTCGTTAAAAGTTTCTGCTTTTTACACCAAAAATCACACATAATTACATTTTAAATTCTAATTTTATATAAACTAAAATAACTTACTTTTCATTAATGAAAAACTATTTTTTATTTATTTTATATATAAAAATTCATCTCATTACAGTTTTAATAAAATATATATTTTTTAAAACCAACAACTAAAATATTTTTTTTATTGTATTTTTACTACAGTGCTCAAAATACTCTTACTCGTGAGCAACTCGCCACCGCTTCGTCTCGTGGTCATGGCAGTGTTTTTATTCATTTAACTGTGATGCCGAGTTAAAAAAAAAAAAAAAAAAAAGAGGCAAAAATTCAAGGCGAAGGGTTTCCTTTACGAGAAGAGTTTAGGTTCAAAATGATATTTGTCAAAAAGGATGAAATTGGATTTGGTAGAGGAGCTTGACTTGACTTTGATTCATGTATTAAAAAACTAAAAATCAACCCTATTTCAAGCTGCTTCAGTGGAACACCTGATCAAGCGACCCCATTTTCCTAGTTTTGTTTTTAATAAAAATTGTTGCCGCTCTCGTTTCGCGTTAACCCCGTGTTCTTGTCATGAAAAAAATAAAAAAAAAGGGGATAGAATAAGTAAAGTGATTATATATATATATATATATGGAAAAAAAGATATGAAATATTTACCTCTGCCTGTGCGTCAGCTGCTCGAAGAAAGTAAATATATAGTTATCGCCATAAATAGAGTAGTCTTTTTTCTTCTCTCTTTTTTGAAGTTCATAAATAGAGTAAATTGATGATAGCTAATGAGGATCCATTTCAGATATAGAGGTCATGACACCCTCTTGATTTATAACCAGTGGAGGTCTGGTTTTAATGCCTCTTTAATTTGAAGGGTCCCAATGCTGCAATGGATTTGTATGGTTCAGTGATTTTATTACATGTTATTTTATCTGATATGCCAGATCCAACCTCATGCCATCCGAGGTCGCTTACAAGAATATTATCTCTCGATTCATGAATGTCTTCTACACCGATCGAGTCTCACTGACAAGCTGCATATATATAAATCATTGCCACATATCCCACAAAATGCTTCAAACAGAAGCGAACTCAACGAACTGTGGCATTGAAATATTCAAACATCATGATTGGAAAGAGTATAATATAGAATAAAGAACGCATAAAATGGTATTTATTGTTTTAAATTGTATGCCACAGAGTACATGACAAAAAGGGATGAGTCTGATCAACAAGATACCTGGGCTAGCTAAGGTGCCCTAATCAAATGTCCCACCGAATTAAAAATGTGAATAGATAAAGCCATTAAGAACAATCCAACTTGCTAACCCCCCACATGAAAGATCAGACTTCCACTATAACCCCATTTTTCTATCATCAGAAGCGAAGTGAATTAAGCTTAAGAAAAAATTACCAAAACCTTTCCCATTTTTCTGTATCTCTCCCTACCTTGATACTATCAAAAGTCAAATAAATTATTGTAAGTATTGAAATTATTGAAAAGGTCAATAGATGGAGTGCTTGGTGAAAAGAAGGTTGAAGGACTAGGCATGAAACTACCCTCAATAAAATTCCTGTTGCCATGAAGAATAGGACTCAAATCATGGAAGAAGCTAACCGAGTTTGGATCAGCTGATGCTGGAGAGAAGAAGTTTGGTGGTATTGGAGGAAGTGAAGCGGGCCCAGGAGACAGAATACCAGGACCCAAATTTGTTCTCTCCATTACTTGATCGATCTCCATGATCCCTTCAACAAAACCCACATCTCCGCCTAGCTGCTGCTTTAGCTGATCTTTTGGTGACTTGGCCTTCTCTATTGTAGCATACCTTGCCGCTGGCGATATTGCACCACAATCATGATCATTAAAGGGATTGGAGGAAGTTGATGTGGATGAACAAGTGGAAGTTGATGAGGAACCTGTAAGACGTTGGACTAGGGTCATGAAGTCATTAGGGTTTGTATGAATCACCTTTGGTGACAGTGTGTAGATTATCACCGGAGGGCGTGGCTGTATTTGTTGTTGATTCTGTGGTTTCTGGTGTGATGGTTGTGGGGCTACCGGGGGTTTTTTGATCTTGTGTGAATCTTTGCGGATTTTCAAAGCTGGTGGTCTAGGACCTTGCAATTCCTTTCTTGGTGATCTGCTGATAGGGAAGTCTGATGAATCCATGCTGAATCTTGAATGGTACTGAAGAAGAAGGAACAAAAGTAGATGGGGATGGCGGTGATGAAGAGGGGGAAGATGATAAAAGCATTATCGTTGTGTTCTAAATTATAAGGGGAAATGCAGGGGGGGAGATGATTGAAATATTTAAAGGGAGCAGGTCAATGGAAATAAAGGGATTAATTAAATACCATTGGAAGATGACAAAAGCAAAGATTGGCTACTTGTGTAGTCTTTTCAAGTGAGAGACGGCTGGTTTCGTGGTGTTACTAATGTTTGAACATGTCAAGTTTTTCTTGAGAGGGATGTCAGACGTGGAAAGGGTCATTTGCCATATGAGACCAAGCCTTGATGACTTAGCATGAGCATGTCCATGTAAGCAAATCCAGGAGTAAAGAAATGGTTATGGACAATTCTGTCAAAATTGCTAGTTTCTTTGTAATATTATATGATTTTATGAGTTAATATTTATCTAATGTGTAAAATTAAATTAAAAATTCAAGAACTAGTAAAATTGGTAAAATCATGAAAAATCATGATTTCACTACTGTTTACAAGTTTAATGGAATCACAAGTACTCCCCCAATTAACTTATTTTTCTCCCAAATTAAACCAAAAAACCCTACTCACTGCTCTCTCTTTCTCTTTCTCAAACCACCTGACACTACCATCTCTTTCTCAAAACACTTTTTTTTTTTATACATCGTCTCCTTCTCCTTCCTCTCTATTTCTTGTTTCTTGTAATTGTTGTTAAATTGCACTTCCAAATGAATCAACAACCACAACATCACAGCTAAACCCAACTCTCAACCAATAGTGATTATCCTTTCCCTGCTCCCAAATATTGGCTAGCACCCACCTTCTCCTAACTA
>Ga0307518_10001365_pt1 | contig 18147 bp, 20 predicted proteins | sample 25_EM_MG_FD_203889 | JGI IMG/M metagenome (GOLD analysis project Ga0307518, IMG submission 203889) | Populus trichocarpa ectomycorrhiza microbial communities from riparian zone in the Pacific Northwest, United States - 25_EM | ecosystem: Host-associated > Plants > Roots > Unclassified | place...
ATTGTACTACACACTTACCGTCGAAGTAATTCAGTTTTCAAATCTTAAAACTTATCGAGGTACATCCCAAAATGGCGGACCGAGTTGTTCAGCTATTTCAAGCTATATTGAATGACAACCAAATGAATTGTAGAACTCCAATTAGCTAAATTTCAAATCATAAGAGAAGCAAAGAAGAAATGAAGAGCTAGATCGACAAAGCGAAAAAAAAAAGCGGGAATCAGATCGGCGGAGAAAATTGGTATTATCTTATTAAACTGCATCTGAACCATTTGTAGCATAGGAGCGGGGTTGCTGTGGTGCGCTCCTAAGGAAGCGTCAGACCAACGAGAAATGCCTGTTTAACTATGCGGACTCACGACTTGTTGACAATACTGTCCGAGCCAGTATAGATGAGAAGGTCGTAGGCCAGCGCCCCGCATTGCATGCCGAAGATAGATCCAAGAATGGGGCACCAGAGCCAGTACTGGTGCCTGAAGTTGAACACTGAGGGAAAAAATCAGGCCTTCTTCTATAATGGCCTTCATATACCACAAACCTTCTTTTCCATAGCCAACCATAGCAGTCAAAATTCGGGGTCCCAGATCACGCGCAGGGTTGATGGCGTATCCCGTCTCCATGCCGAGCGTGATACCGATCCCGAGGAAGGCCAAGCAGATTACGAAGGGGACGAGCCCTGTGGGCGGAGCGATATTTTTCTTGTCAGTGGCAGCGAGAATGGCAATGATAAGCATGGCCGCGCCCAAAAACTGCGAATAGTCGTCGTGTTTAATAATGCCTTGCTCGACCTGCACGATCTACTCACCTCTGAGAAGAAACAGCCAACAGAACTCATGTAGTCAGCCTAGAAGGTACCATGAGCACAAGCCTGCCAGAAGGGTGGGGGGGAGTCGCACCGCATAAGTTCCGAAGAGACCCCCAGTGCCCGAGATGGTACGGATGCCAGAGCCACCCTCGAACGCGTTTATCGCATGATAGTAGTTGGCGTAAACAATGCCGGCGCCACAGAGGGCACCAAGTAGTTGGGCAATGCAATAGGAAGGGACTTTTTTCCATGGGAAGTCACGGACCGATGCCAGGGCAAGCGTTACCTGTGTCATAGTCAACTACGATTCAACATGAATATCAATCACATAAACGTACTGCTGGGTTTAGGTGACCACCGGATATCCCACCAGAAACCCAGACACCAATTCCAAGGCCTTTGAAGCAAGTCAGTACCGTTGAAATCAGGTGGCAAATTTCCTCTCACCGAGAGCCCAGCCAAAGTTAAGGGAGAGGAAGTCCTGGTCATAACAATCAATTGGACCATAGATTTGAGACTAGACCATATACTCACTCCTCTGGGGCTGGAAGCCACAGCCTTACTCGATGACAAGACAACTTGACAGTTCCCACCACAACCGAAGATGATGAGGATCATAGTGCCCAGAAACTCTGCAAAAGGTTCCCGGATGGACGCTCTGCGGACGACGGCGTCAGGTACACCACACCACTAGCAAACAGACGGCACCGCACAAACCTGATCTCTGCCCATCGGTTTGGATGCTGTGGGCCTTTAGTCTGGTCAGCACGCAAACTGCCTCGTTTGGAGAATTATACTTGCTCGGTGTCTCATAGTGGTGCTGCTCAGATTTCTCTGCGGCTTCAGACATATTGACAAGAACCGCCGTCGAGAAGGAAAGGACAGGATGAACTCAGAGACTGAGGACCTGGGGAAACCAAAGCAAAGGGTGACGCCGTTCTTATATGTTTGCCAGGGTCTGAACCGTACATAAGGCAGCTAAAATTGTTGGCCCGACCGAGAAGCGGCCAACAGCATGCTGTGATACATTTCGTAAAACCGAAGAAGGAATACCGTCACCCAATGTGCGGATAGACACTTACGAGATTGATCTTTCACCCATGCCGCTGAACAGCTTGGCCCGCACTCGTGCGGCGAGAAGAGACGCACACTGGCAGTGAACTAGTCCGACACGGGGCTGCCAAACTTGGCCATATAGTCTAATTCTCGGGTTACTCTTACCATTCGATTTCAGGCGATATGACACTTACGGATAGGATGTTGACCAAATATACTGAGAACCGATTCGAGAAGCAACCCAATTGGTGGAAGAAATGTTCCGTGGTGCGTATTTCAGTCTAAAATCAAATGTATCAATCGTGGTTTGACGCTCAAACGTCATGCTGATGCAGCATGCTGTCGAATTTGTCATGAAGCTTGCCTCGAGCTTGTCCTCGTCTAAATGAAAGGTCACGGGTAACAAGCACGTGATTGGTCGGATAAGTACGACGAGTATTACAGAGGATCTCAAAGCTCACGAGTGACATCAAATCTGCAGAACGCAAGGCACAGCGTAATTCGTCCGTCTTTCAGATGGCCTGATCGATTTTATTCCCCCTCAGAAGTGGACCATTTGCGCCCCGACCGAAGCGAAGCGAACTCTATGTCTCGGCGCGAGAGCGGCATGATGCAACTCCATCCAAGCGCCGACTATCGAGGCGAAGTTCACCAACGAACCAACGATATTTTGAGCTTAACACGTAATACTCGTGACAGCAGGCGTCTTTCCCCAAAGCCGACACGATCGAAAAACCTTTTCAGCCTGCAAAAACAAGTCACGAATCAGAAATTTGTTAGGGAGGTGTGGTATGATGAGTGGCGATGTTGTGCATAAATGGGCGGTCATCACTGTGACATTGTCCACTATCAACCGTTGTGGATTAGAATGTGGAAGTCTTCATTGCCAATTGGGACTAGTCGAGATAGGATAACCATTTACTGAACAGTGAACAATCGCCTTGTTTTACAAGGGTCACGGGACGTGGAAAATGTGGTGCATCCGTGAATATCGTATATCCCTGAGCTTCGCATGCTGTAATAGCAGTGTTAATAAACAGTATATGACCATGGGGTTAGTCTTCTTGTTGGGTGCGGGGGATGTGGTCGGGTGGCCCAACAATTGTACTTTGACTGGAAATGCATAGCCCATTGAAGTGGAAACGTTATGGTTGAGAGTACATGAAACCGACTGATGCAAGCCTCGTGCCTCCGAAGGGCCATTGCAACACCGGCTGTCCGCGGGAATGTGACAGGATTGGACCAATTGGGTTGTGCATTATAGCCCTCTGTAAGACCACACTCTTCCAGAAGTTTCAACGTGCGACGTGTGCAGGTTGAGGGTATAAACTCACCGAGCAGGTCCGAGTACATAAGTGGGCGTATGCAGCATTCGATCCCTAAATTCGCCAACAGAACTATAAACGGTGCAAGATAAGGCCCCAGTCTGCTGCTTCTCCAGAGTCAAGACGACGCCATGCCAATCGGGACACCGATAGCAATATTTGCGCTTGTCTCCAAGGGCAGGTAGCACTTGCAACCTGGACGAAATCAGCGTTCTACATCAAAAATGATCCCTTGTGAACCCCTGAACGGTTCAGGTACCGTGGAGGTTCACTGGCTGTCTCCGGTCAAAACCACCGATTTCAATAGGGAAGACCTGTCGATCGCGCTGTCTTTTGTGAGAGACTGAGAGAAGAGTCTGAAGAGTTCCCAAACCCACGTGCAAAGAGCAAGGAGCCCCCGTGCGTGGCGATAGTTGGGATCCCATTCGAACTGACCATAGAAACGGGCGCTGCAAGCAATTACGACTTCGACAATTGGCGGAGAACATTCATCCTAATATCTTGAACCCGCTCTTGGCCCATGGAGACGGATAAGTTTCTTTCCTTGGACGCATTTTGCACTTCCATAGTAATTTGAGCGGTCGCCGCATGACAGATAGTGGAGTACGATGGAAGCAGTGTCATATGGCGCAAAGAACTAGAGGAAGTTTCTTTGTAGGGAACGAAGCGATTGAGAGCAGAGGCACAAACCCAGGGGGCGGCGGTCTGACATAAACTTCGTTCGGAACAAGCGTGGCGCTTGAACTGACTGCAGGCGCTTAGGTATTCTGTTACATACGGCAAGACGGAGACGAAGATGCGGATCAGTGGCTTACAGAATGTCATAAGGGAACTAGAAGATTCGGAATACGTACCACACTACCCGTACTACTAGTAGTAGCGCTGCAAATATTATCACAGAGCTCTTCCTCGACTGGTCACCAGATAGCTCTGGGACCATCGGAGTCTGGGTTGTCCCCATTCGCCCTTTTCACAGTCTGGTACGTGTTTCCCTCTCGATCGCATTCGTTGCACCCGACTTAACTATCACTTAGTGACGAGTTCTCCCCAAGAGACCAGGCTGGATTCAATACCAACCGTCACTTACCCCCGCCAATGAGGCATGCAGATGGGCCAGCAGGTGACCCTCTGTAGAGTATTCCCAATAGTCACCCTTGTTCCACCATTCGGTCTGTGCTCATGATCAAAACGCAGGGTTGACACTTTTGCATCACATCGCCATCAATGCCTCCCTGGTCTTCATATGGGTCGACTCCAGGAGTCTTTCACGAAACCGCCTTCCGAGAAACACCACTGCACTCACCAACTCAATATTCTAAGCTTGTTATCTTTCTCGCCCAACGGGCACAAAATATCATTACCAGCACGGCCACCCCCCATCCTGCGGCCGGCGGCCTTCAAAGACAATGGCCATCACCACTACTCAATGGGTAGCTAACGGGATGATGACGCCGACCAATTGGGGAACCGGCGAAGAGGAACTTTGCCTATTCTGTAGTGAAATGATGACTCTGCGCACTATCATTTTGAGTATTGATTATAAGAGGGTCTGAATGGTACTGCATATCAGTGATGCTCCAGTCTTGGACATACGACCAGTGTCCGCTGCGAGCGCGCTACGCTGATCGCTTCCTGTGACATCTACTAGTGTGGTTTGAAGCTGTAGTTTTGTTCCATTTCTGCAAACATACCAAGTATTGCCCCCTGGTACATGCAACACTGCAGGAGCTGCTCCTTGTGGAGCGGGCTGGCCTTGCGACTCGGATCTGCAGCTGTGCAGCTGCAGCATCATAGTTTCCACTAACTAGACTCGAAATGACTTTGGAGGGTGACACCCACGTGATTCATCCTGTCTGCTGCTTTCTTTCAACTTTGGCTACCGTCGACAGGGATGAGCAGCACATACCCAGTAGCAAGCTCACGACCGTATATCCCGCATATTCGTTCGCAGTGCGGAACCTGTAACTTACCGCTCGAGTTCCCTGTGCCATCTCCAATACCCTCGCAAGGAACATTCCTTCGCGTTCGATGTTGCAAGTGTCAGACCGTGTACCAGCATGCATTCTATCCAGGACAACTACCACAAGGCGTATCTGCACAGTCATCTGCTACTACTCAGTCGACCAACGGAACGAGTGGGTCCAGTGCGGGTGGTAGAAGAGGCCGCAAGATCGGGACACAGGAGAAGCCGCTAGAGACTGGCTACTACGACCTGTTGGGCGTACCTGTAGATGCAACTACGGACGATATCAAGAAGGCATATAGTCAGTTCCCGTTCCTCGCAATCCTTCGTGCTGTACTCGTGCTCTAACATGCTGCTTCAAGGACGATTGGCTATCAAGCATCATCCCGACAAGAATCCAGACGACCCGCATGCTGAGGAGCGCTTTAAGGAGATTGCTATCGCGTACCAGACCCTTTCTGACCCTGCTCTTCGAAAGAAATACAACGAATTTGGATCCAAAGAAAGTGCACCAGAAGGCGGATTCGTCGATCCAGAGGAAGTATTCAGTGCAATCTTTGGTGGTGAACGCTTTATACCGATCATCGGTCAAATAAGTCTGGCTCGAGACATGAAGACTGCGCTACAGGAAGCCGACGAGGCAGAAGGTGAAGAAGGTAAAGAGGTCAAACGCGACGCTAAAGGGAAAGAGATCATCTCCGATGAGGAGAAGGCTCGCAGAGAGGAGAAAGAAAAGAAAGCAAACGCCGAGGTAATTCCTGATTTTGTGCACTGTTGCATTGACAGCCCAAAAACCTTGATAGAAAGCTGCAGCACGAGCTGAGCGAGTGGGGGGACTGTGCGTTCCATGATCCTCCCGAGATCGGATGATTCTGACGCATATACAGTGTGGAGAGCCTCGAACGCAAACTTGCAATTTTCACTGAGTCCGCGACTGGTCCGGATGATTACGAGGTCACGACCAGCTGGCGCCAAATGTGTCAAATGGAGGCTGAGTATGTCCTTCTCATTTTCAGTGGACCCACGATGGTTGATCATGCGTGGTACGGTACCCAGTGAACTCAAGAAGGAATCATATGGCGTTGAGCTACTGCATGCCATAGGGTTCGTCTACGTGTCCAAAGCAAAGCACTATCTGGCATCAAATCAAACAATCTTCGGTCTTGGGGGTTGGCTGCACAATGTCCAAGGCAAATATCACGTGTTTAGTGAAACGTGAGTTTTCGGTCCTACTATAGAAATCAAAGCTGAAAATGCACAGCGTATCGACGCTCCGATCTGCCATCGAGCTGAAGAGCGTCTTCGACCAGATCCAGGCTGCAGAGAAAGCAGGGAACCTGACTCCCGAAGAGAAGAAACGCCTAGAAGAACAAGCTGCGGAGAAAGGGCTGCAAGCCCTGTTCAAGGCAAGTTGTGATGAGCTACACCCTACATCTATTCTTACCACGCTTGGGCACAGGGGACGAAACTCGAGGTCGAGTCCGTCCTGCGTGAGACATGTGATCGTGTATTGGAGAATCCGTCTGTTCCCCGCAACAAGACTCTTCTGCGAGCCGTCGCTCTCCAGATCCTTGGGGAAGCATTTGTTTCCGTGAAGAAGGACGCAGATTCCCATGCAGAAGAGAGTGAATATGTCAGGGTAGAAACGAAGACCAGTCGCGAGAGAGATCGTCAGCGCCACTAGGTGCTCAGCGCTCAGCAGTCACTTGGCCCACTCTTCACGCCCATGTGCACCGCATGTCATACATTGTACTCCACTAATCATCCACTCTATGTAGTCACCACACTCTGTGCTATTACTTACGTGCTATTCCATCTCATTTAGACTTGGCTGTGCCATTGGGTCCGTCCGTTTCTGATGCAGGTAGAGGCGTGGCTGCGGAGACATCACCGTCTGGAGCACGTTCCGGTGCTGTCTGTTGGGCGTTCTTGCCCTTGCCCGGTGGGGGAGGATGGTAGATCTTCTCCTGCCGGAAGACCACTTAAGTATGCATTGCACTGACCAGATGAGTCCTGCAGACCTTTTTCTTCTTCTTGGGTTCGGGTTTCGCATTTGGGTCGGGGTAAGCGAGCTGTTCGATCTTCTGCCACTCCTCGTTGGCCAAGAACGCAGCCCGTATAGGCTCCAGCAAGTTATTAATGGCATCGCGAATAGACGCCTTCAAATCTCCGGGATGTATCTTCTTCGCAGCAAAGTCGTCTTCTAGCTCCTGGTAAGTTTTGTAATGACTTGGTCCTCCGCCCTTCTCGCGTGTGATTGTGAACACGGTTCCCTCCGGTGCGTCGTCAGCCGTGAATGGCCTTTGTGAACCGGCGGCTTCGCTGCCTCCCTCGATACTTTCGCCCGTTTCGCCACGCAGTCTCTGGAGGCGGAGTTGGCTGATGGGTATCAGGACCGCATTGAGGAAGGCAAGGAGACCATTCTCGGCGACATTCCCTTCTTCACAGAAAGCTTTCTTGATCTTACGTTTCACGACTTCTGGTGGGTCAAGGAAGTCGATCTTCGAATCTGGATCCGAAGACGACATTTTCCCGCCCATCAATCCCGGTACCATGGGGTTCATGAGGTGGGCGCGTTTAGCGTAGCCGAGCCGTGGCAGGTAGAGCTCTGAAAATGTGAATATTTTGCGCTGAACGGAGCACGAAGGGTGTTAATATAAGAGCATATGGTGGACAAGGGATAACAAACTTGATCAAGGCCACCAAATTGGAAGTCGACCCCGAGGTATTGTTCGTCCAGTGCCTGCAGTCCGGGGTATAGAAGGCCACTCAGGAGTGGACTCTCGACCTGTTTTACAACTTCTGCGCCCGCCTTCTTCGCGTCGTGCTCCGTGACGAGCGTACATAGCTTATAGCAGTCGAGCGTGTAGTCCCTGTTGAGCTGGTAGTCTGATCCTTTGACAAAGGTGAGTTGTGAGGTGGGTATCCCCAGCGAGGTAAAGACAGCCCGAAGGACGAATTCGTAGTATTTCGTTCGATGAGCGACGAGATCGAGAGGTGCTTTCAAGTTATCAAGGAACGCATGCACGTCTTGCAGACAGGTGTGAGTGAGCATGTATCGAGGATCACACTTGTAAATCGGGCTTACATACCTGCGAGCAATATCTTGACTTCGACGCCAGCTCTGAGGAAATCCGCGATCTTGGTCAATGGCACAAAGTATCCGATATGGGCTATATAAAAAGAGGTTGGTGAGGGATGAGCGGGACCACTATGGATCGACGTACGACGACCAGTCGGGGCGGTTCCTGTGCGAATATCACTGAGATTCAATGAAGGATCACACGGACGAGTGAAAATACGTGCCCCAGTAGCATTTTGGTGTTCTTCCTTGGTCGAGTATCGACTTGATCAGTTCTGCGCCTAGGACCTCTTTCAGCCGCGAAGTTATCAACTCATATTTTTGTTCTGCTGAGACCATGATGGATGGGGTTCGCACTTGATTTGTGTGGTAGAGCGTTTTATAGTTGTCGAGTCACTATGACTCGAACTACTTATTGCCATAGCACATCCTAGTTAGCCTATATGGGGACAGGTACTACTCGTAGACGCCTAATACAGCATGCTGGTGAGCGCTTGTGGGTGTCAAGAGAAACTCTTTCCTTCGAGCCCGTCTTGTAGATCCAGTGACAATGGCGGAAACACTCCACATATCCTGTGCGAATCTATCTCTCACTATCGAGTTTCATGTCCTGAGTCCAACGTCCATTGAACAGGTATCGACATCCGGAATGCCCAGAAGATCGATTCGGCACAGTTGATCATCCGTGATCAGCCATACAATATCCCTCCGGGTGGAGAAGGTGTTTTTCGTGAATCATTCAATTCTGCCCTGTAAGTCCTGTAGGGATCTGGTCTAGCCTGCAGTTCTTCTAATATCTCGATCCATGGTAGCGAATTGTCATCTCGGGAGCAGTGCTCTCTGATAATCACTCAGAGAGGGTTATTTGGACTACGGAAGACCGAGGAAATATCCATTGATCCTCACAAAGTACTCTCAAAGTCGCAAAACTTTAGTAGGCCCCAAAGGCATGCGCTTACTTCATATACTTACTGAGATTGTTGCAGAATACCACCTACCGCACAGAAGATTTATCATCGTTCTCGATATCGTTCCTTCTGTGGTCCGTAGATGCATATGCTACTGGTACGAAAAGCTAATCAAGGTTCATACCGTAGGGCATGGTCACCGGTGCTACCAGACGTGGTGAACCATCGAGACCCCTAACAATGCCAACTACCCAATCCAGATCCAACGAACCATTGACACCCATCTCTGACGGACAACTAATACCCACTACTGAAGAGCTGCTGAGACAATGTCCCCAGTGAGCACCAGGAATCAAGGCATTTTGTACGCTAATTTCTAATTTCTGTGCGTCAGATTTCGCATCTTGGTAATGGGAAAGGTGACGTATGTCTACCCTGTGTACGATGTCAATCTTAACTTCTGAACATTTGTAGTCGGGAGTCGGGAAGACTACTTTGATCAATCGGACCTTTGGCATCAAAGCAGCCGTTAAGTGACCCTATTATGGCCTGACCCTAGTTCTGACAGATTACTTTAGACCCCTGAACATGAAAGACGAGGCGTGACAGACATAAACAAGGAGCTAATCTCGGAAATGAATACCCGATTTATCTTACATGACAGCAATGGTTTTGAGCCTGGGGAGAGCGACAATCTCGCTGCTGTGAAACAATTCATCGAGCGGCGCAAAAATCACACGGATATCAAGGAGCAACTACATGCCGTCTGGTACGTAAATTGTTGTAAGAAATAAGAAATAAGAACTCTGCTCAAGGACAGCCAATCTATGTACTAGGTTGTGTTTCCAGATACCTCTCGTGAGTCACGGTCAACGGATGATGGAGACTGGAATGGAACAATTTTTGCGCGAGAAGAGGAAGGTCCTTGGGAATGGTGAGTGACGCATAGGCGCAAATTACCCATCCGGATACTGACTTCCATCAGTCCCGACAGTATTTGTATTTACAAAATATGACACCCTCACCGAGATAATAGAAAGTAATTGGGTGGATCAGCGAAGAGACTACACCACCAAAGACGTTGAGGCTGAGGCAAAGAAGTATCTGTTGTGTCACTGCGTCGCACCGATCCAGAACCTCACCTCAGAGCGTGATTTTCCGTATATGGCAGTTTCCAGTGAGTCCACAGCTCTGTAAGGTTCTCCATGTAACTCCTGTTGCTTGCAGCAAAAATTCGCTACAAGACCAGACTAACTGATTTGGTTGAGATGACCCACGGCAAAGTCTCCGAGCACTCCGAGACTCACCAGGGCACTGGGCCCTCACCTGTGCCCACAGTGACTGCAATGGCTCAGAGAGTGTCACCTCAAATGAAGATCGACGAGTTAATCCGGTATGCCTTTCAATTTGACTTCATATCAATTTCTAATCATTGCCTCCAGCGTGGGTCAACGAAGTTCGTCTACCTTCGTGGCTCGGAATATGGTTCCTGACATTTCTTTCCAAGGATATTGGCGAGCTGTCATAGCTGGTGCAGATTTCCCTGGTCTTAAGATCCAAGACTGTCTAGGCGTCATTCATACCGACATTGTCAATATTTGGAACTTCCGGAATACATCCGAAGTATGATTTACCTGCTCTCACCTCGTGATTTAGGTCTGTTCATTCTTTCCCTGGTTGTCAGCAACTAGACAGAGATTTTCGGGAGAGCATGCTTGGCCTGGTTGGCTCCCTTGATGATACCTCTGGTCCCCACACACATCCTCCCCAGCGTAGTGCTACGACGGAAACGATGCAGAACGAGTAAGTCACCGTTGTAATACTTGAATCGCTGAGTTACCTGAGTTGAATTGTTGCATGGTATAGAGCCGGCTTGTCGCTAGTGGCCCTTTTGCCAATTATTGCTGGTATGGCCGTCGTTAAGTGGGCATACAATACGTATCATAGAGTGTACGTGCATTTATGGTTTGCTGGCCCCTTTTGATGGAGCTTGCGTTTTAGGCCAGAAGTTCAACGGAAATTCATGGCGTACATCGTCGACCTAACCCATGTTCTGGACATTCTTTTCACACTGACAGCTGGCAAGGGCGAGCAGGCGCTTACCCCTCAAATCATGCAGTGCGCGATTGAACTTTATCGCGAGTCATCGAGGAGCACATATGTCCATGAGAAGATCAAGAAGTTCCCTGTCTCTGTCTTCTCAAATGGCAGTGTTATCTCGGAGGTCGAGTGTCTTGTTAGGGAAAGATACATTCAAGATACCGTGTTGCGACAGCAGGTCGAGCGGATGTTGCCCAGGGATAGTGGAGGAAGATAGGTGTCCCCCTCCGCATATTACCAAGTTTGCCCACTAGCATCAACACCCATCTTGGTGGTTGCATTTACCAATTGTTATTATCCCGTCGGCAAGTTGATCGGCGGCCATGTCGCTTGGATTCATGTAGCATCTGTCATCTGCAACACGTGTAACATTGCATAATTCATAGTCACATATCCATAGTACATTGTTCATAGCCTGACTACTCTCAGCTTGCGCACTCAGTTAACGACCTGTAATGAGTACGTCTTCACTTTCTCGCACGATAAAACAGGAGGTCATCCATACGATTGTTGTGTTGACCTGAGTGTGTGGTCATATGCTACACGAAGTTCGGTCAGCATGGGGCCCAAGCCTGCTTCAAGGAGGTCAGATTGCCCACCGTAGTTCAGGAAGCTAATTTCCATCGAGGCGACGCACGGGGGAATGTATTACCTGCGATCTCAAGCTTATTTTCAGTTCCAAGTCATACGACATGCAGCCAAGTAGACCGCCTTCAAGCAGGGGCGATAGTGAATGAGCAATAACCAGGTAGCATTGCTCTGATGCTGTTGCACAAACCATTTCGCTGTCTTGCACCTACTGTCTTACCAATGAAAGTTCCCAGCAAAGACTGTGTTACATGAGTCCCGAAGGATCTGCGAGGAGCTCAAATAAATGCTGTGGGCTTCGACTGGACCGGGAAGATGTCGCGTGCCATAGCCATGCCGCCCACGTTCAGATTCATTGAAGGTGAATAGAGACTACCGAGCGACCAGAAGGTCATGATGGTCCGTCGTTCCCTACAGCAATATCACATCACTTCCAAGGACAGTAAATAATCGCTACTGGTTACCAAATTGTGGAGTACTGACATGCACAACGCAATCATGGAATTGCTATATTATAATATGATCCTCTCGAGAACATCTCCTGCCCCTCAGTTGCTTTGCGAGGAGCACTGCTGTTTCCAGTAATCTACGATCTAGTCAATCACACATCTTACGGGTATCATATAGGAAGACTGGAAACAAACCTGGTGGAGTCTCCTCGGCAACAATTTGGGGGATCGATTCCGCCATGACAACAGCAAAACCACTAATGAAATATTAACCAGGGCTGAGGGATCCTCGTTCCCTTGTCTCACTTACGCGCGAAGGTGCCAATCAACGTGACTGTGATCCATGTGAATGATTAGAAGGAACTCGATGATTAGAAGGGAAAGCCCACCAGTGGAAAAACCAAGGGCCAGGATTGTCTGTGATGAACCGGATCGTCACATTGTCATTGTTCGCTTGAGTGCCAATCGATACTGTGTCCCTCCTCACGGGGTTTACGAAGTTGTAGGAGCTGCTACCCGATACACGAATAACATCGAACATATGCTGGGCTCATGCGTCAGATATGAAGCGGATGCCATTGCATGTAGGAATAACTTACGCCGTGAAGATGGAGGGGATGCTTACAACGTCGGCGTCATGTTAGTCTACGGTGCAGCCACCCCATGTTGGAATCCGCTCACCGACTTTCCCGGTGCACCACCTGGCGACAGGTCAGTTGCTGGAATACTAATTTCGATAGTCTTATTAGGTGGCAACTCGTAGATGCTACCACTGGGAAGCAATTGCGACGGATGTTGCTTCCCACTCAAAATTTGCAAGAGGATTGGTAGTGGTGGTGCGACGAAGCTAATATTGTTGAGAGCCCACTGTCCCGATGTAGTACTGAGGCTGGGGACAAGATTTATGTTAACATCCGCCTTTCCGGGCTCTGGTATTCAGGTGCGCCAGCGCCAAAAAGGGGTTGGAGGGAACCTTCGTCAAAAGGTAGGACGTATGGCCCAGGCTCCGTAGTAGGGTCTTCGTCGGGTGCACCACGATATCTCAAGATTGCCGAATTCTGTCCTCTGTCGAATGTTTGATTGTGGAAGCTGGAAAGGGCACGAATCCAATAGTTATCCACAGGTTGATCAGCGTTGACCACTACAGAGTAACGCTGGCCCGCAAAAACAGCAAGTGAGTCAACATCCACGGGCTTGACTTCAGTACCGTCGACTTCAATGATTGTCATTTTATGCCCGTCTATCGTGAAGTTGAACCATGGGTCGCAGGACGCCCCAATGACCCTGAACCGGTACCGTTGTCCATATTCGACGTTAACCACAGCAAGTGGCGACATCGGCCCTCCTGGGTAACGACCGAGACCATTTATCAGCGTCGACTTCGGATTGGATCTTTGTGGAGATGGTATATGGTACCTATGAGGGATGGTTTAAACAATCCACACGGAATAGGGTAAAATCGAAACGAACCAATCTGAGAGGAAAATGACCGTTGATTCTAGGTTAAAGTAAAATGTTACCGTAATTCAGAAAATGAAACAAAGTGATCGCACCATCGTCGACATCATACATATGGCCAAGGGGGTCAAGGGGGTCATACACCACTAGTGGCCCTCTGAGTCCATCACAGTACTGCGTCAATAGGTGTGAGTGATACCAGAATGTCCCGGCTTGGTCTGGGACACTGAATTTGTACAAAAAGCTTGCGTTGGGAGGGATAGGACACTGAGTTACAAAGGCGACTCCATCGGCCCAGTTAGACTGATGCTGCTGGATACCATGCCAATGCTGTAGACGCGTCAATTTACCAACAGTAATTCTGGATGTGAGCGCGCCAAATTGACAATGCTTGTTGTAGTATTCATCGAAGTATCGTAAAGTTGGTTAATAACATTGATACGAAGCTCATCTCCCTGGAATGACGCGTTCACGTTCCAGGTCAAAGATCTATGAAGAAAAGTCATACTTTATTTGCTTGGATCAAAGGACCGGGAAAAGTTCCTCCCGCGAGGACACCACTTCGGTGTACAGAGTCAGTGCGTCGTTTTAGTGTAACGAATGCGACCTACGAACGAGGAAAGCCATCGGGTGAAACGACCTTGTTCACGATTTCGAGATCTGCAACGGGTCCTAGGACGTTTTCCCTCTTTGCTGTTTCACGACGGTTCTGTGGTCTAATAACAGTCGCAATTGCATGGAACGAGTTTGCAAAGGTAATAGCAAAAATAAGACCTGCAAATATACGCATCAACCTGGTCATAGTAGCCTATAGGAGTGACACAAAGAATGCCTGCTTCGTTCGTGTCACGTTTTAGATCAGTTGGTAAGGGGGAGGCGATTAGCATGCTATTCGGTTTATGTATTATGTACATACCAAGCGCGTTGTCCGTGCGACCTGGTATCCATCCCCAAGAAAATATTTAATACATAGCGTAAAACACTGGCCGATGCGGTCGACGGAGTCCCAGCAGAAATAGCCCCTGTGGACGGGAACATTTGGATTTCTCTTAGCCCGTGGCACTGGCATTGAAACATGCACACAATGTCTGAGTGCTCACCACAAAGGCCGCAGTGTTACATTGGCCAGAGATGGCAACGAGATCCTGGCCTTGACTGAACTTGTTGAAGGCTCGACTCCAGCCATCCAGAGTTGTCCATTTAGGATTCCTTGTGAACATGTATTGAAAGTATAGCGCATTGCAGAAAGGTGCTCGGCGATGTTGCAAGTATGCCTGTCGGAACAGCAGGCTAAAGTCACTGGGCTGGGTTGTGTTAACGCAAGTTGTATGTATACTCGATTATGAACAATCATTTCCTATCCTGTTCTCCGGTTGCTTGTTATATTTCTCAATTTGCATTCCCACTTGGGCTGTAATCGATTTCTAGTCTAGTAATTTTCCCTAAGCAGAGCTATATAGGCAGTCGTCCCACAGAGTAAAGCACAGTGATAGCATCTATATATACTACATGATAAGCCTAGCCAATATACACAGTGCAGTCATGCGTGAATTTGCCATATGCTCCTCTGATATCGACATCTTCTGCTTTTCAATTACCTTGCGAGGAGCACTGCTGCCACCAATAATCTACAACTTGGTCAATTACACATCTTGTCCACGCGGGAAGACTGGAAATGAACCTGGTGCCACTTGAGTTTCCTCGGCAACAATTTGGGGGATTGATTCCGCCATGACAACAGCGAAACCCCTGGTGAAACGCTCATCAGCGCTGAGCAAACTCGTCTTTTCTCTCACTCACATGTGAAGATGCCAATCAATGTGACTGGTGGCCCCATGCATGATCAAATGGAACTCGATGGCCAAAAGGAAAAGCCCACCAATGGAAAAACCAAGGGCCAGGATTGTCTGTGACGAATCGGATAGTCACATTGTCGTTTTGCGCTTGAGTGCCAATCGATACTGTGTCCCTTCTCACGGGGTTTACGAAGTTGTAAGAGCTGCTACCCGATACGCGAACAACGTCGAACGTGTGCTGGGCCCATTGTTAAATGCAAAGCAGATGCCACTACATATAGAAATAACTCACACCATGCAGATGAAGGGGGTGCTCATAACACGAGCTGTGTCAGCCCACAGTGCGAATATCCCATGCTGGAAATGACTTACAGGCACTCCCAATGCACCGCCTGGGGACAGATCTGTCGCCGGAATACTAACTTCGATGGTCTTATTGGACGGCAACTCGTAGATGCTACCACTGGGAAGCAATTGTGACGGATGTTGTTTCCCACTCAGAATTTGCAAGAGGATTGGTAATGGTGGCTCAATGAAGCTAATATTGTTGAGAGTATAATCTCCCAGCGTAATGTTGAAGCCAGGAACAAGGTTTATGTTAACATCTGCCTTGCCCGGCTCTGGTATTCCAGGTGCGCCAGCGCCAAAAAGGGGCTGAAGGGAGCCTTCGGAAAAAGGTAGGACGTACGGCCCGGGCTCTGTAATAGGGTCTTCATCGGGTGCACCCCGATATCTTAGAATTGCTGAATTCTGACCTCCGTCGAATTTTTTATTACGGAAGTCGGCAAGGGCGCGGATCCAATAGTTATTCACAGGTCGATCAGCAGTGACCACCACAGAGTAACGTTGGCCTGCAAAAACAGCGAGTGAATCGACATGTACAGGGATTATTTCAGTACCATCGACTTCGATAATTGTCATTTTGTGCCCATCTATCGTGAAGTTGAACCATGAATCGCAGGATGCTCCGATGACTCTAAATCGGTATCGTTTCCCTTGTTCGACGTTAACAATAGCAAGTGGCGACATCGGCCCTCCTGAATAACGACCGAGGCCATTGATCAACGTCGAATCCGCAGTAAAGGGGGGAGTATAAATCCGTGGGGACTGTAGATGGTACCTATGAAGGATGATCTGAGTAATAGCCACACAGGATAGGGTGAAGCCGAACGAACCAGTCCGAAAGGACAATAACAGTTGATTCTAGATTAAAATGTTAATCCAATTCAGAAATGGAACGAAGTGATCGCACCATCGTCGACATCATACATATGGATAAGGGGGTCATGGGGGTCATACACCACCAGCGGCCCTCTGAGTCCATCACAGTACTGCGTCGATAGGTGTGAGTGATACCAGAACGTCCCGGCTTGGTCTGGGACACTGAATTTGTACAAAAAGCTTGCGTTGGGAGGGATAGGGCACTGAGTTACGAAGACGACTCCATCGGCCCAGTTAGACTGATGCTGCTGGATACCATGCCAATGCTGTAAACGCGTCAATTTCCCAACGGCACGGCTATGTGAGCGCGCCAAACTGACAATGCTTGTTGAAGTATTCATCGAGGTATCATGAAGTAGGTTGGTGACGTTGATACGAAATTCGTCTCCCTAAAATTGCAGGTTCACTTTCCACGTCGACGGAACAAAATAGAGGCTATACCTTATCTGCTTGGATCAATGGGCCAGGAAACGTTCCCCCTGCAAGTACGCCGCTTTAATGTGTAAAAGGTCAGAATCGGGTGTAACATTGCCAGTGTAACAGGTGGGACTCACGGACGAGGAAAGCCATCGGGTGACACGACCTTGTTCACGATCTCAAGACTGGCCACGGGTCCCAGGACGTTTGTCGCCTTTGCCGGCACCCGACGGGCTTGTAGTCCAACAACAGTAGCAACTACTGCGAACGAGTGCGTGGATGCAATAGCGATAAAAAGACCTGCAAGCGTGCGCATCCTGGTCATGGCAGGTGTTTGTTCAGGTCACTTTTTAGCTCAACTGTTAAGCAAACGAAGGAGCTGGGCTACTCTGTCTTATTCGATTTACCAAGCGCGCGCATGCGTGCTCGGACTTGGTATCCACCATCAGGATGGAGAATCTGGAGAACCAAGCAGGGAGGTTCCCGTAGCATTCGCCATGCCCAGAACAGTATCGAAGACGATGAAATATTTTGGCCCATACGCGAGGGACTCATAACAGCTGATGTTCTCTGAAAATATCTGGGACTAGACGCAGTCAGCATCGAAACAAGATGGAGAGTCTCTGAGTGATCAAGTGCTACGCACACGTGGTAACAGCATTGCAGGTCAGAACGCAACGTTGGCCCACTGTATAAGAAATCCAATATTCATTCTTAGCAATAGGCTTGACGTACCAGAAAACAGCGCCGTCGTAGACGGCATGCACCTTGTTTACGGAACGCATGAGCCCTTGAGCCCTCGCGGCTTGATAATAATATGCTGGATCAGACGAAGACTACCGTAGGTAGTGGTTGACTGTACTAACTCAACTGCAAATTATATAATTCTGGCTTACAGAGTCGCGATGTTGAAGAACGTCCACTGAACCAAGCTCGAGCTCGGTGGCCTGCGCAACCATACAGCTAGCCAGAACCTTCT
>Ga0307518_10001366_pt1 | contig 18140 bp, 8 predicted proteins | sample 25_EM_MG_FD_203889 | JGI IMG/M metagenome (GOLD analysis project Ga0307518, IMG submission 203889) | Populus trichocarpa ectomycorrhiza microbial communities from riparian zone in the Pacific Northwest, United States - 25_EM | ecosystem: Host-associated > Plants > Roots > Unclassified | place...
TGGGGATCCAAAAATGGGTAACAACATCATCTAACAAGCACCTGCATATTAGTTTCAAATATCCCTCATATCTTAGTTTATGAGATCAACTGCTTCATTTCATAGAGAAAAGAATATAATATGCATTGGTTTCAAGAATTCTAATTAATATCTTGTCTTAATAGAATATTGATCAGAAATATATTTAGAAACAATACTTTGATACAATATGAATCTCACAATTATAACAACTTTATAATTTTTCATGCAAAATATTTTTGTTCGGTGGAATTTATCTTTACTCTAAATTGATTAATAAAAAATAATTAAATATTAAAGATAAATAAATTTTTTATTAATAATAAATATATTTTACATGAATAAAATCAGTGACATATATAACCGATCTACATATTTACTAACATTTCTAGTTGCAATTCTTAATACACTTCATATTCACTCCATTTCGAATTGTTCCATGTATAGGTTACAAGGTTTCCTAATTATCGAAAAAAAAGGTTACAAGGTTTCCTTATAAATCAAGATCAACCCTCAACTTGTAGTATCCAAACCATATTCCATAAGGTGAGATAGCACTTCTTGTTTCGGCAACGATGATCTGATCTTCAAGAGACCAAATCTCCTACCTCACGTGGTACGTAGTTTTCCTGTATACATAAACATCATCTACCTTCCCAAACTCTCCAAAGGATTGCCTTAAAAATTCCACAGAAAAACTGATGGGGGGAGTTTTCAAAATACAAAGGTGAGTATATAAATGCTTTAGAAGAACTAGGGATAGAAGGGACGGGTTAGTACTGCAAAGGGATTTAAGGGAAGCTTGATGATGATGAGATTTAGAGTGAGTTTGACGAATGGTTTCGAAAGACATTGATATATTGATGTTGATACGATGGCAGAAACTGATGTGTTTGTAGTGAATGATAAAACGACTGAGAGTCAAGCTGTAAATCATTGGCACAGTGTCATCTAAACCATTGGAGCCAGAAAAAACTGCACAGCCTACACTCACGATGCGGGAGGTCTACCCCAACCACCATTGGTTTATTGCCCAGCCCAGCCCAAAAATAGATATGGGATGAGAGAGATTTCACATAGCAAGCAGCTACTAGATGCTGGCCTGCTGCATCTTGTGTGCAGACCACCTAATTAACAAAAAAAAATGAGAAAAAGCTTGCAATTGCATCTGCATGCATGGGTTCCTATAATGTTGACTCGGTAATATTTTATTTTATGGAGTCAGGACAGTAAACTTGCACATACATTTTATTACCGAAGAGGTAATTTTGTCATGTTTGGTGGGGGGTGCTAGGTTAGCTAATGTGGACAAAACTCCAACATAAATTATATTAACCATACAGCCTGTTTTTGACATTTGGTTTTGTACCTTCCATGAATTGTGTAGTAAGGGAGGATGCACAAAACCAATGAAGCTTTCTTCCTCGTGTACGCTTTCAAGGCACAGATGATTCTAACTACTACTTGCAAGACCTGTACAAGTCTCCTTTCTTAATTAAGGTCCATCAACCAAACCAGCAAGCCGGCATTTCAATAATCGATCAGTCGAAAGAGATGTTTGAGTCGTTGCATTAATTACGAACACTTACTTATTGATGAAGTGATTACTATAAAGAAAATTGTCCAAATCACAGGGAAGGTGATCCGCGCGACTGTTAACATATATATCTCTAGCATTGAAATTCTGAAGTTTTTATTTATTATTATTATTATTATTCCTACTACTACTACAAAAAAAGGAGAGGCACGATATCTCTTGATGGGAGGGGAACCCTAGTACTGCCAGTTGAGCTATATGGCTTGAAATTTTGAAGTTAATATAAAGGAAGATTCCTAAAGGGTTTTAGGTGACATGCATGCACGAGATATGTAGTGTTTAAAGAATACAAAGACCATATCTAATGCAACCGGTCAATGCGGGTCTTAGATTTCACTTGTTGCAACTTGCAAGTGAAAACATGCGTTCGTATCAATGTCAAGGTTGAAAGCTGTGATTTGGGATTATAGAAAGGAGATCAATTTGTCACGAGTTAATTTGGAACCCTCGCCTGGTGGTTGTTGGTCTCTGTATTTGTATGATATATACACAATTAAATATTAAACCGGTTGATAGCCCAGTTCCTTTTCTATTTCAATCCGTACTCATTAGACTTTATCATGGTTGGCATTGTGAATTTGCTGGTTCAACCTTAAAACAAGTCAGTTTTGGACAATTCTTTTGAAAAATAAAGTTACATATCATTTTAAATAAAATAGTAATAAAATTCTTTGAATTCACCTGATCAGGTCTCACATGGAATCAACAATCAAGTTTGATAAAGTTAATCTCCAACTCAGTTCTGAACATAATCTAATTCAGATCAGACTCTAATTTAACGAGTTACCGGAGTTACCGGACCATACGGATTTTAATTATGACTATGCTTCATTTATTCTAGGTATTATTTTTTGCAAATTAATGGTATGAATTTTTAGTAAGAAATTAAGGTAATCACTTAGACAATGATCATGTGTGAGTATATAAATGCTTTAGAAGAACTAGGGATAGAAGGGACGGGGTAGTACTGCTAAGGGATTTAAGGGAAGCTTGATGATGATGAGATTTAGAGTGAGTTTGACGAATGGTTTTGAAAGACATTAGAAATTACAAGCAGGATCAATATTGATACGATGGCAGAAACTGATATATTTGTAGTGATTGATAAAAACGACCGAGAGACAAGTTGTGAATCAATGGCACAGTGTCATCTAAACCATTGGAGCCAGCAAAAACTACACAGCCTACACTCATTGGTTTATTGCTTAGCCCAGCCAAGCCCAGCCCAAAAATAGATATGGGATGAGACAGATTTCACATACCAAGCAGCTACTAGATGCTGGCCTGCTGCATCTTATGTGCAGACCACATAATTAACAAACAAAAAAAAGAAGTAAAGTCTCCCTGGGAATGAGAAAAGGCTTGCAATTGCATCTGCATGCATGGGTTTCTATAATGTTGACTGAGTAATCTTTTATTTTATTGAGTCAGGACAGTAAACTTCGGCACATGCACATACCTTTTATTACCGAAGAGGTAATTTTGTCATGTTTGGTGGGGGGTGTTAGGTTAGCTAAAGTGGACAAAACTCCAACATATATTATATTTAGCCATACAGCCTGTTTTTGACATTTGGTTTTGTACCTTCCATGAAATGTGTAGTTAGTTAAAAAAAAAAAATGGGAAAAAAAATGTTCAGTTCACACAGTAAGGGAGGATGCACAAAACCAATGAAGCTTTCTTCCTCGTGTACGCTTTCAAGACCTGTACAAGTCTCTTTTCTTAATTAAGGTCCATTAACCAAACCAGCAAGCCGGCATTTCAATAATCGATCTGTCGAAAGAGATGTTTGTGTCGCTGCATTAATATTTACGAACACCTAGTTATTGATGAAGTGATTATTAATTACTGTAAAGAAAATTATCCAAATCACAGGGAAGGTGATCCGCGACTGTTAACATGTTTCTGAAGTTAATATTCTCCGTGCATATATCTAGCATTGAAATTTTGAAGTTTTCATGTATTATTATTACAAGGGAGAGGCGCGATATATATCTCTCGCGAGGGGAGGGGAACCCTACTATTGAAATAGCAAAGAGAAGGAAAAATGATGAACTGAATGATATTCAGTACTATATATTTTTCAATCCACTATTACATTATTTATATAGGCTCATTCCTGTAAATGTGAATAAGCAAATAATAATTAACAAAGTAACTGATTAGTATTAACAACTAACTAATTCTTCTAACAACATTAACTAACTCTAACTACTTTAACAAACTCTAACTGCTGCATAGTTGCGTGCTGAAGACGTCAACTAAAGATTGCAAGTTTGATGTATGTGTTTATGGTTAAAGCTGGAGATAGCTGCTGATGATCTTTCTTCTGCCTGGACATCCATTGCTGTAGCTGCTGGTTTCAACGTGGATGAGCTGCATGTAAGTGCTTGAAATTTTGAAGTGAATATAAAGGAAGATTCCTAAATGATGTGAGGTGACATGCAAGGAGGAGATATGTAGTGTTCAAAGAATACAAAGACCATCCCTAATGCAACCGCTCAATGCGGGTCTTATTTTTCACTTTGTTGGAAAGATGAGGAGAAGAGTTAGGAATCTCGCATCTTCGGGGAGTTGCAACTTGCAAGTGAAAACATGCATTAATATCAATGTCAAGGTTGAAAGCTGTGATTCGGGATTATAGAAAGGAGATCAATTTGTCACGAGGTTGGAACCCTGGCTTGGTGGTTGTTGGTCTCTGTATTTCTATGATATATACACAATTAAATATTAAACCAGTTGATACAGAGTTACCCCAATTCCTTTTCTATTTCAATCCATACTCATTAGACTTTATCAATAATTGGAATTGTGAATTAATTTGTTGGGTCAACCTTAAAACAAATTCAGTTTTGGATAATTCTTTTGAAAAAAATTAATGATACATTATTTAGATAAAACAATAACAAAAAATTTTAAAATTAAACTGATCAAGTCTCGTCTGAGTTTAACCAAATCAATCGAGTTTGATAAGATTCATATCCGGATAAGTTCAAAGATAAGGCTCTAGCTTAACAAGTTATCAGACCATACTAACTTTATATCTGTGCTTCAATCATTCTAGGTATTATTTTTTGCAAATTAATGGTTTGGATTTTTTAATAAGAAATTAAGGTAATGCCTTTGACTCCTTGTATGCATCTAGCTTATTTAAAGGTACTCATTACAGTGTTTGGAATCATAAGTTGCTGCTTGGACAAAAATGGCTCAAGTACACCCTCAAAATACCGAGAGAAGAATTAACTGGTTAAAGAGATTTCAATATGATAAAGAAAGGGACTCACCAAATGATGTGCGAAATGTTTTGCTGGTAATTGCCACACTGATTGCTGCAGTGACCTTCCAAGCTGGGGTGAATCCTCCTGGTGGAGTCTGGCAGGATGATAATGGTATCAAACCTGCCGCTGGGGCGAATCCTCCTAGTCCTGGAGGAGAACGGCAGGAATACAAGTTTGAAGAACATCATGCCGCTGGCAGAGCAATTTATGCGTCTCAAAAACATCCTTACTATGTTTTCTTGATGTCAAACACTTTGGCATTCTCCGCATCATTACTTGTTATCCCATCTCTCACTTACAAGTTCCCTTTCCACTTTGAGATTTGGGTTGCCACAGCTTCAATGATGGTAACTTATGCTTCTGCAATTTTTGCTGTTACCCCTCGTGAATCTGTGCATTTTCGCTATCTCTTGATTACAGCTGCAGTGCCTTTTATCACAAGGTTTTTGATCCAGAAGCTTAAGAAAAGCAGTAAAAAATCTCAGAAAGATGAAGAAATAGGTGGGGAAACAGGCCAAAGTGTGTAGATGTAAGAGCTGTGGGCAAGGCCGACATAAGCTGGTTCATTTCTAATTTGTCCTTGGCCAGGATGGTTTTTTTCTTTTTCTCATTCTTGTATCTCTTGTTTCCCTGGGTTGTATTCTCTGTACCCTCTATCTTCTAATGTGTTTTTTTTCCCTTAATAAATTTGCATCCTGGTTTACAAAATTGAAAGAAAAAACTGGTACGGGCTTCTTATGATTGGAGATTCAATATTTGTGTACCACTGCACTAGCTTATATTAAGGCAATCTGCACAAAAATAATCTTTATATCAAGTATACATCTCTTTCTGAAAAAAGCATTAAGGTCAAATGCAAGGCAAATTATGATCCCCCCCGATTGCATGCAGATTAGTAGGACTCTTCACCTCTCCTACATCCGTGTCCTCTAGCTTCTTGCAGGTTAATCAATTCAGTTCGTCAATTTCTCTATGCCTTTCTAGTTGCAATTATTAATAGCACTTCATGTTGTATAAGAACAGTTGACAAGTCACTCACCATCTAGCATCTACATTTAGGTTGAGAGAGTATGGATGATCATGATGCCCTAATATCCATCCTTCTGCAACAAAAGGACTATAGCATGATTGAAGTTACAAAGCAAAAGCTGATGACATAATTCATCCTAAGACATTAATTGTTGGATTGGATACATCGATGCAATCAAAATGAAGCCCCATCATACTTCTTGAATAAAATAATCATGCTTAATGTGCAAAATATGGGAATAAAAGCATCAATTTAACCTTTTCCTTTGATTTCTCCTATCAAATGTCTAGCCTAAAAAGAAGTGTTAAACAATGTGCATGCAATCCTAAGGCTTCTCGTAGCTTTTGTTATCCATAAATACCATTTTACAGTCATGCCTTCTGCTCCCTGTTCCCAAGTATTCGAAAAATCCCCCTTCCCTTCTTTTACAAAATCTTTCCGTCGAGTGATTTAATGGAAAATTGGGAAGACACCAAATTTATATACTCCTAATCAGGTTTTCTCCCTTTATGGTTCAGATCTTGGTAATATCACTTTCACATTTTCATTTCAAATTACTGAATACCACAAAAAGGGGAACAAAAAAAAGAGAGAAGGCATAACAGTACTGCCTGCTTGGCTGTTTCAGGATCTTATACCTTTCTTAAATGAATTCAGTACTCTACCAAAAGTACTCCTATCCAGATTTAATGGTGCCAGAGACTGGCAGGGGACTGAATCTTTCTTACTTGAATGAAAATCAAGTGCGCTATTCCCCTTCTCTTTAAGAAAAATATTTAAACCTCTTGGCCCTTTGAGTTTCAATGTTAACAGAAAAAAGGAACCATAACTTTCAGCTGAGAGATATGGAAAATCACCCTAAAAATACTACTAGTACTAGAATCAAAAGCAAAATCAAGGTCTGCTTCAAATTTATCGCAGAACCAACAAGGCCACCATTGGAAGGAGATCTAAAGCAAGAAACTCATGATATCCGAAATGTTTTGTTGGCCGGGGCTGCGCTGATCGCCACCGTGACCTTCCAAGCTGGAATTAGTCCACCCGGTGGAGTTTGGCAAAGTGATGATAAGCTGGGACATAAAGCCGGACGTGCTATTTATTCTGATCAGAGAATACCTTTCCAAATTTTCCTGCTATGTAACACTATTGCACTGACATCCTCCAGTTTTCTACTATTATGTCTAACCTTTAGGTACCCTTATTTCTTGGAAGTTTTCATCGCTACAATTTCTATGATGGGCACTTATGGTTCTGCGATATATTGTGTTACACCTTACGAATCAGTGTCGTTTCGTCTCATCTTCCTCGCCGCTCCTGTACCTATGGTAATAAGGGTTCTTATTTGGGTGTTTTCCGCTGTATTTTACTACAAGTGCCCAATGAATGGTTAAAAAAGATCGGATGTGGAAGGAAAGAACCCATATCAGTAAGATGAGGTGCTTGTGTATGCTGAATGTTTGCTTCTCCTTTCTTCTTCTTTCCAGTCGGCAGAATGTAATTTCGTTTAAAAATATTGTTGGCTATGATAATATTAGCCAGATTTTTTTCCTTTTGAATTAATAATTTCGAAAAAAAATTCGGTTGACAGTTTTTAATTTTATGCAAAAATTGAACAAATTTATTGCCAATCACTCTTTCTATCCGTAGATTGATTAGCAGATAAAATTGTAAGCGCATCCAGCAAGGGACAAGTACAAGTCATTTGTAATTCTTGAATATTGATTCGGTGAAATTATGAAGAACAGTTAATTATAAATTTTTATTAAAAAAAATCCTAAAAGTTGAACCAGCTATATTAACCAAATCATTAAAAACTACCCACCAAGTTAAGTTTGAGTTGTGTTCTAAATTGAGTTTTTTAATATATGTATCATATCTATTATTCATTAGATTAAATAACTATAAAAAACACTTATTTAATAGGGTGAGTTGGAGTTGCTATTCTGGATAAGAACGGAATTCATCCCCTATTATTGATGATTTTTTTATTTTTTTTGCAAAAAAAAAAAACAAAACAAATGGTTGTGTAATTGTAATTTGCCATTTTGCCTCTAATGCGGGGTATTCTTAACATTCTCAAAGCTGATGTCACAGAACTTACGGTGTGCTACATCATGGCAATGGAAATGATGAAATCATGCATGACGCTTCTTGAATAAAATAATCACACTCGCGCGCAATATCAGAGCTTTGGAAATAAAGCAAGCAATTTAACTTATTCCCTCGAATTCTTCCATCATTCTTCTAATCTAATAAAAATTACAAATTTAAAAGTAAAAAACACCTAACGTATTTCTACCCGTTTTACTCTGAGCCAAATAAAAAACACCTAACGTATTTCTACCCGTTTTACTCTGAGCCAAATCTTCTTCGTATAGAAATTGTTATATTTAAATTTGAAAATCTTCTTTTTTTTAATCATGTACTATATAACTCGAGTTTTATTTTAAATGTATTAATTACCGGGCAGTTTCGGTCCCTCTGAATTCTAAATTATTGAACACCAGAAGGAAAAGGAAATTAAAAAAAAAAAAATAGCACTTCCCGTTTGGCTAGCTGTTTCAGCATCTTATACCTTTCTTAAATGACTTCAACACTCCACCAAAAAGTATTCCCAGGTGAATTTCATGCATGGAAGAGAACCTTTCTTTACTTCAATGAAAATCAAATGCACCGTTCCCGTTCTTGTTATTAATTTATTCGAGCCTTGTTTTGCCCCGCTGAGTTTGAGTGAAAGACGGGACGAAAAAATCACTACTCTTACAATTCCTAGTGAAATATGGAAAGTACAAGTAACAAAACCAAAATCAAGCCCTTACAAGATATTATATTGCCAACAAGACCGCCATGGAAAACAGAGACAAATGGTGACATCCGAAATGTTATGCTAGTCGGGGCTGCGCTGATCGCGACGGTGACCTTCCAAGCTGGAATCACCCCACCTGGTGGAGTTTGGCAAAGCGATGATAATCAGGGACATAGAGCTGGACATGCTGTTTATTCTGATCAGAAAGTTCCTTTCCAAATCTTCCTGATATGCAACACCATTGCACTAACGTCCTCCATTTTTCTCTTATTATGTCTAACCTTCGGTTACCCATATTTCTTGGAAGTCTTGATTGCTACAATTTCTATGATGGGCACTTACAGTTCTGGGATATATTGTATTACACCTTACGAATCAGTGTCCTTTCGCCTCATCTTCGTCGCTGCTCCTGCGCCTATTGTAATACGGTTTGTCATATGGGTGGTAGCCTCCGCAGTTCGCCATCTAAGACAATTACCAATATCAAAGTAATGGTTCAAAATACTGCTCCTGCGCAGTATTGGGAGCTGGTTCAATTTTAAGATCCGCGTTCATCATGCAGAATTTTATGTTTGATTCTTTCTTCATTTTTATTTTTATTTTTATTTTTTTGCTGAGAGCAGAAATGTTCTCATATTGCTGTAAGCGTTGATTATAACAGCGTAAAAAAATAAAGTTCAACCCTGTAACCTCCCTATATATATCTTTATGTCTTTTCTAATAACTATAACTTAAATTTTCTTCTTGGTTCTTTTATTGTTAGCTTTAGGAAGCAATTAATTAATTACTGTATGTTGCATGCTGCCAGCACAGTGAAGCTCACAGTATCAGTAATAAATATCTCAATTTTTATTAAGAATAATTAATCAGCATAACAAGAACTCCAATGGGTTAATTTAAGCTTTTTGTTCAAGTAATTTATCAATCTTTTTCCCACATTTCTCAATAGAGTCCTTCTTCCATCGAATTTTTGTTAATATTTTTTATCGAATAGATATATTTTATGTAATAAAATGATGTTATTTTGAAAAAAAAATTAAAAAACTAACTAATATTAACATAAGAACCTGATTAAGAATTGTTCAGAATATTTGACATCAGATTGATAAAATTTATAGGTCTGATTGAGATCCAGTTAAGATTGAATATATAAATTAGAGAATAAATTAGGTTTTCCTCAAAACGTAACGTTTTAAAGCTGGATCACAGATACTTGGAATTCAGTCTAACTTTAGTCCAAATTTGCACCTTTCTTCTTCTGGTGGGGCTATTTGGATACCCAGATACCCGACACTGGTAATCACAACTTCACACATGAATTGACTCGGATAAAGGAAGATTATTACATGAATTGGTTTTATATATATATATATATATATATATTAATTAAAATTGTCTGACTGATTAGTGATAGGACGTAAGTTTTTTTAAAAAAGAACTCCACTCATGAACTTCTAGAAATGCTAATAAAAAATGGCTGAATAATTAGAATTTAACATAAATTAAAAGTTTGTGGTTCATGGGATTTATAAAAATTATAATGTTATTAGAACTCTATAATATTCAAGCCAATCTCTATTAAGAGAGTTTTAGCATAGTTAGAAAATAATTAGTCGATTAGTTCTCTTCTTGATTGGATAAAAATTAAAGTATTAGCTTAGTAGAATTTGTAAGGATATATAAAGATACGTTAATGTTAAAAATAATAAAAAATTTATTTTGATATATTTTTAAATAAAAAAATATTTTTAAAATATACATTGCACCATAATACTAATTAAAGACGCATTAAACCCACACTAATGGGGGCTTTTTATTTCTATTTTAATTGTAAATCCTCCATTAGTAGCAGCTTTAATCTTTTATTAATTGTTTTTTTAATATTTTAATTATCAGCAGGAGTAATTTTTAAATGACTTATTTTAAATTAGTAAATTACTACTGAACGCTTAATATTTATTATTGTTAAATTAATTATATAGATATATATATAATTAATGTAGGGATTACATCGATCACTGAGTAGTCATAGGATGTAAGCTTTTTTAAAAAGAACTCCACTCATGAACATCTAGAAATGCTAATATTTAATTATAATATTATTAAAACTCTATAATATTCAAGTCATTCTCTATTAAGAGAGTTTTAGCATGGTTAAAAAATAATTAGTTGATTAGTTAGTTTCTTGATTTGGATAAAAATTGAAGTATTAGCTTATTAGAATTTGTAAGTATATATAAAATTGATATTGTTTTAATATTTTTTTAATAATTTTAATATGTTGATGTTAAAAATAAAAAAAAATTATTTTAATATATTTTAAATAAAAAATATTTTTGAAACATATATTGCAGCATAATACTAATTAAAGACGCATTAAACCCACACTAATGTGGGCTTTTTATTTCTATTTTCATTGTAAATCCTCCATTAGTAGCAGCCTTGTTGTAATCTTTTATTAATTGTTTTTTCAATATTTTAATTATTAGTAGGTGTGAAAGAATTATCTCAACCCAATAGCTTCTTCATACTTCTCAATTAATCACACATTTCTCAATAGAGTCCTTCTTCCATCATTTTCTTGTTAATATTTCCCTTGGAATAGGAATATTTTATGTAATAAAATGATGTTTTTTAAAAAAAGATTTATTAAAAAAATAATTAACGTCAACATAAGACCCTGAGCGAGAAATATTGTTTAGAACATTTAAGATAAAATTGATAGGCTTGGGATCCAATTAAAATTGAGTACATATATTAGGGACTAAATTAGGTTTCTTTAAAACTTAGACCCCTCAATATATTACAACATATACTAAATCACTGCAATTTATTTTTTCAGTTTTGATCCTCAAATTTTATGTTTCAATTGCAACGTCTTTCTACGCCCACATTAATGCCAATTAATTAAAGCTTGTCAGGAAAAGAAATAATTTAACAAAAAAATGACCAAAATGTAAACCAATAAAAGGATCCTCAAAGTTTTTTGAATTGATAAATTGGTTTTTTAATGTTCTAAGTGTGTGTAATAGGTGTGTTTTATGTGAAAATAGATTAAAAAATAATTTTTAGGTCAAACACCCCCTTCTTTCAACAATCATTATAGTGATCAAACATGCCGTCTATCTTAATTGTTTTCAAGAAAATAGAGGCGATCGAATAACATGTCATATGCATATGCACCTTTGGTGGAGAGGAAAAAGAAAAAAAAAGAAAAAAAAAAAAGAGGAACGCTGAAGTACACGAGGTTGGCCTTGCAGTCCTTCGCATGTGGGGTTTTTTTTATTTGCCCAAACATCTAGCCCCTTTTGAAATTTTTTTTAAATTTAATTTAAGATTAGTTAAAATAGATTAATTAAATAAAAATGTGAGTTGTTTGACCAAGAAAGTATTCAATTTTAATTAAAATCACTTAAAATAACTTAATTAAAAGAATTATGATATTTTTTTAATAGATTAATATTTAATTTTTACTTGGTTTTTTTAAGATTATAACTTTTTTTTTTTAATATTAGTAGATGTTTTGTGCAACTTTGTGTAATATTTTTTCTTTGATTCTATTCAATAACTTCTTTGAGCGTGTTTATTTTTAATATTGTTTAATTACATAAAGATTAATTTTAAAAAACAAAGTTATTAAATTTAATTGTGTTTATAAATCATGTTTCGAGATCAAATAACTTAATATGTATCTATCTCTTAACTTTCTTATTTAGTTTTTAATTAGAGTTAACAATTTTTTCTTATATTTATTCTCCATTCTTAATTTATTTAATTAAATATATTAAAAAAATTTGATTTGCAAAAAATTTCTTGAAGTCAAAAACACTTAGGAAATTCTTTTGATCCAACCCATGGTTAAATAAGGGTCACTTGACTAGATTTTGAAATTAATTATTAAAATTTGACTTGAAAATATAAAAATATTATTAATGCCTATACTTTTTTAACATTAAAGAAAAAAATCGAGCTGCAGAAACCATCCCAAGGAAGAAAAGCGAAATGTGTATAATTTTCCACGAAAACAAAGATGGTTTCTTTTCTCACGCACACAGCTTTTCTTTTTCTATTTTATTTCACGTTCCTTTCCCCCTTTTTTTTTTTTCCATGCGGTGCCAATAATTGTAAAAAATAACTTCAAGACTTGAAAAGGAGTCTTGATTCCCCGGGTCCATCTGCAAAACAACAAAGCAATTCAGCTTAACTTTTCTCCAAATTTCCACCGTTCTTCTCCTGGTGGGGGCTATTTGGATACCCAGATATTCGACATTGATCATCACTATTCACACAAGATTTATATAATTTTAAATTCATTGACTTGCATTGACTCGGGTAAACATTGATCATTAAATTAGTTTGGAAATTCTTACATGGATCGGTATGTGTGTGTGTGTATTAAGATTCAGATTTTATTTAATGAATCCATAAGCTATTATTTATTGGGATAATTATATAAATTTTTCTGTAATTTTATATGAATTTCACTTTTTAATTCCCCATATTTTTATAAATTACATTTTTCATTATATAGTTTATTTGTTCAATAACATTTTATATCTTCAATAATGTATTTTGTTTGTTATAGAATATAAAGTATAATCTATAAAAATATGAAAAACAAATTAAGATAAAATTAACTATAGAAAATCTTTTATAAGTATCCTTGATTAATTAGGTGTACAGATATCAAATACGAGAAACATGTGATAATCAGGGCAGGCCCCATCCTCTAGAACGGAGGCTCTTTATAAGTAACTTCTTGAGAGCCAGAGTGCTGGTATCTCCCACATATCTTTGCCCAAGTAAAAATGTCTCAGCCTGAAAAACGCACTACTAAAAGAAGTCATAGCTGGTTCAAGAAATTTCAGTATGATCCAAAAACAGACTCACCAAGCGATGCTAGAAATGTTCTGCTAGTAGTTGTGGCCTTGATTGCAGCAGTGACTTTCCAGGCTGGGGTGAACCCTCCTGGAGGGGTCTGGCAAGAAGGAGATCATGCAGGAACAGCAATTTATGCATCTCAAACGGGTGCTTACTATGTTTTCTTGGTATCAAACACTTTGGCTCTCTCCACTTGTATACTTGTCATTACATCTCTCACTTACAGGTGCCCTTTCCAACTTGAAATATGGGTTGCTACAGCTTCAATGATGATAACCTATGCATCTGCGGTTTTTGCTGTTACTCCTCATGAATCTGTGCGTTTTCGCTATCCTTTGATTGCAGCTTCAGTGCCTTTTGTGTTGAGGTGTTTTGGTTATTTCTTCAAGAAGTACCGTATGAGTGAGAATGAGAATCAAATAGGAAGTCAGGAAGAAGGAGACAAAAGGGATGGGCAAGCAGGTCAACAAGCGTAGATTTTCTATGTTTTTGTAGATTAAGCCCATGCTAATGTGGACTTAATTTTTATTTCTAATTCCGTTGTAAGTCCTCCAGTTGTAGCAGCCTTGCTCTTATTGTCAGCTCTTGTAGTCTTTTATTAAGTGTGATAACTAGCCAGGTATTATCCCGTGTTGCTGTGATTAAATAAAGATTTTTCCGTTTTTTTTATATATATTTTAATTATCAGTAGCGATCAGTAATTTTTGAATCACTCACTTTAATTTAGTAAATTACTGAGCACATAATCTTTATTATAGTTAAAGGGCCTCTCCTGATATTTAATTATGATTTCTCTTTGTTGTTAGGGTTTTGTTTTGTTAACACAATTTAAGCTAATTTTTTTTAAAAAATAGCAATTTTTTGTGGTATTATTTTGATAGTTATAATTAAGATTTCTAAATGAAAAATTAGTAAAAGTGATTGAGGAACTGTCGGTTGAAACTCAAAATGAATTAAGGGGCAAGTTAATTAATTGTAGTTACTGATTGATTTAGTTGGAACTTTATAACAAAATTTGAAGTAAGAAAGGCAATCTGCACAAGAATAATCTTAATTTATATCAAGTAAATATCCTTTTATGAAAAAAGCTTGGAGGTCAATGCAAGACTAATCACAATTCCCCCGATTTCATACAGATTAAGATAGGCAATCAAACCATATTTTATTATTATTATTATTAAACCAAATCATTAAACCAACTTTAGTACTTCAAGACTGTGGGCATGTGTTCCTTGCTCGAAGCCAATCAGGGCTTTTGCCATTTTCTAGGGACTATTCGAACTTTTGCCGTGGTTTTTTTTTTATTATTATTATATATGCAATGTGAATGAGAGTTGTTTACGGCAACACTAATTGAATTTTGTCAGGTTTTATTAAATAAGATTCTAAAATATAATTTTTTTAATATATTTTTTTAAATAGAAGTTTTTTAAACCATTTAATAAATGGTTTAGTGATAAAAGCTTGAGATTAAAGGATTTACTCTCCATGTGGTCTCAGATTCGAGCTATATAGTTACTAATATGATGATTATTGAAGATTTACATCATCGTTAATTTCAGAACTTATAAAATTAGTGAATGTATAATTAAACTAACCCCAATATATATTTTAATTAATAATAATAATAAAAAAAGAAGTGCTAGCTGGTTCAAGAGATTTCAGTATGATGAAGTGAGAGACTCACCAAGGGATGCCAGAGTTGTTGTGGCCTTGATTGCAGCAGTACTGACATTCCAAGCTGGGGTGGACTCTCCTGGAGGGGCCTGGCAAGAAAGACATCATGGAGGAAGAGCAATTAATTATGCATCTCAAAAGCGTGCTTCCTATGTTTTCTTGGTATCAAACACTTTGGCTCTCTCCACTTGTATTCTTGTCGTTACGTCTCTCACTTACAGCTGGTTCCCTTTCCATCTTGAAATATGGGTTGCTACAGCCTCAATGATGATAGCCTATGCATCTGCGGTTTTTGCTGCTATTCCTCATGAATCTGTGCATTTTCGCTGTCTTTTGGTTGCAGCTTTCAGTGCCTTTTGTGATGAGGTGTTTGGGTTATTTCTTGAAGAAGTACTGTGTAAGTGAGAATGAGAGTCCAATTGGAAGTGAGGAAGGAGACAAAAGGGGTCAAAAGGATGGGCAAGCAGGTCAACAAGTGTAGAGTTTTTATATTTTTGTAGTTTAATCCCACACTAATGTGGGCTTTTTAAGTTTCTAATTCCTGATTTTTCTGGTTATTTCTGTTTGTTTTTATGTTTTAAAAATATTTTTAAAAATTTTTAAAATTTAAAATTTTTTAATTTTTTATTTGCTTTAAATTAATATTTTTTGGTGTTTTCAAATCATTTTGATGTACTGATATTAAAAATAATTTAAAAAAAATAAAAAAATTATTTTAATGTATTTTCAAGTAAAAAATACTTTAAAAAACAATCATAAACACATTCTAGACAATGTCGGTGCTTCTTTTTCATAACATGAATTTAAGCTAAAATAAAATATAGCACAATTTTTGTGGTATTATTTTAATAGTTAATTTTATAATTAATTACGATTTTTGAATGAAGATTTAGTGGTATAATTTTATAGATGTTCTTATTAAAAAAAAATATATCATATATATATATATATAAAGTCGTCTGGAAAGAAACAGGATCTTTTCATAATTTTGTTCAAAATTATGAAAAAGTCAAAAAAAAAAAAAACGAAGGAAACTGGTTTGACAAGAAACCATTTTTTTTTCAAAATAGAGAGATTGAGGAGGCTTAAAAGATCTTGAGTTTCCAAAACGAGTTAAACCATCTCTACGTACTTCATTACAGCTTGAAATGCAGCCCATCATTATACGCTTGAACTAAATTAGTTGGTTGTACGCTTTGGGCTTTGTTTTAGAGTGGTCGCTCTCTAGTCCATTAAGGAGCCCAGAGCCTCCTTTATGGGTCAAACATAAAATTGGAATCAGCCCACAAAATCAAGAGAAGATGCTTGAAATGCTGCATCGCTTTCACAATCATCAGCCAGCAGAAAGAACAGTTTCCATTTTCTAGTTTAAGCCGCTTTATGTTCTTGAAATATATATGATCTTGCAGCATTTCAAAGATAGTACATCTAGATGCCAATCAATTTCAGATCATAAAATCAATCTTGAATTGCATCTATGCATATCAATTATGACTTGCATGACTTATTTAGAATTTGATCGGAAATTATTTAAAATTATTTTTTGAAAATAATTATTAAAAAATAATATAAATTATATTTTGAAGTATTGTTTAAAATTTTAGATCGAGATGATTTTTTTTACATATATAACACCTTATAAACAAAAATACACTGTACCTTGATTATAATATCTCAAAGAAAACCCTGTAAATAAAAAATTTAATTTGGACAAAAAATCATGCATCTTCCAAACAAATATACACTAAATTTAACCCGTGCAAAATCTCTAAAGAAAACCTTGGTGAATAAAAATGTATGGACAAGAAGTTAAATGATAAGATAAGAAAGATGAACGTGGAATGAAAATGGAAGTGATCTTCCTCCTCCCTCTCTCTATCTTAACAGAGAGGGGAGAGAGTAGGTGTCCATGATTGCACATGTTGTCTGTCCCCTTACAAGAATCAGTACAACTGTCAAATAGAAGAATCTGTCATCACTTCCCAAAATGAACCACAACAAAACAGTACTCTTTTGTCAACTACCCATGGTAGTAACCATTACAGCCAGCTTTACACTGCCCACTAGTGTTTTTTTCTTGAGTTTTGTCCACTCAAACAACTCATTGCCACATCCTGTGCTTTTTAGTGCCCATCCCAAAAGTTCAGAGAATCCTAACATGGACAGAAACAAGAAGTATCAACCCAAACATCCATGATGAAAAGAGAAACAGAGAACCGAGTCAACCCATTACATTTTGTAGGTTAATGGTACAATAGAGAGATAGAATTTGATAGCCAGACTGTAAAGAAGATAGTCCCATCTGTACATACAGAATACACTGAAATTCAAACCCATGAAATAAAACAAAATCAAAAAACCAAGTTGGTTTAGTACAATCCAATATACGAGAAAGGAGACTGGAGGATAGTCACTATCTCTATAACTAACTACATTTTCCAGGGATTATAATTAAACAAGCTATAGCTATAGCTATAGCTTAAACAGCAAGTTGCTGTTGTTGATGGGATGTCTCATCTTCATTGAAGCACAAGTGGACTTTTAGTGATCTCCCCAAGTTCAATGAAGATTCAGCTAAATTCAGAGAAGGTTGTTGCATCATCTCTCTCTGAAGGTAGGAGCAATAAGTGTGGAAGGTGTTTGGAGTCACATTTAAATTGAAGCCTAATCCAAATAGAAAATCCACTTCTAGATAGTTCATCTCAATCGTGCTTATCCCTCCAACCCTTGCATAGTAAGCATTGTTGTAATACCTGAAAATCACAAGACAGGAATCAGGAATCAAAGATGAGTTTTACTATTTGAAGGTAATTGCCATAACAGGAAACCTTGAGAGGCATTTTTCACAGATAC